>Ga0163151_10006895_pt1 | contig 13568 bp, 15 predicted proteins | sample OliLakLV19MP5IB2_FD_145596 | JGI IMG/M metagenome (GOLD analysis project Ga0163151, IMG submission 145596) | Freshwater microbial mat bacterial communities from Lake Vanda, McMurdo Dry Valleys, Antarctica - Oligotrophic Lake LV.19.MP5.IB-2 | ecosystem: Environmental > Aquatic > Freshwater >...
GTATTGATATGCTTATTGACGGAGGCAGTGTAAATATCGGAATAGAATCAACAGTTATTGACTTAACGCAAAATCCACCTGTAATTTTGCGACCAGGAAAAATAACTCAAAAACAAATAGAAAAAATTATCGGCAAGCTTCAAGATAAAAAGGAAGAATTTATCGAAACACCTAAGTCTCCTGGAATGAAGTACAGGCATTATTCTCCTGATGCAAAAGTAATTATTGTAAAAGACGTAAAAGAAATCAAAAAACTCCGCAAAAGATACTCTGAAAAGAAAATAAAACAACTAAACTATATTGATAAAATAGAAATGGCTAAGAATTTGTTCAAGGATTTTAGAGAGGCAGATAAAAAAGGTTATGACATTATAGTTGTAAAAGAAGTTGAAGACAAAGGGTTTGGTTGTGCGATAATGAATCGGCTTAGAAAAGCGAGTTGTACGAAAGAAACTAGCAAGAACCGTCCTTGTTAGTTCAAGTTTCTTTTCTGCTAGTTATCATCTCTGTCGGTGTCACTCGTAGTGCTCGCTACAATCACAAGCATGATATACTCAATCTATTAATATAGATTGTTGGTGTTTAGTCAGTCTAGAGCCTTATGTTTTTATGTCACAAAATAATTCACCCTGGATTTATCAACTAAATAAAGAACGAAAGATCGAAAAGCTATCTTCTGATATTAATACTGATATTGCTATAGTAGGAGGGGGTATTGCAGGAATTTCAACTGCTTTTTTTATTTTGAAATATACAAACAAAAATATTATTCTTCTAGAGAAAAACAAAATCGCGCGTGGTGCCACTGGGCATAATGCCGGACAACTCGTAAGTTATTTTGAAAGACCGTATTACGAAATTGTAGAAGAATTTGGAAAAGAAATGGCAGCTGATGGTCAACAATCTATTGAAAATGCATGGGAAATTTTGGATGAGATATACGAAGACGCGGGGCTTGATATAAATCTTTTTAGGTTTGTAGGTTATGACGGATTTACTAGCTTTGAGCAATTAGAAGAGGCTCTCAAAAATAATAAAGCACGAGATGAATCTGGTTTGGCTATATTGCCTATCTGGGTTTCTGGAGAAAGTCCCTATCTTAAAAGTATTCCAGAGAAATTTATTTCTTATTACGAAGTCGTGTCTGGCAATAAGATCAATGAATTACTGGAAACAGAAGATAAGAATTATTTTTCTTTAGTGTTTCATCAAAAAGGAGTAATGAATTCAGCTCTTTTTACCGAAGAGGTTGCAGAGTATTTGCGAAGTTTTTATTCAAGACGGTTCTCTCTTTTTGAAAATACTTCTGTTTCTAAGATTGTTATGAAAGAAAATGGAGTTCTTGCAGATACCGGAAACCATATTATTAGTTCAAAAAAAATTATTTTATGTACAAATGGTTTTGAAAACTTCCAAATTTTAAATTATACAGGACTTAATATTAATACTAAATTTCATCATTTAGTTGAAGGAGTAGTGGCAAGAATGTCTGGATATTTCGAAAAATTAAATAAAGAACCAGCTGCTATAAGTTACTATACTGATAATAAGATAGAAGGCTTTGATTCAATGAGTAATCCATATTTTTATCTGACAAGAAGGCCGTATGACCATGAAAATTACCCTAAGCATAATCTCATTTGCATTGGAGGGCCACAGCATAGCATTGAAGATCGGAGTGAGTATGATGCCGAGATTGAATATGAAGAACAGGCCAAGGAACAAATTGAAGATTTTGTAAAAAAAGTTTACGATCTAGATCCAAATAAAAAAATAGAATATCAATTTATGTGGCATGGCCTCATGGGATATACTCCTAATCGAATTCGACTTATTGGCGCAGAGCCTTTGAACCCTCATCTTCTTTATAATCTCGGATGTAACGGGGTGGGGATTTTACCTTCTTTGTATGGAGGAAAAAGAATTTCAAAAATAATCGCAGGAGAAATATTACCCGCTTCTATTTTTGACCCGCGAAATAGTCAGTGATAGATGAGAGTAATGAAATCCCTCTTTCGCTAAAACTACGAAAGGGTAGGCTGATGCCTTTATGGTGTTGCAGTTGATTGTTGAACTCGGGTTATAGATAGATGACAGGTCTTATTAGATTTGATACAATGCCAATCTATGATTTCATTCTTACTTTTTATTATTGGTTTTTTCTTATTGATTAAAGGAGCTAACTATTTGGTTTCCGGAGCATCCTCACTCGCATACAAATTGGGCGTAGCCCCATTGGTTATTGGTCTCACTATTGTAGCCTTTGGGACGTCGGCACCAGAATTGGTGGTAAACCTTATGGCAAGCATAAGTGGCAACACCGATATTGCAATTGGTAATATTCTGGGAAGTAACATCGTTAATATTTTGGTTATTCTTGGTGTTTCGGCGATCATTTATCCCATTACTGTTCAAAAAAGTACAGTATGGAAAGAAATACCTTTCGCTTTACTTGCTGTAGTGGTGATGGGATTTATGGCGAGTGATGCCTTAATTGATGGTGCCAGCGCTTCTTATTTGACACGTATTGATGGACTTGTTTTGATATCGTTTTTCGTAATTTTCTTGTATTACATTGTTGGTATTGCTAAACAGTCACCAAGCGAGACCGTGGAAAAACCGCCAGAAATGACACGTATGCGTTCATGGTTACTTATTGTTGGAGGAATGCTTGCGCTCGTTGTTGGTGGAAAATGGATTGTTGACGGTGCTATTGTATTTGCACAAGGTCTCGGTGTTAGCGAATCACTCATTGGACTTACAATAGTCGCTATTGGCACGTCATTGCCAGAGCTTGCCACATCTGTTGTTGCCGCGTACAAAAAACATAGCGATATTGCTATTGGCAACGTGGTTGGGTCAAATATTTTTAATATTTTCTGGATACTAGGTATCAGTGCATTCATTTCACCACTACCGTTTGCGCCCGCGTTGACAACAGATATTTTAGTTACAGTCGGCGCAACACTTCTTTTGTTTTTTGCACTTTTTGTTGGCAAGCGTCATACTATTGAAAAGTGGCAGGGCGTACTCTTTATCTGTACATACGTGCTATACATTGTCTTTCTAGTTATGCGTGGATAAAAACAGAACTAGCAAGGTTTCGCCTTTCTACAACACAAAATCTAAGCCAGCCATCTATACTAACTAAGTCTATAATAGTGTTTTGCAAAAGACTGCAAAAACGAGGCGAGGTTTTGAGTGTCTTGGGTTTCCATGGCATCTTTCTCGAATCCAAAGAATAAATGGGATCAGCCACCATTTTAGTCCATACGTTAATTACAAAACCCCCATTCCCTGAACTCTTCAGATATATCTCTATACTAGCGTTTTGCAAAAGATTAGTATAAGGAAATCTTACAATACATTTTTACGTACCTTTTTCTTTAATTATTTTTGCTTATATTTTACTTAGGCTGTTATATAGGAATTAAGTTAATTCCTAACTTTTGGTATAATTATCCTTATGATGGAAGATAATGAACATACTCATAAAGACAGGTTGCCAAGCAAAAAACACGAAAAAGTTGAATTTGACCCTAACTTACTTGAAGAATATTATAGAATACAATCTATAATAGAAAGACAAAGTGAAGATCAATACGGAAACTTGTGTGGGTACGATGATATTGATATTCTTGAAGAACAAATGTTTTCTAGGGAAAAGTTTAATTCAATAAGCAAAGAAGATAGATGTAAGCTGTGCAATGCGATTTTAATGTTTTCTGAAAATAGTCACGCAACTACGGGCGTAAATAATAATGGCATTAAGTACAATTTGTTATTGGGTGCACTAAAGTTAACAGGAAGAGAAACAGACAGAGAATTTGTTCTTGAACTAGAGGGTCTAGCGGGAAGGTCTCTAAAAAGCGTCAGAGTTGCTGTTGAACTATATGATCTAACATATAAAATGTGGAGTTTAAATAATTGGATTAAACCTTACTTTGCAAAAGAAGATTATACTGCAGGTGAAAGTAATACTTACAATTCAGATAGTTATACAGATTTTAATGAGGAACAAGGTCAATCTATTATTGTGCCAGAAATAGCAGGTGTAGAATATTATGAGTATTTGAAATACTTGAAGGAAATTAAAGAGAATGCAAATTCTTTGGCTTTACATGAAGTCGAAGCGACTCATGCTACTTCACCTGGAAATTTACAAAGCATATTAAAGGATGGATACATAGTAAAATCTGCAACCGAATTTAGTCATCATTTTGAAGGAGATGGTGTGTATTGTGGAATTCTTGGTTCTTATCGTAACTGGTGTCAAAATTCTTACGGTGAAGAGGAAGGTGACACACTCCTTGAGTTCAAAGTTCCTTTATCACAAACCATCCCTATTATAGTTAGCTACCTGTCTCCCAAAGCAATGTGTAATGTTTTAACTAATAAATTAATTTTGGAAAGAAGTAGTTCTCTAGATAAAAATCTAAAAGTTTCTTACGGTGCACCACAGTGGTTAGACGAAGAAAAAGATGGGGAATTGTCAAAATGGAAAATTGATATGCTTAAGGATTTGTTTAATTGTGAAGTAGAATTGGTAAAAGATGAATTCAATAAGGACATGTTGATACTAGATACCAAAGAGCCAGCTATAGTTTGGGGGTCAGTTGCGAGAACACTGAGATTGCGTAGAGTGGTACCGTTATCCAGTATTAACGAACTTGCTTTACCTGAAAGTATTACAAATGATATATATAATAGATTTACAATATCAAGTATTTCTAGTAACCATATTACGGATTAAAGGGTAAGGTATTTTTAAATATAATTTTTTTAGGAGAAAATGGTAAAATAAACTCATGGACATATTAGCTCACACACTTTGGGCCAATGCAGGAGCGCGGGCGGGGAACAAACTTGCCGAGAAGAAGGGTGGCAAGTTTCGCGTCAATATAGGCTGGACGGCATTTTGGGGTGTTTTCCCTGATCTCTTTGCGTTCACGATTCCGTTTGCGACTGCACTTTACCAAATGACCTTTGGTGGCACTTCCTTTTCAGCAATCCGCGATCATCACGGATTGGTAGGTGGTTTTGATATCGCGACTTATTTGTACCAATTCAGCCACTCTCTAGTTATTTGGGCATTGGTCTTTGTCTTGGTTTGGGTTATTTGCAAGCGTCCTAGGTACGAGCTTCTAGGCTGGGCGCTTCACGTACTGATCGATATCCCGTCGCATGCGATCGGATTTTATCCTACGCCCTTTCTATTTCCACTATCCGACTACCGATTTCCGTACGGTGTATCGTGGAGCAATATGTGATACATGATTATCAATTACACTGCACTTGCACTCGTATGGGGAAGTATAGGATATAAAAAAGTGTTTCGTAAAAAAATGTAACAGGTAGGATTAAACCTTGCAATATTGTAAAATGATGAATAATAAAATGATAAGAAAAGAAAAAAGAAATATGAAGCAGAAGATGGGGAAGTGGTACACACTCCTCTCTATTTGTTTACTATCTGGACTATTACTACTTGCAAGATACTGCATACTTTCTCTTGACCTTGATTTTATTAGCCTTAATTCGCTGTCTGGTAGCATTATCGCAGGTGCAACATTTATCGCAGGGTTTCTCCTCTCCGGTGTTTTTTCTGACTACAAAGAAGTGGACAAGATTCCATCTGAAATACGTGCGCTACTCGAAAGTATTTTGAGCGAAGGGGACGCTCTCGAGAGAAAGGACCCGGACTTTGCAGAGAATAATGTGAAATTGAAAATAAGTATCTTGTCTTTTATTAAAGAATTTGAAGATGGCTTGAGCCATATGAAAGACCATAGTCATATTGAATGCGCACTAAAAGAGATAAAGAATTTCGATGTTATATTTGACGATATGGAACGACAAGGAGTACCGCCAAACTACATGACTCGTATTAAAACCGAGCAATCAAACTTGAAAAAGATTTTGCTACGCGTGTATCATATACAAAAGACAAAATTTGTCCCTTCGGTTGTATTGCTTGTTGATTCTATGATTGTGCTGGTAGTTGGGTTACTACTCTTCGTAAAGACTGATTGGTACATTGGGTTTATTGAACTTGCTATCATTTCCTTTATTCTCCTATATTCTAGAAAACTTATTATCATTTTGGAAAAACCTTTTCGCAAAGGAAATGATGATACAGAAGACGATGTTAGTATTTTTGTATTACGAGAATTACGATATGAATTAGAATCGCAAGTACGGTCTAAATAATACAGGGACAACAACCGCACTGACTTTCTGGTTAGTTGTGGATGATGAAGTTTGGGTTACGATCCATTCTATATATTTTTAGGTTCAGGTTTGAAAATGGTACAATGAAGGTATGAGAAAACTTTCGATCAGCATCGCCTTACTTTCCGCATTATTTCTATTGCCTAGTCTAGCTTTTGCACATCAGCCTAGGATTGTGGCTGAGACTCCGGTGGTGGTGACTGACCCCGAGATTTCAAAGGCCTATTATGACACTCTAGACGGTGAGCCTGCTGTGTACACTATCGCAAGTGATAAGCCATTTCCACTCTATGTCGGTGTACTGGTGCCGGATATCGAAGGTCAAAAGAAAGATGTTTCGGCGGTGATTTTAAAGAATGGTGAGGAGGTAGCCGTACTCGAAGGTAGTGATTTCCAGTGGAAGGAATTCTTTGAGCCATTTGGTCACGATACTTATTGGCAAGGACCGGAATACAAAGCAGAGGCCGAAGCGGGGAAGTATGAAATACGAGTATGGAGTAGCAACAATGATAGTAAATACTCGCTTGCGATAGGTGAGATAGAAGCATTTGACTACAAGGAAGGAATGAATGCGCTCACCCTTATTCCACAACTGAAAAAAGATTTCTTTGGTGGGTCTCCAATAGATTTTATCCTCTCGCCATTTGGCTGGGGACTTATTGTAGTTATGTTTGTACTAGCTTCACTATTTGGAATTTTGTACCGTACGCTACTCAGAAAATTTGTACGCAATAAAAGTAGTAGCACACAAAAAACTGTTGGTAAAAATATCGGCAAAAAGGACAGACTACTGCGTGTGGTTATAGGTGTTGTACTGCTACTCATTGCGATCACAACCACTTGGAACCCGTGGCTACTTTTCTTTTCTGGGTTCTCATTTTTTGAAGCGATATTTAGCTGGTGCGGATTGTATGCCGCGCTAGGCAAAAACACTTGTGACGTATAAAATTAGATTCTAGACTACTAACAAATACTAAACTGGAGAACATGTTGGAAATTATTGAATACACTGACTCATTGAAAACGAGCTTCGAGAAATTGAAAGCCTCTGTTTGGTCAGGTGCGGACAAGGAACACTATGGAGTTAATCAACCAAAATTTTTTCGTGATACTTTTACCTTGGTGGCCAAAGATGATGAGGAAATCATAGGGTATGTTACTGTGATTATTGATTCTGGTGTTGCACAAATTGAACCTCTTATGGTTGCCATTGATAGAAAAGAACAAGGAATAGGAACTAAACTTTTGAAAGCATCAGAAGATAAAGCAAGATCATTGGATGTACATAAAATATGGCTTGAAACAGGGAGCGATTGGTCCGCGCGACAATTTTATGAAAAGAGAGGCTACGCAGTGAGAGCAATACTACCAAATCATACTGGTAGGAGGGATTTTGTATTAATGGACAAAATGCTATCTTGATAATTACCCAACAATTTTTATACTAGTGTTTTACATCTGTCTGACGGCAGACAGGAAAAACTGCAATAGGAATGAGATGTTTTGGGTGTGTTGGAATAGGTAACGTGTTCACACAGGTGTATTGACATTGTGCGCACAATATATATACTGAATATATGACTACTGTAAACGTACGAATTGAAGAAAAGACCAAGATTGCTGCGACCAAGGTTTTGGCAAAGATGGGACTCGATATGTCGAGTGCTGTGAAGCTTTTTTTGCATCAAGTTGTCAAAGACGATGGCTTGCCTTTTACTCCCACAAACAATACCAAAGCAATCCGCGCTCGCTGGGACAAGGAAGTCGCTGATGCGCTCAAGAATGGGAAAGTTTATAAGTCTGGAAAAGAAGTTCTTGCTGATCTATAATTAGCTTATGTATACAGTTAGACGTTCGAAACAATTTGAGCAATCGTTCAAAAAACTTCAATATAGTGGAACAAAGAATTCTATTAAAAAAGAGATTGCTACGGTAATCGATATTTTAATTGCAGGTAAGTTATTCCCAGAAAAATATAAAGACCATAAACTTATTGGTGAATTTAAAGATTATCGTGAATGCCATGCAAGGCCAGATTTACTTTTGATATATCAAATTTTAGATGACGAGCTCGTTCTCGTGCTTATTAATATCGGCTCACATTCAGAACTTTATAATTAATTTGTACTCTTACGATATGACCACTTACTCATTAGACATCATCGGTTTATTTATATTCATTGCTGGATTCATCATCGGGCTCGGTGCAGTGACAGTTATCGATCTCCATGGCTTTTTGGGGAGGAAGTCGCCGTACTGGACACTGGCTACTACTCGTACGCACAAGGTGACCAAGCCCCTCATCTGGATCGGGATAGGGCTCACCATCATCGGTGGGAGTATATTGTATAGGCAGGAAGCATTTACTGGTATTCCACTTACCCATTCACTCATTGCGGTTGTGTTGATTTTGAACGGTATGTTTTTGTCTTTCAAAGTAAGTCCGTTTCTTATTGAGAGAGAAAAACAAAATAGATCCGACGAGCTACTACCTGCGTCGTGGCAGAGGAAGATTACCTCGAGCTTCGTTGTGTCATTCCTTGGTTGGTGGGGAGGATTGTTGTTATTTGTGGTGTATGTAGCGAGCCGTTTGGCAAACTGATATATGGCAAAGACGATTGTTGTAAACAATGCATTTCAGAAAAAGTATACCTACACGCTCACGGAAAAAGAAGGTAAGAATTTTGACAAAGATTTCAAACCAGACCTAACCCCTCGGCAGATGCTTCGGTTGGGAGTTTTCGGGGGGGCGTATTTCATCGGAGTTGCGAACTTGATTCCAAAAGATTTGCCCAAGGAATGGTGGAAGGGAGTCACACTATCAGTTGATGGTGGGAAACACGCGGAGTTAAACTATTTCAAAACTAACGCCAGCCAGCCCCTCTCTGTATGGCAAAAGAAGGGATGGATAGCAAGGGTTGATCCGCATGGATGGTTTGAGTGGTATTGTCGCTACTATAGGGGGAGACGATGCGATGACGATGCTAGGCAGATCAAAAGGTGGAAAGCTATGACACGGCACGTCACTCAAGTCTCGAATAATTGCCGAGCGAGAGATATATATTGTAGACCACGGCAAAGACAAGCACTCCTACACTGGGCGTATGATACGAGGAAGATGTGATGGGGAATTGCCAGGGGATACTGTGTATTCCAATCGTGTCGTTCATAGTCTGCTATACTGACTAAATGGAAAACACAAAAAACGACAGTACAGAGAGCAAGGAATTCAAGATCTCAGGAGGTGATATACGCGACTATATAAATAAGATTTTTAGAGCGGGGAACTCTCGCAAAGCGATTTTCAAGCATGAAGACGGAAAGCATATTTTCAGTATCAATTTTGTGCTCTTGGTACTCATCTTTGTCATCATCCCACTTATAGCCCTCATTACTTTCATACTTCTCATTCTCACTGGCTCATCACTGAGTATTGCTAAAAAATAGAGCCTAGCAAGGCAAGACTTTGCTAGGTTTATTGATATGTCTTTGACCTTCTCACATTTTAAATTCCGCATCGTGAGGCGGAGAGTGGTACGCCAGCGCAGGAAAGCGCTGGGTGTTTCGACTGAGGAAAGGGAAACCGCAAGGGAGTATGTGCATGCGAGGCTCGTGTATTGGAATGCGTTCTACAATTTCTCGTACAACAAAGTCTTTATCCGAAACGTCAGGTCGCGGTGGGGCAGCTGTTCCAGTAGAGGGAATCTTAATTTCAATTCTCGAATCACGCGCCTACCGCCCGAATTGATCGACTACGTTATAGTTCACGAGCTTTGCCATCTCGGAGAGTTCAACCACTCACAGGCATTTTGGGATCTAGTTGCAAAGACAATGCCGGAATACAAAGCGATGAGGCAATGCTTGAAAAAATATCGCGTGTGAGAAATAAAAAAAGCAATCAGATTGTGTCCGACTGCCTTGGAATATTTTTATCAGCAACTTCTGTAACAGCGGTATCGCTCGTAGCGAATTATTCTGTACTTCGTTACATAGCAGTAGCCGTTCCAGACACGTACATATCCGTAGATCGGACGAGAATGGTAGTGGTACGAATAATCACTTCGGTAGTTATTTGATTTATAACCGTACCCTCCACGGTTGTAGTTGTTCGTCGTACAGGTATTTCCCTGTGAGTAATAACCGTTGTTGTTATAAGAATTGTTATCGTGATGAACAACGATAACAAACTGCTGTGCATCCATACGTGGTATGAGTGCGAGCATTGCAAGAATGCAAAGAATAATCTTAAACTTTTTCATACATTTTCTATTTGAGCTAAGTATATGCCTATACGAGAAAGTACGCAAAGTGACATGGTGATATGTGGAAATATTCGATGCCTAGCAATGCGAACATTGTCATTATTTGCGACTTAATACGTTATTATATATACATCAGCAAGGTGGACTACCCACCGACCATTGAGATGTGATTTTCTGGTCGAGATTCATTATAAGCAATCGACATACCTATTTTTATGCTAACGACAATCGCAGTTATTCTTCTTATACTTTGGCTATTGGGAATTGTGGGAGTGTACACCATCGGATGGTTCATCCACATACTCCTTGTGGTCGCAATCGTCATGTTTATCGTCAGAATTATTCAAGGGAGAAATCCTGTTCAATAGGATTTTGTAAACCAAAATCAAAGGGCGCCCACGGCGCCCTTTGATTGAGTTCAGTGCTTTGGAAAATGAAAATTAATTTTGTTTGAGGACCAACTTTTTTCTTCCTCGCAGAACGAAAAGAGTCATTACGGTATTTGTCACAATCATTGCGATAGAATGAAGCGTCGTTGCAAGATTGTAGGAGGTGAGAGAGAGGAGTGCGAGTCCGTGACGAAAGACATTGGAAGAATACAAAATGGGAGTTTCCATATTGGGGAGTCTCCATGTCTTTTGTAATGTCGGAATAAACGCGATGACATCAATGGTAACCAAGATGACAACAGAGAGCGTAGGATCCTTGGTGAGAATCCATGGGATAATGCCCAAGAGAGCAACAACAAGAAAATAAGTATCACGTTTTGGAATATCTTTGAATCCATAACGAAGTGAGAAAAAGAAAATTATTATAGTGAATATCTCTGATGCAGCGAAGGGCAATGCGCCCCAACCAGCACCTTTAGCAACTTGGCCAAAAAATACCGTACCAGAAACTATTGACCATACGAGCCACGTGTAGGGATGCGGTTTGACCCTCCTTTTGAATATATCGATGAGGTAGGGAACATTGCCAATAATGGCAAGCAGGGCAGCGATAGAAGCAAAAATTATTTTCATATTCATATATATAGTATACAAAATAAATGAGTTTTTGGGGTGCTATACTAAATTTATAAATCCTGCCAGATGTTCGTCTGTTGGGAAAATTAAAAGCTAACAAAGATAAACTTCGACAACCCTTGGTTTTTTGTTGTCAAAGCATAACTTCGACGGAATGAATAAAAAAATCTGGACGGGCGCTCTTGTTGTTATCGTTATCGCAATCGGTATTTTTGTTTTGAAATATTCCACCAAGAAGTCACCCCTAGTAAGCGAGGGGCTTGTTCCTTTTGCATTTACATCAAAATACATCACGAAGACACTCTGGCCACCAAAAGTCTATGAAATAATTGATGATTATTCGTGTGCCGTTGGAGGAACAGAAATATCGAGCGTGGGAGTAACTATCGAAAAGATGCTCGATGGGATTAGTTATTGTATAAAAACTCAAAGTGAAGGTGTCGCTGGAAGTACTTATACGACATACACATACAAAACTGCCACTGTATCAGGAGGAATGCTGATGACCACATTCACACTTCGTTTTGTTCAGTGCGACAACTATGATGATCCAGAGAGATCTGAATGCAAGGATGAGAGAGTCAATTTTTCTGCTGATACCCTCGCGCAAGAGATTTTCCAAAAAACAAAGTCAGTCAATATCACATTAGGTAGTGATGACTCGTGCTATCTGTATCAACATACTGCGACTCTAGAGAAACCGTACACGGTCTCTGAGTACCTAACTTTGCGTGAGAAAGATGGAGAAATTGTAGGGAAAAAAGACGGCACACAAAGTGGTCCAGACATGACCAACGGGTACACGGGAACGCTTGTGGGGACACAGTCGGAGGATATGATTACGCTCGTGTATTCGTATACCATCGAAGGCTCAGATGGAAAAGAAGAAGAGCTATATCAAATAGTAAGTGACGGTATCGTAAAGCATCGATATCCGCTCATAGAAAAAGATGGTGTTCTTGTGCCAAACGAAACAGAGTCTCCGACAGATTTACTATACAGTACTGTTTCGTGCAAATAAGATGAACACTCTTTGTGTTATTATGTTCGTATGAATGTCTACCGCAATCCAATCAGACACAAAGAACTGCAGTTGAAAAACACTGGTCATAGAATAAATTGGCTTCGTGCGTCAGTGCTTGGAGCCAACGACGGCATCGTTTCAACGGCATCTATCATTGTCGGCGTCGCCGGCGCTTCTAATTCTTCGCACTTCATCTTGACTGCCGGTGTCGCGGGTATGGTCGCCGGCGCTCTCTCGATGGCGGTTGGAGAATATGTCTCTGTGAGTTCCCAGAAAGATAGCGAAAAAGTATTGCTTGAAAAAGAGCGTATCGAACTTGAGACGATGCCCGCGGAAGAGTTGGAAGAACTCACACAAATTTACAGAGGAAAGGGATTGTCTGAAACATCAGCCCGCAAGGTTGCAATAGAACTTACCGAGCACGACGCATTTGCTGCACATGTCGACGCGGAGCTACATATCGATCCAAACAATCTCACAAAGCCATTCCAAGCTGCATACGCATCCGCTATTTCATTTTGCTGTGGCGCTATCATCCCGATTTTCGCGATTATTCTTTCTCCAGAGCGAATCAGAGTACAGATGACATTTGTTGCTGTATTGATTGCACTTATTATCACAGGAGCATTGAGTGCAAATGTCGGTGGTGCCAAAAAGAGAGTTGCAATATTGCGTGTTGTGTTCGGTGGCATACTCGCCATGGTGGTGACGTTTGGTATCGGAAAGCTCTTTGGTGTTGTTGGCATATAAAAAACTGCATGAAACTAATCACGCAGTGCAAATTTTTTGGGTAATGAATTTAGTCGTCGGGATTCCTCTCCCAACGCTTCTTCCTAAAAATAATGTAGCCAAGAAACATGGCCAGAACGAAAACCACAGTCAACGCTTGGCCTCCGTTTGTTTTAAAAAATTCCATCATAGTTTGGAGATTTACCTTTGAAGCAGAACACTCTAAAATGATAAATATGAGTACATATATGCATTTGTGTTTTGGTGAACGAAAGAAAATAGAGAGGTTTTTGAATA
>Ga0163151_10006905_pt1 | contig 13554 bp, 13 predicted proteins | sample OliLakLV19MP5IB2_FD_145596 | JGI IMG/M metagenome (GOLD analysis project Ga0163151, IMG submission 145596) | Freshwater microbial mat bacterial communities from Lake Vanda, McMurdo Dry Valleys, Antarctica - Oligotrophic Lake LV.19.MP5.IB-2 | ecosystem: Environmental > Aquatic > Freshwater >...
AAAAAAATGTCTCTAAAAACAGCTAAAACATGCAAAATCTTCAATTTTTTCGTTACTTTTAAATCGTGAAAGAACCATACACCGCAAATGTTTCAGGTCTATTGGATTATGATTCCTTTGGGATGTTAACGGTGGGGAGGAATTGGAGTGGGGGAAGTGAGTTTAGATTTGGGTTCAATGGCAAGGAGAATGATGATGAAGGCATGGGCGGTGGGGGTTCTACTTATGATTATGGATTTAGGATTTATAACCCGCAGTTAGGGAAATTTTTAAGTGTGGATCCGTTGACTGCTTCTTACCCGTGGAATAGCTCCTATGCATTTGCAGAGAATAATCCAGTTAGGTTTATTGATCTGGATGGCTTGGAAAAAGCAAATCCTGAAATGTTTACTTTGGCTATTGTTCAAATAAATTCTTTAAGATCGGAAATCGCAAGCGACCCAAGTAAAAACGTTACCAAAGTAACTGGGGTAAATATGGAAAAGGTTCTTGAACAACTTGAAAACCAAATAGTATTTGCACAAGGTGGACACAGTAATGCTCTTACAAATTTCATGGGATATTATTGTGGAAAGTCTGCTGCTCAAAATGACTTGATTTTGTATAATCCTATGGGTTATGTTTCTTTGATGACTGATTTATTCTCTCAAGGTTCTGCTCAGTTTGGCGGGACTGGTATGGAACTCTCAATTCCTGAAAATTTAAGGTCTGGTGTATCGGGGAAAATTCCAGCCGTTGACCAAGTTTTTGGAAAAACATTAGCTGCTTCAATGTCTGATAAAACCTTTGCAAGAAGAAAGCTTAATGGTATCTTGAAAGACCCAGGAAACACCATGCCCTTTGAGTATAAAGTAATGCTTGGAGCTTTAGGAATGGATGTTACCAAAAGCGGTTTTTACAAGAATTTCGGAAATAAAGATTTACAAGCCATAGAAAGTGCAGTAAACAATGGATATTTGCCCATTGTGTTTGATAATCATGGCATCAGTGGTTCAGGGGCTGACAAGGGTAAATCAGGCACATTTGGAATACATTTTATTAGTATTCACAGTTTTGAGATAGATGGAAATAATGTTAAATATTCATTTTGGGAGTATGGCGATTTAAAATCAAATACACTTTCAAAGCATGATTTTCTAAAAAGTATGAAAGGTTATTGGATACCCGAAAACAAAAAAGACTAATGAGATTGCATCCTAACTATCTAATTATTTTATTTACTTTTTCGCTTACTGGAAACATATTTTCACAAGAGATGAAAAGTGAAGTGAATTTCGATTTTGGAGTATTCGAGTTTGAATATCGTACTGATACTAATCTTCAAGTTAAAGAATTAATTAATGTTTCACTAACTATGGTTAATTTCGGAGAAATACTCATCTTTCATCGAATAAATCAAAAGGAGAAAGAGTTGGACTTAATCAGCACCATAAACAGTAATTTTAAAACAAGGGAAATTAAGTCTAACTTAGATACTTTTCAATTAATATATTCATTTATTCATTTTAACCTTAATGATACTACAAAGATTTTTTCATCTGTTCCACATTCAGATCTAATAACATTTAGAAAAAAACCCAATTATTACATATATTGCAATTTTAAGTATATTGAAAACGATTGGGTTGCTAAAATAACTCTTAATAAAGGAGCAATAATTAATATTTCAATCTTTAGATACGACAGAGAAAAGCGAAAAGTATTAGATAGTATAGGAACTATGGCATTGGTGAAGAAAAAATAAAAAAGTAATCCATCAGTCACCGCTAGCACAGCCGGCATTCAGCAGCAAGCCACAAATTTTGTGGCTGATGCTATGTGCTTTAAGCCACACCAATTTTATTTTATTCTTTGTTTGTAAGGTCCATTTTGTAGGTTTTTAAGGCTTCAAAACGGCTCAAATAAAAAAACTTTTCAACAATTACTAAACCAACTCTAAACCCTTTATTCATAGGGCTTTGGGCTTCTTTCCCATTTTCCTTTAAAACCCCCACCCGTTCAGCGTTGTAAGCCCCCGATAAAGCACGTTCGATATAATTAATGTAAAAAAATCTTATTCCGATTTTTCCCAGTTGTTCGGTAGTAATAAATGTAAATCAGCAAGTTTTATATCTGAGATTTTTCTTAAAACATCTTCAAGCCATTCTTCAGGATTAATTCCGTTTATCTTGCAGGAGCCAATGAATGAATACATGATTGCAGATCTTTCTGCACCGTTATGTGAGCCGGAGAACATATAATTCTTTCTTCCCAATACAGTTGGTCTGATCGCATTTTCTACAAGATTATTATCGATCTCTAAAAAAGGATGATTGATATATTCTGTGAGTTTTTTCCAACGCGACAAAGAATAACTGATCGCTTTTCCCAATGGTGATTGTGGTGTTGTTTTTCCTGAAAGTAAATTTTCTTTCAGCCACTGTTCCAATGCATTCATTATTGGTAATGATCTTTCCTTGCGCATTAAAATAATTTCATCACCGATAATATTATTTTGTTTTATTTCCCTTTCCACAGCATATACTTCCTGCAGTTGTTTTATAAAATATGCAGCAGGCTCCCGATTGCTGTCGAGTGCTTTTTCAAAATAACGCCGTGCATGCGCTAAGCATCCTGTAAGCGTAATATTTTTATTTAATCCAAATTCATCATACACTGCATATCCATCTGTTTGTAAAAAACCTGAAAAGGTTTCAAGTAATTCTTTTGGGCCTTCTCTTCCCCTTCCTTTTCTGTAATCAAATAAAACAAGTTTCCTTTCCGGGGATCGGTACACCCATAAATATCCGCGATGCGTTTTTTTCTTCACTGCCGAATCGAGCACCGGATGCGGGGTTTCATCGACTTGTACATAATTTGATTTCAGCACCTGTTTTTTTAATTCTTCATACAGAGGAAGCAGTTTTGGAACCACCTGCCCCGGCACATCAACCAGCGTTGAATATTTTATATCGATGCCTGCTCTTTTTAAGCGCTCCTGCTGACGATGTAATGGCAGATGGTCGCAGTACTTATCTGTCAGGATGCGGGTCATTAATTTTTCTCCGAACAATCCCTTTTCAATCAGCCTGGAAGGAAGCTCACCGATACTATTTTCCCTTCGGCATTTTTATATTTTGGCCGCTCAATTCTTTTTACATAAAATTTGCCCGGTATCTCTTCCAGTATTTCTGTTACTTCAACACCGATGGGTTGTTCTGCGGTATCGGCATCATATCCGTCAGGATACATGGTGGTTACCTGTCTTGGCAGTGATTCAGGAAATGGATGACGGCCCTGGTGATTTTTATTTTTTTTATTTGATCGTGTGTGAGATTCAACTATAGTTTTTTGTTCTTCAACAGGTTTAATTTCTTCTGTAGCGATTTCTAATTTTAATTGTGAAGAGTTTTCCGGAGAAAGAAAACGTTCGCTCTTTGCACCGAATATCATCCGCCTGAATTGGGCAACTTCATTTTGTAATTTAAATATCTGAAAATCTTTTTCCAACAGCAGCAGATCCTTATCTTCAACAGCGAGATTTTCATAATTATTCATTCATCAATTATCGATAATTAATTAAATAAATCCACTATCTTTTCATTTAATTTATTCACATTAAAATGGTGATATCTCACTCTTTTTTTAATGCTTGATAATTGAATTCCTTCCATGATCAGCATGAGTTGCTGAGAAGAAATAAGTGCAGCTGATTGCGTTGTATTTTCAACATGTTCAAACGTTCCCTTCTCAAGTCTTTTATAATAAATCGCAAAGCCCCGTCCGATCCTGCACGGGCGGGCATCGCCCTGCCATTGCAGTAATTTAATCTTTGTTTTGGTGCGGCTTAAAAAAATAAATACATCACCCGATAAAGGATCCATTTTAAATTCATTTCTGACTACGCCGCAAAGGCTGTCAAAACCTTTTCGCATATCCACCACACTACCAAATAAAAAATACCGCTGCTGATTATTAATTGAAAGCATCAGCCGATCAATGCTTTGATCATTTGCACCGAACACCCTGCAGGAAAAACAAAATAACTTCCGTTGGTAAAATGATATTCAATACCGGAAGAATTTTTACCCGGAACATCGATCCGGATAAATGAATTTGGTTTCTGGGCAGGAGCAGTTTCTTTTTTCTTCATGCGACTTGCATGATACATAAATGTTTGGTAGGATATTTCTTTTTCTTTGCAATAGCCGGCCATCGTGCCGCCAACTTCCTTCCATTGATTTACTTGGTACGGATAATCTATTTTATCTTTAATCATAATGCAAAGAGAACGCAAGAGGATTAATTTTGGAAGACGTGGTTCAACGTGCGGTTACGTTGTTAGACGGATTACTACCATAAGATGCGTCAAACTCATCTGTAATATCCAGTGTCAAAGGAAACCAAGGATTTGAATATTCATACGCAACTGAGGAAAATCTATTTTTCCCATCAGCTAAAGTATTGATTACGTTTTGAATGAATGATATTTCTTCTACTATAGTGATCATTGCATGAGTAATTTGTCATTTTTCCATGGTATTCTTTTACTGACACTTATATAGCTAGAACATTCAGCCGCTTCTATATAATAATTAAGTGAGAATTTACTACAAATATAATGTGCTGGTAAACTATTAATACTGTCCATAAATTAGGACTCACTGTTTTCAGTGAATTTAGGTCATTTCATGAAAAAATAACCTTAAAAATTTGGATTGCTAAAAGGGTGGGTTTAGCTTTCAGATTATTCTATACTTACTTACCTAAATCCTAGAAAAATGAGAGCTAAAAGAATTCTTCACCCCTACACAATCTTGGTATCACTATTTTACATATTAAATTTTCCTCAAACTAAAGCTCAAACACTCGTTAATGAATTATGGGAAATTGAGCTCAATTACCCTGATACTATAGAATGGAGTGCAAGCAAGCTTTACAGTAATAATTTATATGCTACTGGTAACACTTGGCATAATGCTACCCAAAAAACTAATATTGTCACCACCAAAACGAATTCAAGCGGTTCGGTAATCTGGCAAACAGAGTATAACGGAACTCTTTCCGGCTTTGATTATGGTGCGGCGATTACTCTTGATGGCAGTGGTAATGTTTTTGTTGCCGGAGCAACTCACAATACCGACAGTTATACCTTCGATGTAGTTGTCATAAAATATAACTCTAGCGGTGTTCAACAATGGGCAACAACATATAATGGAACAGGTAGTAATAATGATATTCCATCGTCTATTTTAATACTTGGTACTGATATTTACGTTTGTGCTGCTAGTATTGGAAGCAGTTCAGCCTACGACTATGTTCTATTGAAATTAAATTCATCTGGCACAACGCAATGGAATGCACGATATGATTATACAAGCTTGTATGATATACCTGGACATCTTGCATCAAACGGAACCTATGTGTTCGTAAGCGGTGCAAGTCAATCTTCCACTACAAATTGGGATTACACATCCTTAAAATATAATACATCAGGCACCTTGATTCAAAGTCAAAGGAGTGCGGCCAGTGGATATGGATTTGACAGACCTACTGGAATGGTTACGGATGCAAGTGATAATTTCTATATATCAGGCTACTCATTTAATGGTGATGATTATGATATGCGCACTATTAAGCTTGATGATGATCTATCTCCGCTTTGGACAGTGAGTGAAGATGATGGGGCAGAAGATGGAAGTAATGCAATTTGTATTGATGGCAGTAATAATGTGTATATAGCTGGATTTGCTGAAAGTAGTTTTGGAAATAAATTAATGAAAATTGTTAAATACAACAGTAGCGGAACATTGCAATGGGAAGAAATTTTGCAAAACAGGGATAATTATACTGATGCGGAAGCAACTGGAATTACGTATAATTCTACAAGTGAGCGTGTGATAGTTTGTGGTTTTTATGAATATACGACTGGTAAAAAAGAAATTACAACTTTTGCAATGGAAACTAGCGATGGTGATTTAGCGTGGAAGAAGGAGTATCCTAATCTAAATTCTAGTATTGATGTTCCGACTAAGATTCATGAAAGTGGAAATTATGTTTGGGTTCAAGGTCGTAGAACTGAAGATGATACTACAAGGTATGTAACTATTAAATATGAAATGTATGATAGAGAAAATGAATTTTACGAGGATTCACTAGGGAATAATATTTATCCACTTAATTACGCGATAATAAGTTTTCATCCTGATTCTGTAACCACTGAATTTGTAAACAATATACAAAAAGAATTTAGCAGTTTAAATGAAGTTATTAATTCCGAAACTTATAATTCTGTTTTACCATTCTTAAAAGGAAGTAATCAGCAATTTGTGCCTAAAGCTATTAAAATATATAAAAGGATGACAGAAGGTGACACCATATCTATTTCAAGACTTGGCGATTCTGTTTTTGTTCCTAAATTATGGGCAGATTTTGTAGTATCAATTGATACCACTGTAAATATTAATCAATTAATTGACTCCTTAAAAACAAAAAAATATATTTATAGAGGCGTATTTAAAGACTATGTTGCTGTGCAATTTGGTATTCCGAATGATCCACTTTATGATGAGGATCAGGAAAGTCTTCACAATACTGTATTGACTCCAACTGCACATATAAATATAGAACCCGCATGGGATATGTATGATTTTGGCGGTAGACCAGATATTAGAATTGGCGTATATGATGGAGGCATAAACTGGGGGCATGAGGATTTTGGAGATGGTACTTATGGCGGAATAGGTGGATCTAAAGTTATTGGGGGAAATAACTATTTTGATGGAGTAGATATATTCTCTGTTGCACATAATGATGAAACGGGTCATGGAACGGCCTGCGCAAGCTTAACTGGTGCCTTGAGAAATAATTCATTAGGGATTGCAGGGATTGCTGGAGGAAATGTAGATGATGATGATAATCCCGGAACTTCTTTATACGCAATGAAAATCTTTGGGACATCTGATTTGGAGGATGATGAATCAGCAACTACTTCAGAAATCTCTGAAGCAGTCGCTGAAGGAGCAATTAGCCCCCCTTATGGTTATGGTTTAAATATAAGTAATCATAGTTATGGAGTATTATTAGATTTTGATCATGTTGAATGGGATGAAAATGATTATGATGGCATTTATTTACAGTATGGATTTAAACAAATGTTTTTAAACCAAAGCATCTGTGCTGTTGCATCAGGTAATGAAGCTCCGTGGTTAGGGATTGAACTAGAAACCCCTGTTTATCCCGCGAGCTTTCCAGATTATTGGGTAATTAAAACTGGTGCAAATGATGATGATGGAGATAGAGCAGATTTTTCAGTGTTTAACAATTTACTTGATTTAATTGCTCCGGGAACAAATGATTTATATATGGCTTGTGCACCATTAGCCGATGACGTTTATACTGATTTGCTTCTTGGTGGTCCTTTATCAGGAACTTCATTTGCAGGACCGCATGTGGCAGGAGTTGCTGGATTAATGCTTTCATACATAAATGGAAGTCCTGGTACTTGGAATAATTTAGCTCCGGCGGATGTTGAGGAATTAATGCAGAGGTATATTACGGATGTGGCCCCAACAAATTATGATATTTTTAGTGGGCATGGGAGATTAAATGCGGGTGCTATATTTGATGTGATTGAATTGCCAAATTATCAAGTAAGGCACTACGAACCAGTGGTAAGTACTGTATCAGCGGATAAAATTTCAGAAGATGAAGTATTTTTCTTATCTGAACCTTATGGTGACCTTTCAGCAGGAAATTATAGTTGTGACCAATATGAATTGACAATAACAGTGTCACATGATATCGGTGATGCTGACTTATTAAATTGGTGGGATTTAGATGCAAGCAATAATGTTTGGGGATATACGGACTATGCAATTAATCCGTTGCCTGAAATTGTGATTGAAAGTTGCAGTGAAACATCTGCCACCCTGAGAGGATATTTTTATCATTTTAAGTACGAGGCAGTGTATCCCTTTGATGAGGTGGAATTGTGGTATCCGTGCGACAACGCAGGAACAACTAAACTTGCATATACATTACACCTGTATGATCCCACACCTGCATCTGCAATAGAGGATATAAATTCTGAAGATCGTTTAAGTATTTACCCCAACCCGGGGTCAAATTATTTTGAAATTTTTGATTCTGCTTTAACTGAAAATAATTTTAATAAATTGCAAATTACAGATATAACAGGGAAGGTAATTGTAGAAGACCAAATAACATTCAGCAATAAAAAATATATATCTAACTCAGGTCTAGCAGAATTGCCACCGGGCATTTACCTGATTAATTTGCAATCAGAGGAAAACAGAGTAAGTTTGAAATGGATTAAACTTTAATAGGGATGAATTGCCCATTAATTAAGATTTATTTTCTTGCAGGAGGGCTTTTTTTCATAATTAGTTGTGAAAAAGACCCTCCTGTAGGAATTATTGATGATTGTCCAGAAGTTTATAATCCGTGCCTTATTACTGCTTATGGTGAAACGTCTCAGCAGTTCAAAGCACCATATTTCAATCCCAATAATGGATCTGAGTTTGTATATATTGAAATAAACTATGACTCAGGCTACAATCACATTTGCACCTATAATTATATAACTGGAGAGAAAAACATAATAGCTGATAATGCATTTGATTTAAGTCAACCTAAGTGGAATGAAAATAATAAAATACTTTTTAATGTTGACGCCAAAGTTTATATAATAAATTCAGATGGAACAGATATACTTCAGATCACTTATGGAAGTTTAAATATATGGCCAGATTGGATAGATGCCAATAATATTTGTTTTACTGACAATGAAGGCGGGAATGGCATATTTTTAAACTTGATTACCAATGTTTTCGATACGATAACTACCTTTCCGCTTGTATTAGCAGATGTTTCAACAAATTCAATATTAGCTGCAGCAAATGGCTACCGTGACGCACCTGATCTTACAATTACTGAAACTGATGATCTCTATTTTGATACCTTATTAGTAAACACAAACAATAGCGGTTATGACAGAATTCAATGTATAAATTGGCACCCTAATAACCAAGACATCTATTACACAAAATATACTCTTGGATTATTCAAGGTAAATATTTTTAATAATGCATATGAGCAGATTGTGAAGGGCTGTTTTAGTAAATGGTATAGATTTTTTTGTATTTCTCCTGATGGGAATAAAATAATCGCAGAGCGAATAGATACATATGCACAAGATTGCATTTATTATCAAACATCATCAATCGTTTTATTGGATATTGACGGCACTAATGAAATCACTATTTTACCGAAACCAGAATAAGTATGAAAAAAATAATAATTCTATTTCTAACATCCCGTACTTTATTATTGACAGCCCAAAATAATTTGCAAATTTCATTTTCCTTGGGAGAAGGCAACGCTAGCTGGAAAGCAAGTCCAATCGAAATAACTTATACGGATATTTTTGGAGAACCTGATACAACCTTCGTTTTGGACACTCATGGCAACTGTCCCACAATTTCTGCATCAATAAACACCATGTATGAATTCAATCGGTTAAAACTTGGTTTAGGTTTTACAATTCAGCATTATTTTCTCAATGAATTAATAACCGAAGCAAATGGAAGTTGGCAACCAACGTTATTTATAGCAACAAACAATCCTCAACCTACACACTATAAATTCTACCCACATATAGAATATTCTTTTGTTAAGCAGGATAACTTTGAGATATTTGTAGCACTAGAAGGTGGCACATTTTTAACGCATGATGGTGTAGATAATGAAATTGAAACATTTCACTGGTTTGGAAATGCTGCGACAGGCGTATCCTTTAAACTCAACGAAAATATAAATTTTATGTTTGCGCCAACTTTCGATTATTCACGATATAATACAATGCTTACAGTAAATCCAAATAAACAAAAAATATATTACAATATTTTTTCCTTCTATTTTTCAGCAGGTATAAAATATAGTTTTACAAATTAATCATAAGAGATGGTCTTTAAATCGGAATTCATGAATTATGTATATAATTTCAAATTATTCGGATTAGACCTCTTTTATATTTTAAAAGAAAAAGAATTGTAAGGATGCCTTTCTTAGTTTTAAGTATAATTACATTTTAATTTTTTAATAGTTAAAACCAATAAATTATGAGAACTACTACCTTCCCCCAGCATTTAGCAATTCTGTTTTCAATATTTTGCATATTGAATATAACCAAAATGAATGCTCAAACATTAATAAATCAATTGTGGGAATTCGAATTAGCCTACCCCGATACTTTGCCATGGAGCGCTTCTGTTTTAAATAGCAGCAGTGATCTTTTTTCCACAGGAAATACTTGGCATAATGCTACTCAAAAAGTTAATATAGTTACAACAAAAACAAATTCAAATGGGACTGTTTTATGGCAAACGGAGTACAACGGTACTTTGTCAGGATTTGATTATGGGGCAGCTATTTGTCTTGATGCTAGTGGAAATGTTTATGTCGCCGGAGCGACACATAACACATCTGCATATACTTTCGATATTGTCATAATTAAATATAATAGTAGCGGAACACAACAATGGGCAACCTTATTTAATGGCAGTGGTAGTGGGATGGATATACCATCCGGAATTACACTGGATGGATCTGGGAATATTTATGTTTGTGGTGCTAGTATAGGAAGCACAACCGGATATGATTATGTTACTATAAAATTAAATTCTTCAGGAACTTCTCAATGGTCAAAAACCTATGATTATGCAAGCTTATCCGATATTCCTGGATTTATTGCATGGAACAGTTCTACCTCAAAAGTAGGAATTGCAGGAGCGAGTCAAAGTAGTGCAACAAACTGGGACTATACAACTCTTAAATATAATTCAAGTGGAACTTTAACTAATACAAATCGGAGTAGTGCTACAGGTTATGGATTTGATAGACCCAGCGACTTAATCACTGATGGATCAGATAACTATTATATAACCGGTTTTGCCTACAATCGTTCTGACTATGATATGCGAACTATTAAACTGGATGATGATCTTTCGCCTATATGGTCAGTAACCGATGATGATGGAGATGAAGACGGAAGCCATAGCATTACCATTGATGGCGCTAATAATACTTACATTGCGGGTTTTGCTGTTGGTAGTGCGGGAGGTAAGAGAATGAAAATTGTAAAATATAACAGTTCTGGTGCTTTACAGTGGGAGACTATATTAGAAAATTTTGATAATTCCATTAATGCCGAGGCTGTTGCTATTTTTTACAATCCAGTAAATAGCACACTGGTAGCTACTGGATTTTACGAATATACAACTGGAGAAAAAACCATCACAATCTTTGCTTTGAATCCAAGTGATGGTGAATTAAGTTGGAAAAGAGAATTTCCACATGTCAGCGGCAGTATTGATAATCCCACAGACATGCATGTGTCCGGTAATCATATCTGGGTTTTGGGGACGCGTAATGTAAATGATACAATAAGATATATTTCATTAAAGTATGAAACAATGGATTTGCCATTTAACTATTTATTTGACATCAATGAAAACCCAATTGTATTAAACAATCAGTTGATAATAAGATTTAATCCAGAGATTGTAGATATGGCTTTTGTTAATGATGATCAAAAACAATTCGCGGATTTATCAGATGTAATTGACCCTTTAGCTTTTTCAGCACTTGAGCCAATTATGAATGATAACTTCCAATTTACTCCAGTCGCGGTTAAAATATTTAAACATTTTTCAGAAGAGGATTCAGTTTCAATATCAAGATTAGGAGAAACAGTTAGACTACCAAAAATGTGGAGCTGTTTTATTGTAACGCTCCATGAAGATATGAATATCTTTGATGTTAGAGATGCATTGAATCTAAATGACACGCTTATCTATTATGCCCATCCAAATATTTTAGGTGATTTATATGACATCCCAAATGACTTTTATGTAGTGGAAGAAGATCAGGAGAGTTTATTGGAAACTACCTCTTATCCTGATGCTGATATTAACCTGAATTTGGCATGGGATATATCTCCTGGGGAATCTTATATTAAGCTCGGAATTTGTGACGCCGCTATTTATTGGGCTCATCCGGATTTTAGCACAGATGGATCTTATGAAAATTCCAAGATAGAAGGTGGGTATGATTATTTTTCAGGAGGAGATATTTCGGCAACCACTGAATGGTTGTTGAGCCATGGAACATCTGTTGCAGGAGTAGCGGCAGCTTTTAGAAATAACAGTGAAGGCATTGCTGGAATTGCAGGTGGTGATGGTAGTTTAGGAAATCCGGGGGTTAGTTTGTATTCTCTAGCCGCAGTTGCCGATGGGGAAACAACTTTGGCTTCCGCTGCGGATGCTATAATTCATGGTGCAATTTCAACAGGATATGATTTGAATATTCAAAATCATAGTTGGGGCTGGCGTTCAGGACAAAATGTTTACGATGTCGATGCAAATATAGTGGGTACCTATACTGATGAGGACAATAAGATTTTAAAAGAGGCGGTAAAAATTTGTTTTGAGAATAATTGTTTGTTTGTGGCAGCAAGGGGCAATGATGGTAATGATTTGTCAAATTTTCCCGCGTGTTTCAAAGATGAATGGGTAATTAATGTTGGAGCGAGTGGGACAGATGGTAAATATAAAAATCTATCAAACGGTGATTTGTATCTTTCGAGTTTTGGAGGTGATGTAGACCTTATTGCCCCCGGTACTTCGGAAATTGTAACGTCTACAACAATTCCTGGTTGGGATGTAGCTGGATTTTGCACAAAAGATGACGAGTCTTATTGTTGCTTTGGTCATACTTCCGCTGCTGCAGCGCATGTTTCTGGGGTAGCATCGTTGATGCTAAGTAGACATAATACAGAGCAGGGTTATCCAAATAATTTAGCCCAAGAAGATGTAGAATTTTTATTACAGGAGTATAGTACTGATGTAACTTCACCATCCCCTTATGTGGTTGAATATGATGAATGGATGGGGCTTAGTAAATGCAGGCGCAGTAATGGAACAAATTGATTTACCCTTTTATCGGGTTTTCCATTCAGGAAGTCCCTCAAGTGCAACAACAATTACGTATGGCGTTCCTGTATTTGTAGATGATTATGAAAGTGGCATTGCAACAGGTAATTATTACGCAGATAAGCACATGATTATTCATACATATTCGAATACATTTGCTGCTTCCACTGAAATAAAGGATGGTTGGGAACGCTTTAGCTCTACCATAGGGACCTCTGCAGCTACGTAACCACATGGTGAACTGCACTCCAAAAACATCAAATAATTTCCTTAACTGCAGGTTTCCAACTTTGCTTGAGTAGTTCGCTTATTTGGGAGAGCATAATATCATTTATTCTTGGTAGTACATCTGCCAGCCATTCTTGTGGATTAATATTATTTAATTTGCAGGTTCCAAAAAAGGAATACATCATGGCTGCGCGTTTTGCACCTTCGTGTGATCCGGCAAACATGTAGTTTTTTCTTCCAATAGCAACCGGTCGAATCGCATTTTCTACAAGATTGTTATCTATTTGCAGATATGCATTCTCTGTATAGCGACTTAATTTATCCCATCGTGTTA
>Ga0163151_10006912_pt1 | contig 13542 bp, 6 predicted proteins | sample OliLakLV19MP5IB2_FD_145596 | JGI IMG/M metagenome (GOLD analysis project Ga0163151, IMG submission 145596) | Freshwater microbial mat bacterial communities from Lake Vanda, McMurdo Dry Valleys, Antarctica - Oligotrophic Lake LV.19.MP5.IB-2 | ecosystem: Environmental > Aquatic > Freshwater > Lake...
AAGAAGAATTAATAAAAACATTGCTTCACGAAATATATCGCTTGGAAAAAAGCGTTATCGGAAAAACCGGAAAATGCTCACAGGAAGAAATTACGGCAGAAACAAAATCAGCTTATGCGTTTGCTGAAAAAGCAATTACCTCGGAAATTTTTTGTGAAGCGTAGAGGTCAAATCCTTTAGCGTTTTTTTGGTGAGGATCAAATCAACCAATTGATTGGCGATAAATTTATCCTCCGGGGAAAGTCCGCTAATCACGGTCATCTTTTGAGCAAGCTCGGCATCGGGAATAACCACCTCCTGATTTTCTTTAGAAACATATCGCTGTTTGCCGTAAACAATTACATCGAGACTAACGTCCAGCGCTTCTGAAATTTTCACCATCGTTTCCAATCCCGGATTAACATTGCCGTTCTCCACCTTGTTGTATTGGGTGGGAACCATTTTCATGGCAAGGGCTACCTCGGTTTGAGACATACGTTTTTCCTCCCTGATTTTACGCAGGCGGTTGCCAATCTCTTTTAATGTTTTCGTGGTTATTTGCACGGTATAAAAGTAGTATAAAAAATCTTTTTTATGGCTTGAAAGTTAATAGAGTTCATTTATAGGAATTAATAATTTCTTTATAAGGAAATAAAAATGATTATCTTTGCATAATTAAGAACTAATTACTTCCTTATAAGCACATGCGAACATGACCATCGAAGAAATCAAGTCTTTTTTGACCATAGGGCGTGTGCTGGAACATTACAACCTAAAGCCGGACAAAAATAACCGTTTGCTCTGCCATTGGCACAATGACCGATCTCCCAGCTTGCAGATTTACGCTAAGACAAATAGCTGGACATGCTTTAGCACCAACTGTACGGCTGGCAGCGGGGATGTAATAGACTTTATTATGAAGTTTGAGAATTTCAGTAAGTACCAAGCCATCCTTAAAGCAAAAACCCTCGCATCCGAAACGCTCCTTCCACAACCTGTTACAAATACTCTTCCGCCTGCCAACATCATGGGAAGAGTGGACATACTGACCAGAGTATATGCCTACTTCCGTCAAGCCACACAAGGCAACACCAAACAGTTCAGGGATTATATAAGCAGCCGGGGACTGAGTACAGAAAAATCAGACATAGGATATAACAGCGGGCAGTTCCACCACAGGGGAAATAAACACCTCATTGAAAGTTGTCTCAAAGTCGGTATACTAAATCCAAACCCCAACGGAGGATATTTGGTTTTTGCCAAACATTGCGTAATCTTTCCACTAAAAAATAAACACGGAGAAATTGTTTCCCTCTATGGCAGAAGCATCCTTGACAACAAAAACAGCAAACATTATTACCTGCGTGATACACAAGGACTGTATCCCGGATACCCGCCCCCTCAAACAAGAAAGCTCATTATTGGCGAAGCCATCATAGACACGGCAACGCTTTTACTGATAGATGAAATCAAAAGCAATTACGCTTTGCTCTCAGCGTATGGAACTAACAGATTAAAAGATGAACATATCGAAGCAATAAAAGAATGGGCTGCTGATCCCTCCCTAACGGGGAGGGTTAGGGAGGGGCTTGAAATAATTTTTTTCTTTGACGGAGACGATGCCGGAATTTTTGCAGTCAAAAAATATGCCGAGCAGTTAAATCAGTTGTTCAACTCCCTCCCCGAAGGGGAGGGTATGGGTGGGGCTATTACCATAAGCACAGTAAGCACTCCCGAAGCAGAAGACATAAATAGTTTGTATCTGAAATATCCTAAAGAAACTATTCTTACGCTCATCGGTGAACGCACTGTATTGCATGGAGAAGCTGCCCCCTGCCGCTCCCCCGAAGGGGGAGAGTTGCAGGAGGTTAAATCCCAAGTTGGCTTCAGCGCAGAAAACCCCGAAGCGCTCACGTACCAAAACGATCACCTGCACATTACTGTTCTTGGAGGTATAAAAGTAACTGGACTGGATAGAATGAAAGTAACGCTCAAGATACAGGCGAAGAACAGCCACTATACACCCCTGCGCCATCATCTTGATTTATATTACAGCGATCATGTGGCAAGGCTTATTCAAACCATCAACGAACAACTTGAAATAACAACAAGCATTGCCGCAAGCACGCTTAACCAACTGATAGAAGAGCTGGAAAAATACAGGATAAGTAAAATCACGAGCCTGCAACCGCTCAAACCGCAAAGCATACAGCTCACGGAAAAAGAAACAGCGGAAGCGTTGTTATATGCAAAAGACCCAGACCTGATGCAAAACACATTAGCCGACATCGGCAAAACAGGAATTGTAGGAGAACCGATTAACCGCTTAATCATGTTCTTGGTTTTTTTAAGCAGAACCACCACCGACCCCCTGCATATTATCAGCTTCGGGGCAAGCGGGAGCGGAAAAACGTATTTGCAGGAAAAAGTAAGTGCGCTCGTTCCGCAGGAAGACAAATTGGAAATCACCGCCCTGAGCGCAAACGCCCTTTATTATTTTAAACGCGATGAAATCAAACATAAACTCCTGTTGATCGAGGACTATGACGGGGCGCAGGAAGTTTTATATCCGCTTCGTGAACTTCAAAGCAAACAGAAGATAACGAAAACCGTATCGCTCAAAGACAGCAAAGGGGACATTAAGACCTTGACCTTTACGGTGGAGGGACCTGTTTGCGTTGCCGGATGCACCACCAAAGAAAAAATGTATGAGGACAATGCCAACCGCTGCCTTCTCATTTACATTGATGGGAGCGAGGCACAGGACGAGCGCATTATGGAATATCAGCGCAACCTTAGCGCAGGACTGATTAACCAGGTCGAAGAAGAAAATTACAAAACAAAACTGAAAAATGTTCAGCGCATGATGAAACCCATCCGTGTAGTGAATCCATTTGCACCGCACCTTGTTATCTCCAAAGAAGTTTTAAAGCCCCGCAGGAGCAACAAACTGTACATACGCTTTATCGAACTCATTACTTTTTATCACCAACATCAAAGAGAAATAAAATATGCTTCCCCTTCTGACCACAGCCCCTCACCTGCAAGCCCTCCCCCTGAAGGGGGGAGTTGGAGGGGGGCTTCTGGTTCCCCCTACATTGAAACAACGCTCGATGACATTGCATGGGCGAACAAACTTTTAAAAAATATACTGCTTAGAAAATCCGATGAGCTGACCGCACCCTGCCGCAGCTTTTTTGAATACCTGAAAAAACATTTAAAGGACACGAAGCAAAAAACGTTTAAGGCAAAAGAAATCCGCTCAGAGCTTCGGACGAATGCCTCAAACCTCAAACGCTATCTGCCGGAACTGCACAGCAGCGGGCACATCAAAATAACAGGAGGCAACCGCATCAAAGGTCTTCAATATGAGATCGTGAGCTACGAAGAATACGAAACCCTGAAAAAGTCCATCAACAACGTACTGGATGAACTGCTGGAAAAGCTACGAAGGGGTGAACACCTTCCCCCTGTGGGGACAACCGAGTGAATAAAAGAAGGTTGCGAACGCAGTTCAGAACGGGGTAGTTCAGATGGTTCAAAAGCGGTTCAATCATAAAATGAGCCACACAACCAAAGCAAAAACAAGAAGTTACGATAGCAGTTCAATCAAAACAGAAAATATTGGATAAGGCAAAATGAAATCTTTACCTGTCACGAGCAAAGAATACCTGCGCCTTGAACACGCCTTTAGGGAATGCCTGCAAGTATTGGGTTATGCAAGCACAAGCGCAGACAGCTTGCCCAATCAGCTACGGGAGTTCTTTCATTATCTGGAATCCATTGGAATTGCCCGCATCGAAGACATCAGCGTAGATCATGTTACTTCCTTTTTTGAATACCTTAAGGTGAGAGCCAAAGTCCGTACAGTAGGGTTTTTAAGCAACAACTATTTAAACAAGCAGCTTCAAATGCTGAGGCTCTTTACAAAATATCTGCGTGAGACAAATCAAAACCCTTTTGCCATAGAAGTAGCCACCTTCAAACAACAGCGTAACATACGGGACATACTCACACAGCAAGAAGTACAGCTACTTTACCGGTCTGCGGAAAACAGTATGTACGGAGTCCGGGATAAAGCTATGCTCTCTATTTATTACGGTTGCGGGCTTCGGAGCAATGAAGGCATACAGCTTGACATAAGCGACATTCTTTTTGAAAGGCAAATGATATATGTGAGAAAAGGAAAACACTACACGGAACGTTACGTGCCTGCCAATCCAAAAATATTACAGGACGTTGGAGAATATATGCACAATGCACGTCCGGGATTTTTAAGAAAAGACCGTGAAGCAAATGCGTTGTTTATCAGCCAGCGGGGATTGAGGATCAATGGGCTAAGTCTTGGACTGCGGTTAAAAGGATTGGTACAGCGCACGGATGATGAGAAACTAAAAAGCAAAGATATTGGTATGCACTCACTGAGGCATAGCATCGCTACGCATTTATTAATGGGAGGTATGAAAATAGAACGTATCGCAAAGTTTTTGGGGCATAAGACCATTGAATCCACACAAATCTATACACACCTCGCACATGAACTTCAAAATCAATAACGATGAGTTTTACTGCTTACCTGCAATCAAAAAATTATTCCCACAAAACGATACATGGTTACAACCGTTACCTTAAATCTTTTTTAGCGTGGATGGAGGAGGAAGGAATCAACGTTAAAGAAGCGAGGTATGCAGACCTGCTCCTGTATGTGCGCCACATGACAAGTTCAGGAAACAGCAAAGGATATATCAATCATCAATTAACGGTTGTCCGGCATTATTACAATTACCTAATCAGGATGCGAAAAGTAAAAGACAACATTGCAGCGAATCTTTTTATCAAAGGTGTACCGAGACGACTGCCACATGACATATTAAGTGAAGCTGACTTGGAGGAGGTTTACAATAAGTTCCCCGTACAAAATATAACGGGCAAACGAAACAGGATAATCCTGGGCTTAATCATCTATCAGGGTTTGAACAGCAATGATCTGTTCAGGTTAGAGCCTTCGCATATTCTTCTCAAAGAAGGAAAGGTAAATGTTCCGGGAAGCCGAAGGAGCAACAGCCGTATTCTTGAACTGAAAGGAAATCAGATTCTTGACTTACAGGAATACTTACACAAAACAAGAAGCCTGATTATGGAAATCACCGAAAAGAAGAGTGATAAGATGTTTATCAGTATTGGCACAGGAGATAACTTTCATAACAGTATGACCAAAATGCTAAAGACAATATTTAAATATGCCCCGAAGGTGAAATCTGTTCTTCAATTGCGGGCAAGCGTGATTACTCATTGGCTAAGCAAGAGTAATATGCGGGAAGTGCAGTATATGGCCGGGCATAAATACGTGAGCAGTACCGAAAAGTTCCAGCAAACAAATCTGGAGGATCTGCAAAAGGATGTAAGCACATATCACCCCCTAAAATAGCCTCATTCTCATAGCGGAATACCATTTTTTTTCTTTCAATTGAATACCCTCAATTGAAAAAAAATAGTGTAGTTTTATCCTGTAAATGGGAGCGTTTAAACTATCATACGAGGAGAAAAATGTGAATCCGCTAAGGGTGGTTTACTCCAAGAATGAACCGCAGGAAAGCTCCGTAAACTACTACCTCCCCGCGATGAATTTACCAAGCATTACCATTCCTTCTCACGCTTAGTCCTTTTCAATCGCAAAAAACTTCTTAAAGAATTAAATGGAAGTGCTTTAAAATACTTTCATTTCCCCCCGCTCCTCCCCAGCGATTCTTATCATGTCCTGATTTGATTATTCCCTTGTCTGCGAGGAGCATTACATCTACTTCATTGCGCCATGTTTCATTACCGGTAAAATTTCCGGTCTTAGTAGCTTGAGATAAGACGATGAATGACTGCCTGGGATATTGTTTCTTCAGCTCCCGGAATTCAGGAAGTTTAATGCCTACGCTATCCTTGCTGTCCAGCACCACAAAGTCAAAATCAGCAGGGTTAAGGCGGTTTAAATCAGCTACGATCTTTAAAATGAAAACATCAAGAAAAAAGGATAATGTATTACTACGTGAAACGATTATCTTTGCAATCTGTCATAGTGCATGAATGACGTAAGTCTCTGTAGTTCAATTGGATAGAACACTGGTTTCCTAAACCGGCAATCCCAGTTCGATTCTGGGCGGGGATACACGGTGACCAAAACAAAGGTCAAACAACCGAAGGCGAACCAAAAAAGTTCGCCTTTTTTTGTGAGACGAAGTTGCTTAAAACAAGGAGTGTTTTTTTTGTTTTGGTCCACTCCACAGGCTGACAAGATCTGTTTAGTAAATCTTGTCCCTCTGCTACGGATGATGATTTATTTCAGTCCGTTATCTGATACGGCTAAACCCAATGAATTATCTTTATAAAATGAAGTTTCCGTTTTTTTTGGGATTATTACTTAGCGCTCATTTTGCTTTTTCCCAGCAGCCTTCCCATTTTTTTAGGCACCGATGAATTTGGCGGAGTTCAGATCTACGATGTGGTCCAGGATGATGAGCTTAATTATTGGTTCGCAACAGACCAGGGATTTTATAAATATGATGGATATGATTTTATTCCGGTACCCTGCCCCGGAGCAAAGGGGCAATCAGCTTTTGGATTTGTAAAGAATAAGAACGGGGTCATTTTCAGCTATAACCTCAACAATCAGATTTTGAAGATCGAAAACAGCCAATGTTCTGTGTTTTATGAGCTGAAAGAAAATGAACAGGCGAGCGACCTCTTTTTTAAAATCACTGATGATAATTTACTCGCAGTCATAACACGTACGGTATTATTGTTCGATGAAAAGGGAAAAAAACTGCCTGCCCAGGAAATGGAACCTAATTATTATGGGTTTCCCTTTCAAAGCGGAGCGGGAGTGACAATAAGCCATATACTGGGAAAGGATTCCCTGGTGGTGATCGACAAAGGAAAAATTGCCAGGGTGGCACTACGCAATCCTTCGGACAGGATAAACGGGGTGCTTAAATTTTTTCGCATCCGATCGAACGCCTATGCAGTGGATGTATCGAATAAGAAATATTATGAATTTAGCGAGTTCGAATTTTCGGTTAGGCCTCTCCAGAATCGGTTGGCCGGGACGGATAAAGAATTTCTGAGATTTTATAATGAGAATGATTATTTGTGGATCGCGCATTCCGTATCAGGTGTTCGTTTGGTTAGAGACCCCCATGAAGGATCATCAGAATTATTTTTTTCCAAGTACCTTATTTCGGATGTCTACAAAGATCATGAGGGTAATTTATTGCTCAGCACATTTAATTATGGTGTTATTGTGATCCCGAATCTTGATATACCGGATGTATTGCCGCTGACCGGTGAGCATTCCATTGTAAGCCTTTGCCGTGATGAGGAACTGGGACTTGTAATGGGAACGTTAAAAGGACAGTTGCTTTTACTGAATGGGGATAAGTACACCACCCTGTATGAAGAGGGGTCGAGGCCGCTTCAATCTGTTTTCGGATGGGCTGAGTTTCCTTATATTTTGTTTGATGATGGGTATATTAAGGCCCTTAATAAAAAGACAGGGAAGGTAACGCCATTCTTTTTCAGTTCATTAAAGGATGCAGCGGTTATCAACGGCACTTCTGTTTATCTGGCGTTGAATACAGGTGCTTGCAAACTTACTGTAACAGGTGAAGATAAATTTGAAAAGGAGTTTCCGGAAGCATTGAGGATCCGTACCTATGCCATCGGGATAGAGCCGGCCTCGCACCATGTATTTATTGCCACGTCCGATGGCTTAAAGATCACGTATCCCGATGGCGTAACCAGGGTCATCCGTGATAACGGTGAAACCATTTTTGCGAACGACATAGCCATTGCCAACGGACAGGTTTTTGTGGCCAGTAAAAACATGGGTATTTTGATCTTTGAAAAGGACAAGATCGTAAGGCGGATCCATCCCGTACTTAATCAGAAGCAGGTGGAGATCTTTAAGATCATTGTGGCACAAGACAGGATTTATGCCAATTCCAGCTAGGGATTTACGATGTTGGATTCGACAGGAAAGATACTTACCCGGCTAAATAAGGCGCATGGTTTTTCCACGAATAAGATATTTGATTTTGAGGTGATGGGAGACCGGCTTTGGATCGCCCATTCAAAAGGAGTTCAGCGATTAAATATCAGCCAGCTGTTCAATGATATTCCTTTGCCGCTTATTCAGATTGCCGGTATCCGGGTGAACGATACTTTATTAAAGGAGATATCCGTTAAAGAAAATTTCAGCAATGAGCATAGTAAGTTCCTGTTCACACTTTCTTCACCCACACTTCGGAACAAAGAAAACATCCAGTATCACTATAAACTGGAGGGATATGGTGCCGTATGGCACGTAAATCCGTACAGCGATAATTCAATTATCTATAATGCCCTGCAGCCGGGTGATTATACATTCATCGTGAAAGCGGAGAACCAGGGGGTTTTCAGTGAGCCAGTCTCCTATTCGTTTTTTATTGAAAGGCCGTTCTATCTCAGGGGATGGTTTCTTTCGCTGACCGCGGTTGTCTTTATTCTGATCGTGGGTTTTACGTACCGGTTTCAATTGAATGTTCAACGAAAAAAGGCCCGAATGATCAATGAAATAAATCTTTCTAAACTCACCGCCATTCAATCGCAGATGAATCCGCATTTTATTTTTAATTCGCTGAATTCCATCCAGGACCTGGTGCTGAAAGGAGATGTGGATAATTCCTATACGTTCATTACCAAATTTGCTAATCTCATCCGGAGGACGTTGAATTATTCAGACAAGGATTTTATTGATTTTGAACAGGAGATAAAACTGATCGAACTATATCTTTCCCTGGAAAAATTGCGCTTTAAAGAGGAGTTTAATTATGCAATCCATGTTGGCGGAATAGAAGATGTAATGGTTCCGCCAATGCTGATCCAGCCCTTCATTGAGAACTCGCTGGTACATGGGTTGCTGCATAAGGAAGGCTCCCGGGAGATTACGATTAGCTTTCAACTTACGGAAATTTTAACATGTACTATTGAGGATAACGGAGTGGGGAGGGAAAAGGCAAAAGAAATAAAATTGCGCCAGCGCTCCGAACACGAATCATTTTCAAGCCAGGCGATCCGGAAGCGGTTCTCCATCCTGAGCCAGCATTATAAAGGCAGATTGGGATTTGAGTACGAGGATCTTTTTCAAAATAACCAGCCATCCGGGACCCGGGTAACGCTTTCCATACCTGTGAAGCGGAGATTTTAAGCCATCGCTTGAGTAAATGGGTCGTTCGTAAAAACAGGGAGCTGGCAACGTGAAAGAAAAGTACTATTGCAGGATGAGCCGGATAAAAGCCGTATTGGTGGATGATGAAGAAAGCGCGCGGGATGTGCTTGAGAATTTATTGCAGCGATTTTGTCCGGAAGTTGAATTGCTGAAAAAATTCCCCACGGTTGTTCAGGCAGTTGAAGGGATCAATGAATTGAAACCCGACTTGGTTTTCCTGGATATTGAAATGCCCAATTATGCAGGGTATGAGATCGTGAAGTTCTTTGAGGACATTCCTTTCGAAATTATTTTTGTTACCGCCTATGATAAATATGCACTTCGTGCTTTCGAAATATCTGCCGTAGATTACCTGTTGAAGCCGATCGATATCGAACGATTAAAAGCAGCGGTTTCAAAAGTAAGAGCGAAGGTGGACCTGAAGCAAAATGCTGAACGTCTTCAATTGTTGAATAGGTCTCTGCAGTCGAGAGAAGTGAAAAGCATACTCATCGCTGAAAAGGGCAGTCAGCATTTGGTGTCGGTGAGCAGTATCATTGCGATCGAAGCGCAGGAATCCTATTGCTATATTCATACGCCCGAAAAAAAATACATGGCCAGTAAGAACCTGAAACATTTTGAGGGCATTTTTGCTGACCATCCTTCCTTTATCAGGGTACATAAATCCTGGCTTATTGCCAAGGAACATGTTGTCAATTATTCTAGGTCCGACCTCTCAATTAATCTTGCCGGGGGCCTGAGTGCCAAGCTTTCCAAGTACAAGAAGGCGGAGTTTGAGACGGCTATTACCACCTGATCCCAGTCCATTCCTGAACCAGATTGTCCATTGCTGAAGTAGGCCTTTCCCCTCCTCTTTTCCTGCCTAGTTTCACCAGAAATTAACAAAATCTACCAATGAAAAAATTATTACTGAGCTTGCTATTTATTGCAATTACCCAAATCATTGAAGCGCAAACGTATGTCAACATTAATGCCACCGGGGCAAATAACGGCACATCATGGACAGATGCGTATACTGACCTGCATTCTGCAACTTTTAATACCACATCGGGTGAAATATGGGTGGCACAGGGCACCTATATTCCAAGCCGGACTTTTACAGGAACAATTCCCGGCAATAACAGCCAGAAAACATTCAGGATACAATACAATGTGCAGGTCTACGGAGGTTTTATTGGAACAGAAACTCTCTTAACTCAAAGGAACTGGAAAACCAACGCTACTATTCTTTCAGGAAATCAGGGTTCCGGAGTAAAGTCATATAACGTGGTTAGGTTTGACGCAAATAACAACACAACCGTTTTAGATGGTTTCACCATTCAGGATGGATTAGCCAACGGAACCACTGAAGTTCTGGGTGGAGGTATCTATTCAGTGAATGCGAGCCCTGCTATTCGGAACTGTAAGGTCATCAACAGCACAGCCTCACAATTCGGAGGAGGGGTCTATCTAACCGGAGGCACGTCAAAAATTATTTCCTGCGAATTTAAGAACAATGCAACTACCCTTTATGATGGCGCTGCGCTTTACATGACGGGCCAGACGGGAACGGAAGTGGTGAACAGTTTATTTCACGGCAATTATTCCGCACGGCACGGAGGTGCCCTGTTGGTTATTAATTCCACTACGGTTCAGATCACCAACAATACGTTTGTAAATAATGCTATCTCAGGGGGCGGCAGCGGTCAGGCCATTCAGGCATCCACCTCCGTAGGCAGTTCAACGGTGTTTGTTGATAATTGTATTTTTCATAACGCGGGTTCTGCTGCATACGAGGCCGGTTATAACGGAGCCACCACCCTCAACATTCAAAATTGTTATGCTCCCAACGGAACGGCCGATATGCTGGGTACTTCTGTAACCGGCATGGTATCGGGTACCCCTCACTTTACCGATTACAATAACGGAGATTATACTTTGCAGTGCAAATCCCCTGCAGTAAATAGCGGAAACGCAACGGGATTGACGATTCCTTCAATTGATTTGAACGGAGATCCACGAACCTATGGAGTGATTGATATGGGCTGTTATGAGAATAATATTACCGCCATTGGCATTGAAGCCAATAGGGTATCTATCTGCTCGGGTGATTTTATTATTTTAAGAGGCACCTGTGACCCTACCGGATATACCTGGAGTCACGGTGTTACGAACGGAGTAGCTTTTTATCCCACCACCACGCAAACCTATACCTGCACAGGTGTGTTTTCATCTACTACCGCACAGATCCTGATCGAAGTGCTTGCTGTAAACAATGAAGTATTAACTGCGCCTTCCTCTGTTTGTCCCGGAACATCCGCAACTATCACAACCGCCAGTTCGGTTGCAGGAGTGGATTACTTTTTAAGGAATAATGCCACCGATTATATTGTGCATGGTCCTGTTGCCGGAACAGGCAGTTCGATCAGTTTCACTACATTGCCCATTACTGCTACTACCACCTATAATGTAATTGGAGCTACAAATCCTGTTGTTGTGGTCGGATCATCCACGGGTCTTGATTTTGATGGTTCCAATGACAAGGTTAACACGACATTTGTTTTACCAGCAGTAACAGAATTTACTATTGAAGCACGCTTGTTCCCAAGAGCTACAAGTTATAACAGAATTGTTTCAAACTACAGCGCGGTAGCAGCCGGTCATATAATATTCGATACATATAATGCGGTTAATAACGGAATGGGTTTACGGCTAGCTATGCATGGTTCAGGAGGGGTGCTTCATTCTCTGTCAGTCGCCAATGTTCTTACATTAAATGCATGGAACCATGTAGCTGTAACGTTTAATAACGGAGTGGTGAAGTTGTTTGTTAATGGAGTACAAGTAGCTACTAACACGGCTTCGTATACATCCCTTCCTGTAGGACCTAATGGTTTTTGTTTTGGAGAAGATGCACTTATAGGAGTAGCGGAGTACTTGAATGGCAGGCTGGACGAAGTGCGTTTTTGGAACAAGGCTCGCACGGCTCTTGAATTGACAGCAAAAATGAATACCTGTTTGGCAGGTACAGAATCAAATTTGCTGGCCTATTACAATTTTGATGATGGAACAGGATCTTCAATTGTAACGGATAATACAGCAGGGACCAACAACGGTACTTTGTCGAGCATGGACCCGGCAACAGATTGGATTAGTTCACCTGTGTCGTGTAATTCGTCTTTGCAGGATCCGAGTACATTGCCCGGAAAAGCTCTGGATTTTGACGGCACCAATGATATTGTTGAAACGCAATTTATCATGCCCACTACTTCGGCCTTTTCCATTCAGGCCTGGATATATCCACGGGCAACGTTCTACAAACGGATCGTTTCCAATTTTGACGGAGTAGGCTCTGCCGGTTCCGGAGAAATTGTGTTGGATACATATAATGCCACTGATAATGGACGGGCACTAAGACTGACCGTTCAAACTGGCGTTATAAGCACTGCGAATGTGCTGACCCTGAATGCATGGAATCATGTATCCGCCACTTTTGACAATGGCCTGATGACCATTTATGTAAATGGCTTTGATGTTGGCAATATCACTGTCGGGTTCACTTCGGTTTCCACGATTGGAAAAAAATTCATTCTAGGAGAGGACAATGTGATCGGAGGCAGCACGGAGTATTTTAATGGAAAAATGGATGAGGTTCGTTTTTGGAATAAGGCGCTAACGCAGACCGAAATACTAGCCAATATGAACTCCTGTTTACTGGGAACAGAAACAAATCTATCCGCCTATTTTAATTGTGAGGACGGAACAGGAGAGCTTGTGAGCGACATAACGGCTAATCAGAACCATGCACAAATGTTGAACATGGATCCCAGCACCGATTGGGTGGATGGAAAATTTACCTGCAATAGTAACTGCGATTATGAAATGACACAGTTGGTCACCATTAATGTTGCCTCTGCAATAGATACGTCCACCACTGTTCTCGGATTGGTTATTTCATCGGATCAGACAGGCGCTTCTTATCAATGGATCGATTGTAATAATGCCAACCAGCCCATAAGCGGTGAAACAGGTCAATCTTTTTCGGTTACAGCCAATGGCAATTACGCTGTAATTGTAACGGTGGGTGCCTGTTCGGATACCAGTGCCTGCCTAAATTTTTCTGTAGTGGGTATCCCTGAAAATATCTCTTTAAGCTATTCGCTTTCTCCTAATCCGGCCGCTGAATTTATTATCGTTCAAATGGCCCATTCATTCACATCAGCAACGATAGAGGTAATGAATACGATAGGCCAGGTGGTTTCGAATCAGAAGATCAATAGTGCCACTACAACGGTGAGCTTGCCCGGTGCATCGGGACTTTATTTTATCAA
>Ga0163151_10006915_pt1 | contig 13539 bp, 8 predicted proteins | sample OliLakLV19MP5IB2_FD_145596 | JGI IMG/M metagenome (GOLD analysis project Ga0163151, IMG submission 145596) | Freshwater microbial mat bacterial communities from Lake Vanda, McMurdo Dry Valleys, Antarctica - Oligotrophic Lake LV.19.MP5.IB-2 | ecosystem: Environmental > Aquatic > Freshwater > Lake...
CCGAAGGAAGTCCCCTTGGGGGACGCCCCGAAGGAAGTCCCCTTGGGGGACGCCCCGAAGGAAGTCCCCTTGGGGGGCGCCCCGAAGGAAGTCCCCTTGGGGGACGCCCCGAAGGAAGTCCCCTTGGGGGACGCCCCGAAGGAAGTCCCCTTGGGGGACGCCCCGAAGGAAGTCCCCTTGGGTGGCGGCGGGATGAGTTTTTTGCGGCTGGTCTTGCGTGCCTTCTTGCTGACCGCCTTGGCGCGTGGCGCGGTGGCTTTTTTGCTGCGTTTTGATTTTGATTTTTTAGCGCGTGGCATCATGAACTCGTCGGAAGCGAATATAGGTCCGAGTAGCTTTTACCTACCGGTAGTGGATGCGTGCCGACACATCAAATCTGTTTACAGAGAGAAAATAATATAAGTAATTGCTTTTATTATATATTTTATCTGATGCTACACAGCTAGTGGATCGTGTATCAGTTGCAAATGCAAATCCGACAGTGCTTGGCGGCCGTTAACTAACTTCGTCATGGCACTATTACCCAAGTAGCAGGTAACGCAAGAATATCGAAAGCGGATTCGGTGAGCTCATAAATGATTCAACTCGGTAAACAGGTAGCCGGTAATACTTACATCCATATCAGCCTAGCGGATTCTCTAGATGAGGGAACCCGCTCGAAATTGGATAGAGCGATCACCATCGCGAAACTAACACCGGGCATAGACTTCAATGTTGTAAAACTTAATGTCGTAGAAGGATCAATATCATTACTTGAATATTCCGACCTGAATGAAGTCGCGTTTCCGAGCTTAAGCCGATCCTGGAGCATTGATGTAGAAAGCCTGCTAGTAAGACACCGCACTTACTCAAGCTCTTTCAACCCTCCCATCCTTCACCGGAAAGAACTTCTCTTCCCGGAGAATCATCCACAACGCGGGCAGTTTGAATCGTTAACCAAGTCCGCTGAGCAGATCGGTCTTTTTGATGACCCGCACCGTATTGGCTTCAAGCAGGCTTGGGAGACCCTGTTAACAAGAAAGGGATATAAGGTTGTCGGCCACGAGCTGCTGCCAATCGGCAATGATGAATCCGATTATCAAGTTGACGTTGGATCGTCATTTGACCGCGTTCAACGACATAGGACTGCATTAACGCGCTACGATTTTTCTGCCCCAATGCAAACATTGGCGCGATTCGGATTTCTCGACGGCTCTAAAACTGTTTTCGACTATGGCTGTGGGCGCGGGGACGATTTACGTAACCTGCAAGCAAACAACTTACAGTCATCCGGATGGGACCCTCACTACGCACCCGATAACGAAAAGCAGCCTGCACAGGTAGTCAATTTAGGCTTTGTAATCAATGTAATAGAGAGTCTCGAGGAGCGCACTGGAGCATTGCTTGGCGCCTACGCATTGGCCGACGAATTGCTCGTCGTATCAGCAATGCTCTCTAGCCAAGAATCAATCAAGGGCACGCCCTATGGCGATGGCGTACTCACTGGGCGTAATACCTTCCAAAAGTACTATTCACAGGACGAGCTTCGCATCTATATCAATGAGGTTCTACAGGAAACGCCGATACCCGTCGGGCCAGGTATTTTCTATGTTTTTAAGGATAAGGCTGCTGAGCAGCGATTCATGTATGGCCGGCTGGAGAACCGCCGCACCCTACTCCGGCTCAGTTATCTCTCGCGTCCGACAAAACCCACACGCCTGGATCGCGCCCTTGCTAAATATGAAGAGCATCGCGAGCTACTAGAGAGCATATGGCAACACTGCCTTTCTCTTGGGCGAGTACCAGACGTCAGCGAAGTTGATGCCGCGGAGTCCATCAAGCAACACTTTGGCAGCCTTAAGGCCGCAGTCCGCTTCATATTCTCGACAAAGGAATCAGCGGAAAGCTATTTTGAAGAAGCGCGCCGTGGACGAGCCGAAGATTTGACAGTGTATTTTGCCCAGCTGCAGTTCCAAAAGAAAAAACCTTATCGCCAGCTTGAAACACAGTTGCAACGAGACGTTAAAGCTTTCTTTGGCGACTATAAATCAGCGTTGCAGGTGGCTCGCGACCTATTATTCCGCTTAGCTGATCCAGAAATTATCAATAAGGCATGTGCCGAATCAGCCACACGCGGAATCGGTTGGTATGAGGATAGCGACTCCCTGCAATTGCACACCAGTCTAGTCCCCCAGCTTCCACCGGAGCTCCGCGCCTATGTCGCCTGCGGAACTGCGCTTTACGGTGACGTGACTAGCGCCGATCTGATTAAGATCCACATTCGGTCGGGAAAGCTCACGCTCATGAAATTCGACGACTTTGTGGGCCAGCCGCTACCCCGAATGCTTGAGCGGACCAAAATTAAGCTCCGCGAGCAGGATATCGACTACTACGTCTATGGCGAGCAATATGAGCCGCCATTCCTCTACAACAAGTCGCGCTACATCAACGAAGAGTTTCCCAATTATGCGGACCAGCTTGCTTTCGACGAGCAGTTACAACAACTAAGCTTTTTAGATCTTTCTGGCTATGGTCCGTCTCCGAGCACGCTTCTCGAAGCCTTAGAACAACACCGCTGGGCGATTGAGGACCTGAGCCTGACCCGCAGCCGGACAATACCGAACATTAATGCACCTTGTGGTAATAATTTCACCTATAAACACCTAATTGAATGCGGTGAAACTCAAGCTCAATCTGGCTTACCTAACCTCCCAATCGAGCCTGAAACCTACACAGCTCTATACGACTTAGCCGTAAATATTCTAGATCCTGTGATCGATTACTTTGGGATGATCAAGCTTACTTATGGTTTTTGCTCACCCGAACTCGAAAAACTCATACCAGCACGTATCGCACCAAAATTAGATCAGCACGCCGCGCATGAAAAAAACAAAAAAAACAAATTTGTTTGCGAACGCCTTGGAGCTGCAGTCGATTTTATTGTTGAACACGAAGATATGTTAGAGGTCGCGGAGTGGATCGTGAGTAATACTACGTTTGATCGGCTATATTTTTATGGGGCGGATCGTCCAATTCACGTTAGCTTCGGAAAAGATAGTAAAAGAGAATTTATTGAGATGCTAAAAACACCAACCGGAAAACTTATTCCTAAGGTGAGGCTGCCATTCTTACAAACAAAAAAGAAATTGGATCATTCACTATATCTGACTATAAATTGGCAAATTGCAGAATAGATAAGTGACAGCCCCCAATTATTTCTATTGAATATTAAAATTGCTAATGATTTCCCGGCGGCCGCTCCCAATATGGTTTAAAGCGGAGATATAGCTCACTTAGGTCCCCGAATCGGCCTAGATGATCACGCACATCTATTAACGTACATGTTTCCGTGCCACCCATCTTTGGTCCACGCAATCCACGGCCAATCATTTGACTATATAGAATTACTGATTTAGTAGGCCGCGCGATCATTACAGTTTGAACATTTGGCGCATCGAAGCCAGTAGACAGAACACCGAAATTCAAAAGTACATCAATTTCACCACGCGCAAAGTGCTGAATTGCCAAGCGTCTCGCACCACGTCGCATTCTGCAATCTATTGACGCCGCTCGAATCCCTCTCAACCTAAGTGCTGCACCCAACAGCACTGAATGTGCGACAGAACAGCAAAAGACAATTGCGGGTTCTCCTGCCGCTACCCTACGCTCAAGCTCGTCAATAATTGCTAAATTACGATCAGGATTCTCTGCGAGGCTCGCCAATACGCTCTCTGGAAAATCGTCACCGTCTTGATTTGAGGGAATATCGACGCCATCTGGCATGATTTCAGCACTTGTGTAACGTAACTCCACCCTGTTGAGTTTTGCAAGAATGCCCTTGCGCCGTAGCTCATTGATAGGGTCATCGCCAAGAGATGGCGTAACAAGATTGTGCCCAAAAAGCGCTGCAAGCTCCGTGTTTTCTCTGCTAGCCTCATTGCTGCGAGCGGGAGTTGCGCTAAGTCCAATTAGTATCCCATTGGTCGAGCGTCGCAAAGCAGCGATTTGCGCCTGAACAGTCGGCGCAAGCGCTCGGTGCGCCTCGTCTACAACTACAACAACCGATTTCCCTGATAGCACTCCAAAAGCTTGGGGATCCTTACTAAATGCATGAATGCGCGCAGTCCCACCAACCACAAGGCCGCCACTAAAGTGTGATTGTTGGGGGGTATAAGAACCAAACATGCGAACAACATGTGCACGGTCAGTGCCGCGGGTCGCCCACGCCGAACTAAATGCATCAATAGCTTGCTCACACAACTCCTCAGTATGGGCCAGCCAGACCACTGAATCACCTCTCGAAAATATCGACTGCTCTAATGCTAAATCGACAACTATTTCCATGGCGGTTCGCGTTTTGCCGGCGCCTGTCGGCATCTGAAGAAGCAACTCGCGCTTACCTCCCGCCAGAAGAATTGCACACATACCGCGCACTTCCTCTTGATAATCGAGGAGTGGCGGTAAAGGCTCATAGGGCTCAATAATTTCGATTGCTGTTTTGCGCTCTACCTCCCGCAAAACAAAATCGCTGAGACCTAACGCGGATAAAATCTCGGTTGTCAGCGTTGCGCCAGCACGCAGGGGTTTAGACGCTAAAGCGAGCGCATTGTCCGCGTCACGTGTAAATGGTTGATCTAGGTAGCGCTTAGTTAAGGCACGCAATTGCGGCGCTGGAAGTCTAAGCAACAATGCTGCGAGAATGCCGCGGTCTTCCAGTAAACGTGATCCGTCGACAGCAACTGCGTATCGTGCAATCAAGGCCCCGGAAATGTTATCAGATGCCTCACCTGTTACTAACCTGTGTAAGGCATAAAAACGTTGTCGTCCAAGCAACAGCCCTATCTCATCATTCGGGATCGATGCAATGAGAGCCTCGATCTGCTTCGCATCACTATCAGACACTGGAAGGTAAAAGTTTGGTTCTAATAAACGTCAAACGTTTCGACACATCTTCTCCCGCGAGCTTATTTACATGGTCAATGAACTCAGCGTTCGTTCCTTTGAAAATATCTCTTTCGCGAGTACGATGCTCCTTTCGAAATCCCTTTCGTAGGGCCGCATCCAATGCCCCACCATATTGATCCCAAAGTTCAGCGCGCTGCTCGTCTGTAAATTCCGATAAACCTTCGCGCGCCACTAGGAGAGCCAACAATAATCCGAACGCTTTCGGGACATCGTTGATTCTGTAATTAACGATATTCGCGGAAGGATCAATCGTAATATGCGTCAAAATCTTAGCTTGCTCTGCCTTCAGTTGATCACGAGATTTAAACCATCCATTTTGGTAGACAGCGTTAACCTTCGGAACAAACCACGTCGCATGATCAAGCCATGTCGATGTCCCGTCCGCAAAATTATCAAGTGAAATCTTGAGTGTAGCGAACGAATAAATCAACGCACGCTTTCCAATATCCCTATGAATTATCTGATCGAAGCAGTCATCGCGCAGATGACCTAGCTGTCCGACGATGGACTGGTACTCAGTATCAACGACCGCCTTCATCTGCCTCGTAATAGGCGGTTCGGTACCAAACCTTAATCTGGCGAAAGCATAAGTAGCGGCTTCGGACTGGGATGTACGTGTCGACTCCAGGGACCTTACTTTTTCCACATACTTACGAAACGGATCAAATTGTTCAAGAAGGTGACTAAAACCAGGATAAATCAGGTTCATAAACTGCGCTCGAACTCGCCTTGCGTCCTCATTGGTTAGTAAGTTTTCTGCGCGGTAGCGATCGCTAAGTGGAGGCTCTAACTCATCTACACCAAGAATAGCGTTTACTCTGTCGCTGAGAACATAGTGCTTAATCCAGTCTCTGATTTCTACAATCGAAAGAATTGCCCCCGGAGCACTAACGTCGGTAGAACTTTCCATATCTTCTTGCCAATTGACCTGTCCACGCCAGTCAAAAAAGAAAAGCGGGAGCCTTGCCTTGTTGATATCACTGTCTGATAAGCAGTCGTTTTTGTGAGACTCCTGGACAAGATCTTGTGTACAAACGTCCGCAACCGCTTCATCATTAAGAAGAATTAGTCTGGCTTCGTTTACCTTTTCTGCTTTTTGATTGATATAAACGAAGGTTCTACGAACGATCTCAAGGAGATTATCAGGCTTATGATTACTGTCATCGTCAGCCTTAAAAATACCAAGGATGACGACGGGTATTTGCCAGTTGTCGAGATCTGAAGGGCCGCCCGCATTTTTCCAAAACTTCAGCGCAGATAGTCGATGCTGTCCGTCTATTGCAACGAGCCTTACCTTAGCGTCGTGCCACTGAACGCGTGAATATGCATGAATGTCGTTATGCACTTCAAACGATAATAATCCTGATCTCTCATATTTAGTGTACTTGTGCCCTTCTTTTTCTAACGGAATTGGTTCAACAAATGGTACGTCAGGATTAACGACCCCCTCATTACTAATTGGGAGCAGCACAAGAGTCAGTGGGTTAAAAAACTTCACCTTATCCGCATCTTTGAGATAAGGCAAAATAGCCCCTTCAACGCGCACCATATCTACATCGCGCTGGAAAAGGTCCCGAATATCCCATCGTTCACTACCAGGAATTTGCTCAATCAAGGTTATGTTGTCGAGTTCCTCTTTGGATACGGCAGACTGCAAAAATCGGATTCGCGCGTGGGCACCACTACCAAGCTCACCGAAATACCCAAGCTTTTCTTTGTTGTACGCGATCTCTCTTATTGGGGGTAGCGCCATTTCCGCTTCTCCTTTTTACAATAAATAAGTTTCACCGTTTACCGTATGGAGGAGCACAAATTCCGTTCATTACGCGCTCCACTAATTCATGAACTCGAGTTGCAGGCTGGCTGAGTCTTTGCTCGACCGGTGGGCCTGTCCTTACGCATGAAAATACCAGCTGTCGAACCGAGCGAAGCCTCAAGCCCAGTTGATGGGCATTATTCTCAAACCGATCGTGAAAGTCGTTCTGACCAGCCCCACCGCGAAGATGTTGCTGGCACCTAGTATTGAGGTTATCCGTCTTCCCTACGTAAAGGGGCGGCATAAAAATGCTCGCCCGTAATAGTGTTCGTTGAAACTCAGAGAATTGTTCTTCGTTCTTTACGATCGCATTCCAAGCCTGCTGGAGCGTATCCGGCAGCTGTAGTATGTTTGGCCGGCGCCCAGCGAGAATCGAATAATTCCACCAAGAAAACTCCAAAATTGCCTCTTTGCTGGGTGGCCCCCTCACTCCTGAATCGTAATTAAGTAGGGCCTGCACCTCCTCTACTACGCGCTGGAGCGCCTCTGGCTCTCTAGACAAAACCCGAAGTGGGTAAAACCACGCATATACCCCTGGTGATGACGGTACATCCTCGAAGTTAGCCTCGTAAAAGAAGCCAACCTCCTTACCGATTGTCCGCCAGACATCGTTTAGCATTTTGCAGTGAACCGGTCTCTAAAGACTACAAATCAAGCATGATTCGTCCTCTTGCTCGTCAGCAGCTTGCGCAAGAATCTCTTGCCATGTCATCGTTTTATTTCTTAACGCACGCTTCTCAGAATCCGCTTCTATGTCTGCTGCGCGAGCGATCAACTCGTCTAAGCTTTCGCCTTGAGACCAAGTAAAACTACTAACCCCGTCCACCGCGGGTTTCTCGTAAGCCTTAGCGCGCTCGAAAAGATCTGGGTGATTCTTAGCTAGCCCAACCCACTCATTTTTCCTTTGGAAAAAACAAAAGTAGCAGCCCGAGCGACTACGCCACTTGTAGTAATCAGGAATACCCAACCCTGACTCAGCCAATATACGCTGAATATCCGACAGCCCTAACCCAGCCTCCTTAAAGGGAAATTTAGGCGTAATGTTTGGCTTAGTGCTTTTATAACCATCTCTCGGCTCGTCCGCCCTAATTCCGATATAAGTTACTGCGGGATCATCACCGATCCAGCGCTCGAAAGGTTCGATTTTGAGCTCTCGAGTACACCAGCGGGTATTAGGGGATGGAAGGAAATTATTCTTAAGCTTAAGCAAATGATCAAAATTCCGCTCCGCACTTAGCCTCGCGATTGGCTTTCCTAGAAAACCTTCCAATCGATCTAGATACTCATAAGTCTCTGGTAGCTCAGCGCCGGTATCCGTAAAAAAATATTCCATCTCGGGGACCTGCTCGCGCATATAAATTGCGAGAGCAGAACTATCCTTCCCACCGGATAGCCCAAGCACGTGACGAACTGATTGAGTAGACATATTTACGCCACCCCTTTTCCAATTTCAGATTCTTCTACTTCGCTACTATTATTTTTTTGCGTTTCTGAGCTCGTAAGTAGCTCTTTGACCACTTGTGCAAGAGCCGCTAATTTTAGTTCATTAGTAGGCAGCCCATTAAGCGCATTTTCAATGCCCACCACGTGATCATGCACGGCCTTCCGGCCCCGCTCATCAAGTGTGACAAGCGCCTGTTTTTCCCCACCACGCGTCGAGACTATACGAATTAGGCTAGCCTCTAAGTCGCCGGACTGAGTTCGATTTGCATTTTCGTAGTGAAGCCCCAATTGCCGCAAATCCCTAACCCTGTCTGCAAACTCTGTGAGTCTATGTTTTGCAGCCATCAGATCGTCATCTATCCATTTCTCCGGCGGCTTTCTTGCCAAAAAGCTAGCCAAGCTGACCAGCCACTGCGTTTCATCTCCGTAAGGATCAACCAACCGGCCAATAAACGCCTTGCATTGGGGATCAATCGTAAACTCGTCCAATCCAACACATCGTCCCCGAATAGCGCTCCGAATCTCGTCAAGCGGAAGCTTTGAATCTATGCCGTTCGCAGACCTTACAAGCTCCGTAAAATCGAACAGCAATGCATGGTAAGCAGACCGCAGCTCCGTCAGAACTACTCTAAAGCTTTCCCCAAATTTCTTTAACACTGCTGGATCGCTCCGGAGCTGCGCCCCATCAAATCCAAGTGCTTTCGGAAAATCAACAAAAAGCAAGGAAAGCGGTTCCTTTGAAAAGAAAAAGAGTTCTCTCAGTGCAATCGCTTTCTCGCTAATTCGCTTCGTGTGCTTCGTGTAGTCTGGCAAACCTAAAATAGTTTTTGCCAAAGGTTGCAAGATCGCGATCAGATTTACGTCTTCCGAGGATTCCCCATTAATTGCTTCGGCATATTTTGCGAAAACATTGGCGTGCGTAGCGTCGACAGAAAACCGCTGCAACGCAAAAGCGTCTGGATCCTTAATAATTCCTTCCAAGATTTCGGTGGTCAGAAACGGAACAAATTGACCCTTTTCGCTAAGCGCTAGCTCCTGCCGCAACGCCTGATACATGGAAAGAAAAAGAATGGGCAAGAGCCCTGCCTTAATACCGAATGGAGGCTGCGCAAGTTTTTTATAAATAACACCAAGAGTGACTGGGGCGCCATTCTGAATTTCTAGATGCTCGATGACAGAATCCCACATCGGTTGGAGTCGCGATGAGTCATTCCCGCTCATTCTTGGCGCTTGGAATTGCCAATACCCATTTTCAAAGGCATGTAACCCCGTTGCCGATAGTACTGCTCTGTACATCGCTTTTTCAGCGGGAAACTTATCGATACCTAGGTCCTCGGCTTTTTGTGCCTCCAACATGGCAACTAATAGTTTTTTGCGCCCCGCAATTGCTGTGGAGGACGGCCGCTCCCGGTTAATTAATTCGTTTTTGATAATCGGCGCTTGATCGTAAACCGTATCCAACAGCGCAGAGAGGCTAATTTGCAGCTCTCGCTTGCTAGTAACTTGCTGAACTTCGCCGCCAATGACCCAGTCGCAATTCTCCGGCTCATCAAAAATTGCACCAATCAATTCATACTCCGATTGCAACGCCGTCGTTTGACGGTCTTTGAGCTCTCGCTGTGCAATCGGGTCATTCGCCAATTCGGGGCTTTGCTGCTGGACCCGTCGCAAAGCCAAAATATCGGTTACGGCGTCCCTGATCGCTAACCCAGCGCCAGTGATAACGGCTGGGGAGTGCCATTTCCCAAGCCCGGAAAAACTACTCCGTAATGCCTCGACTTCCTCGGCACTTTCCGCCAAACCAACAAAAACGACCGGGTCGTCTGTTTTAGAAATCCGCGCTAAATTTTTGGTATTTACAAAAACCGGTGAAAAATATCTAAGGTTGCCTGTCTCAATCGCATGACGTCGCGCCACGATGGGCGAGAGCGGCATGAGCTCATTAAGTACATCAGCCACATCTATTTGTCCGAGCTGCGCTCGCTGATCGCGTAATGCAATCTCCAGGTCAAAATCACTCCCTTGCCAAACACGGTACTCATGATTGAAGCGTCTATACATAACAATAGATTGCTCAACCAAACGACGCGTAAATTTCTTTACGCTGCCCGCTTTACTTGAATCGGCCGAAAAGCTAAGTGCAAGCACGTCTTCCGACGCCTTGAGCCCACCTTGAGCGCCAATAATATTCAAAAGTCCGATTGTTTTTAGCAGTTCAATCTCAGCGGGAGCCGCATCACCCAAGCGCTCTAGCGCGGTTGTGACCTCAGCCCACCGTCGATGAGTCGCCTGATCTGATATCAACCCTGGTTGGTTCAGAATAAAATACTCGTAAATCGCATCCGGTCCAATCCAATCCACATGATCTTGCGCGGGATATGGCAGTCGCGATATGGAATCGAAAAAACCAAATGGCTCGAGACTACCGAGATAACTAAACAACGTGCGCTCATTCTGAGCGACGCGTTGGCACAGGGTTGGCAAAATTAGAAGCGCAACCGGATGCAATGGATAGCAGCTAGCAAATAATTCCTGCGCCTCTTTTGGCGTCAAGCCAGAGGGTAGCGCACCGAGTCCAGCGAGTGCCTTAGAAATTCGGCTGGCTTCTTTACCAATGGCTACCTGTGTTTTATTGGGTAAATCAGTTGAAATGGCGGCTTTTATCACCCGCAATGTCTGCTCAGTCGACTCCAAAAATGGAACCGTCTCAAATCTGCCTTGAACCTTTTTCCACTCATTCTTGAGCTGCTCCCCGAGCGACTGTGCGTAAAGTTCTATTGCCTGATGCAACAAGACAACAAGGAACAAGGGGGCCGCACCACCGCGAACGGAATGCTCGGCTAAGGCCTGTAACAAAAAGATGTCGGTCGCGCTACGATGACGTGCCTCGTATTCGAGAAACTTCCCGAGTTCGTCAATTACGATCAAGACCCCGCGGCCTTCAGCGCGAGACACGCTTTCTTGCAACCTAACTACTAAATCAATAACATCAGAAACACTAAGGTCTTTTTGCTCTGTAGCAGCCCTGATATCGTCAATAATTTTTGGCTTACGCCCCCTTTGCCCACCAAAGAAGGTTTCGGCAGAAAGCAACATCGCGCGAATTAATCTGTTCGCAAGCGGTTCAGGACTACCGGTGAGCGCGATACAGCAGAAGCCTCGCTTTCCACGAAGGTGCTTTTGATAGGTAGCACTTAACTTAGGGTCCGCGTCCTTCAAAGTCCTGCTGGCGTATTTACCGCCCGCACTAGACGGCTCTCCTAACAATCGGCTCAAAAACAGACCGAACGCCGACTTACCCGCGCCGTACGGTCCAATCAACGCCCAAGATCGGGGTGCCTCATCGCTTGTCAACGAATTTGCCATCCGACCAAGAATTTGTTTTGCGCGGGTCGTGATTACATAGGGCCTGATCGCGCTATGTACCTCACCGTCGCGCTCAATATTGATCGAGCGTGTGTAGTTCGTATTGACCCTGATAGATTCGGTCAGGTTGCTCATGCCGCTCTCCTCGCATTCTTTGCTTCGTAGTATTGCGTCAGAATATTGAGGGCGCTAACGGACGTGATGCGATATAGCTGGTGTATGCCTGCCGTTTGCCGAAGCTCAAAGCGCCCCGGTAGCGAAGCAATCATTGCCTCCAACTTTGCGACTAAACATTCTTCGGTCAACCGGAAGACTGAGCCCGGCGCCGCGAGAAAACCGTCGCTATGCAACAGGCGCTCAATCGGAAGAACCTGCTCTTGTGTCTGCTCAAAAAGCTGCGCAACAGCAAAAGCAAAAGGAGCTAAAGGCAGTCGTGCACGATATTCCGGTCGAGAAATATGAACCTTAGTGCCTTCTTGATGGCCAACAAGCCGAAGAAGGGCCATTGGAGAATCGAGCCCCTCTTCCAACGGAACCGCTTTAGATGCGCGTGACGGCCCATACATGCGAAGCAGCAACGTGATGTCATTTTTTAACGTTCCAGCAGCTACGCGCTGGCGCAGGTTCTCGCGGATAAAACTATTTAAAGCATCTTGCAGCTCTTTTCCTGTGAACTCGGGCTTATGAAAGCGATTAAAAAACCAAAATGGTGTCGTCGCGTCTGCTGGATTTGAAGCAATTAACCAGTGGATCAGCCAAATGGTTGCATCGTCTTCCAGGAAAGGATCCCAGCCGTCTTTGTAGAAAATTCGCCTGCCAATTTCAGTCGGCTCTAGAACTTTTCCATTTACTGTGACGATTTGTGACGCGACCATCCAATAGCGAATGGCTTCGACCATATTCTTGCCGACGCCTAGCTCAACAATCGCCTCGTCCTTTTCAAAAATTTCAGGATCACGAAGCCATGCCCCAACGCCCTTGGTTAACCAACCAAATCGCAGCGGGAAAGTCTCGTGGCGACCAAACGAGGACCGTTCAGTGATCAGTGGAATCATTGTCGCTCCACTTTTTTGACGTTATACGGAAAATCGAGGCTGGGTTGGACTTGCTCGGCAACATAACGGTTCGCGCTTTGAATAAACCAATCCTTAAGCGTTAACCCCTCCTGATCAAGGGACGCGTATAGAACTTTTTTCAAATTCGGGTCGAGCTCGATTACCACTCGACCACTTGCACCCTTAGCCATTCTCGCCTCCATGCACTCTGTATGTTATGTAACATACGTGATGTTACATACAGTGGCAAGATGCCGATTAACTGATTGTTTATAAATGCTTTTCTCTGGTTACGAATTCAAGGACATGTAGTGCGCAGGAAATACATAAGCAATGCGAAATTACATAAGTAATTGATATTATTGGTATTTTTTTATACGCCAGAGTAATGAAGCCGCAACCGCAGCGTCGCCCTCGGCGCGCTCATCAACCAGCAGCAACGGTGCAGCCGCTCACGCGACCGCACCGCCCCTTACTACCGCGCCAGCGGATCCGGCCGCAACTGGAACTGCACCACGCGCGGCTTGTTCTTTGTGCCGCCTTCGTTGTGGAACACGGTGCGCGTGGAGTTGGTCGCCCACAGTGAGCGCCCCTTCCAGCCCGCATCCGGATTGTCGATGCGGCCTTCCGCCCACTTCGCAAAGAATCCCATCGGATACGGTACGCGGATGGTGACGAAGCGTGCGCACTACCGCACCACCAACACCAGCTTCCCACGCAAGTGCCGCCCTTCGCTCACCCGATGCGCAGACGCCGCATCCGCCAGCGCATAGGTGGTGATCTGCGGCAGCTTCACCGCACCCGATGTCACCAGTGAAACAATACGCTCGAGGTGGGCGCGCTTGCGGCTTGCGTCCGGCTTGAGCGATGCAAAGTCAGCACTCGGCGGTGTGGGGGCCGGGCCGTTGATGAAGG
>Ga0163151_10006916_pt1 | contig 13538 bp, 17 predicted proteins | sample OliLakLV19MP5IB2_FD_145596 | JGI IMG/M metagenome (GOLD analysis project Ga0163151, IMG submission 145596) | Freshwater microbial mat bacterial communities from Lake Vanda, McMurdo Dry Valleys, Antarctica - Oligotrophic Lake LV.19.MP5.IB-2 | ecosystem: Environmental > Aquatic > Freshwater >...
CCCCCAACCCCGTCACGAAGGAGCCTCGCCATGTCCAGCACGAACACCCGCACACCCGGACCCGGTTCGGAGAACCGGGCCACCCGCTCCGACACTCGCTCCGTTGTAAACCTCTGCGCTCTTACCGTGCTGGTTGTGGGCGGTCTGCTCTTTGCCGGACCGCTCGACCCGCCAGCGGGACCGGTGGCTTCGACCTACAAGACCCTCTCCGAGGTCGAGCCACGCACCGCCGTCAACGCGACCAACACCCCCGGCGATGCCGACTCACTCTTCAAGATCACCCAGCCCGGCTCCTACTACCTCACCGGCAACATCACCGGCGTCGTTGGCAAGCATGGGATCGAGATCGCCGCCAGCGGCGGGGGCAGCGTCACACTCGACCTCAACGGCTTCAACCTCGTGGGCATCCCCGCGATGGGCCTCTTCGACGGCGTGAGCATCACCCTGGCTGGCCTGAGTAACATCGCCGTGGTCAACGGCTCGGTCAGCAACTGGGGCGATGAGGGCGTCGACCTGGGGGGCTTTGGAGCGACCAACAGCCGCGTCGAGGGCGTGCTCGCTAGCGGCAATTCCGATATCGGCATCCTCACCGGCCCCGGCGGCACGGTCGACAGCTGCACGGCGAACAACAACAGCGGCAATGGCATCCACTGCATCGGGAGTTGCACGGTCACGAACTGCTCGGCGTATCGGAACGGCGGCAGCGGCTTCTACTCCAACGAGGGCAGTACGTTCACGAACTGCTCAGCGAATCAAAACACCGGCAATGGTATCAACACTACCATTGGCTGCACGGTGACCGTCTGCACGGCAACATTCAACATGGGCAGCGGCTTCAACGTCAACAGCGGCTGCACGGTCGCCGACTGTACCGCCCGATCCAACGCCGTCGATGGCATCGCGTGCTTTTCATCTTGCATGATTCGCGGCAACACCTGCTCGGGCAATGGCTCTGGCGCGGGCGACGGCGCTGGCATCCACGCCACCAGCACCAACAATCGCGTTGAGGGCAACAACTGCACCCTCGCCGACCGCGGCATTGATGTGGACGCCCCCGGCAACATCATCCTCAAGAACACCTGCTCGGCCAACACCACCAGTTGGGATGTCGTCGCGGGCAACGTCATCCTCGTCGTGAACGGCATTGGCGCTCCCGCCGTCTTGGGTACCGCCGGCGGCACCGCCCCCGGTTCTGCCGACCCCAACGCCAACTTCTCGTATTGAGCCGCGCGCCCGTCCCGCGCGCCCGTTCCGTTGGACACGATGTTGTCGCGCTCCGGGCTCTGACATTGATCAACATGCCCATCCGCCGGAGTGTGCATCTTGATCATGTTGAGATGGGATGAAGGAAGCGATGAAGCGACAGAGTTCCGCCCCTCCCCGCTTGAATCGGCGACCAGAATTAATCTTGCCCTCTCCGCCGACCCTACGCGGCTGCTCGGTCGTACTACCCCCATGCACAAACCACGATTGTTTGCGGCGGTGGCGGGCGGTCTTTTTTGCGCGGCTGGTGGGACCGCCTATTCCCAAACCTGTGCTGACCTGGGCGTCCCCGTCAACGGCCACCCCAACTACCAGGAACGGGCGGTGCATGTCCTGACGAACGCCGTCCGCATCGCACCCCAGCAGTACCGCGACACCTACCTCAACGCGCCTTCGATCCTGATGCCGGGGACTTACCCGGCGGTGGGGCCGCTGTCTTGGTCGTACACGCTGAACCAATCCGGCCGCGCCCACGCGACGGGCATGGCCTCGACTCCCGGCTGCCAGTTCCGGCACGATTCCTGCGACGGCACATCTTGGAGCACGCGCATCCACGCGTACTACAACGACAGCCAGAGCATCGCCGAGAACATCGCCGCGGGGCAGCCTTCGCCGCTGAGCGTCATGAGCGCTTGGCTTCTCGACAACGTCGGCGGCGTGCCCGCGCCCGACGGCTCATCCGGCGACGGCCACCGCCGCAACATCATGAACGGCAACTACGCCGCGGTCGGCCACGGCTACGCGACCGGCACCAACCAGTACACGCGCTACTGGGTGCAGGACTTCGGCGGCGTCATCCCGACCAACGCCCGCTGCCGCCCGGTCTCCAGCGCCTCGCACATCATCCAAGGCTCGACCGTGAACTTCCTCGCGACGTTCTATGACCTCGCGAACCAGCCGCCGCAATCAACGGAAGTCGTTGTCAACGGCGTCGCTCACCTATTGACGCTCCACCTCGGCACCGCCGCTCGCGGCACCTACCGCTTCCAGTCCCCCTCCACCGGCTCGTGCCGGTCGTACCACTTCGTCTTCCGCGATGCCGCTGGCACGATCACGCGCTACCCGATCCGCGGCGACCTGCGCACCACCACCGAGGGCGGCTGCACCGAGACCTTCATCGACTCGGCCCCCGAGCCGTGCAGCGCAGACTTCGACAACAGCGGGACGGTCGCCGTTCCTGACATCTTCGCGTTCCTGTCCGCGTGGTTCGCCGGTCAGCCTGCTGCCAACTTCGACGGCGCGGGCGGGGTGACTGTCCCCGATATCTTCGCGTTCCTCAGCGAATGGTTCGCGGGCTGCCCGTGAGCGGCGTTTCATCCTCGCAACCGTCAAGTGGCCGCACTCGCCAGATATACTCGGCCATGCAGTTCACGCTTGCCTGTCCGATGCTGCTGATGGTCTGTTGCGTGGCGCTCTGTTCCTGCACCGGCTTGGAGCCCGCCGCGTTGAGCGCGGGCGCGTCAGCCGCTCAGTCCGGGGCGACCTTCTTCACGCAGGGCCGCTTCACCTCGATCGAACTCGCGCGCTTCGACGATGCCGAGAGAGCCATTCGCGCTGCGGCCAAAGAAATGTCCCTCCGATTCATCGAGGATGAGACTGGCGACGAGCGCACCCGCATCGTCTACCGCGATGAGAGGGGGCAGTCGATAGTCGTAGTCGTTCAGCGCAGGTCCGAAACCGTGACCCGCATCGCCGCCGATGTCGGCACGTTCGGAGAGAACGGCCTGGCGAGCCTCCTGATGCGGCAGACCGCTGCGCAACTCCGCAGCATGGACGCCTATCAGGGTGAAAAGGGTGCGGAATAGGTTTCTCGCCCATTTTGGATCGGCTTTGACCCGGACCCCCGGTCGACCTTCAATTGCCCGGTCCGCATCGGATGCGGCATTCTCCCCGATCAGGAGCAGGACATGTTCGGTCTCGGCACATGGGAACTCATTGTCATTCTCGCCTTGGGCCTCCTCCTCTTCGGCCGGCGGCTTCCCGATGTCGGACGGAGCCTCGGCAAAGGCATCATCGAGTTCAAGAAGGGCCTCAAGGGCATCGAGGACGAGGTGGACACCGTCGATCGCAAGGCCACGGCCAATCGGGCCGCGAGCCTGCCTGTCGCCGAGCCTCTTCCCCCCGTTCGTCTGGAGCAGCCGGATGTTCAGGGGCAGGATGTGCGGGTGAGCCGCGCGGACACGGTGGGTTGACTTGGTGTGTGGGCCGCGGGCATTTGGGGGCGTAAACTCTGCGACCTTGCCGAGGTAGCTCAGCTGGCTTAGAGCGCTGGACTCATAACCCGGAGGTCGTGGGTTCGAGTCCCACCCTCGGCACTTTGCTTCGATTGATCCCGGCCCGGAGCCGGGGGCCGCGAGTGTTCGTCGGCTGGCCACAGAACAACTTGCCGCCATAGCTCAGCGGTAGAGCGACGGTTTTGTAAACCGTAGGTCGTGGGTTCGATTCCCACCGGCGGCTTTTCCGATCGCCAGCGCGGCTGTGGAAACGGCCACCATCCGCCGATACAGTCCGCACCCCATTGGGCGTGTACCGAAGTGGTCAAACGGGTCAGACTGTAAATCTGATGGCTTACGCCTTCGTTGGTTCGAATCCAACCGCGCCCACTTGCATTCTCCGAGCGGCTCACGACGCGATGTGTACCAGCACCTCCCGCGGGTGCGCTGCGCGGCGGTGCTCCCACACATAAATCCCCTGCCAGCGGCCCAGGCCCAGTTGCCCGTCCATGATGGGGATTGACAGGCTGGTCGCGGTGAGCGCGCTGCGGATGTGACCTGGCATATCGTCCGGGCCTTCATCGTTGTGCGAGAACGCGGCATCACCCTCGGGCACATGCCGCACCATCCACGCCTCAAGGTCGTGGCGAGCCGAGGGGTCGGCGTTCTCCTGGATCAGCAGGCTCGCCGACGTGTGGCGGATGAAGACGGTGCAGAGTCCCTCCAGCACCGGACCCAGCCCGCCATCGTGGTCCTTGGCCCGGCTGCGCTTCAATGCGCCTCGGACATCTTCGGTGATTTCGTGCAGGCCTTGGCCGCGGGTCTGAATGGTGAGGCGGTGGACCATGCGGCAAGTCTAAGACCGGACTCGGGTGCGAGCGTGCTTGCCCATGGTGCCACGGCGCGCCAAACTCACCCGGAGGCACCCGACATCGCAAACAGAAACAGCAGGATGCCGCTTAAGAGCACCGGAAGGCCCCACCGGCTGCCATGGCCCGCCAGAAGTGCGCCCACGACGAAACCACCAATCGCTGCCGGCAAACAACAAAGCGTCATCGCTTCGTAGAAGTAAGCTCTGCGTCCAAGGAAGACCGTCAATCCAAAGAACTCACGAATCGGCGGCAGCGCCCATGGCGCGCTGAGCAGGGTTCCCGCCGCGGCCAGATACCCCGACCTCGCAATCCGCAGCCACGATGGCAGGGGGAGTCTGCGCAGCTTCGCATCGTGCTCCAGCTCGAGAGCGGCATGAATCGACGACTGAATCTTCATCGCACATTCAGGGCACACGCCGTCCTGCGCCAACCCGTGCAGGTCATACCCGCAGGACATGCACGCGACACCCACCGGACCACGAGTTGGAGACGAGTTGAACAATACCTCACCACGGAAACATCCGCACGAGGAGCGGGGGCGGTTCTGTCCATTGACGGGCAGTCTCAATGCATCCGGTGCGGCAGGCGTCTTGCCTGCTGTGGGTCGGAGATGCTGTCACCACTCATAGCCCATGTCCTCGGCAATGCGGAACATCGCGGTGAGCAAGTGGGTTTGGCTGTGCAGGCGGGAGGCGTTGTCCAAGCGACCGTCCGCGGTGGCTGCGACAGCACCAAGATTGGCCTCGTTGATGGCGGGAATCGCCTTTGCGGCTTCAATCATGGTGATGATCCGCTCTGCATGAGCACGAGTTTCGTCGGAATCAACGAGCCCAGCACTGAGAACCTCGTGAACAGCGGCATACTTCAAACTCGCAAAGAAATCCCTCAACTCCAAGCTCGGCCTCGCCCTCGACGCACTCGCCAGCTTCTCTGCGAGCCACGCTTTGTCCCGATGCTCCGAAATCATCTCCAAGACCTAATCCGCGGCATGTTCATCGGGCATCTCGAAGTTCCACCCGTTCATCCGCAGGAACACCACCATCGCTGCGAATGCTGTCCGCTTGTTTCCATCGCGGAAGGCGTGATTTATCGCGAGGTGGTATCCGTACGCCGCGGCCATGCCGAACGGGAACTCGTGCGCAAACTTGCCGCCAAACGCCTGGCGGGGCTGCGCGAGTGCGGATTCGAGCGCCCCGTCGTTCAGCAATCCATCCGCGTCGCCGAACATGTCGATGGATGCGCGGTGAAGCGTCAGCACCTCATCCTTCGTGAGGAACCGGGGCTGCCCGATCTTCAGGGCGACGCTCATTCCGCCAACTTCTTCAGCGTCTGCGGGAACTTCTTGAACACATACCCCGCGGCATCCGCGAACTTCGCGTCATGCCCGGGCTGCTGGCTGTTCTTCAGGAACTCCACATACGCCGGCACGGTGAGGCCCATCGCTTTGGCCGCGGCTTCGAGTTGCGCGGCCTGCTCTGCCGGAAACTGGATGGGTCGGCTGGGGGTCATGCGTACAAGTATCGTCTACGTCGGTGCCGGAAGCAAAGTTTGTCCTGGGTCCCCCAAACCGATAACCGGATCTCTTCCCGCGACAGCGGCAAGTGAACCAGGTTGCTCATGCGGGGGAAGTTTCCCCCGCACCCCCTCTATCCCAACTGGCGAGGCTGTGCCGCGACGGAACCCCTGGTCGCCGCGGCGACCATCTCCCCAGTCGGGGACTGGGGAGATGGACCGCGGGGCAAGCCCTCCCCTGGCCCCTCCCTCTGGGAGGGGTCGAAAGTCATGGTGCCCTCCCCACGGCCCCCTCCCGTGGAACGGGAGGGGGAGGAGACAGGGAGAGGATGACCCCTTCGGGGTCTTGATGCGTGGGCGTGGGTTATCCGGGGGTGCCGCTGCGCGGCGACCCCCGGCTATTGACGTTCAGCCCTTCGGGCTGGGGAGGAGTGCCCCCTCAGTCTCGCTTTGCTCGACGGCTCCCCCGTCGGGACCGGGGGAGCGGGCATGCCGGGGCCTCAATCCAAAATCCAAAATCCGCAATCCGCACTTCTTCCTCACTCCCACTCGATCGTCGCCGGCGGCTTGCTGGAGATGTCGTAGACCACGCGGTTCACGCCGCGGACTTCGTTGATGATGCGGTTGGAGATGCGTGCGAGCAGGTCGTAGGGCAGGCGGCAGAAGTCGGCGGACATGAAGTCCTGGGTCTCGACCGCGCGGATGGCGACGCACGACTCGTAGGTGCGGCCGTCGCCCATGACGCCCACGCTCTTGACCGGGAGAAGGACGGCGAAGACCTGGCTGGTCTGGCGGTAGAGATTTGCGCCGACGATCTCTTCGAGCAGGATCTCGTCACAGTCGCGCAGGACGTCGAGTTTCTCGCGAGTCACCTCGCCCAGCACGCGAACCGCAAGGCCCGGCCCGGGGAACGGGTGCCGCCAGACGAGTTGCTCGGGCAGGCCGAGCACCTCGCCGAGTTTGCGTACCTCGTCCTTGAAGAGGTCGCGCAGCGGCTCGAGCAACTCGAAGGCGAGGTCCTCGGGCAGGCCGCCGACGTTGTGGTGGAGTTTGATATTGGCGGATTGCCCGGCGTGCCCGTGCCCGGACTCGATGACATCGGGGTAGAGCGTGCCCTGGGCCAGCAGTGGGAGCGCGGCCTTGTTGAGTTTCCCATCGGGCCCTGCACCGGGAGCGCCGGTACCCGTGCAGGCCAACTCGTTCGCCGCCTGCTCGAACACGCGGATGAACCGCGCGCCGATGCGCTTGCGCTTCTCCTGCGGGTCGCTGATGCCCGCGAGGTCGCCCAAAAATGCGGCCCCCGCGCTCTCGACCTTCAGCGGGATGTGGAAGGAGTCGCGGAAGGTGGTCTCGACGAGGCCGCGCTCGTTCTTGCGGAGAAGGCCGGTATCGACGAACACGCAATGGAGACGGTCGCCGATGGCCCGGTGGATCAGCGCTGCGCATACCGCGGAATCGACACCGCCGGAGAGGCCGCAGATGACGCGGCGGTCGCCGACCTTTTCCTGGATGCGTTTGGTCTCGGTCTGAAGGAAGTCGGCCATGCGCCATGTGCCGGCGCACCTGCACACGTCGTAAAGAAAGTTTCGCAGGATGTCAAAGCCGTGGGGGGTGTGCGTGACTTCGGGGTGGAACTGCACGCCGTAGAACCGGCGACCGGGGGCCGCATTCGCGCTGCCGGGCGCGTCGTCGACCAGCCGGACCGCCGCGAGCGCGCAGGTGTCTGTCGAGGCGAGCACCTCGAACTGCGGTCCCTCGCCGCCCGCCTGCACCTGGTCGCCGTGCGACATCCAGACCTGTGTGCGATCCGGGAGGGTGTTGAACAACTCCGCGTGCGCCTTCACATGAACGGATGCCCGCCCGAACTCCCGGTGATCCGCCCGCACAATCGTCGCGCCCATGATCTGGCAGGCGAGTTGCATCCCGTAGCAGATCCCCAGCACGGGCACACCCATGTCGAGGATCGCCGGATCGCATCGCGGCGCGCCGGTCTCATAGACGCTCGCCGGCCCCCCGGACAAAATGATCCCCTTGGGCTTGAGGCGAGCCAGTTCCGCGGCAGTTACATCGGGGGAGACCAGCAGCGAGAAGACCCCCGCCTCGCGCACCCGGCGTGCGATGAGTTGGGCTGTCTGCGAGCCGAAGTCGAGGATCGGGACGATCTCGCCGTGCGGCAGTTTGGACAGGTCCGGAAGGCGACCGCCGCCGGCTCGGGGCGTGTGCACTGGCATACCAGGAGGGGCCGCGTGGGGACCGAGAGGAGGGGGGGGGACAGCAGGAAGAGTGGGCCGGGCCGTCATGGAAGAGTGTAGCGGGACGCTGTCGCGGCGTCCCTCCCCGCTCACCTTTACCGTATCATCGGGCTATGCGTGCTGCTGCACTCCTGATCGTCGCGGCGGCTCTGGCCGGTTGTTCCGACCCGGGCAGCGCGATCGGCTTTGACGAGAAGGACCCGGCTGCGCGGATGAGGGCGATCCATCAGGCCGCGAGCACGGCGGGGGAGGTTGGGAGAGAGGGCGCGGCGATCAAGCCCCTGATCCAGCGGCTGGAGAGCGATGACCCGGCGGAGAGACTGGTGGCGATTCACACGCTGGAAGGTCTCACGGGAGAAACCTTCGGCTACGAACATTCGGCGAGCCGCCCGGACCGTCAGGCGGCCATCAGGCGATGGACGGACTGGTACAGGGATCAGCAGGGGAATCATCCCCCGACAGCCGATCATTGAGGTATGCTGCTCGGGTGGAAGACCGGGCGGGGTGGTGGTGGTGGGGTGGGGCGGACGGAATCCCAGTCATGTCTGATCCCCGTACTTCCCACGTTCCGCCCACACCGGCCACATCGCCGAGCGAGCCGCCGCAGATCCGCCTGCAACTGATGAGCAACCCGCTGTATCTCAGCGGCGCGCGTGAGTTGGTTGCGGCAGTCTCCAAGCGGCTGGGCTTCGCGGATGAGGCGTGCGGCAAGATCGCGCTGGCCGTGGATGAGGCGCTGTGCAACGTCATTCGTCATGGGTATGGGCGAGCCTCCAACCGTCCCATCTGGATCAGCATCTGGCCGATGGTCGAGAAAGGCGATGCGGGCTTGGGCGCGGCCGGTCCCGCGGCGGACTGCGCGGATACGCTCCCGAGTTCGCTCCGCATCGTCATCGAGGATGAGGCCCGCCAGGTTGACCCGCAGGTCATCCGCAGCCGCGACCTTGAGGAGATCCGGCCTGGCGGTCTGGGGGTTCACATCATCAAGGCTGTCATGGACGAGGTGATCTACGAGCGGCGCGAGAAGGTCGGCATGAGGCTGACCATGATCAAGCGGCGCACGACAGAGACGGACGAAGGGTGCGGCGGCGTTCCCTTCAAGGAGTGCGGCGGTGGCTGACTATCCAGTTCGTCCGGGACAGTTCAGCAGCCAGGAGGGGAGTTTCGGCATCAAGGCCGAACAGCGCTCCGGCGCGATGATTGTCATCCCGACCGGCGAGATCGACCTGAACGCCTCGCCGATCCTTCGCCAGGAACTCAAGCGCGTGCAGACCTCGCGCCCGCAGCGACTGATCGTCAATCTCGCGTCCGTCCCCTACATGGATTCCTCGGGCGTCGCGACGCTGGTCGAGGCGATGCAGATCGCGAGGAAGAACTCAACCCGGCTTGTGCTCTGCGGGATGCAGGACAAGGTTCGGTCAATCTTTGAGATCGCCCGGCTCGATACGGTTTTCACCATTGTTCCGGATGTTGATGGCGCGCTGTCCGCGTGATCGCCATGAGCCGCACCATCCCTTCACTCGCGCCGTCGATCGCTGACCTCCTCCCAAGGCCGCTGCGCGCGACGGTCGGGTTTCTGGTTTCCCGGGCCGGGGGCATCCTCGACCAGGTCGGGGCGGTGTGGTTCCTCTTCGCCGAGACCCTCCAATGGATCGGCCGGGCGTTCACCCACCGCAAGGTCCGCCTGGGCCGACCGGCAATCATTTCGCAGATCGTCCGCATCGGCGTGCGGTCGGTGTTCATTATCTCGCTGGTTTCGGGTTCCGTGGGGATGATCCTGGTCCTGCAGATGGCCCCGCCGCTGGACAACTTCGGCCAGAAGGAACTGGTCGCGAACATCACCAGCGTGGCGGTGCTGCGCGAACTGGGCCCGCTGATCGCCGCGATTGTTCTGACAGGCTTTGCGGGCGCGGCCATCGCCGCCGAGATCGGCACGATGGTCGTGGGCGAGGAGATCGAGGCGCTGGAGGCGCACGCGCTGAACCCGATTCGCTTTCTGGTGGTGCCGAGGGTGATCGCCGCGGTGATCAGCATGACGTGCCTGGCGGTGCTATCGGACGCGGTGGCGATCATCGGCGGCTGGCTGATCGCCGTTGCCGCGCTGGGGGTACCGTCGGATCGGTACATTCAGAACACACTCGACCAGGTGAAACTCGCGGACTTCCTGACGGGTGTGGGCAAGGCGACGGTGTTCGGCCTGCTCATCGGGCTGATCGCCTGCACCAACGGCCTTCGCGTCACGGGCGGCGCGGCGGGCGTCGGGCGTGCCACGACGGGCACCGTGGTGCAATCGGTGGTCGCGATTATCGTCGCGGACCTGGCGTTCACGGCGATCTTCTATGCGCTGGGGTGGGTCTAGAACCGCAAACTATGGCCTTCAGAGCCCGGATCGCGAGCGGCGGGCTACGCTGAAAATCTTGAACGCAGAGGTCGCGGAGAGCGCGGAGCGTGCGGGTTCGCAAGCGGCCCCGCTACTGCGAAAGCCGCCACTTTGCTCCGCACTCAGGGCAGATCGTCAGGCAGTCGCTCCGCTTCGGAACACCCGCGAGGCGATATGCGCAGGCAGGGCAAAGTTCTCGCCCAAGCCGTGAGAGTCGGAGCGCGTGTCTTCCGATGCGCTGAAACTCCATCCCGAGCGGGATGGCCGCGAGCGCGAGCGGGACGAGCAGCCACGCGCCAACGTCGGCGTAGCCGAAGATATTCGTCAGAACGACCATCGCGATCATTAGCCCTGCAACGCCGCCCCACATCAGCAGCAACCCACGGTGTCGGCCCAGAAGTAGGCGCTGACACTCGCGACGAACTTCGACATCGTGCATCGGCGCCTCCCGCGTGTAGAGCACACGATGCCGGAGCCCATTGTCGTCCTTCACCGTCTGCCGGTACAGCCGCTCACCCCACCACATCAGGAAGGTTCTCCATCCCCTCGGAGAGAATCCGCGGGCCGGATTCCGTGATCATCACATCGTGCTCGTAATGCACGGCAATCGAGTTGTCCTTCGAGTACACCGGCCACTCCTTGGCCGTCTGCCGCACCTCGCCCGTGCCCAGCGCGATCATCGGCTCGGCGGCGAGGATGGTGCCCGGCGTACAACGCTTCTTGCCATCCGGCCACTCGTCACTGAAGGCGGCGGGCACGACGTTGGAGAGGTAGGGCGGCTCGTGCAGGCCCTTCTTTCGCTTGTCGTCCCAGCGGCCGTATCCGTGCCCGCCGAGGCCGCGGATGAGGTGGAAGCCGCACTCGCCCTCGACGTACTGCTGCACGGTCCTTGCCCACGCCATGTAGGTGTTGGCGGGGTGGAGTTCCTCGACGCCGCGCCGGAGCGCCTCCTTGCCGCACTGCATGAGGCGCTCGACCTCGCCGCTGGGGTAGTCCTTGAAGACGTACGTCCACGCCGCATCGCCGATCCAGCCTCGATGGACAACGCCGATGTCGATCTTCAGCACATCGCCCGCCTTCATCGGCTTGGTGTAGTAGCCAGCGGTGCCGTGGACGATGCACTCGTTGACGCTCAGGCACGCGTGCGACGGGAACGCGGGCGAGCGTCCGACCCTGTAGCCCAGGAAGCACGACTTGCAGGCAAGGTCGGTGAGAGTCCTGGCGACGAACTGGTCGATCTGCGCCAGCGTCTGGCCGGTGCGGAGGAACTCGACGAGGCGCTGATGCGTCTGCACCACGCGCTGCGCGGCGGCGTAGGCGAGGTCTGCATCGACGCTGGAAATGACTGGTGCGCGGGACAACGGCGCATGGTAGGTCCGTGGGAAGAAAATGAAAAAAGGCCCGGGACGGGTCCCGGGCCTTCACAAGGTCAAGAGAATCTGGCTGTGAGATCAGGGAACCGCGTCGACCTCGCCGCCGCCGAAGTCGACGCCCTTGAGGCCGCCGCGCGTCCAGCGGTAGTGGCCGAAGACCACTTCCGAGGTCACCGCCCGGTTTCTGCACTCGGGCTCCCAAGCGAGCTCGGGGGAGTACTGGTATGTGGTCGCGGCAGGGGAGTTCGGGGTCGAGGGATTGAAGCCGCGATTGCCCGACTTGGTTTCCAGGATCCGAACCGACCCGTCAAAGAATCCCAACTGGGCTTTGGCGGTGGTGTACGCGTGGTACATGGCGCGCTTCTTGACCGTGTGCCAGTCGTTCATCTCGTAGAGCATGACCTTCTGCGAGGGGAAGTTCGCATCGGAGAAGCGACGATTTCCCAGGACCGTGATCGCTGTCGCTGCGGGCACATTGAACAAGTTATGCACGCCGGCCTGTGAAACGGTGGGGATGGTCACGCCCCCGACGAGCACGGCCTGATCGGGTGACCAGTAGGACGGGACAAAACTGTACGAAGAGCTGTAGGGCCAGCGCTTTTCGTTGTTTGAACTTCCCGGCGGGCGCTCGATCAGACTGAAGAAGCCGTCGATACTCTCTCGCGTTGCGGCCTGCCAGGCGCGGCGAATCCGGTCTTCGGGGCACGCCATCGAGGACTCGGGCAGGCGCTGCTGGAGATAGTCGTTGAGGATGAGGTGGGAATACAGCACATGGGGGATCCAGCCGGCGATCGCAGTGATGTCCGTGCGGTCGGCCCGGCGACGCAGGATATCAACGGCCTGGTTGGCCGCGGCTTGGGTGGCATCGGCGGCGACGCCGCCGAATCCATAGTCGAAGCCCTTCTTCCAGGTGAACGAAGCGCACTTGTCCTGGAAGTCCGTCGAGTAGTTTGCGGAGGCAACAGCGACTTGCTGTTGGTTGGCGGCGCACAGAACCTTGCGCGCCGCACGCCTTGCTTCTGAGAGTGCAGGCAAAAGGATTGCCACCAGAAGAGCAATGATCGCGATTACGATCAGCAACTCAATCAAGGTGAAGCCGCCACGCCAATTACGCGTCTTCGTGAACATCGATTTTCTCCCCGGCTGTACCACAGAACGTGGCCGCCGCGAATCCCCAGAAACCGCCCCGCTCTCGAAATCTACCGCGCCAATGCGATCTTGTCCAGCCCGGAACAGGTTAGGTGTGGATTTTTCGGACGAATGCATCAAAGTACCCCACAAAAACCAGCCTTTGGGCCGGGTTGAATCAAGCCAGATTTTCTGGACGGCCAATGTGGATAACTCGGGCTGGGCGTGGACAGTGTCATTCACCGAATCCCCGTATAGTCTTCGGTCCATACGAGCCTCGTACCTCGCCGGATGCGAGAGGCGTGCAAACCGTTTACAAACGCCGGGCAAGTTTGTGGGTGCTCAGACGGCGCTCCGCGGCCTGAACCGCTCCCGCTATTGGACCGGATTGTTCCCGCTGCGCAGGGCTCAACCCGAGCAGCAACCGCTGCACAGCGGCAATATCCGGGGATGCGAGAGCGGCCAGAAGGGGGTCGTTTCCAATGCCGGCCAGAGGTGGCGTTGGGGGCGGCACCGTCCCTGGAGCGCCCGGAGGCTCCGGGGGG
>Ga0163151_10006917_pt1 | contig 13538 bp, 10 predicted proteins | sample OliLakLV19MP5IB2_FD_145596 | JGI IMG/M metagenome (GOLD analysis project Ga0163151, IMG submission 145596) | Freshwater microbial mat bacterial communities from Lake Vanda, McMurdo Dry Valleys, Antarctica - Oligotrophic Lake LV.19.MP5.IB-2 | ecosystem: Environmental > Aquatic > Freshwater >...
CTATTAAACGTGACGTGACTCGCTCCGTGAAATGGAACGAGAAACTTTTTGCGAACTTAGTAAGGTGTAACCAGAGAAAAAGTCGGTCTACACATATTAGCCAAATGCCGTCAAATGTCAAGCGCGGGAATCGAACTGCTGGAGCGAAATAATGCGCCGACTCGCTCGGCGATATGCTGGCTTTCGCCTGCATTCGTTAGAGAGAGTCGGCGACATGGGGCTAACCTCAGTTAACCCATCTTACTTAGGCGCTTTTTCCGGGGACGGTTTTTTACCGTCCTTTGTCAATTCAATGTCCAGTGTGATTTGGACTTTGTCGCCGATCGAAACGCCGCCGGCTTCCAAGACGCTGTTGTACGCAAGGCCAAAGTCTTTGCGATTGATGTTTGCGGTTGCTGAAGCGCCGAAGCGCTCTTGTCCTTTGGAGTCTTTGATTACAGGCGTCGGTCCCTCAACAGCAAGAGCGACTTCTTTGGTGACTCCGTGCATGGTCAAATCGCCAATGAGTTTGAACTTTCCTTTACTCCCTTTAACAACGCGCTTGCTCTTGAAGGACATGTTGGGAAACTTTTCTGTGTCGAAAAAATCTGCCCCACGCAGATGTTTGTCACGTCCGGCTTCATTGGTGCTGATCGTATTTATGTCCATGTCAGCATTGACCTTTAGTCCGGCAATATTCTTGCCGTCGTACTCAGCCGCGCCTTTGATACCGGATATGGTGCCGTTCACGTTCGAGACCATCATGTGACGGACCTTGAAATTGGCTTGCGAATGTTTGCCATCGATTGTCCACGTCTCGGCAAGTGCCGGCGCTACAGTGAGACCGAGCATCGCGATCGGCAAAATGAGATTGATCTTGTGCATTCTAGCTCCGCTTGTATTTACTATTTTTTGTATTTGACCGAGCAGCCATAGGCTTGGGTTGCAGTGGTTGTAATTGGTTTTCCGTCCATTGCTTGGTCAAGAGCCGCTGCTACGTAGTTCTTGGCTTTGGGCGCGTCTTCAGCGTCGGAACTATTGTTGTCGTCGATAGCGCCCCGATAAGCCAGGTTCGAGTCTTTGTCGATGATGAACATATGAGGGGTTGATGTCGCATGATACAACTGACCGACAGTGCCATCGGCGTCAATCAAGTAGGCAGTGGGCTGCGCCTTCTTTTCTGAAATCAACTGTTCGATTTTTTCAGCAGGGTAGTTGCCTTGCTTGCCGTCTGCAGAAGAGTTGATCGAGAGCCACACGACATCTTTGCCCGTATATTTTTTTTGCAGCTGTTGCATGTTATCGCTGCTGTAGTGCTTCTGGACGAATGGGCACTCGAAGTTTACCCATTCCAGAACGACGAATTTGCCCTTATAGTCGGACAGTTTGTGTGACTTGCCCTTTGAATCCGAAAGTGTAAAGTCTGGAGCCGGCTTTCCAAGATCTAATCCGGGTGGCAACTCAGCCGCGACGGAGCCAACTTTTTCGCCGGATGCGGAGACCTGCGCGGAGTTGCTTTGCGGAGCTTCTGAACAACTTGCCAGGCTCAACGCGAGGCAGACGGCTGCGGCAGCATTTTTCATTTTGCCAATCATTTGTTTTTCCTAGTGTGAGGGCGGGTCTGACTAGTCTTAGTGTCATGCAGCCCCGCCAAGGCTTGGTACAGGCACGGGGCACAGTCTATAATGAATTGATTGATGAAGTCTGACCATGGGGATATAGCTCAGTTGGTAGAGTGCACGGATCGCACCCGTGAGGTCAGGGGTTCGAATCCCCTTATCTCCAAATATTCAGGGTCAAGGCGGGAATTTCCCGCCTTTCTCTTTGCCTATTTAGGATTCATACAATTTAATAAGACCTTCGGTTGCGCCATTGCGAGCATGTGACAAATTCGTGATGGCTCTGGAAGTACCACAAGCGGGGTGCTATTATCGTTCTCTGAGGGCTATTAGCTCAGGTGGCTAGAGCGCACCCCTGATAAGGGTGAGGTCCCTGGTTCGAGTCCAGGATGGCCCAGTCTTCGGGGGCTTGGCTCAGTTGGTAGAGCGTCTCCTTTGCACGGAGAAGGTCAGCGGTTCGACTCCGCTAGCCTCCACCATTTCCGAAGGCAACATCCGGTTCATCCTACACACATCCTACATAGCCGATGAGTGAACAGATAACCAAAGAATGCCGGGAACGAAGGTTCTCGGCATTCTTCTTTTTGAAGTTGTCTCCCATCTGAAAGCGAGTTCGGATGGTTCACCATGCGTCGGTGGTTTTACCGAACAGGCGTTTACAAGCTTGATCGAGCGCCGCGTGACCTTCCGCGACAATCCCTGGTTGAGGCGGGAATTTTTCTGAAGGAATGCGCGCTAGAAAGGCGCCGGCGGACACGTCGCGAGTTGGATACTTCGCGGAGTATTCACGCATTAAGTCTGCCAAATCGCGCTTTAGAATTCGGTTTTCGAATTCCTCGAAATCGTCCATGGACAGGAGGCAAAGGTTGAGTACAGTTTTCCCTTTGATGTATATGTGTGGTACTGCTTCAGTCTGCGCGCCGGGCAGCAATTTTTGAAGTTCCCGTGCCAGAAATTTTCCATGGTAGAGAACTGGCAAGTGGCAATCGTATACCAGCATGATTGGAATGATCGCATCGAAGTCTGCTACAGGCAAGGTGATTTCCGGTGCAAGACGCCCATCGAGCCAGCCTTCGATGGAGTCAGCCAACTGTGAAACGCCTTTTCGTTTTGACTTGCGACCGGAATCGTCAACAACGTATTTGTTGTAGATTTCCTTCCAATAATCCTCAGCAGTCAAGCTCGCGATGGCTTTGTCTTGAAGCCATTTCCCTTTGATTTCAATCAATACAAGAGTCCTTCCGCATACTATTAAATAGTCGCTGAATTCGACTTGCTGACTCGAAGCCAAGGACTTCGCACCAACTCTTGGATGTCCCGTTACAGCGTGGCCGTTTGCTCGAAGTGAGTTCGTATAGCGCGTAAGCCTTCGAATGGCGTATTCCTCAAAAGCAACGCCGAATTCCTTCATGGCCTCGTCGCCGATTAGCCGCGAGGATCTGAACAAGAGTCCATTGGAGGCCCGTTCCGCGACAAAGGTTGTGTCAATGAACGTCGCTCGGCGCCCGCCATCTATAAGCAGAATCGGGCGTTCTCGCAAGGGGCGGAAATCGGTCAATGCGCACTGATCCTGCGTTTGGCGTTCATACGATTTTGCCAGTTGCTCAGGGTTTTGCGATTCTCTGCTCATGAACTGTTCCATCACCGTCTTCATATGCGGCGCATTGTCGCAAAGCCTGCTGGGATCGAATTCGAAATTGTCAATGATTCCTGCTTGTTTGTTGAACCACTCTTGCTGCATCGACAGCAAACCGGCGACGCACGTTATGTAATCTTCCAGATCCATTCCGAGTTCTATCTCTACTTCTCTTCTTAGTTCGGGATTCTTTGCAAAAAACAACTCAATGTATAGTTCGTAACCCCGGCCGAGCTGCCAAAGTGGGTTGAAGGTTGGCACCTGCCATAAGCTTGCCTCGCGCAGAATTCGCAGGGATTCGAAGTGTTGTTGCTCCTGTGGTAGCTGCTCGTATTTATCGCTTTGCCATATCCGCCTTTGCGTTCGATTCGACCAAAATTCAAATGCCATCAACATAGAGCGGGCAAAACCGTGCTTGCGCGAGATTCCATTCATTCCGCCCGTCTCTGCCCGCTTGGCCCATACGGCGGACCATCTCATCAATTCCAGGCAGCTAGGCCGCGAAAAAAACAGATTCTCGTCCAGAGTGCCTTTTTGCTTTTTCGCGTACTGCAACATCCGCTGCAGGTCGGAGTTATCTAACCAATTTTGTGTACACAGCAACCTCAGCACGTTCTCTTGAAAGTTTGGTTCTCTCTTGTCGGTTGTGTAGCAGAAAATCGTGTTGAGTTTTGCGCAGAGGGACAGCGTTTCTTCTCGAGGCAGCTTGGACACCTGATGCTGGAAGAAGCCGCTTTCGACCTTCAGATTGTTGCCTAGACATGTCAGCGGTAGCGCGGTTACGACGTCAGCAATTTCGTTTGTGGTGGCTCTGAATTTCATGTCACTCGACCGATGCGTTTTTTCTTGTAATTTTCTGCAGCGTTATCTCGATCTGCCAGACGTTGCCTACACTCACAGTGTATTTGCTCCAACTGGTCGGTAGCTATCCATCGTGAACTCGTTCTGGTGTCATTGTGCAACCAATGAGTCTACAGGAAGAAGTGACCGCAGTTAACCGTCATGCGATGGCGTCCGATGACCTTGCCGCTGCTTGCATTTTATTGCGGATATCAGATACGGCATAATAAACATGCTGTCGCTGCAAATTATGCGCACTGATTATTGGCGTGCTGGTGGAAATAAATGGTGGCGTCACACTTACGAGGTTTGCTCGCTCCCGCATCTATCCCGTTCCCGTGTAATACCTACTATTCCATCGAGAACAGGCGGGGGCTCCAATGGCAGGCGACCTTGTGTGCGTTTACCATTGAATCGAACTTAAATGCAGGCTCTGTTTGTCGGCCATTTGTTTGATCCACTCGTCGGCTTTAGGGGTAAAAATGAATCTATCTGTGGTGCTGATGATTCTGCGATTTATCTCATTGGTTAACTGCGATTGAAGCTTGTTGCGAAATCTAATTGTTGTTTGTGGTCCTTGATGGTGACCGACAATTGCAATCTCTTTTGACAGCGTGAAGGTGAACTCGGATTCGAACTTGTCGATCCCTATTCCTTCAAAATAATGGGCCGGCGCATCGCTTGTGATGAAATATCGGTCTGTCCCCGCAGGGACAACCTCCCAGGTCATGCGAAAGATGCTGTCGACTGTTCTCGCACTGAAAAAGGGCGTCCGAATCCCTTTGTCAATATCGCCTGGAAGTGCTTGCTCCCAACGCACCTGAAGTTCATCCAGTTCCTTGCATTTTGCAGACAGTGCATCCGCCTCACTGTCTGCAAGAATTTCCACTAGTTTAGACCGGACCTCCTCAGTTACTCCAGGAAGAAGGCTTTTCGCAAGTTGGTACGATTTCTTCCGCCGACGTGGTCCCCGCGACATCATTGTGAGCATGTAGCGCGCGAAGTCTAATCTTTCCTGATCCGTAAGCGATTTTCTCGCCAAAATCTTCGATAGGCAACCGTGGCTGGGAATCTCAAACAAAATGTTTAAATCCCTTTCTACCTCATCAGGGTAGAAGTTTTTCTCCTGACCAACTGCCGGAATTGGCAAGTCTTTGAACACACCAGTGTTGCGATCGTATCTCCAAATCCAGCCGGGTTTGTTTACTATCTCAAATCGCTTCAAGTGCGCGCGGGGCGTATAATGATGTCCCAAGAAAGTCTGCTTACTGTAATCGAGTAGGGTTGACGATTATATTCTACAAAAGTCTTTTCATCGAAACAAAAATGTTTTCAGAGAAGCAGCGAAAATGCATCGGCAGCCGCAACCGAAATCTAGTTAATGGACAACTATCACACCAACTGTCTATGTGGAACAAACCCCTAAATGCCTAAAGGCAACGAGTTCATTTGTACATTCGCGGTGCACTCGTCCGTGCAGTACACAGTGCCAATGACGTTAGAGTATAAGCAGACGCTATTTCGTTATACGCCTGCGGACAACATGACGGACAGCGATAATCTTATCTGCCAGATGGGGACTCTGGATTATGCTGGGGCATACAAGAAGGCTTATGAACTGTTCAGTGCAATTTCGTTTGTTGATCATTCCCGAGTAAAGCTTGGGGGTGGCCTCACCGATGTGCTTTTAGTGGCTCCGATCGAACAGATGAACATAAGGCAGGTAGAACGTCGTGCAATCCCAGTTGAAGATCGACGATCGATAATAACGGAGATTGCTTTGGTGCAAAACGAGGAGCAGGAGGTTTTACTCAGGCTGTTCCGTCATGCCAATACAGTCAACGACCCATTTACTCAGGTTCTCTTTTATTGGCATACCCTTGTCTATCCATCAACCAGCGAGCAAGAGGCTGTTCGATTCGTTACCGATAATGCCCCCGCTTTGAACATAGACTTAGGATCTTACCGACAGGAAGCCCTTGATACGCGACACTTTGATAGTGCTCAACGCTCTCAAGATTTTGGCACATATATTCAGCAGGGCGTGCGCAATTCTATCGCACACATAGTTAGAAATAGGACGGGCTACGAAAGTCTAGATATGGATAATCTGAAGCAAACGTGGCATGTTCACTACGTCTCAGATGTTCTGGAAAAGTTGTGTCGCTTCAAGCTTGAGAAAGAATCTGGCATTCGGATAGGTAGTGATCCGGTGATTCTCCAGGTGCGGTGATTTTGTTCGACTTCCTTCTGAATGAGGCATACATACTCATGTCTGACTGGCTCCGAGTAGGCACGAAAGTGGGCACTGACAAATGTCAGTGACAATTGGCTTGGAACGAAGAGAAAAGACAATTGCAGGATAAAGGATGTATACAAATGCTCAAAAGCCTTGGTGGGAAAGGTGTTTCGTGTATACACTTTTGAGCACCACGTATACAGCAGGGTCTAAAGGATGCTCCTGTCCGAAGAAAGGTGTATACACCTGCTGAGGCGCAAGGTTCAACCGCGGTTACACCATGCTCCCGGCGCTCTGCATGACCAATGACAGGTGCCTGGTCGAGCAGAGCGCCGGAGAGTGTGCGCTCTCTCTGGCTATTGCGCTACAACTTCACCCAAGCCGCGTGCAGCGAGACGTGTCTGTTTGCGCACCGCAGGTGATGCCGTGCGAGGCGAGCACTGATGACCCCAGTCTAAAATGTGCACTGCTCGAGCGACGGATTCTGTTATTCCCAATCTTTGCCAATTTGCATTTGGCTTTATCTGATTAGGTGTCTGATATGCGTCTGGTTTTCCCGAAACTACCCTGCAGTACTCCCCAAACAGTCGCGTAAGTACTCTAGAGCTTCCCCAGTTATATGCAAATACCTTCACGAACTGTCGGTTTTCGCATATAATTGGGGTATGAGTATCCTTGATCACTATCTCGATGAGCAGCTCAGCCGGGGCCGGTCCTATTTCTCCAAGGATGAGGCACTGAGAGCGCATGGGTTTACGGCAGAGGCCTTTACCGCCGCTGCCACGAGGTTGATCAAGAAACATAGGTTGGTTAGTCCTTGGCGTGGATTCTATTTGATTCTACGCCCAGAAGATCGGGTTGCAGGAGCGCCAGACCCGGTTCGTTGGATTGACCCGCTAATGAAGTACCTGAAACTGGATTATCGAGTTTCGCTTCTGAGGGCTGCCGCTTTCCACGGCTCATCACATCAGGCAGCAATGGTTTTCCAGGTAATTGTTCCGCAGCAACTTCGGGGGTTCGATATTGGTCGTCACCGGATACAGTTCATCTACCAGGCACCTGCGGCTTTCTCTGAGACCAACCAGCAGGAGTGGTTGCAGCGGCTAAAAAGCGAGGCCGGATTCGCCAACGTCGCTGGCGTAGAACTACTGCTCTTGGATAGTGTTCGCTACTTTCATAGGGCGGGTGGTATTAATGGCGTTGCGCAAATTGTCCATGACCTCGGAAGCAACGCCGACCCGCGCGAACTAGCTAAAGCCGCAGCATGGTATGAGAATTCGGCCGTTCGGCGCTTAGGCTATCTGTTTGATCATTTTGGTCAAAAGCGACAGTCAAAGGTCCTGGTGCCGTTTGCGGCGAAGGCAAAATCAATGAAGCCTTTAGACCCATCAATAAAGCCGCTAATCGAAGGGACGGATGATCTTGCCGAGAAGAACAGCAAGTGGATGCTTGCAATCAATGAATCGGTGGAGATCGACCAGTGATTCCAAGCGCGTATGTGCAAGAGTGGAGTTCGACGGCCCCTTGGCCGGATTCTCGGCAGATTGAGCAGGATCTGATCATTTGTCGCGCCTTATGCGATCTGTTCAACTCGCCCGCATTGTCCGGAAAAATTGCCTTCCGTGGTGGCACAGCGATTAATAAATTACTTTTTCAAAAACCATTGCGTTATTCGGAAGATATCGATCTCGTGCAAACGCAACCGGAGCCGATCCGTGGCACGCTCGAAGCTATTCGTGGAGCTCTATCATGGCTGGGTGACTTCAAGTACGACCAAGCCATTCATTCCACCCATCTAATATTTAAGTTTTCGCCGGAGGCAGCTCCAGATACGGCGATTAAGGTGAAGATTGAGATCAATACTCGTGAGCATCAGAATTTGTACGAGATCAGAAAATACCCGTACGAAGTTGATAGCCAATGGTACAGAGCGCAGGCGGAAATTGCGTCCTATGAACCAGAGGAACTGTTCGGGACAAAGCTGCGAGCATTGTTGCAGCGACGCAAGAATCGCGACCTGTTCGATTTGAATGAAGGGTTAAAGCAATTGTCGATGGATTCAGCCAAATTGGTCGCGTGTTTTGAACATTATCTGTGTCTTCAGGGGCAGTCTATTACTCGGGCAACAGCAGAACAGCGAATGCTGGAGAAGCTTCAAAAGAGCCTGACCGAAGATGTTGCACCACTGCTGCCGGCGGGAATCACATTTACCGACGACGATGCAATCGTCGCCTTCGGTAAAGTCTGGTTTGATCTGATAGGACGGATTGCAGGAGAGCCCTGGAAGCTTTCAGAGAAAATCATCGAAGAGCTCAGGAGAAGTAAGATACCGAACCTGCTTCGATGACATGCTCGGATTCGGTATGCCTTAAGCTTGATTGGCTGGTGGGTCGAAAGAACAATCGGGCATTTGTCCGTCCGCTTGGTAGCCGTTTGCTTGCGTATGGCGCCGGAGATAATACAATACCTTGATCAGCACAGTGTCGACTGTGCGTCTTGTTGACTGGCAGGGGTTAGTGGATGAATTCAGATGGAGCTCGCTCGGGCAAACGGCGGAAGCTGACCACAAATGGTGGTGCCACCCAACTGCAGATACCGTTCCTTGAGGAAGTTCTGCAAAACTGCGAGCTTTTACGTGTAGAAACCGCAAGCCTCCGGGCGGAGCACGCAACTCTCCGAACCGAAAATGCGAGCCTCAGACAAGAGAACGCAATCTTAAAGGCGCAGGTGGAACAACTTCAGCCCGCCTCACAGAAGCGGCAAGTCGCAGAGCCCACAACATTCTATTCGGCACCGGAGCCCGCATCCCCACAAGCTGCGCTGGACTATCGCGTCAAGCTCTTCCGGAGCCTATTTTGTGCTCGAGATGATGTCTACGCCGAACGGTGGGAGAAGAAGGATGGGGCTTCAAGTTACTCCCCGGCTAAGCTTCACGATTGGGACAGCCACACGAAGAACGCAAAGGGCAGGTCAATCTGCGGCTTAACATGTCAACTTAAACCGTTGACGGACCGCGTGCTTGATGAGCACCTCAGGGGGCAAAGAACGGTTGGCATTTATCCGCTTCTCAAAGACGATACGTGCTGCCTGCTCGCAGTGGACTTCGATGAGGCCAATTGGACTGATGATGTGCTGGCATTTCTCGACACGTGTGATCGGATTGGCGTCCCCGCGTACCTAGAGAGATCGAGATCGGGAGCCGGTGCCCATGTCTGGATCTTTTTTGACAGACCTGTTAGAGCCTCGCAAGCCAGATTGCTTGGATCTTTCCTCGTTTCCGAAACGAAGCAGCGTCGCTACCAATTGGACTTCAAATCTTATGATCGACTGTTTCCGAATCAGGACACGATGCCTAAAGGTGGCTATGGCAATCTTATTGCCCTTCCACTGCAATTGACGCCGAGTGGGGCTGGCAATAGCGTTTTTGTAGATCGAAGATTCCAACCATTTGAGGATCAGTGGACCTACCTCAGCTCCATAATCAGGATGCGCTCTATCGATCTCGACTGTATCGTTCGCGAAGCATCAGCGCGAGACGCCATACTAGCTGTTCCTCTGTCATCGGATGATGAAGATTCAGAAGAGCCGTGGAACCGAAAGCCTTCAGGGCAGTCGCTGGATAGTTCGCTCAAGGAGCCATTCACGAAGAAGCTGTCAATTGTCCTGGGCAATATGGTGTACGTCCCGAAATCCGGTTTTGGTTCGGCCGCGCTGAACAAAATAATGAGTTTGGCGGCTTTCCAAAATCCTGAGTTTTATCAAAAGCAAGCAACCCGGCAGTCGACATACGACACTCCTAGAATTATTTGTTGCGCAGAAGATCTGCCTGACCATATTGCTCTTCCGCGTGGATGTGCCGCTGACCTTAAACAGCTGCTTCATGAGAATGGCATTACTGTTGAAGAGATTGATGAGCGTTATATCGGTTCGCCCGTGCAAGCGAATTTTAAGGGTACATTGCGGGATGAGCAGGTGAAAGCGGCGCAAGAAATCCTACGCACGGACTTGGGCATCCTGAGCGCATCCACAGCTTTCGGTAAGACAGTGGTTGCGATTTATGTTATGGCTCAACGCAACGTGAATACCCTGATTCTTGTTCATAGAGCTCAGCTGATCGATCAGTGGCGCGAGAGACTTGCGCAATTTTTGGATATGCCAGCTTCTAATGTAGGACAACTGGGCGGCGGGAAGAAAAAAAGGACAGGACTAATCGATGTTGCAACCATTCAGAGCCTTGGTCGGCGTGGTGCCGTATCTGACATCGTAGCTGAATACGGACAGGTAATTGTCGATGAATGCCACCATATTCCTGCATTTACGTTCGAGCAGGTCGTCAAACAAACGAAGGCCAGGTATATTCTTGGGTTAACCGCGACCCCTGTGCGGAAGGATGGGCATCAGCCGATCATCATGATGCATTGTGGCCCTGTCAAATTCAAAGATTCAAGACGAAATCGCCAACTGATGTCTGGCGTCAAGCATGTCGTAATACCTAGAGAAACCGCGTTTCAGGCGCCTGCCCCGATTGAAGGTATCAATGTTAACGAGCTGTACGACGCCCTGATCAGCGACGAGAAAAGGAACGAGTTGATTTTTGACGACATTCTCAGGGAGCTAGAGAAAGGCAGATCACCACTGGTTCTTACCGAGCGCGTCAAGCATCTAGATGCGCTTGCTGAAAAGTTGGCAGGTTTTGCAAAGAACATCATAGTCCTGAAGGGCGGCATGACAAAGAAAGAAAGGACAACGGTCTTTGCCAAATTGAAGGCTATTCCAGACGACACGGAGAGAATTATTTTGTCGACTGGCAAGTACATTGGTGAGGGCTTCGATGATCCGCGGCTGGACACGCTCTTCTTGCTGTTACCAATTTCATTTGGAGGAAGAGTGGAGCAATATGCTGGACGGCTTCATCGGGAGCGCGAAGGTAAAATAGACGTTCGCATCTATGACTATATTGACTTCAGCCATCCCGTATTCAAAAAAATGTACGAGCGTCGATGCGTCAAATACCGCCAACTGGGCTACGACATCGAGATAGCGCCCGGTTCATGAGGTTTAGCAGCTAACCCTTCGCCTCTTTTGGGCAAAAGCATTGCTGGCTGCGTAAGGGCTTCTTGGGCGTTCTCGAATGCTTGCCTTACCGGATCTTGTGTGAGTCGGGTGTAGATTGCAGTAGCTTGAGGTGATTTGTGACCGAGCGCTTTGCCGATGATGATCGGGCTGACGCCTTGGATTGCCATGTAGCTGCCGGCTGTCCGTCGCAGATCGTGGATGCGTAGATCCTCAATCTTTGCGCGTTCCAAAATGCGACCCCAAGCTTTGTGTGGCGAAATCAGGTGCCCAAGAACGCCAGTCTTCTTGCCGGTTCTGTCTGAAGGAAACACCCAGCGATCATGCGCCTTCGGATCGGCTTTGTGCTGACGCAAGATTTCCATTGCCGCCAGGGTTAATGGAATAGTCAGTGATTCTTGGTTTTTTGTGATCGGTATACGCCAAACCATCAATTCGAAATCGACCTGACTCCATTCCATTGCAAGAACGTTGGCCCGTCTTGCGCCAGTAAATAGGCACATCCAAAAGAAGTCGCGGACCGTTTCGTTTCCTTCCTCGTTTAGCGCTTTGGCAAACTTTTGGAACTCGTCGCCCGGTTGAATGAATCGCTCTCTAGCTTGCGTTTTGAAGACGTCGACGCCAATACACGGATTGTCGCCGTTGATGATATCCTTTCGGAGCGCCCACGAAAAGACCGCGCGCATCGTGTTGTAGTTTCTGTTTGCAGTGTGATGGCCGAATTCTTCGCCGTTATCATTTACCCAGTGCTGGACAGATTCTCTGTCGATGTCCGCGATCGAACGACAGTGCCACCGCTTGAAGTAGCGTTCGTGGTTATAGATTGCGCTCTGCCATGTATTAGTTCTTGTCTTTGCGTATTCTTCTAGATAGCGCCGGAAAAGTGCATCGTAGGTGAGGGATGTTTGGATACGTTTGAGCGATGGATCTTTCTTATCGCCAACTAAAACGTTGAATTCGTCTGCGCGTCTTCGAGCTTCGTCCAAGCTCACATCAGTGAAACTGCCGATTGTGATCTCGCAAATTTTTCTCGGGCTCTCGTTATCATCGGGCAGGCGGCGGTAGTAGCTAAAAACTTTGGAGCCACCACTGTTAATTCGAAAAGTGAGGCATCGCACTCTGGTGTCTTGGCACCGGATGCGTGCTTTGCCTTCTGGACATTTCAGATTGGTCAACTTCTCGACCGTGAAATTGAATGCATCCATCCGCTAGCGTCCTCTGTCCTACATAGCTGCGGCTTGACCCTTTCCCGCCGCACTAATGAACTTGCTCGAAGTAGCCGTAAGCGTCATGCTGTAATGCTTTCAGCTTTGGGGCTCCATCCTACAAACCTTCTCCTGAGTGGAAAATTGCTTGCGGAACCGCTTTCACCTTTTCCTACGGGGCGGCCATCCTACACGCATCCTACATAGCCGGTAAATTCCGACCCACTACTTGGATACCATGATATAACCAAAAGCCTTACTGAGCAAGCGATTGAGGACATTTTGAGAAAGTTTGAGAAAACTCCGGAAACGCCCAAAATACGGTAAGCCTTCTCCTTTGCACGGAGAAGGTCAGCGGTTCGACTCCGCTAGCCTCCAGACTTTCAGAAGACAACAAATTTCGCCCCTACACTGCCCCTACATGGCAGCGGAAGGTCGAGAAAGAAAAATAATGGTTGGGTAAGACCGATCGTTAGTCCACCATCTAAGTTACCGCCGAAAGGCGGTTTTCTTTTTTGTTCCGTTATTCGCTCGGGATCTCAAATCAACAGCCATCGAGAAGGTAATTGTCGTTGCTCAATTGGTTCCGGGCTGGTTCTCCCGGAACGGCAGTGCCATCGTTCTTTGCCTCGCGCGCAGCGGTATGTTTTGTGTTTGTGTCGTGGTCGCTGCGCGTGGCCAAAGAACGATGAATTACAGGCGGATGCCATGCCGCTAGGGACAGGCTGAGTGGTAATTGAAGACGACAATTGAATTGGCAGAAGATCAGGGTGCTTCTGTATGTCGTTTGTCTGACGAGACTCTTCTGTCTGTTCGGCTGTGATAAATCGTACCTGGTAGCCACCAGCTTCCCAAGCTGTAGGTCGAGAGTTCGAGACTCTTCGCCCGCTAAGTTTTCAAAAATCGAATAGCGCTCGGTGCCCCTGTGGTGCCACCTTCATGAGAAA
>Ga0163151_10006922_pt1 | contig 13523 bp, 7 predicted proteins | sample OliLakLV19MP5IB2_FD_145596 | JGI IMG/M metagenome (GOLD analysis project Ga0163151, IMG submission 145596) | Freshwater microbial mat bacterial communities from Lake Vanda, McMurdo Dry Valleys, Antarctica - Oligotrophic Lake LV.19.MP5.IB-2 | ecosystem: Environmental > Aquatic > Freshwater > Lake...
GGCCGCGGTCGTCGTCCTCGCGCACGGGGCTGACGTCCTGCCGGTCCAGGCCCGCCAGCCGGTTGAGCAGCGTGGACTTGCCCACCCCGGACGAGCCGAGCATGGCCACGGTCAGGCCGTCCGTCAGGTAGGTCGCCAGGGCGTCCAGGCCCTCGCCAGCCAGGGCGCTGACCGGATGAACGGGCACCCCCAGCTGGTCGCGGAGGTCCTCGACGGCGGCGCCGGGCGATTCGCAGAGGTCGCTCTTGGTGAGGATCAACACGGGCCGGCAGCCCGGAAGGGCGGCCGCGGCGAGGAAGCGCTCCAGGCGGCGGGGGTTCAGGTCGCGGTTCAGCGAGGTGACCAGGAACAGGACGTCGAGGTTGGCGGCGAGGAGTTGCTCCTCACCGGACTCGCCGGCGGCTTTTCGGGACAGCTTGTTGGTGCGGCCCAGCACGGCCGTGATCGAGGCGGGGCCTTCGTCGGGCGAGGCGCGCAGGGCGACCCAGTCGCCGACCGCGGGGAAGTCGGCCCGCCCGGAGGCGAGGTGCCGCAGCCGGCCGCTGACCTGGGCGACGCCCTCGCCGTGCGGCCCGTGGAAGTGGTAAAGCCCCCTGTGCTCGACGCTGATCCGCCCAGGGACGCACCCGTCCTCGGTGTGCGCCGAGAAGCGAGCGGCCCAGACGTCGCTCCAACCCCAACCTTTCAGAGCTTCCAAGCGATGCCTCCGCGACAGAACGCGCCACTCATCCCGAACAAGACTCGACAGCAGCGGGGGCCGCAAGGTTCACGTGGTGGATCAGTGCAGCCAAATGAGTGCCCCATGGCCGTCCTTCGCGACCCGTTCGTACGCCGGGCCGACTTCCGTGCGGTCTACCTTGCTTGGCGGCGTGATGATGGCCGGATACCTCGGTGCCCTCGGCCGCGGGGGGTTTATTTTGGAATTCCGAGATAGTCCGGGGGCGGACTCACCAGCGGAGTACGATGCCGCGTGCGGAAGCATGGACGCGACCGCAACTGCTGAGGATGACCACCCTCCAAGGAAGATGCTCATTGTCGATCATGCCCACCGTGCCGCTGACGCCCGCTGATCCGCTGAACGACTCGACGCCGCCAACACCCCCGGCATATCACGCTGTGGCCTGCCTGACGACTCCCGACGAGATTGCGTCCGCGTGTGCCGACATCCGCGCCGGCTGGTCAACCTACGAACGGTTCAGGCGGCAAATCGGCCCGAGTCGTGTTTGGTGACGACCGCGGGGCCATTTCGTTGGCAGCCTGTGACAAAATGGCCTACCGCAAAAACGAACCCCCGCGTAGGCGATTTGTGATGGAAAGCGGCTGCACACTGAATCGTGGTAGCGATGCCTACGGTGGCTGGCGGTTACCACGATTCCTACCACGTTATCCCCCACATACCACGAATATCTGCTATCAAATGCGACGACTTGCGACGGCAGCAAGACGTGGTATTATGCAGTTGATATAGGCGTTTTCGGTCGAATCGAGACCGGCTTGACGTTGCTTCAAGTCCTACCGGGGGCACTCGAGTTTGGCACCTGCCGACTCGAATCGTAAGTTAAATCCGTACCTTGGCTTAGATGCCTGCCGATGTCTGGCGGTGCGGCCGAAAAGCCTGATGGAATCGTGGTAGTCCTACCACAATTCGCAGGAGGTCCGCACTGTGCTGCGTCCGGAGTCTCTGATTCCGGCCTATCTGCATCACAAACCTACCGGTTCAGGCCCGTGCCCGAATCAACGGGCGCGGCCATTATTTCGGCCCGTTCTGTTCTGCGGAGTCCCGCTGTAAATACGTTGAGCTCATCGCTCAGTTCGCAGCCGGGGGGGATCATCGGCCCCATTGCCGTCACGTCCGACCGCGCAGACCCCGGCCCGTCTGTCGCCGAACTGTGGCTGGCGTTCCTGGATCACGCCGAACGGTCCTACATCAAGGGCGGAAAGTCGACTGACGAGCACTGCTGTCCGGCTAATGGTTTAGGGGTCAGCCGGAACATCCTTTAGTTTTCAGCGGTTACGTCCAATCATGAGCGCGCACGATTTCAACTCGGGTCGTCAGAATCGGCCGCTGCGGGCAGTCTCGCGGCGGTGGAGGCTGACGGATGCACTCGGGTCAGATGATCTTTGCACAGCTCATGGAGTTTCTTCCGAGACACGAATTCAACGCGTGCGTGCGGCGGTATGGCGGCGATCGGCGGCCGCGCGGGTTCTCGTGTCGCGATCAGTTCTTGTGCCTGGCCTTCGCGCAGTTGACGTCTCGCGAGAGTCTGCGCGACATCGAAACGTGCCTGCGGTCGCTGGGACCGAAGCGGTATCACGCCGGCTTTCGCGGGAAGATTGCGCGGAGCACGCTGGCCGACGCCAACCGGGTTCGCGACTGGCGGATCTTCGCCGACTTCGCGCAGGTGCTGATCCGTCGCGCCCGGCAGTTGTCCGCGCAGGAACCGCTGGCCGCCGCGCTCGAACAAACGGTGTACGCGCTCGACTCGACGACCATCGATCTGTGTTTGTCGCTCTTTCCCTGGGCGAAGTTCCGACGGCGGAAAGGGGCCGTGAAGCTGCATACGCTGCTGGACCTGCGGGGCAGCATTCCGAGTTTCGTGCATATTTCGCAGGGGAAAATGCACGATGTGACGGTGCTCGACCAGTTGCCGATCGAACCGGGCGCGTTCTACGTGATGGATCGCGGCTACGTCGACTTCGCGCGCCTGCGCCGGTTCACGCAGCACTCGGCGTTCTTCGTGACCCGCGCCAAGCGGAACCTCGACTTCACGCGCCGCGCCCGCCGCAAGGTCGATAAGGCGACGGGTCTGCGCAGCGACCAAACGATCACGCTGGCGGGCGTGAAATCGTCGCAACTGCACCCCGAACCGTTGCGGCGCGTGGCGTACCACGACGCCGACAACGACCGGCGGTTCGTCTTCCTGACGAACAACTTCACGCTGCCCGCCCTGACCATCCCGGCCTTGTCCAGGTGCCGCTGGCAGGTCGAACTGTTCTTCAAGTGGATCAAGCAGCATCTGCGAATCAAAGCTTTCTTCGGCACGAATCCGAATGCGGTGAAGACGCAGGTCTGGATCGCCATCAGCGTGTACGTGCTGGTGGCGATCCTCAAACGCGAATTGAAGGTCGAGCGAAGCCTGTCCGAAATGCTCCAAATCCTGAGCCTCACCCTGTTCGAGAAAACCCCTGTTTTTCAGGCGTTGACGCTCGAAAACGTACCGAATCTCGAAACCCTTGAACCGAACCAACTGATGTTGTTCGACTTATAGCCGGACAGTAGTGACTGACGAGCTGAAATGCTTCAAAATCGCGATGGCTCCGGTGTATTCTTCCCGCGCGGGATTTCACATGCGGATGGAGACGAAGCCAGGGCCTTGTAGTCGAGCTTGCCGACGGCGGTGACGGGGAAGCGGTCGAGAATGGTGATTGACGCGGGGAGCATGAATTCGGGCAGCCGTTCGCGGAGGAAGAACTGGAGTTCGTCTGCTCCAACTGATGCTTCGCAGACGACATAGGCCTCCACGCTCTTGCGGTTCAGCAAGTCTGTCCGCGCAATCACGGCTGCCTGACGGATCGCGGGGTGCCGCGACAGCGTGGCTTCGATTTCGCCGAGCTCCACGCGGAATCCGCGAATTTTCAACTGGCGGTCGCGACGTCCGTGGAATTCCAGCAGGCCGTTCGGTCGCCAGCGAGCGATGTCTCCGGTGCGGTAGAGTTGCCCGGGTCCGAACGGATTCGTCACGAATCGTTCCGCGGTCAGCTCTGGTTGCCGCCAGTATTCCCGCGCGACGCCGTCTCCCCCGCAGAACAGTTCGCCGAGTCCGCCGATGGGAACCGGTTCGCCGCGGGGGTCCAGCAGGTAGACCTGGGAATTGCTGATCGGATATCCCAGGGGGACGGAGGGCATCCGCGCCAAATCATCGACGGACTGCAGCTTCATCGTGGTGGTGTAGGTGGTGTTCTCCGTGGGGCCGTAGCAAATGATGAATTGCAGCTCCGGCAACTCGGTCAGGACCTTGCGGACATGAGAGAGGGACATGACGTCGCCGCCGGTCATCAGGTAGCGCAGCGGCCGCAGATCCTGCAGGTGCTCTTCGACCACGGCATGAAACAGGGCGCTCGTCAGGAAGATCGCCGTCACCCGGTAACGGTCGATCCAGCGTCCCAGCGCTTTCAGCGAAAAGAGTCCTGGCGGAGTGAGGGCGACGCAGCCGCCGTTCAGCAACGGCCCCCAGATTTCGATGGTGCTGGCATCGAAGGGAAGTGGGGAATGGTGCAGGCTTACGTCGTCGGGCGACCATTCCAGAAACTTCGCGTTTCGCACCAATCGCACGACGCTGCGCTGTTCGATGCAGACCGCTTTCGGATTGCCGGTTGAGCCGGAGGTAAAGCTGATGTATGCCAAAGAGCGGGGATCGGACGGGACGGGAAGGCTCGCCGGGCGATCGTTGGCAGGCGAATCAACGGCAAACGTGGGCAGACCCAATGCGGCATAGCGGACCCGGTCGGCAGCAGTGGTCAGCACGGCGGCCGGCTGGCACGTACGAATCAGTTGTTCGATCCGTTCCGCCGGCCAGGTCGGGTCGATTGCCAGATACGCGCCCCCGGCCTGGATGATGCCGAGCAACCCAACGATCAAATCGGCCGAGCGGGGAGCGCAGACGGCGACCGGCGCGTCGCGCCCCACTCCCACGGCCGCCAGTTCACCAGCGAGGCGGCGGGCCCGAGCATCGAGTTCGGAATACGTCAACTGCTCATCGCGAAACGCCACCGCCATGCGGTCGCCATGCCGCTGCACCTGCTCGTGAAACAAGTCCACCAAAGTGCGGTCGCGAGGGTAGGGCGTGGTCGTGGCGTTGAAGTCGTCCACGACGAGACGTCTCGCTTCGGTCGACAGCATCGGCACGACGTCAATCGCGCATTGGGAGTGCGCCAACGCATGATTCAGGTAGCACCGACAGCTTTCCGCAATTGACGCCACGGTGTCGGCCAGAAAGCGGCGGGCGTCGTAGCAGAGCTGTGCGGTCAACCGGCCACCGTCGAATGCCACGACGAATGTCAGGTCGCCGGCCGCCAGGCTCAAGGATTGCAGCCTGTCGATGCCGATCGGGCGGTGCGCGACCCAAAACCCCAGGCGAATCCCGGCGTCGAACTTCGCCTCACGGGCGTCGGTCGAAATGGCATGCTGTGCGAGCGCTGCGCGAATCGCTTGCTGAAACTCGGCGAAGGTTGATGGCGGCTCACAGCACGCTTCGATCAAGACCTCGGACGTGGCGAGACCCTGCTCGTCTTGCGTCCGAAGACAGAGCAGCGCCAGTTGCGTTTCGGCCGAGAATCGACTGGCGACCGCCAGCCAGACTGCGCAGAGTGCGGCCTCCTGATCGAGAATGTCGCAACTCTGCAGCGCTGCCTGAGACGTCACCGAAAACTCGACGGGGCAGGACGCTGCGCTGCGATCCGCCGTGTCCTCCGGCTCCAGCCGAAAGTCCACGGGAAAGGTGGCGCCGAGCGTTGCCGCGCTTCGTCGGACTTGGGTTTCTGCCGGCGTGTGCGCGATGACGTGCATGAGAACGACGATCAAATATTCAACGGATTGAAGAGTGTGCGCCGGCAGTTCCAGGCCGTCTAATCAAGCGGAAACCAATGGCCATTCGGGGTCGCCCGGGGACTGTGCAACAGGCTGGCCGGTTGGCAGATCGCTCAGAATGTCATTCACGAAGTCGACGACGCGGGCGTCTTCCACGAGGGACGGCAAATAGGCGCAGGAGACGTGTAGCTCTCCGCGATATTCGTAGCCCAGCAGGCCGACTTCTTTGTTCGGCCACGGTTCGATCGCCGGTACGAGCCGGCGAATTCGCACGCCGCAAAGCGAGTCCACGGTGGTCAGCTCTCCAAAATAGCCGTACCAAAACGAGCGCATCTGATGCGCGCGACGACGGGCCAGCAGCTTCAACAGCCAGCCGCCGGGCAGGCGGTCTTGAAAAGTCATCCCCGACCGATCGACGCCGATCTTGATCTGCTCGCGCACGGACCGCAGCATCCCGTCGACGAGTTGCTGCCGATTCGTCAGCTCCTCGGGCGTGGCCGTGATGCGGACGGCCGTCACATGATTCTCGAAGATCGGCCCTCCGCCTCCGCGGGCCCGTCGGTCGAAGGCCAGGCTGGTCACAAGCAACGGGCGTCGTTTGTAGGACTCCGTGGCACGATGTTTCCACAGGGACCGGAACACGCTGGCCAACAGCGACAGCGAGGCGCTGGGCAACCCGAGTTGACGGCCGACGCTGTTCTTCCAGGTCGCTGTCGCTTCCGGGGAGAGCTGCCGTTCGATGATGACCGCAGGCGTGTCCTTCACGGCCGGCGGGCGGCGACGCGGCACATCGGACGCCAGCCGAACGTCCGTCGTTCCCCGATTGAGACGGCGCTGGCTCCAACCGTGACGCACGAGCACGCGCCGTTCCGCCCAAGACAGCGGAGGCGACGGCTTCGGTCGGAGTTGATCGACGTTTGCCAGCCACGCCGGAGGTTCGGCAGCGTCCGCCAGATCCAGCCGGTTGAGTTCGTCCACCAGCATCCCGAATGACGAGGCGCCCGTCAGCGCATGATCGAATCGCACCAGCAACACATCATGGCCAGCCTGCGACTGCAGCAAGTGAACGCTGAGTGGGTTATCGCGTGCGAAGTCGAACGGACGACGCAGCAACTCGCCGGCAATCTGCGGAATCTGCTCTGCGGACGCGATCGAGATCACCTCCAACAGCGGCTGTGGTGATTCCCCAAAGACCCAGACGGCCTCTTTGCCGCGCTCCTTCAATCGCGCCGTCACCACCGGATGAACCGTTTGCAACCGATCGCACAGTCGCTGCACTCGCTCACGGTCCACGTGACCTTCGAATTCGATCTGCAGCAGATGACCAAAACCTCCCCAGCCCATCCCCTGGGTGGCCCGGGTCAGCGCCAGCATCAACCGGTCTCCACCACTCAGAACCTGCTGTTCTGCGGCATCGTGCATCGTACTGGCAGTCGTCACTCAATGAACTCCCTGGCAATGGTTCCCCACCGACTGCACGCATAGCGGGCCATCAGGCGGCAGGCGATCCCAATTTGCTGCGGGCGCTGGCGATCATTCGGCGGATCGTCCCGAGTTTTTCAGGCACAAGTTCGAAATCCTCAAAGACCACGCCGAAGCGATCTTCGAGAACGCCCACGATGCGGATGACGTCCATCGAATCCAGCAACTGAAACAGGTCGCTGTCGTCGGTCAGTCTCTGGACCGCTTCGGGGGCCAGCCGAGAGGCCACATAGGCCCGCAACTCGGCTTCAGGGTTGGATGCCGGCATGATCGTTCCTTAGCACGAGCGCGGAGATGAGGAGCGGCGGAACATCGCAGAGATGGGAGCTCCGCGACGGCGATCACCAGTACGACGTGAGGGGATTTGTGACGTCGATGCCCAGCACAGCGCGGCCGATGTACGTCAGGCAGTCGTCGCTGCGGGCCGGCATCAGGCCGCCGCAGCGGGAGTCGCGATAGTAGCGTTCCAGCGGAAATCGCTTCGCGATGGTGGATCCGCCGCAGAGGCTGATGGCTTCCGAACTGAGCCGCGGGCCGAGTTCGTTCACCAGGTACTTCGCCCGATGGATGGCGATGTTCGTGGCCAGCGAGCCGCGATCCCGCACGACGCGCTCCGCCGCGTCGTAGACCACGTTGCGGGTGGATTCCAGCGCGACCGCCAACTCTCCGACCCGATGCTGGACGAGGGGATCGTCAATTCGCCGCGGGGAATTCGGGTTGCCGGCTTGCCGCTGCAGGTAGCTCGTCAGAAACTCAAAGGCGGCGACGGCGATCCCCAGATAGACGCCGTTAAATCCGCCGATCAACCAATGCGGCTCGCGCGTGCTCTTGTACAAGGCGACGCCTTCCAACAGAAACAGCCGTTCGGTGGGGACGAAGCAGCGGTTGAGGATCAGCGTGTTGGAACACGTGGCCCGCATCCCGAGAGTGTCCCAGACCTCGCGAATCGTCACATCCGGGTTGTCGCGCTCGACGATGAAGTAGGAGATGCCCGGCACGTCGCCAAACATCTGTTCGGAACGCGCGGCGATGAGGTAGTAGTCGGCGTGTCCCGCCATCGAGACGAAGGACTTCGTCCCCTCCAGAATGAAGCCCCCGTCGACTCGTTCATATTTGGTCTTGATCTGCGTGAGCCGCGGCCCGGCTTCGGGTTCGGAACTGGCGGATGCAAACACCTTGCCCGCCAGCGCTTCGTCGTAAATCCAGTTGCGGCATGCGGCCAGCGACTGCGCCCGTCGACCGGGGACGTCTTCCATGTCGAGTTCGGCCAACGCGCCCACGACCACGTTGTGCATGTTGAAGGCGAGCGCCGTCGCCCCATTCCCGATGGCCAGGGCTTCAATCGCGCGCGTGTAATCGGCGTAGTTGGCCCCCGTTCCCCCGTGCGATTGCGGAACCAGAATCCCCATCAGACCGGCAGCGCGCATCTCGCCGAAGTCTTCCGTCGGGAAGCGGCCTTCGCGATCGTACGCGGCCGCACGGGGGGCGAATTGGGCCGCCAGTTTGCGGCACAATGGCAAGAGTTCTGGCAGACGCGCTCGATCGATGTCGGTGGTTGTCGGAGTCGTCGAACTCATGCGCCTGCCTCTGGCTGGCCACGATGCAACTAGCCGGGTGACATTTCCAGCAGCATATTGTCAAGGGCGAGCGAGTCAAGCATTGAGCATGAGGGGGGCCGAAGTCAATACGTAGAAACCCGTACCCCGTCATTTGCGTGGCTGGCCATCCGATACAAGTTCCCCAAATCCTATATCCGCTTCCGAATCAGGTTCTAGTCGACGACATCTCCCGGCGTGGCCACCAGAGAGCCGTCCCGAATGACCGAGCGTCGACCGTGGCGCGCTACGGTGACTTTGCGTCGACCGTCGCCTGCAACTGATTCTCCACCGGTTGCACGCCCTCTTTGTGGCGTGCGACGGCGGCGGCGATCGCGGCTACCACGTCCGCATGGTCGGCGGTGACGTTGAACCGTTCGCCGGGGTCTTCGACGGCGTTAAAGAGCAGCGGCGGGTCGTGCGGCTCGGGCTTGTCCGCTCCGTAGCCCGGCCGCGTGATGAAGTGCGCCTTCCACGGCCCCAACCGGGCGGCGTACAACTGCGTGCCGCGGTAGAAGCAGTACACGCCCCGCTCCACGCGGCCGCCCTCGAACAGCATGGGGGCCAGATCGACGCCGTCCACCGCGGTCGACGAATCAGCGCCCGCCAGCCGGGCGCACGTCGGGAACAGGTCCATCATCGTCGCCAGCTCGCGCTGCACCTGTCCGGGTTCGATCCGGCCGGGCCACCACGCGAGGCCGGGGACGCGCATGCCCCCTTCCCACGTGCTCCCCTTGCCTTCGCGCAACAGGCCCGCGCTCCCGCCGGCGGCGTCCATGATCAGCCACGGGCCGTTGTCGCTGGTGAAGAAGACGAACGTGTTCTCCGACAAGCCTTCCGTCCGCAACGTCTCCAGCACGCGGCCCACGCTGGCGTCGAGTTCCTCGACCACGTCGCCATACAGCCCGCGCGGACTCTTCCCCCGAAAGTCGTCCGACGCAAACAGCGGCACGTGCGGGAAGCTGTGCGGCATGTACAGGAAGAATGGTTTCGTCCGGTTCGCGCGGATGAACTTCACCGCTTCGTCGGTGTATTTCCTGGTGAGTTGCGTCTGATCGGCGGGCCGTTCGATCAACTGCTCGCCCGAGTACAGCGGCGCGTTCCACCACGCGGCCTGCTGGTCGAGCCGGGCCGTCGCCCGCGGCGGATTGCCCGGCACCGCGTCCATGTCGTTGGAATGCGGCAGCCCGAACGTGACGTCGAATCCGTGCCGGGACGGATGGTGCGCAGCATTATTGGACCAGACGCCGAGATGCCATTTCCCCACGACGGCCGTCGCATAGCCGCGGGCCTGGAGCGCCTCTGCCAGCGTGACTTCGCCGGCCGGCAGACCGCCGGCGGAAATCCGCCGCAGCACGCGGAACTGGTCGTGGCACATCCCCGTGCGAATCGGATACTTCCCGGTCAGCAGCGCCGCCCGGCTCGGTGTGCAAACCTCCGCCGCGCTAGACCACGATGTGAACCGCATCCCCTCGGCCGCCATCCGGTCCAGATGCGGTGTGCGAATACTGGGATGCCCGTAGCAGCCCAGGTCGCCGTAACCGAGATCGTCCGCCAGAATGATGACGATGTTCGGCATTTTCGTCTGAGCGGCGAAAGCCATTGTCTGGCCCACCGACAGGGAACAGAAGGTCCACAACAGGCCGAGTGCCGTCCGGCCGTGCGCTCGAAGAACGGAATGCGAAGCGGCGCGATGCAGCATGACAGAGCGAGCTTTCTCTGTGAAAGAATGACGGTGTTGACCTGACGATCTGCACAGTCGGAGACACATCGTCGGGTCGAGCAACCAGCGGGTCAACTCCGGGACGGCGAGGTCCGCAGATCAATGCTGAAATCAACGTCATACGTCCCACAGACCGACGTGCCGGAACTGGACGACGTCGAACAACCCATCGACGGAGAGTTTCAGCTTCGGAATGACGAGCAGTGCCATGAACGACAGCGTCATGAACGGCGCCGTCAGCCGCGAGCCGAGTGCCTTCGCCTGCGCGTCGAGCCGGGCGTACTCCGCGGCGACGTGGCAGCCGTCGGCGTCGCTCATCAGTCCGGCGATGGGGAGCGGCAGCACGGTGACGGCCGTCGGGGTCGCCACGGACAGGCCGCCCCCCACGTCAATGACGGCTTTGACGGACCGCGCGAGATCCTCATCGGCGACGCCGACTGCGACGATGTGATGCGAATCGTGCGAGACGCTCTCGGCGATGGCTCCCGATCGCAGACCGAAGTTCCGGATCAACGCGACGGCCGGCGGGACGTTGCGAAAGCGGTCGACCACGGCGATCTTCAGCACGTCATCGTCGATGTCGGTGACGACCAATCCGCCGTGTTGCCGGACGGGCCGCACGCATTCTCCGGTGATGAGCTGACCGTCCAGGGCCTCGATGATCCGGGCCTGCGGGCCGACTGCCGGAAGCGCGAAGTCCTCCGGGCGCTTCGACGATGCGGTGAACCGGTTGACGGGTTGCACGATCCGGCGGGGGAGCAGCGAGACACCCTCGCGGGCCACCAGTCGGCCGTCGATCCACGTTCGTCGCACCCAGGGCTGCGTGGGGGACGTGACTTCCAGGAAATCCGCGGGGTCGCCGGGACGCAAGAGGCCCACGTTCATGCGGTAGTGTTCGACGGGATGCAGTGACGCCGTCCGCCAGACATCGAACAGGTCGACGCCGTGCGCCAGCGCGCGGCGCACCAGGGCGTCGATGTGCCCCTCGATCAGATCGTTGGGATGCTTGTCGTCGCTGCAGAACATGCACGCCGCGGGGACCTCCCGCAGCAGCGGCCAGAGCGCCGCAAAATTCTTTGCGGCGGAGCCTTCGCGGATCAGGATCTTCATCCCCAGCGACTGCTTCTCGCGGGCTTCGTCCAGCGTGAAACATTCGTGGTCGGTCACAATCCCCGCAGCGACGTATGTGGCAAGATCGCGGCCGCGAAGGCCCGGTGCGTGGCCGTCGATCGGTTTGCCGGCGGCGCGGGCCGCGGCGAGCTTTGCGAGGACGAAATCGCGGCCCGCCACCACGCCGGGGTAATCCATCATCTCGCTGAAGTAATGGATGTCGCGCCGCGCGAGCAGTTGCTCGGTCTCCGCCACGCCGAGTTCCGCACCGGCATGATCGAACGGCGTCGCGGGGACGCAGCTCGGCGCGCCGAAGTGAATTTTCACAGCGGCGAAGGCGGCGTCGGCCAGCATCCACTCCACGCCAGCCACGCCCAGCACGTTGGCGATCTCGTGGGGGTCCGACACCGTCGCCACAGTCCCATGGGGCGTCGCCAGCCGGCTGAACTCGCTCGGCGGCAGCATCGAGCTTTCAATGTGAATGTGGGCGTCGACGAAGCCGGGGGCGAGGAACGTGTCGTAACTCGCGTGCGGTTCCTCCGCGATCCCGGCGATGCGGCCATTCTGCACCGACACCGTGACGGGGACGATCCGCCGCTCGTGAATGTCGATCAGGTTGCCTGAGACCTGGAAATCCGTCGCAGGAGAGGACATCAAATCCCTTCATCGCCGGCCGCGGGTCACTTCCGAGAGAGTTGCGTCATCACTTCGTCCAGGCAATCGACCAGAAAATCGGCATCGTCCTTCGTCAAACACATCGGCGGCTTGATGCGCAGCACGTTACCGTACAGCCCCCCCTTCCCGATGAGCAAACCGCGTTCCCGGCACTGTTCGAGCAGGTCCGCCGTTTCGGTGTTGGCCGGCTCTTTCGTTTGGCGATCGCGGACGAGTTCGACACCGAGCATCAGCCCCATGCCACGCACTTCGCCGATGAGCGGCTGCCGCTCCTGCAGGTCGCGGAGGCGGTGCATGAGATGGTTGCCGATGTCGCGGGCCCGGTCCTGAATGTGCTCGTTGTCGATCACCTCCAGCGTGGCGAGGCCCTGCGTCATCGAGATGGGGTTGCCGCCGAACGTGTTAAAGTGGACGCGATTGGTCGTGGTGCGGGCGATGTCGGGGCGGGTGACGCAGGCCCCGAGCGGGGCGCCGTTGCCGATGCCCTTGGCCATCGTCACCAGATCCGGGGTGACGCCCCAGTTCTCGAAGCCCCAGAACTTCGTGCCGGTACGGCCGAAGCCGGTTTGCACTTCATCGGCGATGCACAGCCCGCCGTACTTGCGGACGATGTCGTACACGGTCGAGAAATAGCCCGGCGGCGGCGTCACCGTGCCCCCCACACCCTGAATGGACTCGGCGATAAAGCACGCCGGTTCGCCGGACGTTTCGTAGCGGATGACGTTCTCCACGTCGTGGGCGCACTTCAATTCGCAACTGGGATATTCCAGGCCGTAGGGGCACCGATAACAGTACGGCGCGAGGGCGTTTTTGACGTTGAGGGCCGGATTGCTCTTGAACTTCCAGGTGCTGTGCGCGGTCAGTCCCATGGTCGCGGAGGTGCCGCCGTGGTAGCCGTTCCGCAGCGAGATGATCTCCGACCGGCCGGTGAACTCGCGCGCCATCAGCAGGGCGAGTTCGTTCGCCTCGCTGCCCGAGTTGGTGAAGTACGAGACCGTCAGCCCCGAGTCCGCGGGCATGTGCTCGGCCATCTTCTTGCCGAACTGACCGATGGCGGGATGCAGATAAATCGTGGTCGTGTGCTGCAGCTTGCCGACCTGCTCGCGGACCTTCTCGACAATGTGCGGATGACAGTGCCCCACGGAGACGGTGACGATGCCGGCGAAGGCGTCAAGATAGCGTTTGCCCTTCTCGTCCCAGAGATACTGCATCTTCCCCTCCACGACCAGCAGCGGATCGCGGTAGTAGGTGATGAGACCGGGAGTGAGATATTGCTGCCGCAGCGCGAGGACTTCCGATTTGGGAGGGCCGTCGTACGGCGCGGGGGTGTGTGAAGTGGGAGGGAGTTGGG
>Ga0163151_10006930_pt1 | contig 13509 bp, 15 predicted proteins | sample OliLakLV19MP5IB2_FD_145596 | JGI IMG/M metagenome (GOLD analysis project Ga0163151, IMG submission 145596) | Freshwater microbial mat bacterial communities from Lake Vanda, McMurdo Dry Valleys, Antarctica - Oligotrophic Lake LV.19.MP5.IB-2 | ecosystem: Environmental > Aquatic > Freshwater >...
GAGCAGGACAACGACTCGTCGCCCCGTTTCAGTCCACCAACGCGACATGAGCGCAATCCTCGGAGGCTCTGCTTCACCGCTCTCTAAAGAAATACCACAACCTGGAGCCAGGTGTTCGAGCGATTCCGGCGACCGGCCCGTATTTTGACCCTTGTCTGACCGTTCCGCAATCGGCTGATGCGACGATGAGCCGCGAATCGGCGGCGGCGTAGCGGCTGAACCGGTGGCGCCACATCCGCGTCGTCCGCGACCGTTCTTCGTCGAACCTCACGAGAAACCCAGCCAGTTCCTGCGGCGTGCGTTGAACTCCGTTCTCGGCCGGTCTAGAATCCTCCCCGCAGACCGCACGGTTTGTCGCCGTTCGCAGACCTCCCCAGTGGGTTGGCCCCGCCTCGACATCCCCCTCGTAAGCCGTTATCCTCTTGTTGTTTGCGACCAGTGGCGTGGTCGGCTGGAAGGTCGGCCGTAGCTCCGGAATCGAGGACGATGGACGCGTATCACGCAATCCTGCTGTATGCGGTGGTGCTGGTGGGCTTTGCGGCCACCAACCTCATCCTCACGCACATCATCGGGCCGAACAACAAGACGCCCGTCAAGCAGATGCCCTACGAATCGGGCATGGACCCCATCGGCGACGCCCGTCAGCCGTTCGACGTGAAATTTTATCTGGTAGCGATCCTGTTCCTCGTGTTCGATGTGGAACTCTTGTTCCTATATCCTTGGGCAGTCACTGCTTATGTCGGAGAAGGCGGGGTTCCGATCGAACTCCGGCCGACGGTTTTCGGAGTGATGCTGGCCTTCATGACAACGCTCGCCATCGCCTACGTCTATGCATGGCGGAAAGGGGTCTTCCGATGGCGGTGAAAGACATGCCCGACAACGTCTTCATGACCACGCTGGACGCCGCCGCCAGTTGGGCCCGGTCTAACAGCCTGTGGCCGATGCCGTTCGCGACGGCGTGCTGCGGCATCGAGCTGATGGCAACGGCGTCGTCCCGGTTCGATCTCGCCCGGTTCGGGGCCGAAGTCATGCGGTTCAGCCCGCGGCAGTGCGACCTGCTGATCGTCGCCGGCCGTGTGGCGATGAAGATGCTGCCGGTGTTGCAGCGGATCTGGCTGCAGATGCCCGAGCCGAAGTGGTGCATCTCGATGGGCGCCTGCGCTTGTACGGGGGGCGTGTTCGACACCTACGCCGTGGTGCAGGGGGTCGACCGCTTCATTCCCGTGGATTTGTACGTGCCCGGCTGTCCGCCGCGGCCGGAGCAGTTGCTGGCGGGCATCATCGAACTGCAGAAGCTGGTGCAGAAGACGGGCACGCTGTACGGCACCGAGTTCGCGAAGCGGACGGCAGCTATGGGGCCGACGCCGTTCGAGCGCGACGAGCTGGTCCGCATCCGCGAAGGCAACGAGCAGTTTTCCGTGCTGAATTGAGTGTGAGAACGGAATGAGTCCGCGAGTGAAGTTTATCAGTGACTCAATAATCGGTGAAACGGGGTCATGATTCATCAGGAACTGCTCAACAGCCGCTTCCCCAGCGTCGAACTGGTGTTCAGCCAGTTCCGCGACAATCACCGCGTGGTCGTCCCCAACGATCATCTGGTCGGCGTGCTCTCCTGCCTGAAGGCGGAGGGGGGCTTCGACCTGCTCGCCGAGATCACCGCGGTCGATTACCTCGAATATGAGGGGGCCAAACAGCGCTTTGGCGTCATCTACATCCTGGTGAATAACTCGACCGGCGAACGGGTGATCGTGAAGACGTTCGTGGACGACCCCGACCCTGCTTTGCCGTCGATGGTTCCGCTGTGGAAAGCCGCCGACTGGCTGGAACGCGAAGTCTACGACATGTTCGGCATCAGCTTCACCGGACATCCCGACCTGCGGCGGATTCTCATGCCGGACGAGTTCACCGCCTTCCCCTTGCGGAAGGACTACCCGCTGAAAGGCCGCGGCGAACGGCACAACTTCCCCGTCATCACCCGCGCGGAAAGCTGAGGCATGGCCACCGTCATTGATGTACCCAGCCTGATGACTCCCGAGGAGTTTCTAAAACTCCCCGATCGTCGTTTCTACGAACTCGTGGATGGACAATTGGTGGAGACCAACATGAGCCTGGAAGCCTGCTGCGTCGCCGGTCAATTCATTCACTACTTGATTGCGTATGTCAATCAACATGGCTTGGGACACGTTTTCACGAGCGAGGCCACCTATCGCTGCTATCCGGACGCGCCGGATAAAGTGCGTCGGCCGGATGTGAGCTTTATCGCCAGGGGACGCCTGTCGCGGGAGCAGTTTGCCGAGGGGCATTGCCTCATTTCTCCCGACCTGGTCGTCGAAGTGATTTCGCCCAACGACTTGTTCTACGATGTGGAAGCGAAGGTTCAGGAGTATCGTTCGGCGGGCGTGCGGTTGATCTGGGTGGCCAGCCCCAGGAGTCGTTCGGTGACGGTCCATCGACTCGACGGCAGCGAAGATCATTTCGGAGAGGAATCACAGTTGTCGGGCGAAGACGTGCTTCCCGGATTCCAGATGCGCGTCGCGGAGTTCTTTCCGCAAAAGGATGCGGCGCTCTGAATTCCGCTCCGGACTTTAACATCGCGGTCTTACGTCAAGATTGTCATTCGCCATGCCGTTTCAAGTCTCCGATCACGCCGAACTCGATGCCCCGGAGAAGGAGTATCTCTGGACGCTCAACTTCGGCCCGCAGCACCCCGCGACGCACACCACGCTGCGGCTGATTTTGACGCTCGACGGCGAGCGGGTCGTCAACGCCGTTCCGCACATCGGGTACCTGCACAGCGGCTTCGAGAAGCTCGGCGAACACCTGGACTTTAACCAGTACGTCACCATCGCCGACCGGATGAACTATCTCTCGCCGCTCGCGAATGAAATCGCCTGGCATCACGCCGTCGAGAAGCTGCTCGGCATCGAACTCACCCCCCGCGGCAAGTACATCCGCACGATCTGCGCAGAACTGATGCGGATGCACGACCACCTGCTCAATGTGGGGACGTGCGCACTCGACCTCGGTGGCTTCACGGCGTTTCTGTACTGTTTCTATCAGCGCGAGAAGATCTACGACATCGTCGAGCTCTTATCCGGGCAGCGGTTTCACACCAGTTACACGCGCGTCGGCGGTGTGCTGTTCGACATCAACAACGCTTGGGTCGACAAGGTCCGCGATTACTGCAAGGGCTTCCGGCAGGTCCATGACGAAGTCCACAAGCTGCTGACGCGCAACCGCATCTTCATCGAGCGCGTGCAGGGCGTGGGCTACCTGAGCGCCGAAGACGCCACCAACATGGGCGTCACCGGCCCATTGGCCCGCGCGAGCGGCGTGCTGCGCGATCTGCGGAAAGACGAACCGTACCTCGCGTATCCGGAACTGGACTTCAAGGTCGTCGCTTCCAAGGGAGGCGACTGCTACGCCCGCTACCTCGTCCGCATGGAAGAGCTGCTCGAGAGCCTGAAACTCATCGAGCAGGCGATCGAAAACATTCCGTCCGGCCCGGCGAACGTCGATTCCGCCAGCGGAGTCGTCATTCCCGCCAAGCCGGCCGTGTACCGCAGCATCGAAGGGCTGATTCAGCACTTCGAAGTCATCATGCCCAACCGGGGCTACGACACCCCTCACGAAGAAATCTATGCGGCGACGGAATCGCCCAACGGCGAACTCGGGTTTTACATCGTCGGCGACGGCACCACTCGCGCCTACCGCGCCCGCTGCCGCCCGCCGTCGTACATCCACTTTGCGATTTTCCCGCAACTGATCAAAGACCACCAACTGAGCGATATCGTGGCCGTGCTGGGCAGCCTGAACATCATCGCCGCCGAATTGGATCGCTAGGACCGCTTCAAAGGTTTCCCGATGTCCGCGTTGACCGAGCCGATGCGCGAGCAGATTCGGCACTTGTGTACCAAGTATCCGACCAAGCAGGCGGTGACGTTGCCCGCTTTGCACATGGTGCAGGACGAGTTCCGTTACGTCTCGCTGGAGGCGATCAAGGAGATCGCCTCCATGCTGGAACTGCACCCGGCGGAAGTCCACGACACGATGTCGTTCTACGGCTTCTTCCGCGACGAGCAGCACCCGCTCGGCAAGCACCGCGTCTGGGTCTGCCGCAGCATCAGCTGCGCCCTCCGCGGCGGCGAAGAACTGCTGGCACACCTCTGCGAGAAGTACCACCTGAAACCGGGCGAAACGACTGAGGACGGCAAAGTGACGCTGGAGTTCGCCGAGTGCCTGGGGGCGTGCGAGGGGGCACCGTGCATGTTGATTGATGATAACTGTGAGATGAACATTTCGCCGGAGAAGGCGGAAGAATTGATTGGAAAGATGTGATATCGGGTGGAGTCGGCAGGGATGGAAAAGTCCAGCAAGCCTTGTGTGGGTGTTATGGCGGGGCCGAATGGGGCCGGGAAATCCACCCTCAGCGAAGGACTTCTGAGGCATGGATTGGGCATCGAAACTTTTTTGAACGCCGATGTGATTGCCCGTGGCCTCAGTGCATTTCGTCCAGAGGGTGTGGCATGGCAGGCGAGTCAGGTGATGCTCCAGCAAATGCGGAAGCTGGCCGCCAAACGAGAGAGCTTCGCTTTTGAAACGACATTGGCAGCCCGAACGCTTGCCCCCTGGTTCAAGGAGCTTCGAGAAGACGGATATGCGATTTGCCTCTTCTACGTGTGGTTACAGAATGCCGATCTGGCAGTCCAGCGAGTGGCGGCGCGAGTGGCTTCGGGAGGTCACGACATTCCGATTGACGACATTCGGCGGAGATACGAGCGCAGTGTGAAGAATCTGTGGGAGTTGTATCTTCCCTTGGCCGATCATTGGGAGATTTTCGACAATTCGGGGGAAGATTTTCAGGTCGTGGCCAGCGGGAACAAGTTGAAGGAGATCGTCATCCATGATCAGTCCCGTTGGGAACAAATTCGGCGATGAGTCGCCTCCGGACGACATCGCGCGGCGGATGGTCGAACTGGCTGCCGATCCCTGCCGGGTGTCGGAGTTGGTAGCCGAGTCGATTGAAGCCGCTCGCGCTTGGTATGAATTTCGTCATCAGAAAATGGCGGTTTGGCGCGATGGCGGTGTGCATCTGATCGAACCGAAAGATTTTTCATTCCGCGGCGGCAAAGCACCAACAGCCAATTGAAACTGAAGGCCAATCCTCGGCCTCGTTAGGTGATCATTGATGCCCAAATTTGAACCCGTGCTGCTCGCTCGCATCGGCAAGCCGGACAGCGCGACGCTTGAGACCTACCGTCGCGACGGCGGCTACGACGCGCTGCGCAAGGCGCTCGCGATGCCGCCGGAAGACGTCATCAACGTCGTCAAAGACTCGGGCCTGCGCGGCCGCGGCGGGGCGGGGTTTCCGACCGGCGTCAAATGGACGTTCCTGCCGAAGGGGCATCCGGGGCCGATTTATCTCGCCATCAATGCCGACGAGTCCGAGCCGGGCACGTTCAACAACCGGATTCTGATGGAGGAAGACCCGCATCAGATCATCGAAGGCATCATCATCTCGTGTTTCGCCATCAAGTCGAACACGTCTTACCTCTACCTGCGCTACGAATACGGCAAGAGCTACCGCGCGCTCGACAATGCGGTGAAGGAGTGCTACGCCGCGGGTATTCTTGGCGACAACGTGCTGGGGTCCGGGTTCAAGTGCGACATCGTCCTGCACCGCGGGGCGGCGGCGTACATCTGCGGCGAAGAGACCGGCCTCATTGAAAGCCTCGAGGGCAAGCGGGCCTGGCCGCGGATCAAGCCGCCGTTTCCGGCCATTGAGGGGCTGTTCCGCAAGCCGACGATTGTCAACAACATCGAAACGATGGCCTGCGTGAAGCACATCCTCGACCGCGGCTCGGCGTGGTTCAAGTCGATGGGCGTGCCCGCCGACCCGAACAACCCCCGCGACGCCGGCAGCTACGGGCCGAAGCTGTATTGTCTCAGCGGTCACGTCAACAAACCCGGCTGCTACGAAATGCCGCTCGGCATCACCGCCCGGCAACTCATCGAAGAATACGGCGGCGGCGTGCCCAACGGCCGGCAGGTGAAAGCCGTGGTGCCCGGCGGCATCAGCATGGGCTTCCTGTCGGCGAGCGAACTCGATACGCCGCTGGACTTCAGCGGCCCCGGCAAAGTCGGCTGCCTGGGTTTGGGGACGGCGGCCGTCGTGGTCATCGACGACGCCACCAGCATGGTCGACGTGCTGTATAACTGCTGTCGGTTCTTCTCGCACGAGTCCTGCGGCCAATGCACGCCGTGCCGGGAAGGCACGGCGTGGATGGAGAAAATCATGTACCGCATCCGTTCGGGACAGGGGGAACTCCGCGACCTGGACCTGCTGATGGAAGTGTCGAGTTCGATCGGCATCATCCCCGGCACCACCATCTGCGGCCTGTCCGACGGCGCGGCGTGGCCGGTCAAGAACGCGATCAAAAAGTTCCGCCCGGAGTTCGAAGAGTACATCCAGAGTAAGAAATCCACGATCAAGCCGGCGGAATTGATCGGGGCGCATTAAATATTTGAGCTGAAAGCAGTTTAACCACAAAGACTCAAAGGGCGCGAAGAAGGCTTAAGTCAAAAAGATGTCTTGGATTTTCCTTCGAGACCTTCGCGTCTTTGCGGTTTTCTTCCCCGGATTGAATACATGCCCACCGTTTATGTGAATGACAAGCCCGTCGAGATCGCCGCCGGCGAGAAGCTGAACTGCATTGAGGCGGCGGCCCGCGCGGGGATCGAGGTGCCCTCGTACTGCTATCACCCGGCGCTCTCGGTCGTCGCCAGTTGCCGGATGTGCCTGGTGGAGGTCGGCGACAAGAAGCCGGACGGCAGCACGGCGATGCAGCCGAAGCTGTTTCCCGGCTGCCAGACGCCGGTGAAGGACGGCTCGGTCGTCATCACCAACAGCCAGAAGGTCAGGGACGCCCAGAAGGCGACGCTGGAGTATCTGCTGCTCAATCATCCGCTCGACTGCCCGGTCTGCGACCAGGCGGGCGAGTGCGGCTTGCAGGACTTCAGCTACCGCTACGGCCGCGGTTACAGCCGGCTCAACGAGCCGAAGAACCTCAAGCCGGACAAGGACTACATCGGCGATCAGATCACGCTGTTCACCGACCGCTGCATCATGTGTACAAGGTGCGTGCGGTTCACGCGCGAAATCTCGGGCACCGCCGAATTGCTGGTCATCAACCGCGGGTCGCACGAGGAGATCGACATCTTCCCCGGCGAGCCGTGCAACAACAAACTGGCCGGCAACGTCGTCGATCTGTGTCCCGTCGGCGCGCTGTGTAGCAAGGACTTCCTGTACGAGCAGCGCGTCTGGTGGCTCAAGTCGAAAAACAGCGTCTGCCCCGGTTGCAGCACGGGGTGCAGCATCACGGTCGATCAGAACAACGACACGCTGTACCGCCTGAAGCCGCGGTTCAACCCGCAGGCGCAGGGGCACTTCATGTGCGATGAGGGCCGCTTCGGCTGGAAGTACGTTGCATCGGAACGGCGGCTCTCGACGCCGGTGCAGCGCCGCGACGGCCAGGTCGTCAGCACGCTGTGGGAGCCGATCCAGCCCGCATTGCTGGATGAACTGGCTACGGTGGTGAAGGCCGCGGCGGCGAAGTTCGCTGCCGTGATCTCCCCGTGGAGTACCGTCGAAGAGGCGTATCTGCTGGCGAAGCAGTTGAAGGCGTTGTCGCCGGAGGTCACGCTCGCGCTTGGTCCCGTGCGGACGGTGGGCGGGGACGATCAGTATCCGAAGTCGGTCACCGGCGCGCCTCCGAAGGACGCCAAGGGCGTCAAGTTCACGATTCGGGCCGAGAAAGCCCCCAACCGCCGCGGCGTGGAGCTGGTGCTGCAGCATTTCCAGGGGGAGGTGATCTCGTTCGAGGTGATCGCCCAGCGGTTGTCGCAGGGGCAACTGGACGGACTGTACGTGCTGAATGCCGATCCGGAAGCGGCCTTCCCGGCGGAGTTCGTGCAGGCCGCGGCGAAGATGAAGCTGTTGATCGTGCAGGATCTGTTGCAGTCGCCGCTGAGCGATGCGGCCCACTTCGTGCTCGCCGGGGCGGCCTGGGCGGAGAAGGACGGCACGTTCGTGAATCACGCGGGACTCGCGCAACCGATCTTCCGCGGCTTGCGGGGACCGGGCGACGCGAGGCCCGACGGCCGTATCTTGTGGGAGCTCGCCGGCCGCGGCGGGTTGTTCCGAGCCTCGACGGTGCGGCAGGAGATCGCGAACGAGATCGTCGCGTTCGCGCCCTTGATCCTCGGCGACCTCGGAGATCACGGCGTGATGCTGACGAGCGCGAACGCGACGGCAACAGCGCCCGAGAAGACATTGCAACCGGTGTGATGTGAGACAAAGACGCCCAGGGATAGCAATCCCTGGGCTTCCTGAGGGGACAACATCCGTGATGGAGTTGTTAGAAAACCCGCTGGTGATGGCGGGCGTGACGATCGTCCTCGTGCTGGGAGGCATTCTCGGCGCGTGTTCGTATCTCATTCTGCTGGAGCGGAAGCTGTCGGCGTGGATGCAGGACCGGCTGGGTCCGAACCGCGTCGGGCCGATGGGACTCTTGCAGCCGATCGCTGACGGGGCCAAGTTCCTGCTCAAAGAGGACATCATCCCGGACCACGTCAACAAGTTTTTGTACCTGCTCGCGCCGTGCATCTCGGTGTTCACGACGATGATGGCGTTCGCCGTGGTGCCCTTCGGCCCGGTGTCGCACGAACCGGGAGCGTTCCCGTTCATCATCGCCCCCGGCGTCGATCTGGGGATCGTGTTCATTTTCGCCATCGGCAGCCTGACGGTGTACGCGATCATCCTCGGCGGCTGGGCGTCGAACAGCAAATACAGCGCCCTCGGCTCGCTGCGGGCCAGCGCGCAGATCGTGAGTTATGAAATCCCGCTGGGGATGTCGATCGTCGGCATCGCGCTGCTCAATCACACCATGAGCCTCGAAAAGATCCTGCTGTATCAGGCCGAGCAGGGGATCGTCGGCTGGAACGTGTGGTATCAGCCGGTGGCGTGCCTGATTTTCTTCACGGCCGCCTTGGCGGAATCGAATCGGTTGCCGTTCGACCTCACCGAGTGCGAACAGGAACTGGTGGGCGGGTTCCACACGGAATACTCGGCGATGAAGTTCGCGATGTTCTTCCTCGGCGAATACACGCACGTCATCACGATCAGCTTCCTGACCAGCGTGCTGTTCTTCGGCGGCTGGCACTTCCCGGTGATCGCCGAGGTCGGCAGCCCGTGGTTTATGAAGTTCGGCGTGCTGGTGACGAAGGCGCTTTGCGTCGTGGTGCTCGTGCAGATGCTGCGGTGGACGATTCCGCGGTTCCGGTTCGATCAGTTGATGGGCCTCGCGTGGAAGGTGCTCATTCCGCTCGCGACCGTCAACGTGGTGCTGGTGATGTGCGTGCTGGAGTTCGGCGTGTCGCGACTGTGGCTGTTCCCGCTGTCGCTCGGCCTGTTCGCCGCGGCGGGCGTGCTGGGCACGCAACCAGGCAGCGGTCGGCGAAAGGTCGCGGCGGTGGCGGTGGCGCACGCGGCGCATCACTAAATCGCGAATTAATAGTGTTAATGAAGACGCCCAGGGATAGCAATCCCTGGGCTTCCTGAAGTGAGTGTGAATCATGACGATCTCGTCCAGCGACGTGACGTGGGTGGAACAGCCCCCGATGAATTTCTGGGAGGCGACGTTCCTCCCGGCGATCTTCCAGGGGTTGTCGGTCACCGCCAGCCACATCGACGGCCATACGGTGACGGAGCAGTATCCCGAGGAGAAGCCGACGCTGCCGCTCAATTACCGCGGCGTGCATCGGCTCAACCGGGACGAGGCCGGCCGGGTGAAGTGCGTGGCCTGCATGATGTGCGCGACGGCGTGTCCGGCGCGGTGCATCACCATCGACGCCGCCGAGGCCCCGAAGACTGATCCGTTGTGGGACGGCCGCGACAAGTACCCGGCGAGTTTCGTGATCGACGAGCTGAAGTGCATCTACTGCGGGATGTGCGAAGAAGCCTGCCCCTGCGACGCCATCGAGCTGACGCACATCTACGACCTGACCGGCTTCACCCGCGAAGAGATGCTGTTCGACAAACAGAAACTGCTCGCCGTTTACGACCAGACCAAGGACAGCGGACTCGACCCCGTGCGGACGCATCGCGGCCGCTTGAGCGGCACGTCGGAGTTCACCTCGTTGCCCCCGTTGGGACCGGCGACCGCGGTGAATCCCGACGACCGGGCCGCCAAGGGCGTCAGCTCGGGGGTGATTTCCCGCTGATCCTGAAGTCAAAACCGGCGGACCTCCGCTAGTCCGCGGCTTTGACGCCGACCCGGAAACCACGGTACAAACTGAGCGAAAATCGACGGGCTTTCCTCCGTCGACCCACCAGGAAAGTCCGGCCGACCGATGAATTCCCTGACCCAACATGCAGGCGTCCTGGCCCCGGTCGCGCTCGGCGCGGTCGCCATCTGGACGCTGCTGCCGCGTCAGGGAAACCGCGCGTGGGTGCTCGGCGGAATGTGCGGGCTGGCGGCCGTGCTGGCGATTCTCGGCCGGCTCGCGCCCCCCACCGGCGAATGGCTGCGCGACGGGCTGTTCTATCTGTTCGGGGGGGGGGCCATCGTCTGCGGGGCGATGATGATCACCGACCGCAACCCGGTGTATGCCGCGCTGTGGTTCGCGCTGGTCACGCTCAGCACGTGCGGGCTGTTCCTGTTGAACTCGGCCCCGTTTCTGTCGGTGGCGACAGTCATCGTCTATGCCGGGGCGATCGTGGTCACCTTCCTGTTCGTCATCATGCTGGCCCACCAGGGGGGAACCGGGGGGTGCGACAGCGTCGCCTACCAGCCGGTGCTGGGGACGATCAGCGGGTTCCTGCTGATGGGCGCGTTGCTGTACACATTGCAGCAATGGGGCGGCATCGATCAGAAGCCGGAGGCTTACGCGGCGCGCCCGGCGGCCTTCGCCTTGCCTCCGCACGAGGTCGAATCCAATCCGCTGAGCAGACCGCGACTGGGGGACATGGGTTCGCTGAACGGCGTCGGCCGGTCGCTGTTCGGAGATTATTTGTTCGCGGTCGAGCTGGCCGGCGCGGTGCTGCTCATCGCCACCATCGGAGCGATCGCCATCGCTCCCCGGAGGTCGCAGGGACATTTATGATCGAGCTGCAGGGCCAGTTGGCCGTCGGGGCGATTCTGTTCGCGCTCGGCGCCATCGGCTTCCTCACCCGCCGCAACCTGATTCTGATGATGCTGTCCGCGGAGATGATGCTCCACGGCGTGTCGATCAATCTCACGGCGTTCGGCGCGTACCACCACAACTCGTCGGGGCAGGTCTTCACGATCTTCGTGCTGACGATCGCCGCGTGCGAAGCCGGGCTGTCGCTGGCGCTGATTCTCACGCTGTATCAGCGGCGGAAATCGCTGGACGTGCAACTGTGGAGCAACCTCGGCGAACCCGACCTGCCGCGGCTCGTCGATGAATCCGCGCCGCCGTCGCACCCGCTGCCGCCCGCCGACCTGCCGCATCTGACCCCCGCGGGCGCCATGCCCGCCGGCCCGAAACATCTGACGAAAGCGTGAGGGGGAGTTGTCGTTGGTGGTCGACAACAGACGAGGTCACTAATCGCGACTGAGAGACTATTCGATGACAATTCCCAGATTTCAGGGGTGCCACGGGCACGGCTTTGCGTGCCCGTGCTGTGATGGCGACGAAGACACGGGCACGCAAAGCCGTGCCCGTGGCACCCTAAATCCCAACTGTCAACAAGTTGGAATCTGAAAACTTCTCGGACCGCTCTGTAATGACCCGATGACGAATGACGAATTCCCTCTAATCACAAACTGCATCCGGACTCTCCCCTTGTTCGACTTTCTGAACGACAACGTCCTCTGGATCATTCCGGCCGCGCCGCTGTTGGCGTGTCTGTGGATTGTCGTCGCCGGGCAGTTTTTCCGCCGCGAAAAAGCGCATCGGCCGGTGGTGCTGTCGCTTGTCGTGTCGTGCCTCGCGGCGTATTACCTGCTGTTCGCCGTCGTGCCGAAGACGTTCGATCCCGCGCTGTCCCCCGCCGCGGAAGCCGCCGAGACGCACGACGAGCACGCCGCGGTTGCCGGGCCGCCGGGCGGCGCGGTCAAGTTTGTGGTCTACGAGTGGTTCCGCGTCGGGATGTTGAACATCCCGGTCCAGTTGCGGGCCGACGCGATGGCGGCGCTGATGCTGGTGATGGTCACCACGGTCAGCCTCCTGGTCGCGATCTTCGCGTCGGGATACATGCACGGCGATCCGGGTTATCCGCGGTTCTTCGCCGAGATTGCCTTGTTCGTGTTCTCGATGTGCATGCTGGTGCTGGCGGGGAACTTCCTGCTGCTGTTCGTGTTCTGGGAGGCGGTCGGCCTGTGCAGCTACCTGCTGATCGGGTTCTGGTTCCGCAAGCCGAGCGCGGCCGCGGCGGCGAAGAAGGCCTTCGTCGTCAACCGCATCGGCGACTTCGGGCTGATGATGGGCATCTTCCTGACGTGGACCACGTTCGGCACGCTCGATTTCGATCTCCTATTCGAGTCCAGCGGGATGCTCGCTCACATCGTGCACGAGCAGCCCGACTTGATGACTACGATCTGCCTGCTGCTGTTCGTGGGCGCGGTCGGCAAGTCGGCGCAGTTCCCGCTGCACGTCTGGTTGCCGGACGCGATGGAAGGCCCGACGCCGGTCAGTGCGCTGATCCATGCGGCCACGATGGTGACCGCGGGCGTGTACCTCGTGGCCCGCTGCACGCCGTTCTTCGTCCACGCTCCGACGGCGCAACTGGTGGTGTCGGGGGTCGGGGCGGCGACCGCGCTCATCGCCGCGATCACGGCCCTCACGCAGTACGACCTGAAGCGGGTGCTGGCGTACTCGACGGTCAGCCAGCTCGGCTACATGTTCATGTCGCTCGGCGCGGGGGCGGCCGATCCCGGCCATCTGATGCAGCCGGCGGTCACGTTCGCGATGTTCCACATGTTCACGCACGCCTTCTTCAAGGCGGTGCTGTTCCTGTCGGCGGGGAGCGTGATGCACGCGATGGGGGACGTGATCGACATGCGGCGGTTCAGCGGGCTGAAGGACGCTTTGCCGATCACGCACCGCACGTTCCTCGCCGGGTCGCTGGCATTGGCGGGCTTTCCGCTGATGGCCGGGTTCTGGAGCAAGGACGAGATCATCAGCGTGCTGCACGCAGCGAGCCGGTCGCACGAGCACGGCGGCTTCTTCACGATCATTCTGGCGGTCGCGTTGCTGACCTCGTTGATGACGGCGTTCTACACGTTCCGCGCGTACTTCCTGACGTTCCACGGTCCGGAGCGGTTTCCGGAAGAGGCGGGCCATCATCCGCACGACGCCCCGCCGGCGATGGCCGGGCCGCTGTGCGTCCTGGCGTTCTGCGCGGTGTTCATCGGCCTGGTCACCGGCCCGACGCACCTTTACGCCGGCTACCTGCATCACACGCCGGGGCTGCCCGGCGTGTGATGC
>Ga0163151_10006931_pt1 | contig 13507 bp, 9 predicted proteins | sample OliLakLV19MP5IB2_FD_145596 | JGI IMG/M metagenome (GOLD analysis project Ga0163151, IMG submission 145596) | Freshwater microbial mat bacterial communities from Lake Vanda, McMurdo Dry Valleys, Antarctica - Oligotrophic Lake LV.19.MP5.IB-2 | ecosystem: Environmental > Aquatic > Freshwater > Lake...
TCGGCTTCCGGTTCTCTCCCGGCGAACCATGGATTCGCGATGCGGTTCCACTCGCGCCGACGTTCGACACCGCGGGCTGGTTCACGGCCAACGTGGCGGATATGCGCCTGGTCGTTGGCGCGGCCATTGGCTTGCGCACCGAGGAACGGGAACCGCGGGGGTGTTACCTCGAAATGCCCGGCATGGATGCGGAAGTCGCGGAAGCCTGTCGGGCCGCCGCGGCCCGTTTTTCCCCGACGACGGATATCACCACCACGGATACGCTGCACCAGGGCTTCGCGCTTGCGCTCGAAGCCTATCACACGACCGTGGCGGTGGAGGCGTGGGAAGCACACCGCAAGTGGGCGGAAAAGTATCGTGACCGCTATGATCCCATCGTGTGGCGGCGCTTGATTCGCGTGAAAGATCTCTCCCGCGAGCAAATCGCCGCCGCCGCCGTTACCCGCCGGGCGATCAACGTCCTCTGGCGGTCCTACTTCGACACCTACGAATTTTTGGTGCTGCCAGCATCGCCCACGCCGGCGCTCACCAAGGCGGAATGCACCGCGGAAAACCGCAACCGCGTCCTCACCCTCACGGCGGCCGTAAGCATCGGCGGATATCCCGTGCTGACGATTCCGGTGCCATTGGCAGGTGGTCTCACCACGGGTTTGCAAATCGTCGTGCGCCGCGCGGCGGGACCCGAGGTTAACTGGGCTCTGGGTCGCTGCAACTAGGTCGTCCTATAACCCTAAATTCCGGAGAAGAAGTAACCACTGATTAGCACTCATAAACACTGATGAAACAGATCCAGATCGGTGTTATGAAACATCCTTTTCACCTGTCCGGTTGAAAGAAAATCCATCGCACAACTCTGCTTGCGTCAGTACTCATCCGTGAAAATCAGTGGTTCAACTGCGTTTTTTAAGATAACCGCAGCAGCCGCGCTGCATTTACCGACATCACGGCGGCCGACGCACCGGAGGTAACCGCCTCGTCCACGAAGCGCACGAGGCCGGGCCCCTGGTCGAGCTTGGGATAAAGATTCAGCGGAAAATCCGACCCAAATAAAACGCGATCGGCGGGTAACGCAGCTCCTGCGTGCGTCCAGACGCTGGCGTCGTACAGCAACGGAGACGCCGCGGTGTCGTAGTAGACGTTTTTCAGCTGCCCAAACCGCGGGTCACCCAGTGGCAATAGCCCGCCCCAGTGTGCCAGGATGAACGTCGTCGCAGAACAGCGTTGAGCAAGGGCAACGAAGTCGTCCGCGGGCGTTTCAACTCGTCCGGCAAACGGCCGGCTGTTCGGGTCCGTGACGTGCAGGTTTACGGGCAGGTTCAGTTCACCGGCCAACGCCATCGCGGCCAAAAAAGCCGGCTCATCCACTCCATGACCTTGCGCGTGCGGCGAGAGTTCACCGATCCCAATCAGCCCTTCGTCTCGCGCCCGTCGAATCTCCGCCAGGACCGCCGCTTCGCCCGCCGCCGGGTGCACGGTGGCGAACCCGGAGAGGCGGTCCGGATGCGCCCGCACGCACTCCGCGTAAAATCGATTTTGCCAAACGCACGTGTCTCCGTTTTCCCAATACCAACCGAGCAGGACGGCGCGTTCGATTCCCGCCGCGTCCAGGGTCGCGAGTAGGGTGTCAATCGTGGGCAGCGACTGCACCGGTCGGCCGTCGCGGCGTTTGCGGGTACAGAGAACGGCCCAATTCCGTTCCCCCTGCGCAGCGGCCCAAGCCGACGGCTCCCGGTCCACCTCGGCTGGATACAAGTGTACGTGAGCATCGATAATGCGCATGGAAAATGCTGGTTATGGAACCGGGTTCTCTGTGTGTTCTCGCTGAACCAGCCTAACAGAGCGAGAACGCTCCCGGGAACGAGACCGAATTTCCATGCTCAACCGCTTCTTTCAACTCGACCAAAACCAGACCACTGTCAGCCGCGAGCTGCAGGCGGGACTCACCACCTTTGCCGCGATGGCGTACATCCTCGCGGTGAATCCGATGATTCTGGCCAATACGGGCATGGACAAAGCCGCGCTGGTGACTGTCACCGCCCTGACCGCGGCGATCTCCACCGCGATCATGGCGTTGTTGACGAACTATCCCATCGCGCTCGCTCCGGGAATGGGAATCAACGCATTTTTCACCTTCACGATCGTGCTGGGGCGCGGCGTTCCGTGGACGGAGGCACTCGGGATGGTGTTTGTGAACGGCATCATTTTTCTCCTGCTGTCGGTCACCGGCGTCCGCGAGAAGATCGTCGCCGCGATTCCCCATTCCCTCAAAATGGCGATCACCTGCGGCATCGGCCTCTTCATTGCCTTCATCGGGCTGAAGAACGGCGGCGTGATCGTAGCCAATCCGGCTACCTTCGTCACTCACGGCAATTTTTCCTCCGCACCCGTCGCACTCTGCCTCGCCGGAATTGCACTCACCGCCATCCTTGTGGCGCGGAGAATTCCAGGCGCCATCATCTTGGGAATTGCGATCGTCACGGTAGCCGGACTCTTTATTGGCGCGGGTAACAATCGCATGGTCACGGAGCTGCCATCGAGTTTCATCGCCTTCCCCGCCTCTCCGGCGCCGGTATTTCTGAAGCTCACGTTCGATTTCCTGACCAACAGCAACGCGATCCTCCTCGCCCTGCCCATTATCCTCACGCTGCTGCTGGTGGATATGTTCGACAATATTGGGACGCTGATCGGTGTGACCAAGCGAGCTGGTTTTCTCCGCCCGGATGGAACGCTGCCGAAAGCAGGCCGCGCCTTGATCGCGGACTCCATCGCCACCATCCTGAGCGCGCTCTTTGGCACGTCGACCGTGGTCAGCTATATTGAATCCGCTTCCGGCGTGGAGGCCGGCGGACGGACCGGGTTAACCACCATGACAACGGCCGGGCTGATGCTGCTCGCGCTGTTCTTCACCCCGCTGATTCTGATTATTCCGGCCGCGGCGACAGCGCCGGCCCTCGTGATCGTCGGCGTTTTCATGATGCAGTCCATCACCGAGATTGAAATGTCCGACTTCAAAGTCGCTGTGCCAGCCGTGCTCACCATCATCGGCATTCCCCTTACCTTCAGCATCGCCGAAGGCATTGGCATCGGCCTCATCACCGCCGCGTTCCTTGCGCTCGGTCTGGGCGAGCGGAAACGGCTCACTGCGCTTGGCTACGGCATTGCGGCCGTGTTCTTCCTCCAGTTTTTCCACGTCTGGCCCTTCGCAAGGTAACGCACCGAATGCGTTTTCGCAGGCGACGGCAAATCCGGACCGGCGAGTTACCGCGACGCGACGAGCTGCGTCAAACGGAAGAGCTACCACGTATTCAATGCGGCCCTACGCTTCGTCGTTGCACCGCCCATCGCCGCGAACGCGAACGTGGACCCCGCTTCGATCCAGCGCGTTGGGAGGCACCCTCACCTTCTTCTGCAGAATTTATACCAATCGCCCGTATAATGTAGACGATTGTCATCACGAGACGGCGAAGCGCGCCGTGGTGATCCAGCTCGATTGCTTCGTCGCTCCGCTTCTCGCAATGACAGTCCAAATATCAAGGGACGTTGGTATCAGTTTTCGGCGGTCAATCTCAAGCCGTGGCAGGATGACAAGATGGCAGAATAAACGGCATCCCGGACCCAAGCAGGTGAACCACCGATCAGCACTGAAGAGCTCTGATCAATCGAGCGGAGATAGATACAGACGTGGAGACCGTGGGGTCGAGGTAGGGACCGATCCCCGAGCGGTCCTTTTGCTTGAGTCGAATGTCGCCCGCCGGGAAGGCGCAGGAAATTGAGTTTCAGCATCCGCTTCATCCGCGTGATCCGCGGCGGATCGAAGGTTCGAGGCGAACTTGCGTCCAACTCAGACTCAGAAATCGATCCATCGCGGATGGCGCGGATAAAGCGGATGCCCGAGGTCGTTGCGGGTCGGCCTGTAGATGGGGCTCTCGGATAGGACCAATGCCAATCGCCCGTATAATATAGACGATCGTCATCACGAGGTGCGCGAAGCGCGCCGTGGTGATCCAGCTCGATTGCTTTGTCGCTCCGCTTCTCGCAATGACAGTCTAAATATCAAGGTACGTTTGCATTAGGATCAATTTGGTTCCGCAGCGCGCAGACTGCGGCGGTGCCGCCACAATGTAATATCATCGAGAATGGCGTAAAGGCATGGGATCAAAACCAAGGTGATCACCGTGGCAAAGGTCAGTCCCCACACGAGAGCTTGGGCCATGGGAGCGAGAAACTCCTCCTGCCCCGAGCTATGGAAGGCCAGCGCCCACAGGCCCGCCACGGTCGTCACACTCGTGAGTAGAATCGGACGAAGCCTGACTTTGCCTGCGTCCATGATCGAGTACCAGCGATCGAACCGATAATGGCTCAAACTGGTGTCGCCCGTTTTGATCAAGGGATTCTTCGCGCGGAAGCGATTGATGAAATCGACGAACACCACGGAGTTATTCACCACGATGCCGGCCAGGGCAATCGTGCCAAGAATCGACATCAGTCCCATCGACTTGCCCATGAACAGGAGACCCAGCACCACGCCCACAATTCCAAATGGAATCACCGCCATGACAATCAGCGGCTGCGCGAACGAATTGAACAGCACCGCCAGGATGGTGTAAATCAGCGCAAATGCGAGCAACGAGGCCAGCGCCATCGCTTCGAGGCTTTCCGCGGTGTCCTCATTCTCACCGGCCAGACGGAAACGGTACCCGGGGTGAGCCGTGAATTTGGTCGGCAGCGCAGAGGCGAGCCGTTGGTTGATTTCAACCGACGTAATCACGCGCGGATCGACGTCGGCCGACACCGTGATCGTGCGGCTTTGATCACGGCGGGAAATCCGCGCGAGCCCACTGCCTAACTCCAGTTTGGCAACGTCCTGCACCGCCACGATGCGTCCTTCCCGACCAATCAGACGCAGGCCCAGCATGGTTTCCGGGTCACGACTGGCGCGTTCTGAAAGACGCACCCGCACCACCACCTCGTCATCTCCCCAACGCATCCGATTCGCCTCCACCCCACCATAAGCCATGGCCACGAGTCCCCCCAGCTCGCGCGCGTCCAGCCCGGAGCCGGCAACGCGTTCGTGGTCTACCACCACCCGCCACTCGGGCGTGCCCGGGTCGAAATCGTCGGCCACATTACTGACGCCATCGACGGTGCCGAGGTAGGCTTTAACGTCCGCCGCAATGGTCCGCAGCGTCGAAAAATCTTCTCCAGAAATAATAACGTTTACCGCCCGACCGACCGGCGGCCCTCCGCCTTCCTTGCGGGCAGACGCGCGAACAAACTGGGGAAACTGCAACAGCATCCGCTGGAGATCCCGTTCGATCTCCGCTGCCTTGCGGGCGCGTGGATTCTGGTCGTCGATGTCGACCGTGATCATGGCGAGATTAGGTCCAAGCAATTCAAACTCATCGGACTCATTCAGCCGGCGCCCGACTTGGGAGAGGAGGGCACGAGCATCATCAACGGGCAGCACGCGCGTGATCTCCCGCTCCACGGAGGCAACCATGTCCTCCATCTGATCGAGCGATGCGCTCGAAGGCAGATCAAGCTTGATGAACAGGCGATCCGCAAAATCGACATCTACCAGCCGGAACGGAATGATCGGCGACATAATCAGCGCGCCACACCCGATAATCGTGAAACAAAATGCGCCTACCACCCCATAGCGCCAGCGGAGGCAGAGCTTCAGCGCATATAGATATACCTCCCGCACCCGGTCCATCAGGGTGTCCACCGCGTGGCGCATTTCCCAATACCCGAGAGCTATATAAACTCCAACCCGACGCCACCCGCGAACCCGCACCACGTTGGCCTCGAGTTCCGGAATGGTTGGGGGCCGGCGGACGAAATCCGCCAGGTGACTCGGCAAAATCCAAAAGGCCTGGATGAGAGAAAACACGAGCGCGGTGACGACGACCACGGGAACGGTGAACAAAATGCGCCCGATGATGCCCTCACCCAAAAGCAGGGGCAAAAATGCCGCCACCGTCGTGGCCACACTGCCGAGCACCGGCACGATTACCTCACGGGTCCCCTCGACCGCGGCCTGTATAGGCGGTACGCCGCGTTCATATAGCCGGTAGACATTTTCGGAGACAACGATCGCGTCATCAACCAGCATACCGAGGGCAATAATCACGCCGAACAACGACAAGACGTCGATCGTTCCACCCATGATCGAGAGCACAATGAACACGCCCGCCACCGATATCGGCAATCCCACGGACACCACCAGCGCGAGGCGCCAGTTGAGAAACACCATCAGCAGCAGTGAAATGATCAGCAGCGCCTGAAGGCCGTTCGTAACGACCGTTTCCAGGCGAATGTCGATCGGGCGGGTCGCATCCGAGAGAACGAGAATCGTGGAACCCGCAGGAAGGGTCGGCTCGATGGACGCAATAACGGCCCGAACTCCGGTTGCCACCGTTCGGGCATCCGCGCCTTGCTGCCGAAAAACCGTGAATCCAACCCCCGCCCGCAGATTCACCCGTGCCCGCGAACGCGCTTCCTCGGCCGTCTCGCGAACGTTGGCCACATCCCGCACCAACACCGCGCGACCAACCGGTCCGGTCGCAACCACGATGGACTCGAAGTCCTCGACGCGTTGCGCCTGCGAAATCACGCGCACGACCCGCTCGCCGCCATCGCTGCGCTGCCGCCCCGCCGAGGTGTCGAGATTGGATCCCTGCACGGCCGCGAGGACCGCGGCCGGGGATACGCCGTAGGCTTCGGCCCGCACCGGATCCACTTCGACCCAGATTTCCCGGCGTTCGAGGCCATCAATATTCACGCGGGATACGCCCCGCACCAGTCGAAGTTCGCGCTCCAGGCGATCGAGTTGCGGCCGAATGTGGCGCGCCTCCACGCCCGGCGGGAGGGTCACGCCCAGACCGAAAATCGGAAAAGGCGCATCGAAAAGCTGAATAACTGGTTCCTCAATCGTCGGCGGCAAACGGCTGCGGATGCGCGAGATTTCCTGTCGCACATCGTTGATCACGGTTTCCGAATTCGAACCTGCCTCCGTCTGCAGCCACACGGTGGTGAAGTTCGGTTGCGAGATGGAGGTGAGTTCCTTGATGTTTTTAACCGATGCGAGCGCCTCTTCGATGGGAATGGTCACGAGCCGCTCCATGTCCTCGGGTAAACCATTGGTGCGATCGAGCACGCCGATCGTCACAAAATTCCATGCGATATCAGGAAACAGGGAACGCGGAATTTTAACCACCCCGAGGAAAAAGCCACTCGCGAGGACAACCAGCGTGAGCAGATTGGCGGCAACGCGATTTCGTACGCTCCAGGCGGCGGGGTTCATGGTGCGGCCGTTAACGAATGATCAAGCGATCCCCTTCACTGACGCCCCGCACCACGGGAAAACGCCCGTCAATCTCGGGCCCAATTTCAACGGCCACCGGCTCCGCTCGACCGTCCCCCTGCACCCGCAACACGATCGCGCGCGCTCCTTCGAGGCGAACCGCGGCAGTCGGGATGAACACCGTGTCGCGATACAATCGCACCACGGTGGTGACGGTTGCAGCAATGCCTCCCGGAATCTCGCCGTCCGTATTCGCGTAGTCCGCTTCCACTCGAAAAAGTCCGTTTGACCCCGTAGCCGGCGCCACATGTCGAACCGTAGCCCGCCCTCGGTGCCCTGACCGCGAAGGAAAGCTGACGTCGACTGTGTTCCCGACCGTAAACGCGCCGACCTCCGTCTCGCCCGCGTTAAAAACTACGCGTAGTCGCGACAGGTCGACCAATTCGAATGCGACCTGCCCGGCGGTAAGAAAGTCACCCACGTCGACGCGACGCGCCTGCACCATCCCTGCAAATGGCGCCCGCAAACGATGTTTTTCCAGCAAGGTCACAGCGCGTTCCGCCTCCCTACTCGCCGCCGCCGCCGCCGCCGCTGCTGCCGGAGCATCGGTGCTGGCAGTGGCTTGCTGCCGGACCAGTTGTTCAACTTCACGCTGACGCCGTTGAGCCTCCGTGGCCTGAATTCGCGCCGCTTCCGCGGAGGCGCGGGCCGTTGAACTCTCGAGCTCGAGCAGTTCGGCGCCGGCCGTAACGCGAGCGCCCACATCGCTGCCCATGCGAATCACGGTACCGCCCACCTCGGGAGCAAGCGTCGCCCGCGTCCAAGGCTCGGCGCGCGCGGCAAATGTCCGCCGCCGCTCCAGCGTGTCGCGGACCGCGGTCACGGTCACGGGCTCGGGTGGTCGCAAACTCGCGCGCTCTTCTGCCAGCTGGCGTTCAATCGCCCGGTTGGCAAAAAAACGGCCGAGCGAAAACAGCATAACCGCGCCCAGCAGGGTAAACGCGGTGAAGCCAACGATGGCACGCTTATGACGACGGGAAAGCATGAGTGTTTACCCAAGAGAGAGATCGATCAAAGGGCAAGGGGGCTCCACTCGTACGGGCGAAGCAGCCGAAGGCGGCCATCAACCGGTGAGTCCTTGCGTCCGCTTTAATTCTAAGAACAAGCTATCCAGTGCACCCATTGAACCCTGCCGTTGGCGCCGTCATCCTTGCCGTGTTTCTCGGCTTGGGCGGATGCAAAAAAAACGAGCCCGCGGCGACGTCCGCGACTCCCGCCGGCAAGGCGCCCGCAACGGACAATGCCGCTCCCGCGGCCAAAGCAACGGCCACCATTCCGGACGGCGTGAAGAAACTTCTGGGCCGCTGGGTCCGCGTCGACGGCGGTTATGCGCTTGAACTGCGCAACCCCGACCTCAGCGGTGCGCTTGAAGCCGGATACTTCAATCCTAAGCCAATCAAAGTTTCGCGCGCAATTTGGATGCAGGGCGGCTCCGGTTTGCAGGTCGTCGTCGAACTGAACGATGTGGGTTATCCCGGCGCAACGTACGTTCTGTCCCACGATGCTAAAAACGACCGCCTTGTTGGCCAGTACACCCAGCCTGCAATGCAGCAGTCTTTCGACATCGAGTTTATCCGGCAGAATGCGCCGCCGCTTAAGTAAGCGACGACGCAGCGGAAGCTTTGGTTCTCGAGGACGAGCCTGAGCGTCGCCGTTGCCCAACGCGCTTGATTCCCCCGGAACGTTTCGCATCTCACCCACCCTCTCCCCGAAGCGGCTTAGGGCCAAGCCTCTCCAGCTCGCAGGTTACGGCAGGATGACCGTATCCACGACGTGGATAACGCCATTGCTGCCGACCAAGTCGGTGGCGGTGACTTTTGCCTTGTTCACCATAACGCCATTGGCGCCGACCTTGAGGTTGAGTTTCTTGCCGTTGACGGTGGGAGCTTCGCCCGATTTCACGTCAGCCGCCATGACCTTGGCGGGGACGACGTGATAGGTAAGAATGGCCACCAACTTGGCTTTGTTTTCAGGCAACAAGAGAGATTCCACCGTGCCCGCTGGTAGTTTGGCGAAGGCGGCGTTCGTGGGAGCGAAGATTGTGAACGGACCCGCGCCGCTCAGCGTTTCCACGAGCCCGGCGGCTTTCACCGCTGCAACCAACGTGGTGTGATCAGGAGAGCCGACTGCGATATCAACCACCGTCTTGGCGGAAGCGGCAGCAGAGAGACCGAGGCAGAGGGCAAATGTAGCAAGAAGCGAACGTAGTTTCATGGGAACAGCAATTTAAGGATGTATGATTGATTGCGGCTGAGTGACGGAGCCAACCAGTCGCGACTCTGCAACGCCCCGGCTTGGCCGCTGGATGCTTAATTCGTGTGCTGTTAGCAAAACAACCTCCTGGAATTAGAAAACGATGCAACGTTCATAGCCGATTGACTTCAACCAGAAGTGTGTCGAAAAGGCGGGGAGCGCGAGCCCGCGCCCGTCGTCGATTCCGTGGGCAACCCTTCTTGTCATTACGAGCCCGGCTCCGCCGGTCGTGGTGATGCAGCTGGATGGCCACGACACTACGCGTCTTCCAGGAACTCACCTGTTGTCATTGCGAGAACGAGGAACGAGGACGTGGCAATCCATACCTTTGACCTCCTTGATAGGAATCAGCCAAAGCCTCAAACTAGCGACTGAACCGATGGATTGCCGCAGTCGGCAAGCCTCCTTCGCAATGACAATTCGAGGTGTTCATTTCGCCCTCCACTCAGCGCTTCCCTTTATCCCTGTTCTTACCATGACAAACGGAATAGCATCCATCTTATGGATACGGACCGGATCTTGCACTGCCTTGGATCGACCTCCGTGATCTCCCCGATCTCCTCCGTGACCTCTGTGGCCCGCAGGATCGAACCCGCCCGGGCTCAACCGCGCGCGATGGGTCGCGTGGGATCCGAGATCCACTCACTCCACGACCCGACATATAACTTCGACCCAACGAGCCCGGCATGTTCCATCGCCAGCAGGTTGGCGCAGGCGGGTGACGCCCGAACCGCACTGGTGCACGACGTCGCTGGGCGGCGTCGCGCCGAGCAGTTGCTCGAATTCTTCCCGCAACTCCCGCGCCGGACGCATGGTCAGATCCGAATTCAGATTGGCCTTAAAAAAACGATTTCGCGCCGTAGGGATTCTCCCCGCCACCCGGTCGATGGGCTCGACCTCACCGCGGTAACGCTCCGCCGCCCGCGCGTCGATGATCATGCCTTGGCCGGAATGCACGCGAGCCAGCACCTCTGCCGCGTCGACCCCTGCGGCGGCGTTGGGTTGTGGCGTCACTTGGCCGCCAGATCGCAGCTCGGGCACGGACGTTTCAAGCGCATATCCATTGGCCACCCATTTCGGAATTCCACCATCGAGTACTGCCACGTGGATGAGACCAATCCACCGGGCCAACCACCACAGACGCGCCGCATATTGTCCGCCCACGTCATCATACGCGACAATCTGCGTGGCCGCGGTCACGCCGTGCCGTTCCAAAAACGCCGCAAAGTCCCCGGCGCGCGGTAAGGGATGACGCCCGTTCGTGCCGGTCATTGCTCCGGAGAGCGAGGAATCAACCGGCGCGAAAAACGCCCCGGGAATGTGACCTGCCCGATAGGCCGCGGCACCTTTTTGCGGGTCCGCCAGGTCATGCCGACAATCAAAGACGACCCAATGTGAATCCTGGCGATGTGAGATTAACTCTGCCGGCGTAATCAACATCGCGCTACGATGCATCGGCTAAGTCACGGGTGAAACAAAATCCGAGTCCCGCTGGAGGTGCCATCCTCCCTCCCCACCCGGCGGACCGAAGGGGCCGAAGGCGCCGGAAAGCGATCGCACCTTCCGCATCCGCCGCGGCCCGACCCAGGGTTACTTTTTCAAACTGGCGCAGAACTTCGCCAAGCGGGTAACGCCTTTCTGAATAATCTCATCGCTCGTGGCGTAGCTGAGGCGGAGGTAGCCCTCGGCACCGAATGCACTGCCGGGGACCGCGGCTACCTTCTCCTGATCGAGCAGACGATTGCAGAACTCGACATCGCTCAGCCCGAAGCTCGTGATGTTGGGGAAAAGATAAAACGCGCCCTCCGCGAGTAGACACCGAATGCCGGGTATCTTGTTCAGTTCGCTGTGCAACAACTGGCGGCGGCGATCGAAGGCGACCAGCATGGTCTTAAGGGCGGCCGTGGTCTTTTCCTTTTCCTTCAAGGCAGCAAGCGCGCCGTATTGAGCGAAGGTGGTCACGTTGGACGACATCTGGCTTTGCAGCTCGGAGATCGCTTTCGCGATCGGCGCGGGCGCCAGGGTGGTGCCGATGCGCCAGCCCGTCATGGCGTAGGTTTTCGAGAAACCGGCCACCGTGATGGTGCGTGCTTCCACGTCCTTGCTGAACGTGGCGATACAGGTCGGCTTGGCGCCGTCGTATACAAGATGTTCATACATCTCGTCGGAGAGAATGTAGAGGTTGTGCTTGAGCGCGACGGCTACGATGGCCTCGAGTTCCTGACGGGAATAAACCGCGCCCGTCGGATTCGAGGGCGAGTTAAGAATGAGCAGCTTCGTCTTCGGCGTGATGGCGGCCTCGACCATGGCGGGCGTGAGCCGGAAGCCGGTCCTGTCATCGGCGAGCACGAACTTCGGTACCGCGCCGGCGAGTTTAACCATTTCCGGATAACTCACCCAGTAGGGCGCGGGCACAATGACTTCGTCACCGGGCGAGCACGTGGCGAGCACCCCCAGGTAGCAGCTAAACTTTCCACCGGGCGAAACGATCACCTGGGAAGGCGCGGCCTTGAACCCGTACTCTGCGGCGTAGCGGTCAACGATCGCCTGACGCAGCGGCTCGATGCCGGGCGTGGGCGCGTATTTGGTTTTTCCAGCTTTGAGCGCGGCGATGCACGCTTCCTTGATATGCTCGGGGGTGTCGAAGTCCGGTTCGCCAGCGGCGAAACCACAGACATCTTCACCGGCTGCTTGCAGGGCCTTGGCCTTCGCATCGACGGCGAGCGTCGGGGACGGCGAAACATTGCGGGCCCAAGTGGAGAGTGGCGCGGGAGGGTTGCTCATGGACAAACGTGCTGACCAAAGGGTCGCGCCGTCCGAAATGCAAGCCCGCGCCCCGACGTTCCCGACGGGAAATTCAGGAGGGGCGCGTCATCTGCCCAGCAAAAAGGGCGCAGTTGCCTGCGCCCGCTTCTGTGTAGACTCGCGGCTGAGGCCGCGGGGTTTACTTTTTGTTCTTTGCACCCTTGGGGGGCATTGCCTCGATGGCGAGGCGCAGCAATTCGCCAACGCTGGCGTCCTTCTGCCGGGCGTAGCGCTTAAGAGTGGAACGCTGGTCGGTGGTGATACGCACTGAAATCTGGCGGTGCGGATCTCGATTGGGTGCCGCGCCGTCGAAATCGTAATCCGAAATCGCGGTGCGGACAACCTCGCTGGCGGTCCTGAAACCGTGTCCACGCCGGACCGATTCAATACGCGCAATGAGGGATTCAGGCAGATCAAACGTGAGCGGAGCGGACGCTTTACGGGTTGTTTTGGCCATAACTACAATCGGGGGCTAATGCTGACAACGCAGATAGCAGGCACTTGCGGAGGCTCGGCCGCAACGAAAATTGTGTCATCGCCCGATACTATTTTCAGAAGCGGCATTTCGCGCGCGGTTTTTTCCGGCGCAAACTGCAGGCATTCAGCTGCTGAAACTGCCAAATTTTTCCAAAATCGCGGTGTATGCATCTCTTGGTGACGCCGCCATACGCCCGGCGCGTCCGGCGATGGCGGGCTCAATCGAGCGACCGTGGCGTATCAGCATTGTCTCTACACCGCACGCGCTGCCGCCGAGGACGTCGACATCGGCGTCGCCAATATAAAGTGTCTCCGCCGGCGCGACTTCGAGTCGGCGCAAGATTTCCCGGAGCCCCGCCGGGTCCGGCTTGTGTGTATCCAAATCGTCGCCACAGAGCACCGTGACAAACGAGGTCGCGAGCCCAAGTTCGTGGAGCAGGCTTTCGGTGGAGCGCCGGTCCCGCCCGGTCCAGATGGCGCGTTTCACGCCGGTCCTACCCAGAAATTCCAGGAGCGTCGCCGCACCGTCGAACGGCTGAATCAGATGCGTATTCGCCCGGTGATACGTTTCCATGCGGGCCAGGGCGTCCGGCAGATGGCGCCGCT
>Ga0163151_10006932_pt1 | contig 13506 bp, 11 predicted proteins | sample OliLakLV19MP5IB2_FD_145596 | JGI IMG/M metagenome (GOLD analysis project Ga0163151, IMG submission 145596) | Freshwater microbial mat bacterial communities from Lake Vanda, McMurdo Dry Valleys, Antarctica - Oligotrophic Lake LV.19.MP5.IB-2 | ecosystem: Environmental > Aquatic > Freshwater >...
TAGGTGGCAGCTGAATCCGAGGCGAGTGAGACCCGGATGAAAAGACAAGCGCCGGACTCCGAGAGGAGCCGGCGCTTTTTTATCTGATCGAAGCGTGCGCTCGGAGCGCGGCGGCCTCGGGCCGCATTCAGTGTTTCCGCGAGTTGGGGGTTTCTTTGATCAACAGCGAAAGTAGAACGGACATCGTCAGGACACTGGCGATCACCGCGAGCGAGACCGTCGTGGTCACGTGTAGCCAAGGCGCGATGAGCATCTTCACGCCGATAAACACCAGGATCATCGCAAGACCAATCTTGAGGTAGCGGAACAACTGCATGATTCCGCTGAGGGCGAAGTATAATGAGCGCAGGCCGAGGATCGCAAAGATGTTCGAGGTGAGCGCTACAAACCCGTCGCTTGTAATCGCGAGGACGGCAGGGATCGAGTCGAGCGCGAACACCACGTCGGTCGTTTCGACGACCAGGAGCACGATGAACAGGGGCGTCGCCATCCGTTTCCCCTCGTGACGCGTAAAGAAATGCCCATGGTCGTTATGCGGCGCCACGGGGTAGAAACGCCGGAAGAGCTTCACCACAGGATTATTTTCCGGGTGGACCTCTTCGCCCTTGGACGGAATCGCCATTTTTATTCCTGTATAAACCAGGAACGCCCCGAAGATATATAGAACCCAGCTGAAACGCTGGATGACGCTAACGCCGACCAGAATAAAAACGGCCCGCATGACCACCGCGCCAATGATACCCCAGAACAGGACCCGGTGCTGCCATCGCGATGGCACTTTGAAGTACGCAAACACCAGGATGAAGACGAAGACGTTGTCCACGCTCAGGCAGAGCTCGATCAGGTAACTGGCGAGGAATTGCTGGCCGAGTTCGCTGCCGCGCCAGGACCAGATCAAGACGTTGAAAGCCATGGCGAGCGTGAACCAGACTCCGCACCAAACCAGTGCCTCCTTCATTTTTACCTCATGGGCGTCCCGTTGGAACACACCGAGGTCGAGCGCCAGCATGGCCGCGATAAAAACGAAGAACCCGATCCACGCCCACAGGGGCATGACATCGAGCGTTGCGAGCAAAAGATGCATAGTCGGCGAGGATGTGCCGGGAGTTTCAGGGCATGCAACACCGACTTAACCGCTCTCTTATGCGGGTCTGGCAAACCCTTTGACATCCCTCACCCGCGGCCTTGAGTCGTCGCGCCTATGAAGCGACTGTTTTTGTGGATTACGATGGCGGCCGTGGTGGCGCTCACCTCCAACGCGGTCGCGGCTGATGCCGCTGCTAGGCAGAACATTGACGCGGCGGTAGCAGCGTCAACGTTGCAGGCGGAAGTCGAAGGCGAGCGGCCGCCAGATTTCCTGGAAATGCTGGTCGATTCCATTCTCGGCCTCTTCAACATCAAGGAGAGTGGCAATACCGTTGCCCATTACTCGATCAGCGTGCTGCTGCTGGTGGTGGCGCTGCTCGCCCGCCGGATCGTCACAACCGTGGTCTTCGTTCTCCTGCGCCGGGTCGCGTCCCGCACGAAGACGACCTTTGACGACAAGCTGTTCCCGGCGTTGGAAACGCCAGCAGCTTTGCTGGTGATGGTGCTCGGCATCTACGCGGCCCTTCACGTGCTGAAGCTCACGCCGGGCGCAGATTATTATATCTCGAGCGGTTCGAGAGTGGCGTTTTCCCTGGCGATTTTCTGGGGCCTCTGGCGCGTCATTTCGAGTGCGCTCGATCACGGCAACGAAATCGCAAAAGGCAAAGGCATGGCGGTCTCGGCCTTCATGCCCTGGATCAAGAAGACCCTGCTCACCGTCTTCGTGGTGCTTTCGTTTCTCCTCACCGTGGAGAGCCTTGGCTATGACGTGAAGGCGATCCTTGCCGGCTTGGGCATCGGTGGTCTGGCGTTCGCTCTCGCGGCCCAAGATACGCTGGCAAACGTCTTCGGCGCCATCGTGGTCGCAGTCGATCAGCCCTTCAAAATCGGCGAGGTCGTCCGCATCGGGTCGAACGTCGGCACGGTCGAGGACATCGGACTCCGCTCCACGCGGATTCGGATGGTTGATCGGTCCCTCATGGTGGTCCCCAACAAACTGGTTGCAGCCGAAACCATCACCAATCTTTCACGCTTCACGCAGCGCCGGACTGAACAGGTGATCGGTTTGACCTATGACACCAAGCCGGCGGAGCTCGATGGGATCGTTGAGGATTTCAAGCAGGTCATCCTCGCCGAGGGCGAGGTCGATCCCACGTCGGTGATGGTTTACTTTCGGGACTACAGCGCGTCGTCGCTCGATCTCTGGGTCGTGTATGTCGCCAAAAGTCCGGACTTTCAGGAGTACATGCGGCTACGTCAGCGCATCAATCTCGCCTTCATGCGGGCGGTTGACGCGCGTGGACTATCGTTCGCGTTTCCGACGCAAACGTTGAACCTGCCCCTCGAAATTGTGGAACGATTCGGCGGTCCCCGCGAGCCGGCGGCGCGTCCGGCGGTCGGCGCCTGAGCGGATGCGCGGCAGCCCCGCCGAGCGGTGCGCCCGAGTAGCTCAGTCCAAGGTCTGCCGATAGCGTTTCACGCCGACCGCCATGGCCACCGCTAGAAACAGCAGAAGTGGCCACAGCTCCGGCGTGATTTCGAGCAGCCCGTTTCCTTTGAGGAGAATGCCCCGGACGATACGGAGAAAATGGGTGAGCGGAAGAATCGAGCCAACCCACTGCGCCCACTCGGGCATGCCGCGAAACGGGAACATGAACCCGGACAGCAAAATCGACGGCAGAAAGAAAAAGAACGCCATTTGCACGGCCTGCAGCTGGTTCCGGGCCAGCGTCGAAAACGTGATACCCATCGCCAGATTGGCGGCGATGAAGATGAACGCGACAGCGTAAACCAGCACGAGGCTGCCCTCGAGCGGCACCTGAAACAGAAAGCGTGCCGCGAGTAGAATCAGCGACAGCTGGATGTATCCAACGACAATGTACGGTATGATTTTACCCACCATCACTTCGAACGGACGCACCGGTGTCGCCAACAGGTTTTCCATCGTGCCGCGTTCGCGCTCCCGGGTGATGGCCAGAGCGGTGATCACGACCATGGTCATGGTCAGCACGACTCCGAGCAGGCCGGGCACGACATTAAACTGCGTGATGTTCTCGGGATTGTAATGGGCATGCACGGCGAAGTCCACCGGCCCTGGTGAGCTGCGCAATCGTGCGAGGGGTCCGGCTAGATCCCGATCGAAAATGGTGGCGGCGAGGGTGCGTGCAGCGGCCAGCGCCGGCCCAGTCGCCGCCGGATCCGACGCGTCCGCTTCCAGCAGGACCGTCGGGCGTTCTCCGCGCAGGAGCCGGCGGGAGAAGTCCTCCGGGATGTTAATGACAAACTGAACTTCACCTTCGCGGAGCAGTCGCATCGCCTCGGCCTCCGACTCGGCTTCCCGTACGATCTTGAAGTAGTCGCTTTGCTGCAGAGCAGCCAGCAACGTCCGGGAGTACGGGCTGTGATCCGCGATCCGCACCGCCGTGGGTAGATGGCGCGGGTCGGAGTTGATCGCGAACCCGAAGAGCGTCAGCTGCAGCAGCGGTATTCCCACCATCATGCCAAAAGTCACGCGGTCGCGCCGCATCTGAATGAACTCCTTGAGCACCACTGCCCACAGGCGATGAAAGGTGAAGCGCCGGTTCATCGCGGATCTCCCAGAGAGTGCCGAAGGGTCCTCATGCGAAGTTGTCTTTCGCCGTATCCATTAAGCTGATAAACACATCCTCGAGTCCCGCCCGCGCCCGCGTCCACGTCTGGGCCGGATGCCGCACGTTGGCTAAAGCCGCATCCAGCTTGGCGGCGTCGCGCCCGCTGACATGCAGCGTGTTTCCGAATGCCACCACCTGCTCAATGCCTTCGCGCCCGCGCAACGCCCGCGCGACTTCCGTCAAGTTGGGTCCCGTTACCTGCCACGTTGAGAGACCGGCACTTTCCACCACCTCGCGCACCGTGCCGCAGGTCAACAGATTCCCGTAGGCGAGGTAGGCAAGGCGGTGGCACCGTTCGGCCTCGTCCATGTAGTGAGTCGTGATCAGGACCGTCAGCCCATCTTCGCCCGTGAGTCGGTGCAACTCGTCCCAAAATTCCCGCCGCGCCTTGGGGTCCACTCCCGCCGTGGGTTCATCCAGCAACAGAAGTTGCGGCTGGTGAATCAGGCACGCCGCCAGGGCCAGCCGTTGCTTCCAACCGCCGGATAACTGGCCGGCGAGTTGGTGACGTCGATGGGTCAAACCAAGTCGTTCGAGGCTTTGCTCGACCGCATGTTTGCGATCCGGAATGGCATACATGCGAGCGACGAAATCGAGATTCTCGCGAATACTGAGGTCCTCGTAGTAACTGAACCGCTGCGTCATGTAGCCGACGTGGCGCTTGATTTCCGCCTGCTCGGTCAGCAGGTCGTGGCCCAGGCATCGTCCACTGCCGCCGTCCGGAGTGAGCAGCCCACAGAGCATCCGGATAAACGTGGTTTTTCCGGAGCCGTTGGGGCCGAGAAAACCGAAGATTTCGCCCCGCTTGACCTGCAGGTCGATTCCGTTGACTACGGTCTTGGGGCCAAAGCGCTTCGTCACGCCGGTGACGTCAATCACGAGTTCAGGAGTGTGCGCGCGGGCAGCCATGCAGCGGTGGTTAGCGAGCCAATCGCACCTCGACGGGTTGGCCGGGATGCGCGGTGCCCTGGGGGACGGAGTCAAACGCGGCCTCGATCATGAAAACCAGCTTCGCGCGGTTGTCGCGATTGTAGAGTACGGGCGGCGTGTATTCAGGTCGTGGTGACACGTAGACGATTTTCGCTGCGACCGGTTGCGCCCGGCCGGTGGCGTGGATCTCCACGTTTTGGCCGGTCTGCAACCGGGCGTAATCCCGTTCCGGCACGAAGAAGCGCACCTTGAGGTTGGACGGGGGCAGGAGAATCACGATCGGCGCTCCCGCCGCGGCGAATTCGCCGACGCGGAAAACCGTGTCGTGGACGAGAGCGGAACTCGGCGCCCGAACCGACTTTTGCTCCACCGCCCACGATGAGCGCACGAGCGCGGCCTCGGCGCTCGCCACTTCGGCTTCGGCGGCAGCGATGGTGTCGGTTCGAGCTCCCAGACGGGCCGTGCCAAGCTGGGCCACGAATTCCTCGATCTGCCGCTGATCGCGATCGCGCGCGAGCCGGGCAAAATCCAACGCGCTGGCCGCGATGACGCCGCGTTTAAAGAGATCTTCCTGACGCGTGTATTCGCGGGCCGACGTTTCTGCCGCCGTGCGGGCTTGGGCCAGCCTTGCGTCGAGGGCGGCAAGTTCAGTGGGCCGCTGGCCCTTTCTTGAATCGGCGAGTCGGGCCTGGGCTGACGCCAACCGTCCGCTGGCTTCACGTTGCGCCGCGAGTTCGGCCTCGTGCTCCAGTTCAAAAAGTGGAGCGCCGGCCTCGACGTGAGCGCCGCGAACCACCGCCAGGGTTTCGACTCTACCGGCGAGCGGCGAAGCGACGTGGACGAACTCGCCCTCCATGTAGCCCTGCCAGCCGGTGGGCGGCGGACGGCTGCAGCCGACCGCGACCACGAGCGCGACGCCCAGCAGGCTAGCGGGGAAAAAGCTTTTCATATTGTTTCCGACCCGTCGGGGTGAGTAACCCGCCAAAGAACAAATCGATCGCCACAGGGATTATTTCCCGCGGAGCCAATCGCAGCCGTTCCAGCGAGCTCGGGTGCATCAGCCCCTGCATCGCGTGGAGAAAGAAGGCGATGGCCACGTTCGCAGGTAAGTTGGTCCGAACGACCCCGGAGAGCTGCCCTTCCTCGACGAAGCGACCGAAGATGTACGGTATCGTCTTTTCCCGTACGTCTTCGAGCCGTTGGAAAAGGTGAGGGGCAAACCGCTGTAAGTCGCGGAGCGCACGCGGATCGATCGGCGCCACCCGTTCCAGCATGCTTTCGACGAACCCGCGCAGCTTTTCTGCGAAATTCAGGCCCCGGTCGGCGAGAAGGTTATCCGCATCCTTCCGCAGCTCAGCCGCCAAGGTCTCAATCAGGTGAGCCACGATCGCGTCCTTCCCACTGAAGTGCACGTAGAGCGTTTTCTTGCTCATCCCGAGTTCGTTCGCCAGTTCGTCCATGGTCCAGCTTGCGTACCCCCGGCCAAAGAAGTGCGCCCGTGCCTGAGCCAGAATTCGCCCGTGAATGGCGGCACTTTCACCGGCGAGAGAAGCGGGCTTAAGAATCGGACGCATGGTACCGAGGAAACTATATTCGTATTTCGAGTTTCCTGTCAAGGTGACGGACCCACAAGCTCGTGCCGAGGTGAGTGTTGCTGCGGCGAGCGCGTCCATGGCGCGCCCGGCACGCCCCCGGGCAGGAAGCGTGAGGGTGGGTTGAGCGGGGGCGAACTTTCCGCGTCACTTGACGGCACTCTGACGCGTCCTATTAGTCTTCTCTGCGTGATGTGTCCCCGATTTTTGAGCCATTTGGTATTTGCCGCACTGGTCGGCTGCACGGCTGGTCGGGTCGGGGCGCAAGTTGCTGCGCGTTCGCCTTTTTTGCCTCCTCAGGGCGCAACCACCAAAGCGGCCACCGAAGGCGCTCCGTTGGAGTACCGCGGCTTCATTGAGACCGCTCAGGGCTTGCAGTACCGGATTTACGATCCGGCGAAAAAGGCGGGAGCTTGGATCCGGATCGATCAGAAGCATGCGGACTTCGACGTGCTGGCCAAGCAGTACGACAACGACCAAAAAACCCTGACCATCGAGCACGCGGGGCGGACGCTCACGCTGGCTGAGCGGAAGCCCAAGATTGTTTCGTCGGGCAACGCGGCTCAAGCCATGCCGCCCCCGCCGCAGAACCCGCAACCGACAGTAGCGCCGGCGGTCACCCAGTCTGTTGTCCTGAACCCGACGCCAGCGGACGAGCAGCGGAGGCTTGAGGCCGTGGCCGCAGAAGTGGCGCGGCGGCGGGCGCTGCGCGAGCAGGCGACGCAACAAATCACTCAAGGAAATGCTCCCCAGGTGGCCATTCCTCAACCTCAGGTGCAGCCGATGCAGCAAAACCTGCAGCAGCCGCAACCGGGAGCCTTGCCGGGCGCGCCGGCGTCCGGTCGCGGACCGAATCCGCCGGTCCGTCAACAACGTTGACGCCCCGCGGATGGCGGAAGGCGGTCCGGGGCCTGATCGTTGCTTCAGCCGTGACGCAACGCGATTCCTGCAGCTGTCCCAGCGCGGGCGTGGATAACCGCGAAAAAAAGCATGGTGCGCCTGAGCCCGGCGCTTACGGTGACGGCCCATGTCCGAACCGCGACTACTGACGACCGCCGAGCCGTTGTCGAACGGCGCGTTGGTGCGGCGTTTGGTTGGTCTCGCCTGGCGCTATCGGATGCATTGCCTCGGCGTCCTCTCGATCCAGTTGGTTTTGCTCACGATGGGGATTGGTGGCCTCAGCCTGACGGGTGTCGGCATCGATTACATCCGGCATAAACTGGAAGACCCCGTGGGCGCAGCCGCAGCGGTGGCTGAGGCGGAAGCCACTCAGCCGGTTATGAGTCGCTTGTACCGCCTGCTCCCCGTGGATTGGCCGTATTGGCACGTCTTGGGGCTTTTAGCGGGCATCATCCTGCTCTTCGCGGTTTGTCGCGCGTTCCTCAATTACATCTACACGGTTTCGGTTAACCGGCTCGTGCAGCAACGTCTCGTGGTCGATTTGCGGGCTGAGGTTTATGAAAAGTTGCAGCGCCTCAGTTTTCGCTTTTTTGACGCGAATAACACCAGTTCAGTCATCACGCGGGTGACCAGCGACGTGCAAAGCGTCCGCATGTTCGTCGATCAGGTGCTGATTCAGAGCGTCATCATGGTGATTTCGTTGACGGTGTATGTCGTGTACATGGTGAGCCTCAGCCCGATGCTGACGCTGGCGTGCCTGGCGACGACCCCGTTGCTTTGGCTGCTGTCCGCCTGGCATACGCGTCGCACCCAACCGGAGTACGTGCAGAACCGCACGTTGGTGGAGAAGATGGTGCAGACCTTCGTGGAGAGCTTGCAGGGGATCGCGGTCACCAAAGCGTTCGGCCGGGAGGCGGAAGACCGCGCCAAGTTTCAGGCGGCCAATGATGCGGTGATGAAGCAGCAGCACGTGATCTTTTGGAAAGTCAGTCTCTTCTCGCCGGCCGTGGGATTTCTCACCCGGATCAACATGATGATCCTGCTCGCCTATGGCGGGTGGCTGGTGATCCACGGTCAAATTCCACTCGGCACCGGTCTGGTAGTGTTTATCGGACTATTGGAGCAGTTCTCCGGACAGGTGAACAACGTCGCTACGATCGTGAACTCGGTCCAGCAATCGCTCATTGGCGCGCGCCGCGTCTTCGAGATTTTGGATGCGCCGATCGAAGTGAAAAGCGCTCCGACGGCGGTGCGCCGGCCCAAGTTGAAAGGAGAGGTTACTTTCGAAAACGTCTCGTTTGCCTATGTCGGAGCGGAGGCGGTGGTTCGGGATATTGATCTCACGGTCAAGCCTGGCGAGTGTGTGGCCATCTTGGGCGCCACCGGTGCCGGTAAGAGTGTGTTGATGAGTCTGGTGCCGCGCTTTTTCGATCCCACGGCGGGGCGCGTGCTCATCGATGGACTGGATCTGCGTCAACTGGATCTCGACGATCTTCGCCGCAACATTGGCCTGGTTTTTCAGGAGAGTTTCCTCTTCTCAAATACCGTCGCGGCCAATATCGCGTTTGGTCATCCGGGCGCGACGCGGGCTCAGGTGGAGCAAGCGGCCCGAATCGCGGCGGCGCATGATTTCATCATGCAGCTGCCGCAGGGCTACGACACCGTTTTGGGCGAGAGCGGCAACAGCCTCTCTGGCGGTCAGCGGCAGCGTCTGGCGATTGCGCGCGCGGTGTTGCTCGAGCCGGCGATCTTGTTGCTCGACGATCCGACGGCGGCCATCGACAGCGAAACGGAGCACGAGATCTTCGAGGCGCTCGACCGTGCGATTGCGGGTCGAACCACCTTCATTGTGGCGCATCGTCTGAGCACGTTGCGGCGAGCGGATTTTATCATTGTGCTGGAACGTGGGCGCATCGTTCAGCGGGGCACCCACGAGCAGCTGATGCGTCAAAACGGTCCCTACCTGCACGTCGCTGAACTGCAGCTGGTGGACGGTCGGGAACTGCAGGCGCTGCGGCCCCGGGGAGGAGCGCTCACGTGAAGGCTCTGCTCTCATTGCGGCGCGTTTGGCCATCGCGCTTTGAGCAGCGCGGAAGGGGACGCGCATGAAGAAGACCGCTCCGCCGTTCGCGGAAATGCGAGAGGTCGGTCTGGTTCGCCGCTTGGCTGACGATGAGATCGAGGAGGTTCAAAAACCACTGGAGTGGTCCTTGATTCGTCGGATGTTTGCCTATGCGGAGCCGCACCGGCGCAAGCTGACGGCGCTAACCATCCTCAGTATCATCCGCGCGGCGCAATTGCCGGCGCTGGTTTGGATTTCCACCCTCATCATCAAGGGACCGATTTCGCAAGGCCACGTCGCGGGCCTGTGGCTCGGCGTGCTCGGATATGCCGCGTTGTCGCTGACCACGGACGGCCTCTTCCATTACCGGCAGCGTTACGCGCTCGAGATCGGCGAAGCGGTGGTGAACGGGCTGCGAGCCGACCTGTTCGCGAAGGTGCAGCGGCAGCCGATGAGTTTCTTCCACCGCATGAAGCTCGGACGCATCATCGGGCGCGTCACGAGCGACGTGGAGTCACTTCGGGTGGGCATTCAAGACGTCCTGTTTGTCAGCGCGATCCAAGCGGGGCAGATGGTGTTTTCCGCGGTGGTGATGGCGTTCTCCGATTGGGCGATGTTCCTCGTGGTGCTGGGATTGGCGCCCGTGCTGTGGGTTATCAACCGTCATTTCCGCGTGCGGTTGAGCTTATATTCACGGGCCGCGAGCGATAGCTTTAGCCGGGTCACGGCGACATTGGCGGAATCGGTGAATGGGATTCGGGTTACGCAGGGTTTTGTGCGGCAGGAAACGAACGCCGGTTTGTTCCGCCAGTTGTTGGCGGATCATTCCCGCTATAGCATCGCGCTCGCCCGGACGTCCGCGATTCTCACGCCGCTGCTGGAATTAAACAGCCAGTTCTTCGTCGCCATTTTGCTGATGTTTGGCGGCTGGCGGGTGTTTCACGGCGACATGGGGGTCGGCGATTTGATCACCTTCTTCCTACTGGCGAACCAGTTTTTTTCACCGATCGCGGTTATTGGTAATCAATATAATCAAGCGCTCGTCGCGATGGCGGGCGCTGAGCGGGTGTTTCGCTTGATCGACACTAAACCCGATTGGGAGGAGGCGGCGGATGCGGTGGACCTGCCCGATCCACGTCCCAGCCGTCGGGCGGATGGCGAGGCCGCGGCGCAGGGCATGCGGGTGGACTTTAAGGCCGTATCGTTCGGCTACGATCCAGCGCGACCGGTTCTGCATGAGGTTTCGTTCTCGGCGGCTCCGGGGCAGACGATTGCCTTGGTGGGGCACACGGGCAGCGGCAAAAGCTCGATCATCAATCTCGTCTCAAAATTTTACCTGCCGACGCGGGGAGAGTTACTCATCGACGGCCGCGAGATTCGGACGATCACGAGTCAGTCACTGCATCGCCAGATGGGCGTCGTTCAGCAGCAGAACTTTCTTTTCAGCGGCACCGTGCTGGAAAATATTCGGATCGCGAAACCCGATGCAACCGAGGCCGAGGTGCGTCAGGCGGCGGCCCAGCTCGATTGTCTGGACGTGTTGGACGCACTGCCGCGGGGGTTGCTGACCGATGTGGGCGAGCGCGGTTCGAGCCTCTCGGTGGGCCAGCGCCAGCTTGTGTGCTTCACCCGCGCGCTGCTGGCTGATCCCCGTCTGGTGATATTGGATGAGGCGACCAGCTCGATTGACGCCATGACCGAAGCCCGCCTGCAGCATGCGCTTCTCGGTTTGTTGCGGGGCCGCACGTGCTTCATTGTCGCCCACCGGCTCAGCACCATTAGACATGCGGATTTGGTCCTGCTCCTGGAGCAAGGCCGCGTGGTAGAGCGGGGTACGCACGTCGAGTTGCTGGCGCTCGGCGGGCGTTACGCCGCCCTTTATCGCCAGTTCGTGCAGGTCGACGAAGTGGGTTAGGGTGATCCGGATTCCTGCCGCGGGATACTTTATCCGTCAACTTACGAGCGGGAAAAGGCGTGTTCTCACTCTGAAAATTCAAAGATTTTCCTATGCAAACGCATGTTTTTCCCTCTAGAAGAACTCTGTTTCAGATCAACAACTCAAAATATTATGGCTAAAAAAGCAGCTCGTAAACCCAACGCCGCGTTCATGAAACCGGTGCAACCGAACGAAAAGCTCGCCGCTGTCGTTGGTTCAAATCCCCTCCCACGCACCGAGCTCACCAAGAAGCTCTGGGCTTACATCAAGAAGAATGCTCTCCAGGACAAGAAAGTCCGGACCCAGATCAATGCCGATGACAAGCTGAAGGCTGTCTTCGGTGGCAAAGCCAAGGTCTCCATGTTCGAAATGACGAAGCTCGTCTCGAACAATCTGGTCAAGTAAGTCGACTTTTTCCAGACCGCCGGGCCGCAAGGCCCGGCGGTTTTTTTGTTTATAGCGGACGCCCTCGATCCACCCGCTGCGGGGATCCGCCTATATATCCTCGCCCAAGGCTGCGGCGATCTGATAGCAGGAGAGTTTTAGTATCTCCAGGCGGGCGAATCGTTTGTTGTCGGCCGGGATCAGATGCCAGGGGGCTTGTTTTTGATTGGTGAGCACCAGCATGTCACCCACGGCGGTCTCATAGCCCTTCCACTGTTTTCGATTTCGCCAGTCCTCCTCGTTGATTTTATGGCGCTTGTACGCGGTTTCCTCCCGGTGGCGGAATCGTCGCAGCTGTTCCTCCTTCGATAGGTGTAACCAAAATTTAACTACAACAATTCCGTGGTCCGTGAGTTGGGTCTCGAAATTTTGGAGTTCATCATAGGCCCGCCGCCATTCGTCGGGGCGGCAAAAGCCTTCGATGCGTTCCACCAGCACCCGCCCGTACCAGGAACGATCGTAGATCGTGACCCGCCCTGCGCCGGGAACGTCGCGCCAGAAACGCCAGAGGTAGTGATGCGCCTTCTCCTCGTCGGTTGGTTTGGCCACCGGAATCACGCGATAGTCGCGGGCATCAATGGCACTCGTAAGCCGGCGAATCGCGCCACCCTTGCCGGCGGCATCCCAGCCTTCGAACACCCACACGATGGAGCGTTGCTGCGCTGCGGCCGCCCGGACGAGCCGGTTAAGTCGGCCCAGCCATTTGTCGCGCTTCGCAGCGTAGGCCTCTTCTGTCAGGTGATGCTCCAGCTGAATGTTCCGGAGCAGCTTGAGACCTTCGCGGCGGAGGGCGACGACTCGCGCGGGGCGCGGTGCCGCTTTCGGCGCGACCCGGCGATGAAGTTGATGGGATTTGAAACGCGCCAGCACGTGCTGAGCGACGCTCAAGTTGCGCGCCCGGATATCGGCGGCATCAATGATCTGCCACGGCGACTCCGGAAGGTGAGTCGCCCGCCGCATGCGTTCGGCGAGACGCGTGCTACGGTCGTATGCGCGATGTCGTTTCCAATCGTCAGCGGTGACGCGCCACGCGGTGTCCGGATCTTTTTCCAGTTCCGTCAGTCGCGCCTTCTGCTCCGCGCGCGCCAATCGTAGCCACACCTTAACGATGAGCGTGTCATCTGCCACCAGCAGGGTTTCGAAATGAACCAGCCGCCCCAGCATGCGATTAAAATCCGCCAACTCCTTGGGACTCTTCGGCTCCTGCGCCAAGGCGTCAGCGTGCCAGCCACCAAAGTAGATCGCCGCCCGGCCGCGTGGTGGCAGGCTGCGCCAGTAACGCCACATGGGTGGCCGTTGGCGCTCCTCCTCCGTTGGGGCGTGAAAGGCAAACGTCTGCACCCCGCGCGGGTCGAGCCACGCGTTCAGTAGGTTAACGACCTCACCTTTGCCAGCAGCTTCATCGCCACCCACCACGACCAGCATGCGAATCCCAGCATGTTGCAGTGCAACCTGCAGTTGGATGAGCTCTTCGCGCACGAGCGGCACGCGTGCCTCGTAGTCTTTCTTCGGCATTCGCCGCGCTTCGAGTGCCTTCGCCATCCGCGAAGAGGTGTCGAGTCACCCCGAGCTTGTCCAGCCTCGGGCACGTAACATTTTGCTGACGTCGAAAATAACGCGCCCGCCTGCGCTTCAACGCCCCGGCGTGGTGATGATTCGCGTGGTCCCGGTTGCCGTTGCCGGGCGTGGCGTAAGCGACTGCATCCAGGAGCCACCGTTTTGCTGGTAAGCTTCGAGTCCGCGCGCACCGCCTAAGAGCGGCGTGACTTTGGCGGACGCCTCCTCGGCCAGCACCGCCAACTGCTTGGCTCGGTCATCCGCCGGAAGGGACGGATCGCGGCGGATGGCGGAGGCGCGTTGCTCAAGGTCCTGCTTGACCCCCCAGATCTGAGTCGTGGTTTCCGC
>Ga0163151_10006934_pt1 | contig 13503 bp, 16 predicted proteins | sample OliLakLV19MP5IB2_FD_145596 | JGI IMG/M metagenome (GOLD analysis project Ga0163151, IMG submission 145596) | Freshwater microbial mat bacterial communities from Lake Vanda, McMurdo Dry Valleys, Antarctica - Oligotrophic Lake LV.19.MP5.IB-2 | ecosystem: Environmental > Aquatic > Freshwater >...
GGAACGGGTCGCACAAGAAGCGGTTGAGATAGCGCAGGAACGTGCTGACGCAGCGAAGAAGGCGGCGGCGATCTGGAAGGCAGCGACCGAAGCGAAGGCCGATCATCCTTATTTTGTCCGCAAGCGCGTTTCGCCTGTGGCAACCCTGCGAGAGATTGACGCTGGCGAGGCGGCTGCGATCCTGGGCTATGCGCCGAAGTCGAGCGGCGATGCACTGGCCGGGCGCTTGCTGGTGGCACCCGTCAAAGTCGGCGAGGGGCTTTCAACGCTGGAACTGATCGACCAGGACGGGCGCAAATCCGCTATCTACGGCGGCGCGAAGGTGGGCGGATATTGGGCGGCGCAATCGTTACCCGATGGCGACGGGCTTACCCTGCTAATTGGTGAGGGCGTGGCGACCGTGCTAACGGCGAAGGAATCCAGCGGACACCCGGCAATCGCCGCACTGTCGTCGGGCAATCTGTCGGCGGTGGCGAGGGCGATGCGCGAACGCTACTCGTCGGCAACTCTGGTGATCCTTGCCGATCTGGTGAAGGCAACCGGCGCACCCGATCCCCATGCAATCGAGGCGGCGCGATCCGTCGGCGGCAAGCTGGCAATCCCCGACTTCGGCACCGACCGACCGGACGGCGCGACCGACTTCAACGATATGGCGGAGCTATGCGGGGTGGAAGCCGCAGGACGCGCCATAGCGAACGCAAGCGCACCGGCAGGGCGTGAGCATCAACCCGAACCTGATAATGCGCCTGACGATGAACCAGAAGCCCGACACGTCAATCAGCCGCGCCCCAGTGAAGCCATGCTGTACGGCTTAGCTGGCGATGTTGGCAAGACGGCTGCGGCAACCACTGAAGCGAACCCCTACGCCGTGTGCATGGGCTTTATGTCGTTTCTGTCGGGTATGGCCGGGCGTGATATTTACCTGCCCGTCGGCAACACCCGCCACCACCCCCGGCTGTTCACCCTGCACGTCGGGCGATCAAGCCGAGGACGCAAGGGCGATGCGTTATCGCTAGTGCATCGTATTCGCCACGCCATAGACAAACGCGAAAGTGAGCACGGAACCATCGGCGGCAGCTTGCTGGGGCAGGTGCATACCGGTGGGCTTTCCAGTCGAGAGGGGCTGGTGATGTTCATTCATAACGGCTTCAAACAAGGCAAAGATGAAGTCCCGGCGATAGAGGACAAGCGCTTATGGGTTGTCGAGTCCGAGTTTGCAAACATTCTTCAACAATCGAAGCGCGACGGGAACACATTGTCCCCTGCGCTGCGTGATGCCTGGGACGGCGTGAGTATCAAGCCTGCGACCAAGAGCTCCCGCACATGGGCAAGTAACCCGCATATCGCCATCGCGGCAGCCATCACGCCGACCGAGCTGGTGGAGCTGATGAAAGCGCGTGAACTGTCCAACGGCTTCGCGAACCGCTTCATTATTTTCTGGGCTGAACGTGAACGGTTGATCCCTTTCCCGTGTGCCACCAGTGAAGCCGACTTGCTGGGTCTGGTAAAACGCACCGCGGATGTCTTGCAGTTCATGAAGGGCGACTACCCGACCAGCAAGGACAACCGGATGATGACCATGAGCCATGAGGCGCGCACGGCTTACGAGCGACTGTATCGTCGTGGCCTGAACGCCACTACCGGCAGCGCCCGCCTTGACGGCATTCTCGAACGACGTGCGCCGATGCTGTTGCGTATGGCAATGCTGTTTGCCATGACTGACCAGACCCTGACGATTGAAGTCAGCCATATTGAGGCAGCACAGGCATGGGTGACGTATTGGGTGGAATCTGTGCGCTACGTTTTCGGCGAAGCAGCCGACGAAGCCCGCACGATCGAACGGCAGGAAAGCGCGGACAAGCTGTTGGCATTCCTGACGAAAAAAGGGCAAGCAACACGCACCGAAATAACGGTTGAGTGTTTCAACAAGCGCGCACCACCCGGCGGGCTGGATGCGGTGATAGCCGAACTGCTGAATGCCACGCCGCCAAGAATTGAAACAGAAGTGCGGGCGCGCCCAAAGGGAAACCCCGGCAGCGCGACAGCAATTTATCGCCCGCTTTCTCAACCCCCCCCCCGTGCGAACTCTGCGAACTCTGTGAACTGTGGCGCTGGCATTGGGTTTGAGTCACTTCAAGATGTTGCGAACTCTGGGCGAACTCTGCGAACTGTGGGTGACGAGACGGGCGATGGTTCCCCAGACTTCGCAGAGTTCGCACAGAGTTCGCAACACGAAAACACTGCGCAAGGCCGCGTGGATACACACACTTCGCACACTTCGCACACTTCGCAGGGGTCAACTGGAAGAATCGAGGTGGAAATATGAACCCGGCCACAATCATCGAACAGGCAACGGCGGACGGAGTGAATCTTGCCTTGTCACCTGCTGGAACCATCAAGGCGACCGGCGACCATGTGGCCGTGAATCGCTGGCTGCCCAGCATCCGAGAGCAGAAGCCCGGCATCGTGGCGGCACTGCGCGAGGCCGACAACGACCCCATCAAGCCGACACCCGCCGACGAGCGTATCGAGAAGATGATTGCCAAGCTCGAAAGCGATCCGGGCTTGCGGTACGCGATGGAAACCCATACGGAGATTGATCCCGATGCGGTGATTTTGACGCTGGCGATCCGGGGCAAAGGGGCCTGCGAGCTGAGGATTCCGAAAAGCCGTTATGACGCCTTCACCCTGCTGGATCTGATCGAAAAGCATACAACGCAGGAGACATTGCAATGACCAACAGGAAGCCGAAAAAGCCGAAAGCCGCGCAATGCTGTTCTAGTGGCGCTACGTGACCCAAGTGACAACCCGAGGTTCAAGGGATATGCAAGAAAGCGAGATTGATGCGCTTAAACGGAAGCAAGGAACAAAATACAGCGACACACACACCCATCTTGATAGTCGGGGCATCCGCTGATGCCGCTCACAAAAGAAATCCGCCAAGAAATCCAGCGCATTCTCGAGAAGGCCAAACGCGATCAGATCGATCAGCAATCAGCGATAGACATCCGTACTTTTATTGCTATTACTGATCTCGATGCTGAACTTTTGGCCGAGCAAGAAGCGGCTCATCGGTTAGCGCCCCCCGGGTTACTGTCACAGCGATATGTGTTTGCTGCGTCACTGGCATCGAACTTTGAGACGATCCTTTGCATAAAACCAGGGCGAGGACGCAGCGGACCCTATTTCAACATTTTGAATTTGGTCTTCAGTGCCGTCGGCATCAATTTGGATGATGTGTATCCATATGCGCTCTTCGGTGTGAAATCGGTGTTGCCACAAGACAATGATCTCCGCTCCAAATTGGTGACTTGTTCGGAGAAACAGGCCTTCGATGATGATGTCGACGGGCAAAAAACTCAGGCGGAAGAAAACAGAGTGAAGCGTAGGAGATTGAATAAAAAGGGGAAATAGCTCCACTCTCGCGGCATCAACGAAGCCCGATCAATATGCATCCAGAAGTACGGTTTGTTCGCAAATCATCGTCTGGAGGCTGAGATGGATCGTCTGATTTCAATTCAACAAATTTCCCAGGAAAAAATCGCGCGAAAGCGTGCTTGGATCTGGAACAGTATTGCTACAGGTGACTTTCCGCCCCCGGTGGTCCGCAGCGGTAAGGCGTTGTGGCGTGAATCCGATGTCGATAAATGGATCGAAAACTTTGTAGCGAGAAATGTGGGTGCTGCTGAGGGGGCTACCAAATTTTCTCGTACGGCGAGCGCCAATAAGGCCCGCGTCACTAAGTTGATTCAGAAAATGCTTGAGGTGCCGTCATGACGCTTCAAGAAAAAAGCCCGCTGGCGGCGAACCAGGCGGGCTTTCAACTGCAACTTCCGGTCGCGAATACTACTTGCAAATCCAAAAAATGGAGGCGCGTCCTTCAAGCATTCCTGGCTGGCGGTAGCTTCAACAGATTTGAGAGCGCACGTCAGCTTCATGATCACTGCTTGCATTCGACAGTAGCGCGGATTCAAAGCATGGGTGTCACGATTCTCCATGAGGAGGGATCTGTGCCCGGGTTTGAGGGAGCGCCGACAAAGGTTTGCCGGTACAGCTTGGCACCGCAATCAGTCCAGCGCGCGCTCGAATTAATCAGGGGTGTCTCGTGATCAATCAGACCCACGCTCCGCTTGTGCCACCTGATGTCGATCTGCGCGATTTCGCATTCATGCCTCTGGAAATCCGCAGGCTGTTCTCTTCCGAGACTTGGATTATCGGAACCCACGAGCAAAAGTGCGCGGCGCTGTGCCTCTGGGGAGAATCGTGGCACCAGGTGCCAGCCGCAAGCCTGCCAGACAACGACAGGATGCTGGCGCACCTGTCACAGGCTGGGCCTCGCTGGACGAAGATCAAGGAGCACGCCATGCGTTGCTGGATTCTGTGTTCAGACGGCCGCTGGTATCACCCTGTTGTAGCAGAAAAGGCGCTTGAGGCATGGGCGAAACACAACAAGGCCAGCAGCAAGGGTAAAGCCGGTGCAGCAAAACGATGGGGCACAGGTAAAAGCACAGTCAATGCCGCAGCTAATAGCACAGGCATCGATCAGGCAATGCCTGCTGATAGCAATAGAACTTACATGGGAAATGACATTAGAAATGACACAACCAAAAGCAGCGGCGCGCGTAAGGCCGGTGAGAAGGTGAATGCAGTCACACTCGCCGTCGCCTTGCGCGATGCAGGATGTAGTGATGCCAGCGGGCAGAACCCGGTGGTCATTGGTTGGGCGCAGCGCGGCGTGTCGGCGGCCCATGTTCTCGAAGCCCTTCGGGTTGCACAGCAGGACCGGGGAAAACTGCGCCCGCCGGTCCGATACCTGGCGCCGATCGTCGAAGACTTGGTTCGTGCGCGTGAGGTTGGTGCGTTGCCGAACAGCCGTACCGCTATGGCCGTTGCCGGTCTCGAAAGCCTCAGGGAGTCGTCATGAACGCCCCGGACTGGCTGCGCGACGAGGTCATCAATGGTCTGCAGGCGCTGCTCGTGCTGCGCTTGCCCAATGCCCCGTCGCACGAGACCACGGCGAGTCTGGGCAGCATCTGGATCGCGGTGATATTAAGCAGACCAATCGCCTGGGATCAGCAGCAGGACACACTGCGCGTGCGCCGCGCCTTCGCGGAACTAATGGCCACCGCAACTCGCTGGCCCTCACCGGCAGAGTTCCTGCGTTCGATGTCGCCGCGTGCCCAGCAATTGAAACTCGCGCCTCCGGTAAGCCGCAGCATCTCTCATAAAAATCGGGAAATTCTTGACGCACTGCTGACGCGCCTTAAATCAAAAACGGTGGGCACTGTCGATAAGGAGAGGAAGCCGTGAAGTCGAAACTTCAGCGATATATGTTTAATTCACTACCGCTGTTGCAAAACATAAATCAGTGGTGACTCCATGAGCATAATCGATGCGGTGCCAATTGTTGGATTGAAAATTTCAAGGAAATATCAATGGCATTCATAAAGGGGAAAAGCGGCAATCCAGCGGGCAAACCTACTGGTTGCACTGACAAGCGAACAGCGTTGCGCAGTCTGCTGGTGCCGCATGCGGAAAAATTGATTCGCAAGGTCGTGGATCTCGCGCTAAGCGGTGACACGACCGCTCTAAGGATTTGCATAGACCGTCTGGTTTCGCCTTTGCGGGCATCTGATAACGCCATTCGTATTGATGGTTTTGTCGGGTCACCGGCAGCGATGGCTGCGCAAGTTTTAAAGAATCTGGCTGATGGTACGCTTACTCCCGATCAGGCGACTTCTGTAATGCAGTCCCTCAGTGCGCAGGTGCGGATCCTGGAGGTGGATGACTTGGCGCGTAGGGTGGCCGCGCTGGAGCAAAATAAAAAGGAGGTTGAGCATGTCTAATCTAGATCGCCGTGTAGCAGCCATGGAAAAAGGATTGCTTATGGATGGGGATGGGCGCGACCCTGGGGTGATCGAACTCGTGAAAATGGTATGCAAGTCTGAGGGGTGGGAGTTTGAGCGTGAAATGGTGCCGCCTGGGTATACGATGAATCAGTTGCTTGCGGAAATTGATGGCAAGTCACGCGGACTCCCGAGTGAGCGAAGTAAGCGATCAAGGGGGGTATGATGAAATCAATAATGTCCCAAGGCTGTTGACGCCGCCCTCGAATTGACCACCAATGCCGGTTGAAAGCTGACCAAGAACAACGGACTGCTTACTTACTTCCGCGAACAGATGTGCTGGTCAATTCTGGATCGGCGCATTATGGGGAAAGTGATCGGTTTGAGGGCAGCGGCAACAATGTGCTACTGTTACCGCAATTCGATAACTTAGATACTGCATTGAGTTGACGCGATGACGATTGATTGGCTTTGGCATTCGATATTGAAACTCTCCACTTTCGCTGCCAAGACTAATATTTTCCCAATGCAATTGCGATGAAAATTGAATCCAAGTCAGTAAGCATTGTCTTGTTGGGCAAGTTTGCGCCCGACAAATTTTCGTTACGGACTCTGGCCGAAGGGAAGTTGATTCCTCAAAAAATTGCAGACACTGCCACATACAAAAGCTTGATACCTGGTATGCAGGTGGTATTAAAATTTGCATGGGGCGAGTTACTTGTGGCACAGGATCGGTTTCAAGTCACTACTACTGAGGCTCCCTACATCCGGATTTGTGATTTGTCCCTCAAGGCCATCAATGACTTGAATCCCGAAGCCGTGGTGACTTCATTTGGCATCAACTGCGACAGCCATATTGATATCGGGAGTAGAGAAGCCCGTAACAAACTGGGGGTGCGTTTGGCCCCCCCCGAAGCTTGGGGAGCGTGGGGCGCAGAAATTCGGAAAGGTATGGATGGGGAAAACAAAATGCAAGGCGGTGTTACCCACATACAGATGAGGCAGCAATTTTTGGATAATGGTGTGAGAGGCTGGCTTGACGTGAGCGCTATGCCATCTCCAGAATTTGAAAATGACTCTGGGGTAGTGCTTCGAGCGAATCACCACCATCTAGGTGACATTTCCGATTCAGGAGATGCGAAAGCCGATGAAAAACCCGCCGATATAACGGCGCGTTTAATCGAACGATTGGCCGCAAATTTTGAAAATTCTATCGCCAACATCGATACCATATTTAAAGGTGTTATCTCTTCATGACCTCACATAGATCATCGCAGACGGTCGAATCGGCGATTACCGAAATGCCGAATTTTGAATACCCACTATCTACCCTCCCATCATCAGGGCAGATTGACTTGAATGCGACCAGCTCTCAAAAGCAGGGCAGAGGCCAGATTGCTGCTTCAAACCAGAGTCTGTTTGACACATCTGCTGACGACTATGTCGCATCCCCTACATTCCCGATTACACGATTAGCGGATATAGGAAGCGCGCCGGCTTCAAGGACTGAGCTACTTGCTGAATGGGACGGGTGTGTTACCGGACTCCCAAATGAAGGGTACTACTTCTCAGCGACTCTGAAAGGAAAAGTCGGAGAAGGCGTGCAGGGAGAAGAAGAGGATGCCTCTATTCCACTTGATGATGTTAGCGAAGGAGACAAAGACCTTCTCCGCTTAGGCAACTTCTTTCGGCTTTGTGTCATTCACGAGGTGCTACCTACCGGGCAACCAAGGAGGTATACGCAGGTCGTATTTAGACGTATGCCAGCCTATCGTCGACACGATCTGGAGCAGTCGGCTGAGCGTGGGCGCGAAATTGCGCGGAGATTGCGTGTGGAGTAACTTGGGGCTGTTGCCGCAGCCAGATGAAATTGAGGTCACCCTCATCGGTCCTGGTTACGGTGAATCAGTTGTCGTTCATCTTGGCCAAGGTGAGTGGCTTATAGTGGATTCTTGTGTCGATTCCACAGATCCAAACAAACCATCCGTTCCACTGCAGTATCTTCGACAACTTGGTGTCAAGGTGGAAGACGCCGTAAAATTTATTGTTGTTTCACATTGGGATGACGATCATGTCCGAGGACTAGGAGAGGTTGTCGAGGCATGCCTAAATGCCAAGTTTGTATGTTCAAAGGTATTCCCCGATGATAAATTCATAAATTTTGTCGCGGCCCATTCAATTGGATCAGCGGCTACGGATGGTGCTGGCGTTAGAAATTTCCGAAGGGTGCTTGATTGCTTGGCTGCCCGGAGTAAGACGATCACTAAAGCGGTGCCCGGTAGAAAGCTGTGCGGACAACCGATAATCCAATCGTGGTCTCCATCAGATTATGATGATACGCAATTCCTTTTCTACGTTGCGCAGGAGCATCCAAAAGCAGGTGAGCCTTTGCGCAAGGCAATACCGGGCACGGGAAATCTTACTTCAATAGTGCTGAGCATAGATTGGCCTGAAAGCTCTGTTTTGCTCGGTGCCGATATGGAACATAGTGCCGATCGTCGACGAGGCTGGGGGGCTGTTGTCTCAGAGACGCAGCAACTTGGAGGATGGCGGAAAGGGCACCTTGTAAAAATCCCGCATCACGGATCGCATACTGGTCACCACGACGGGATATGGAACACATTATTGGAGTCTTTCCCTATATCCCTTGTCGCGCCATTTGGAGGCGGGGCAATAAAAAGTAGACCGCCAAAATCAAGTGACATAAGAAGAATCAGTACAAAGTCCCGATCACTTTTTGTAACTGCAAGACACCTAGTTTCTAGTCGCCCGAACAGGAGTATCGCGGTAAACAGAAGCTTGCGAGATGGAAAGATCACTATGACTGGCCGCACGACTCCAATTGGAATGGTGCGCGTTAGACGTAAGCTAGGCGATGATTGGAAGCACGAATTATTTGGAGCTGCATACAGAGTCAAATAATGGTCGGCCTATAAGTGAGTCTGCGCGAGAATTGTGCAAATTCTCAGTATGAGTTCGAGTGTGTTGACGCCGGCCTCGAATTGACCACCAGTGCCGGTCTCAAAGAACGTGCTGCTTAGACAGGACTGGCGGCCTTCCGCGAACAGATATGCTGGTCAATTCTGGATCGGCGCATTGTGGGAATCAGTTTGAGGGCGGCGGCAACATTGCGCGGCACCCACTACCGAATCCCCTCTCCCCAAGCATAGAAACCGTTGGTAAGCAGTTTTTGCCGCAGTTCATCGTCCAGACGAACGCCATGCATGGCAGTCAACACTTCAAGTGCGCCATCGGGCAACAGCGCCTGCGCTTCTTCCCATGTTGCCGTCGCGCCCAAGAGCGCGCCAGCTTCGTCCCACACTTCATAGCCGAACTCTGCCGGTTCGATGTAAAAATTGGCAGGTTGAAACACCTCTATGCTTTCGCAATGTTTGCCGTACGGTCGCAGCAGTCGCAACGCCGCAGCGGGCAAGGTGTGGTCGTATAGTTCAAGCAAGCCGGCTATACCAAGCCCGCGATAGCGCGCAACCTGAACCTTGCCCTGCGTCCAGGCCAGTGCGGTCGCGCCGCGCTCCGCGGCATGCAGCAGCATCAGTTTTAGCGCGAGCGCAGGCCACTCTTGCAGCCAGGGCGGCCTGGGTATTGCGGCTGCGCCCGGTTCGTCGGACTTCAATGCCCGCCGTGCCTGCTGCGCCCAATCGCTTTGCACCTCGTGCAGCACCAATACCCGCTCGCCGTCTTCATCTTCGCGGATGTCACAGCGCACATGCAAAAGTACATTGCGGTGGGCAAAGTGGCTGGAGAAAAAGCACTGCTCATAATGCGGCAACGTCACCAGCCATTCACGGTATTGCTCGCCGCCGGTTAAACGAAGATGCGACCAGCGCCCCATTGCTGTCAGCTTGGGGAACACCATTTGAGCATGGGCGTTTGCCAGCGCCCAGGCAGCCTCGCGCGTAGCGCAAAGAGGCGAACGCTTGCCACGACAATTAATCGGCTGTCCGCGGTGTGTAAGCGCGATCCAGCCCCGCTTGTGGCCGAGCAAATCAGCCCACTCCACCACATCGACCCAATACCCCAGCACCGGATCGCGCCACTGTGGATGCGTGACTAAGCCGGCCTTGAGTTTGGGCTTGATTCGTTTGACCGCTACATTGGCGGGCACCTCGTTAAATCGAAGCTGATTACCCGCCGTGCGCACCATCGGCAAAATGCTCAGACGCAGGGTTTTGAAATTCAAGCACTGCAACAACGCATTGCCCGTCACGGATACGCGCGAGTTGTCCGATAACATTTCGTCCAAACCACTGAAATCGAACTCTTCGACGCGCAGCCCCTTATTCGCCAGATTGTTGATGCGCCCCAGCCATTGGGATGCGGATGCCTTGTCAGCGCCGCGGGCTTTGAGCCAGCCGGCCAGAGCGCCGTGCAGCCCTCGCACCCCAAACGAACTGGCGCTATCTACTGGCAAGAATGGATCGGGCTTATTGCGCTGAAAGCGTTGCACGCTGAACTGCTGTAGATGTACCGCCACACTGGCGAGCCAACTGCGCGCAGCCGCGCCCGCGACGTGCCCCAGCAATTGATCCGACATCTTCTTTTGCAAGCCCGCACACCGGCCCGCCAACAGGTCGGCCAAGGTCAACCCGGTCAGGGTTTGAACCGGCTCCGACACATCTACAATATCCACATAAGCCTGCGGCTGCATCACGCTGGCGGGCTTAATGGGCGCAAAGGGGTTGATCTGGCCTAGTTGGATGTGCTCCAGCGCACGGCGCGAGGAAATTCCCAGAGCGCATCCTTCAAAGCGCAAATCCCGTTGTTCGTCGAGTGATGCCATGCGAAGGTCTGCTCCCGATCCCCTTGTGCGCTGTGCCACGCCCGCAAGGTATGATAACCGCCACCCTTGCTTACGTTATGAAATACCCCAATCTCCCAGAACCCCAATGCTGGACAATTGGCCCAAACCCCGCACCTTATCGGGTATTTCGGTTAATCCGCTCAGCGAAGGACGCTCAACCCCCAGCGGTCGGTAACCCGCAAGCGAGCAAGCCTGCGTCTGGGCCTCCCGTGCAGCTTCGGCTGGTCAAGTAACGATTGGAGTACACCATGTCTGACAAGCGCGAAACCGCTGTAGGCAGCACTGATTTGATCGACGAAAGGATCCCCGCTTTCAGACGAAGAAAGGGCTTCTGGACTGGTATTCTCGTGCCGAGGCCGGAACGCTGATGCCGCCGATGACGCCAGAGGAAGCGGCAGAAATGACCGACTTCGCCCAGAAAACCGCGCCGAAGTAAGCGCCTTCCGCTCCACTAGTATTGAGGGTATCCGTTATGACTTCGCAACAAGGGAATTCGTTGACGCCGATGGAGCAACCGTCAGCCAAGAGTGGTTCGACAACTTGGCCAGAACTCTCGGGCCACGAACGGGAAGAGCGGGTCAGGCGACTATTCGCCGCGCGGCATTCCTCCAGTCCCTTGTACGCAGCGAGAGTAGCGAAAGACCCGGCATTTTGGGAGACGTACTCCGTCGGGGGGCCGTTTATGTTTCCGGAGGAATGGCTGCACATGGACCCGCAGGAAGTGCTCAGACTTCACCCGGTCTGAAAGGCGCATTCTCCCGCATCGAAGCCCCCGAAAGGGGGCTTTCTGATTCAGAGCAGGAAACCGTAGATCGCGTCCGTGGCTGGGTTGCGCCGGCACTGGCCAAACTCAAGAACATCCCCGCCGTAGAAGTCGTCTACGACCAGATGCAAATCCCGGACATTGCCCGGCGGATGCGGGCGCTGTCCGTCGCCTTTGCTGATGGCAACGCGCGGTCCGGTAAAGACCTGACCGGGTTTACAGACCGCCCCATTGAGGGTGCCTACATCGACGGCAAGATATGGCTGGTGGCCGGGTCACTGCAGACCAAAGCCCGGGCGAATGCGGTATTTGCCCACGAAGCCGTCGGACACCTGGCTGTCGAGTCCATGCTGGACGCCGCAGACCCGAAGCTGATGCCGCGCCTGGTCGTTTCCGGTGACGCTAAGCATGTATTTCATATCGCCCCTAGGTTACCTGTCATCGTTGAATTTATGCACCTTCTGCGTATTGCCCAGATCGGAGCACTCCCCTAAGATCGACAATCTGGCTTAAGTGTCAGCACTCATACAGCAAGTGGTGCGTTTGTCTGCTGTGCGTCGAGAAAGATTCTGGCCACCGAACAAAACGAATCCACGTTAAAAATAATGCTCAACCCCGAAGAACGCAAAAAACTGTCTGAGTTCGAGCGCCTGATGGTTGGCAGCTATTACCCTTGGCGGTCGAACTCAAGCCGGGACTTTGTGGTGGGAATTGATGCGCGGCCACTGGTTGCGTTGATCGATGCTGCGTTTTGTGGCGCCCGGGTCTATGAATTGATGTCGATTCGGCGACCTGGGGATTTACTGCATTACTGGTGGGTTTCCCTGTCGTTTTTGGATGATGAAGTTATCGAGCATGTCAGGGTACGGCGGAGGGTTAAACTGCGCGAGATTTTCGGTGCATCGGATTCGCCGGCCGGCATGCCATTCGTTGACTTTGACGATTGCTTTCAGCCAGATGTTGATGACAACCCTCCGCATGTTCAGGTTTGGCTGGAGCATCGCGTTCGAGCCTTTTGGCCTGAAAGGCTTGAGGAATTGCTGGCGTTGGTACTCAAGATGCAGAACAAGCTGCGGGAAACTTCGGACTTTCTGTTGCAGCACGAACTCAGTCTGATCGATGCACTCAAGCATCGGCTGGATTTTGTTGCCAATCCCAAGCGTGTCACGGATTTAGGAAACCCTGTTTCATTACAAACCAGCCTGCCCAATGATCTTTTCCAGGTGATCAGCGAGTTGGTGAAGCAGGATGATGTGCGGTCGGTATCGTGTGCGCTTGATGATTTTGCTGTGTGGCGTGTTCTTGTATCGGAGCAGGTAAGACGGTCCGTAACGTTCGGTGTTCCGCTCCAGGAAGCCTTTGGACTGAGTGGCCCAGATTCCGGGTTGAAGTATGTCACGGCCCAGGAGTGGGGCGGTGAGGTTCACATTCCGGTTGAGGGCGCATGCGAGGGCGATCTTTTTATCGCGCCAAAGTGGTTTCGATGTCGCCCAGAGGCCGCGATGGGCCCCGATGGCCGGCTTTCGAGGGTTACTTGGGGGAAAGGTGGCAGTTACCTTCTGGTGAATCAGGATTTGGGTGAGTTGGATTGTGCGACCCGCCAAGTTATCGGTGACTGGATTTTGTATCGGTCAAAGATTCCAGTCGATCCGCGCAATCCATTTACCCTGCACTCGACCGATCAGACATCATGACGAGTTTCCAAACAATATGGCGCTCACAAAAATCGTATCTGGTGGTCAGACCGGTGTAGACCGGGGCGCGCTGGATGCCGCGTTGGATGCCGGATTCCCATGCGGTGGGTGGTGCCCGGCTGGACGTAAGGCCGAAGACGGGCAGATAACCGACAGATACCCGGTGATCGAATTGCCAGGTGCAACCTACGATCAAAGGACGCGGCGCAATGTAATGGACTCTGATGGGACGTTAATTCTTTACTTTGAGCCAGTAGTGTCCCAACGTTTTTCAGAGGAGAACACCCTGGATTGGCGTTATTGGTGGCTCTGAATGGGTTGGGGGGTTTGTAAGTAATTGATTTATGGATGTTGTTTCGAACATGGTCAGACTCAGGA
>Ga0163151_10006936_pt1 | contig 13499 bp, 13 predicted proteins | sample OliLakLV19MP5IB2_FD_145596 | JGI IMG/M metagenome (GOLD analysis project Ga0163151, IMG submission 145596) | Freshwater microbial mat bacterial communities from Lake Vanda, McMurdo Dry Valleys, Antarctica - Oligotrophic Lake LV.19.MP5.IB-2 | ecosystem: Environmental > Aquatic > Freshwater >...
GCAGCTGCACCTGTTGGTGAGCCAACTCGACGTGCTCGATACGAAGACCATTGACGCCGAGCAGAAGTCCGCGTGATATTGTGAACGTCGGTGGAACCGGCTTTTCAACTAACGGAGGGACATTCTCTGAACCAACCTGTTCCTAGTTGATAACCGATGTAAGTTGGGTTACCGATATCTGGATTATTCAACGGCATGGCCCCATCGCCGCTTGCGCCAATCAGTCCACTGCCAAAGACTAATGCGTACCAACCGGGATCGAGTGCAAGTGTAAGATCACCAAAGACTTCAGCCGATGGTTCGGGAAAAGCGATTACCGTTGAACCCAAGACATCGGGAGTCGAAAGATCACCTGAGTCGGGAAAATCATTTTCATCAATCAGTGCGACTATCGCTCCAAAGAAGGTATCGGTGGTGCCTAGAGAGCCGACAAAATGTCCGCCGACTTGAGTCGTGATGACGGGTTGCGTCAGTTGAAACCGAACACCATTAAATACTGCCGCGCTAACATTGGCTCCGGGAATAACACCTCTAGGGATTCCCGTCGGCCCGAGCGTACCGCTCTCAAAGAGCATGTCGGCGCGGGCGCTGGTTCCGCGAAAAAGCAAAAGCGTTAAGGCGAGGATCAAAAAGCGGTTCATGAGTTACCCCCCGGTTACTGATCAGTATGAGAATAAGATAATGTCAATATATCAGGTTATTACGGACAACTCCAGCAAATCTTGTAGCTAATAAGCGACAGACAGTCAAGCTGCCAGGCCAGAAAATTGGCTAGCATGTTTGGCGATATCCTCAAAAAAGCTCGGCTAAAGGCCGGCATGACCCAGGAGCAATTGGCCTTTGAGGCCGACGTCGACCGTACCTTCCTCAGCCGTCTCGAAAACAACCGGATGTCGCCCACGCTCGAGACCCTTTTTCGGTTGAGCGACGCCCTGGGAGTTCCAGCTTCCTTGTTGATCGCGCGAGTGGAGAGATCGTGGAAACGTAAATAGATAATTGACGGGCCAGAAGTTTCGCTTCGCTGGCAGCGGCCCTCAAAGTCAAAATCTCTGATTTCTTTCCAGAATAGGGAATATCTAGAGAAACAAAGCCACCTGACGCAGCCAAACTGAATGACTTCGTAGAAGTTAAGAATTGGCAATCGTGCCCGAAAAGCAGCAATCATCTGGGAAACCTGGGGTTGATTCATCAACGCTCCTTGTTTCCCCCCGTAAATCTGACCCTAACCATTCAGGTGCCTGAATGTCAAATAAATCTTCCAGATTTTTCCGATCAACTTGCACGCAACCTGCACGTTACAGCTCGGATGCCTGAAATGTGAAGGTACAGGTCAATTCCAAACTGGCGAGAGTCCTTGCTTGACAACATCTTGAAACAGCGGAAGCACGTTTTTTCTTTCACCGCTGCCACCTATTAATGCCTTCTTATTAGCGCCCATCAGCGTAAATCAGCGGTCACTCTTCTTTTCCACCAAGGCGAGCCGCGAGCGTTAGCGACCGGAGTTCTTCAATTTCAGAACGTACCTCAAAGAACCCGACGCTAGCGCGTTGCGGCTAATATGGAACCGCGCGGCCAAAAGTCGCGACTGATATTGGCCACCCAATTGTGATAAAATCAGCGACGCGCTAAAGTATGTTTAGGCGCCGGTTCCTTGATAATTGGGTTGGAGAAGCACACCATTTGTTGGGGGACTTGGCCCAACCACGACTAAATCACGAGCTTTTTCGCGCCAAACCACAACATCTCGTGGGTCCGACCAAACCAACCACTACCTATAGACATTTTCTCTCCCCACCGAACACACCTAAGTCTAATGCTGAAACAGTATCTTGTGTTTACAGCCCACCAGAAATCACAAAACATCTTGTGGATCGCATCCTGCTGGGAAAAATTAGCGAAAAGAAGAGCATAAGAAAGCAGTTAGCTATGAATTCATTATCAGCCCAATCGCTAGCGCTCTCCGCTCATATCCCTTCCCCTGATTAGCATTCAACATTATGGAGAAAACGTATGTTCAGAATAACGAACTTCCGATTACTTGCCTTTTCGGTGGGTTTCCTCTTGGGTTGCAACACGTTAGCGGTCCTTGCCGAGGAACAAGCAACTCCTGACGAGTTTCCCGAAGGGTATGTCGCCGAGGCACCACTGCCCCAAGATTTCCCGATTCCCAGCGAACCGGGAAAGGTCATCGAAAAAACCTACCCGGTCGTGCGTTCTTACTCGGCCACCGGCACTGGGGCTTTTATGAAATGCTTCGCGTATCTCTCTGCGAACCAATACAAGATGACGGCCCCCGTGGTCATGGATTTACAGCCAGCAGCAGAAGCCGATAAAGCTGCTTCAATCGACGGCATGCCCGCGCCGGTTGCCAGGATGCACTTTCTGCTCGAACAAAACTCGCTCGACAAACCGCAGCAAGTCGGTGAAGTGCAAGTCGCCGATATTCCCCCGCTGCGTGTCCTCAGTATCGCGTTTCACGGTGAGACCACGGCAGAGAAAATCAAGGAAGGTCAATCAGCACTTGAAGCCCGGCTTGCTGAAATGCCGAGCGTCGCACGTGCCGGCGAGTACCGCGTTCTGGGTTACAACAACCCCATGATCAAGCGTGCGAAGAATCTCTGGGAACTGCAATTGCCCATCGCCGAGAAGTCCAAGAGCAAATATCATCACTGAGCTATCAGCGTTCTCTGCGATCCTTAATTGGTTTCTCAGCTCGCCAAAAGCCGAGAAATATTGCACTTTGGCAAACTTTGCCGATCAACCAAGGACTGATATGAAATCCGATTGTACGCGTTGAACCGAGCTTGGTTATCAAACCGCCAAGCTTTATCCGAAGATCGCTATTAGGGATCTGGAATTGATTAAGGCGGTATGAATTTCCTGTTGCCGTTACGCGGCACAACCCCTTCTAGTTCCCTGGCCTACGACCCAAAATTGGGTAAACAAAAGTGCTGGTTGTTGAAGGATCAAGGATTGATCCGTCCACACTTTTTAAGTTTCAAACAGGGAGGTTTCGCCATGTTACGGCCATTCTGGGCGCTCGCTTTGGCGATCGCATTCATAGTCAGTCAAGGCGTGGGTCATGCCCAAAGCTGGACGTTTGACGCCGACGCGTTGTTTCTCAAGCTCGGCACGTCAGTCGGCACGGCTGACGAGGACGTCTTCGACTATGAAACTGGCTCTCGTCTCGCCATCTCACGTCTCGGTGCCAGCGACGTGGGCTTTCGCACGACTTGGTTCCAGTGGGACCATGCGGCCACGGATTCCGCTGTCGGCTTTATTGAACTTGAAACCTACAACCTCGACTTCGAGATTTTCAAACGCCTTGACCTCTCGAATCGCACCACCTTGGAACTGAGCGGTGGCGTACGCTACAACGAAACAGACTACATTTACGACGGCGCCCCCAATGACTTCAATGGCGTTGGCGGCTTGGTCGGCCTCCGTGGCGGTTTGCAAGTTCTAGAAAATGGCGTGCTTTACGCGCGCAGCAAATTTGCTGTCCTCATGGGTGACGGCGCTCACGATGGCGACGACGAAGACCTTGATCCCGCCTTCGATGTCATACGTAGCCAGACCGAGATCAGCCTGGGCTACGAGCATCGCTTCACCATGGGCAATCTGGTGATTGTCCCGCGGTCTGGCGTGGAATGGCAGAATTGGGAAGGCTTCGGCATCGACCCGGTTGACGAGCACCCAGATAATGCTCTGGGCCTGTTCGGCTTCGTCGGCGGCGTGAGCGTTACCTACTAGTGCCGATTTGTTCCTGCTATCACTTACCTTGTATGCCTCGCAGCGGTGGGCCGACTTGTCGGCCCACCGTTGTTTCATTGTTGGGCTTTGCCTGCATGTCGGTTCTCGTCCTTGGCTCGTCGGTCAAGAAACAGCCCTCGATCTTGCCAAAGTCTTGAGAGCTGTTATCGTGACGAACGACCTTGATTGCCAGGGTTAGCAAACTCGCATCGATAGCACCAGTGTGTTTAACTCCTGAACGTGAGTGCTCATGGAAAACTTTGCCGAGCTGATCCAAAGTGCCGCCGACGCGATGTTCATGCCCTGGACCGTCGGCATCTTGATGGCGACGGGCATCTTCTTCACGATCCGGCTCGGGTTTGTGCAAGTTCGCCGGTTGCCCGAAGCCGCGCGGACGATGCTCAGCTCGCAGCAGTCAGGCACCGCCGGCGCGTTGCCACCCTGGCAAGCCTTCATGATGGCGCTGGCCGCCACGATTGGCACTGGAAATATCGCAGGCGTCGCCACAGCCATTGTCTCCGGCGGTCCCGGAGCGCTCTTCTGGATTTGGTGCTACGGCTTCTTCGCGATGGCGATCAAATTCGCCGAGGCGGTATTGGGACTTGAGTTCCGCATCGCCCGTGGTAATCAAACTCTCGCCGGTCCCATGTATTACCTGCGCGATGGCATCAAATCCCCCACCCTCGCGTGGACCTTTGCTTTCGTGGCCGGAATGGCGTGCTTGTTCACCACCCCGCTCACGCAGCCGAACTCCGTGGCGGTCGCCGTGGCCAGTCAGTTGGAGCGGCACGAGCTGCGCATGGGGAGTTGGACGATTGGCGGAATGGACATCAATGCCAATCGTCTGATGATTGGCTTCGTGCTGGCCGTGCTCACGTGGCTCGTGATCATCGGCGGCGTGAAGGCGATTGGCCGCGCGGCCGAGTGGCTTTCGCCGCTCAAGGTGGGGCTGTACATGATCGGCGGCATCGTGGTCATCGGCATGCACGCGGCGCAACTGCCGGAAATCCTAGCTATGGTGTTTCGCGAAGCGTTTTCCCTGGAGGCCGGCATTGGCGTGGCGGGGGGAGTGAGCGTGTGGACGGCCCTCCGCTACGGCTTGGCGCGTGGAGCGTACGCCAACGAAGCCGGCTACGGCACGGCGGCGGTCGTCTACGGCGTTGCCAAAAGCGCTCGACCCGAACAGCAAGGGCTCAACGCCGTGATGGAAGTGTTCATCATCACCTTCGTCACGTCGTCGATCAGCGCGCTGTCGATTTTGTTGACAGGAGTTTGGAACAAGGGCGAAACCAGTTCCGCCGTCGTTGCCGAAGCGTTCAACGTAGCCATGCCGAGCGTCGGCGGCTGGATGCTGGCGATCTCGGTCTTTCTCTTCGGCTACACCACGCTCATCGGCTGGGCGTTCTACGGCGAACAGTTTCTGGAATACCTCTTCGGCCCGCGGATCATCGCGCCGTACCGTTGGTGCTACTGCCTGCTGATTCCCTTCGGCGCGGTCGCGAAGGTGGACACGGTTTGGGCCTGGGGCGACATCCTCAATGCGCTGCAGATATTCCCCAACCTCGTGGGCTTGTTTCTACTGAGTGGCGTTGCCGCAGCAGCAGCAAAAAGAATTCATGTAGAATCAAAAGAATAAAAGTGGGCGATGAGGGACTCGAACCCCCGACATCCACGTTGTAAGCGTGGCGCTCTAACCAACTGAGCTAATCGCCCTTTCAAGAATTAGACAGTATCTTGTTCGATAAGGTGAGTGTCAATCCAAAGGAATTCACGAGTCCAATGATCGTACTGGAATTGTTGACGACTCTGCTGCTGGCGGTGCATTTGCTTGCCATGAATCTCGCGAGTGCGGGGCCTGTCGTTTGCATTTGGCTCCGCTGGGGTGGCAACGAGTTGAACGATTCTCTTGGTCGCCAACTCGCATGGTGGTCAATAGTAGCATTGGTTTTGGGCATGGTCACCGGCGGCTTGCTCATCGTTACGACTCCCGGTGATGGGTTATGGAACGCTCTCGCCAGATTTCCGGCCAACGCCTATTGGTTCGCTGCCGCCGAGTTGGTGTTTTCGCTCGTTTGCCTCGTCGCCATCTCTGGTGGTTGGCAGGTGTTGAACAAGTGGTGGCTAGCCTTCCTGGCTGTGATGACAGCTACAAATCTGCTCTATCATTTTCCACCGATGATGGCGGTCATCGGGCAACTTGCTACCAACGGGAAGTGGGCTAGCGAGGCCGTGATCGACCGCCCCGTGCTGCTCGGCTTGATGGGACGTGGCGAGGTTTTGGCGCTCTCGTTTCACTTTGGTTTGTCATCTTTGGCTGTTGCTGGAATCGCTGTTCTGCAACTGCTTACTCGACAACAAAAGCAAGCTGCGGAAGCGATTGCATCGCCAGCGCGAGGCGCAGCAGTCATTGCGTTGGTCGCAACGCTCGCTCAGATTCCGATTGGCGTGTGGCTGTTGACGAGTTTGCCAGCCGCGTCACGCACGGCACTCATGGGAACAAGTTCGCTTGCCTCGCTCACGTTCCTGGTCGCGCTCGTGACATCCCTTGGGTTGTTGCAACGATTGGTAACCGTGGCACTTGGCGAGACAGATCACAAGAACCTGCGGCAAGTCGTGTCGCTGCTGTGCGGCGTCGTGCTGTTAATGACGTTCTCGCTGCGGCTCTCGCGGCCGAACGTGCCGCTGCCGAAAGCTGAAACAAAAATAGCCTCGAACCAAGCGGTCCGAGGCTGAGAATGATATTCGCTTGTAAAACACAGGCTACTTGGCCGGTTCCTTCTTAGCATCTTCCAAAGAACCACCAGGAAGTTCGCCTGCCGCGATGAGCTCACCAAATGTGGGGCTCTTGTCATCACCGGCGACGCTGTGCATCTCAGCGACTTTCTTGAGCGCCTCGACAATTTTCGCTGGATTCTTCATGTCAGTTTTTTTATCCAACAATTCGACAAGGTGAACACCATAAGGATTGTGGTTCTTGCGCAGCTTGCCTTGATGACAAACGAAGCAACCGGCTTGCTTCACTACCTTGGCGTAATCCGTGGTTTTGTCTGGTGTGTAGAGCGTGATGAATTCTTTCTGAAATTGCAGAATGGCTTGTGCTGGCCGCGTGAGCGAGAGTGAAATTAAGAGAGCCATCACAATTGTTAGAGCGTACTTAGGCATAATCCGAAAACCTCTTCTGGGGGAAAATGGCGACGACGTAAGGCAATTAAATAGAACTTCTGAATTTAGGCGTGTCAAGGAAGGGAATGGCGCGGCAAGTAGTTAGCGCCGCGACTTGTCGCGGGAATAGGGAGTGACAATGCTCCAGCGCTGCGGGCGCAATCCCGCTTTGACCGGATTCTCTTCGACGTAGGCAGTCGCTTTGAGGTAATGTTGTTCGTCGAAAATAAAAGGGCACCAATAATTCCGCGCCCAGGGCGAGGGAATTCTGCCTGAGGGGAAATATGTTCCGCAAGTGGATGCGCACCATGGGCATTGAGCCGGCTGGTCGCCTTGGCCTTCAAATGAGCAGCGATTTTGTCGATGTCATTGCCATGATTCAACATCACCAAATGCACATGGTCGTGCAGAATGGCTAACGCATGAATCACATAAGCGTGTTGAGCCTGAGCATCAGCGTAACCCTTGGCGATGAGTACCGCTTGTTGGCCAGTCAATCTGACTGGGGGGTAACGAAGGGATTTTTTCGCTGCAAGACGCAGCTTGTCATCATGCGGTCGCGCGGCGACCGAGCGAGTGGTCTGTACTTTGGTCGCAGGTCCGAACTTGTGGAGCTCGAATTCGCGGACGGTTTCGGACCACGAGCCGCGAGGATCGTTGGGGAGCCAGAATCCGTAGGCGGAGAATATGAAGTGATAGCCGAGGATTGGCATTGGCTGTTCTCCCGTTGTGCGCGGCAAGCAGCGGCGCTTCTTTAGCGCCGCGACTTATCGCGGTTCTTATCCCATGTGCTTGATGACGGCCTCGCCGAATTCGCTGCACTTCACGAGCTTCGCGCCGTCCATTTGGCGCTCGAAATCGTAGGTGACTGTTTTCGCGCTGATTGCGCCATTCAAACCCTTGATAATGAGGTCGGCGACCTCGGTCCAGCCGAGATAACGAAACATCATCTCGCCGGAGAGAATTACTGAGCCGGGATTCACTTTATCTTGGTTGGCGTACTTGGGGGCCGTGCCGTGCGTGGCTTCAAAAATGGCGTGGCCGGTGTCGTAGTTGATGTTGCCACCGGGGGCGATGCCGATGCCACCGACGCAAGCGGCAAGCGCATCACTGATGTAGTCGCCATTGAGATTGAGCGTGGCGATCACATCGTAATCTTCGGGGCGGGTGAGGATCTGTTGCAGCATCGCGTCGGCAATCACGTCCTTCACGACGATTTTTTTGCCGGTCTTAGTGGATACAAATTCGCACCAGGGACCGCCGTCGATCTCCACCGCGCCGAACTGTTCCTTCGCACACTGATAGCCCCAATCGCGAAAGCCACCCTCGGTGAACTTCATGATGTTGCCTTTGTGGACAAGCGTCACCGAGCGACGATCATTGTTGATGGCATACTGAATCGCCGCTTTCACCAAGCGTGTCGTCCCTTCTTGGCTCACCGGCTTGATGCCGAAGCCCGCAGTGTTGGGGAAGCGCACCTTCTTCCAGCGGTCGGGAAACGCCTCGGCAAACAGTTTGCTGAACTTTTGGCAATCCTCGCTAGCGGCTTGGAACTCAATCCCCGCGTAGATGTCTTCGGTGTTTTCGCGGAAGATGACCATGTCGGTCTTTTCCGGTTCCTTCACGGGAGTTGGTACGCCAGTGAAGTACTGTACGGGACGTAAACAGACGTAGAGATCTAGAATTTGCCGCAGCGCCACGTTAAGCGAGCGAATGCCGCCACCCACGGGCGTCGTGAGTGGGCCTTTGATCCCCACGAGTAGTGAACGGAAAGCGTCTAGCGTTTCGTCGGGAAGCCAATTGCCGGTAGCATTGAACGCTTTTTCGCCGGCGAGAACTTCCTTCCAGACGATCTTCCGCTTGCCACCGTAAGCCTTCTCGACCGCGGCCTCGAACACGCGTTGACTCGCCCGCCAGATATCGGCCCCCGTGCCGTCCCCTTCGATGAAGGGAATGATCGGGTGATCGGGCACCTGCAGGCGGTCCCCTTGTTTGGTGATTGGCTGGCCTGCGGCAACATCGGTCATCGTCGTGTGCTCCCTAGTCTCGAATCTCAAGAGGAAAGTGCTACCCCGCGAAGAATTTGCTCCACGGGGAAGTTGCTGATTTTCGGATGAGTGCCGTAGGGGAGTCAATGGGCCAAAGGAGCGGCGAGCAACTACCGCTGGGGTGTTGTCCCGCGTAATTCGCAACCCTATACTCGGCTAAGGGCCACGTGCCGCATGTTTCTCATCCATTTCGACTTATCGCGAGGGATTCAGCTATGCCGTTTTCGTCCAATCGCCGTGACTTTCTAGCGACAATCGCCGCTACGGGGGCCGGGATTACTTTGGGGAACTCACCGATGACGCGGTTATTTGCCCAGGATGCAGCCTCCGCTGAACCCTTCAAGATTTCGGTGGCCGAGTACTCGTTGCACAAGATGATCGGTAAGGGCGAACTCGATCCCCGAGACTACGGGCCGTTCTGCAAGGAGAAATTCGGGGTCGACGCGGTTGAATATTGGATGGGGCCTTTTGCCGACAAAGCCAAGGATTTGGCCTACATGGGCGAAATGCAGAAAAAGTCGGAGGATGCTGGCGTGAAGCAGCTTCTCATCATGTGCGATATCCCCGACGGCAAAGGGGATTTGGGTAACCCAGACGAAAAACTGCGGCAAGTCGCCGTGGAGGAGCATTACCCGTGGGTTGAGGCCGCCAAGCGGATGGGCTGCCACTCGATCCGGGTGAACGCCCGTTCGTCGGGTAGCCGCGAGGAGCAAGCCGAGCTAGCAGCCGATGGGCTGCGAAAGCTGAGCGAATTCGCGGCTCCTCATGCGATCAACGTCATCGTCGAGAACCATGGCGGCTTCTCGTCGGATGGGGCTTGGCTGGCTGGGGTCATGAAAGAAGTGAATCTCCCCAATTGCGGCACCTTGCCCGACTTTGGCAACTTCTTCATCGATCGCGAAAAAGGCGAGGAATATGACAAGTACAAGGGCGTCGAGGAACTGATGCCCTACGCCAAGGCTGTGAGTGCCAAGAGCCATGTCTTTGACGCCGAAGGAAATGAGTCCGAGATCGACTATTTCCGCATGATGAAGATCGTCCTCGACGCCGGCTATCATGGCTACGTGGGAATCGAGTGGGAGGGCTCCGATCCGGAATCAGAAATCGAAGGGGTACTGCTAACCAAAAAGCTCTTAGAGCGGGTTCGCGAAAAAATGGCTTGAGCGAAAAGTCAAAAAATGTCCAAACTTCTTGAGGCGGCTCCATTGGGGCCGTCTTTTTTCGTGGAATTGCCGACAATTGAGGGGGCAAGAACCTCAGCAAGACCGTCATCCGGTCACCTGGACATTTGAGATTATGGGACTTTATCGCCTGCTTAAAAACTAGGCACTCGATCCCGCGCAGGACTCGCGCATGCCCTGCCCGAAAATAGGCAGCGATCGGCAATCGACGTAAGTGCAAGCAGTGCAAGGCCCTACGTGATTCATTTGATCGCTAGCGAATAGTGGGGGTACACACGGAGGCCGCAGCGGCCCTTCGGCCACGAAACCTGCTGAATGCGTAAGGAGACGAATGTCATGCTAGCCCAATCTCTGGAGACTTATCGAGAAGTTTTACAAGTCGCCGACAACCTCTACCGCCAAGACCCCGACTGGGTCACCTTCTTCCGGGAAGTTGTTGGTATCGACGGTATCATCCGCAAGAAATTCCCTTCGTTTGAAGAACTCACCAAATTCGAGCAAACCGACGAGTTCGACCGGATCCAGAAGATGTTGGTCAAACTGCGGGAAAAGCGGAACGCCTCGGACCCCGAAACAGAGCCTACCCGCGTCATCACCGTCCGCCTGCCCAAGAGCATGCACGAGTACCTGCGGACCGAGGCTCACGACCTACGGACTAGCATGAACAAGCTCTGCATTTCGAAGCTGCTGCAGGTGATCGGCGAGGAAATGATCCCGAACGAGCGTTCTGCCAACGGCGAGGCCGCCCCGGCACCCGCCCCACGCCCAGCGACCAACAACCACTTGGCCGCTGCTGGCACTGTGCCCTTTAGCCAACCGACTCAGCCATCGTCCCAAGGCGGCTACCAACCTGGGTTGCAAAGCTCACCCCAACCACAAACAGCGACGATGCCGTTTAAGCCGTCTCAGCCGCGTTTCTAACCGATCGTAGCGAAAGACAGTTCGCAGGAAGCAGGATAGCCTCGACCGAGTTCCGTCGGTCGGGGCTATTTCCACGCGCTAAAAGAAAAGAATAGAACGCAGATAGTTGCGGATTTGGCGGATATTCACAGATCAGAAAGATGACGGTCTGAGATTTTAGGTATGGCCGGTAACTGAATCCGCGATTATCAGCAAAATCTGTGTTTGTCCGCGTTCTATTCCTCGTCTGCGGGTTAAAAAATCCGGAGAGGACCTGTAAGCCGGGTTCTGTCTCGTCCGAGAACGAGCGGCGATCATTCCTCTACGACCACGGTTGCCCGTGGCCTCTAGCAACCTACCCGAGAGTCGTGGCGAGTCGGACCGACTCTGCTCTCTGCTTGGTCTTGCACCGGGTGGGGTTTACCGAGCCAAGCGAGTCACCTCGCCTGCTGGTGCGCTCTTACCGCACCTTTTCACCCTTACCCCGCACCGAAGTGCGAGGCGGTTTATTTTCTGTGGCACTTTCCCTAACCTCGCGGCCGGTGGGCGTTACCCACCACCCTGTCCTGCGGTGCCCGGACTTTCCTCCCGTTCGCTTGCGCGAACCGGCGATCGCCCAGTCCTCTCCGGAAGTAGTCATGATAACACGCGGGAGCTAATGAACGCAGTGCCTGACGCCAGAACGACACGCGGCTACGTCCAGACTACCAGCGACATTTACACAAAAAATGCTAAACTTTGGCTATGAACGCTAAACCTTTACTCCATAAGATTGCCCAAGTTTTGGCCGAGCATCGTCTCGACGCCGTGATGATCGGCAACTCCGCCGCGGCCCTGCACGGTGCGCCGGTGACTACGCTCGACATCGACTTCATGTTTCGCAAGACGCCGACGACATTGAGAAAACTGAAGGCCGTTGCCAAAAGTCTTGACGCTAGTATTCTCAAACCCTACTACCCTATCTCCGACCTCTACCGGGTCGTGAACGACGACCGGGGCATGCAGCTCGATTTCATGGCGAAGCTGCACGGCATCCGCTCGTTTGATGGGCTGCACTCGCGGGCCGTCAGCGTTGCATTTGGAGAACAAACAATTCTCATTGCGAGTCTGGCGGATATAATCAAAATTGACCCTGCAATATCACGAAAAAAGTTCAGACCCGTACATGTGAGTCCGGAAAGCAAACTCAACGTGAACAAGAAAATAGCCATGAAGACTACACCTCGAAAGTCTGCGAAAGATGCTCTCCGCATGGAGAGTGATCGGGCTGTCGTTGAACAAATCCGACGTTTGTTGGCGCTGCCGATGAACAAGCGAACTCATTTTTTGCGCGTGCGGCATCCAGCAGGTGGCTCACATTTATAGGTTAGCTTTTACCCAGTAAATATTGAACTACTCGACTTTAGCCTAACGCTTCGCAAAGAATCGTTTGAGCGCAAATCATTTACCGTCAATTCGGTTGGTCTGCTCAAGTAGTTCTTTCCGGGGGAGCTTACAAGGGCGACAGGCTGAACTGCTTTGATCGCAACCTGATTTGTCCACTTAAAAATCTGCCGAAACCCCGTCATTTTTTGTTTCAGAACTAACCATATAGCAATTTCACACTGCCCCTGGCAAACCACTGCCCAGCGACCTATTCTAATTCGCTACCTGATGCGTTTTAGCACGATGGGAATTAACCCCGGGCTACCTGATAATCTCAGTTGCGGCATCCCGAAGTGTAACTGGTTTTGCGGAGATCACCCCTGGAAAAATGGGGTATATTTTGGATACTCGCCATTTAGGGTACTTGCTTTAAGTGTTTTCGCGTTAGTGGTTAATCCAGGCAAGTCAATTGCGGTATTTGTTTTTAATCGGTTCACCACAGAGAGTTGTGGTTTTTTACCCCCCCTGATGAGCTAGTCATGGACGACTTGGTTCTACAGGAATTGTAAAGGTAATTGAGTAAAAAAAGACATGGCATACAACATGAAACAGAGAGTCGACGCCCTGACCCCGCGTCAATTGGAAGTTGTACGGTTGGTTAGTTTGGGCTGTATCGTCGAAGAAATCGCGAACATTTTGGATTTGGCCGTCAGCACGGTCGACAATCACAAGGCGGCGGCGATGAAAACGCTGGGGACCGATAAGGCCACCCTCCTGACTCGCCTTGCGATCAAGAATAAGATCAGCCCGCTTGATGACAAGCTGACAGCTTCCGAGAAGCGTAAGAGCGGCCGCAAAAACGACGGTTGGAACTAGGCTTTGTCCCAAAACTGGTATTTGAGTTAAATCGTACTTGAGCGATGCTGTGTGGAAACACTCGTTTCTTGCCAAGGAGGGCTTCGCGATGGCTCGCTTGTTGTTAACGGATGAAGACTGGAAATTGGTTGCCGATGTGTTTCCTGAGCCGGCGACGACGGGTCGACCGCGGCGGAACCCACGGCAAATACTCGATGGCATCTTGTGGGTGCTG
>Ga0163151_10006940_pt1 | contig 13489 bp, 14 predicted proteins | sample OliLakLV19MP5IB2_FD_145596 | JGI IMG/M metagenome (GOLD analysis project Ga0163151, IMG submission 145596) | Freshwater microbial mat bacterial communities from Lake Vanda, McMurdo Dry Valleys, Antarctica - Oligotrophic Lake LV.19.MP5.IB-2 | ecosystem: Environmental > Aquatic > Freshwater >...
CTCGGCGCGAATTTTGGCAGCGTTCCCTGCGACAACAGTTTGTATTTGTTGGGCTCGTCCTTCGCCCCTTTCAAACTCCGACCGACGCTGAGTAATTGAGCTAAACCCATAACATCAGATCATCTTAAATGCTTCAGGTGACAGTTCTTCATCCACCATGCTGGCTGTCTCGTAACGTGCCGGACTCCAAATCTCAAAACGATCCACCAGCCCCACCAACATTGCTTCCCCGTCGATCCCGACTGCTTTTGCCATCGCTTCCGGGAGACAGATCCTTCCACCCTTGTCCAGCTGGACCCTGTCCGAGCGTTTTCCTATCAACCGGCGCAACGCCTCGGCTTTGGGATCGGCGTAAGGCATCGATTTCATTTTCAGGACAAGGGCCTGCCACTCTTCCGGAGGAAGCACCAAGAGGCAGGCCTGTTGTTCCGGGCCTTTCGGCCACAAAATAAGGGTAAAGGTTACTTCAGGTTCAGAAGGCCGCCACTTGGCCGGGACTTGCACGCGCCGCTTCTCATCGACTCCGTGGCGGTAGATCGAATTGTAATAAATCGGCTCGCTGGATCCTTCTGTTGGCATGCTATAAACCACCTGGAAAACCCACCCACTACACCACCACAACGACCCACTATTAATCACTTCGCCCCACGAAGGTCAACTTTTATTCCACAAGCTCCGAAAGAAACGATTCACAACTTACTCACAGATTCCAATAGAATGACACTCATGCCTTGAATCAGGTCGTCGTGCGAAAAATCGAACCAAACATTGGTTCTTTGAGCCCGTTTCTGACTATCTTCCAACCTCTATGCGCACCGCTGACTACGATTTTTTAATTCCCGAGGATTTGATCGCCCAAAACCCATCCCCGCAACGCGATGACTCGCGTCTCATGGTGCTTGATCGGGCCACCCGCAAACTGGCCCATCACTCTTTTCACGATTTTGTTTCATTTCTCAGTCCCGGGGATCTTCTGGTCTTGAATGATTCCAAAGTTTTTCCTGCCCGGCTCCGAGCTATCAATCCTGCCACCAGCGGAAGATTTGAAATATTACTGCTGCAAGAATTAAGAGGGCGCTGGTGGTGGAGCATGATGAAACCCGGCAAACGAGCCAAGCAGGGCACAAGGCTGCGCCTGATTACTCCCGATGGTTCCTTTTACGGCCCGGCAATCATGGTGCGGGATGTCAATCCCGCCGGCCATCGACTCCTGGAATTCGAAGGAAATCCGGACATCTACGCATTGGCGTTAAAGCACGGTGAACTTCCCCTGCCCCCCTACATCACGCGACCTCCCGGCCCGAGTTCCCCAGAAGACCTCGAACGGTATCAAACCATATACGCCCGCGAAACAGGATCAGTGGCCGCACCCACGGCAGGGCTCCATTTTACTCCTGACATCATGCGCCAGCTCTCAGAAAAAAATGTTGATGTAGCTTTTGTTACGCTCCACGTGGGACTAGGCACTTTCTCCCCAGTAAAAAGCGAACTGCTGGAAGATCATCTCATGCACACGGAACAGTTCTCGATTCCCGCCGCAACTTTGGAAAAAATTGCCCGGACAAAGAAACGAGGCAACCGGGTCGTCGCTGTCGGCACCACTTCTGTGCGGGTGCTGGAGACAGTCTTTCAAAGCGAACCAGCCCCGGTGGAAATATCGGGTGCCACTAATATTTTCATCCACCCGCCCCACAAATTTAGGGTGGTCGATGCGCTCCTGACCAATTTTCATCTTCCCCGGAGCACGCTCCTGATGCTGGTCAGCGCTTTTGCTTCTCCTGGAAGTTTGGACGGGCGTGAATTCATCCTGGGTGCCTACCAGCAGGCGGTGGCGAATCGATACCGATTCTTCAGCTATGGCGATGCCATGCTGATTCACTGATGCGTCCGGCTACTCGGACAATATCCTAACCTCGACGATTTCGCCGGGACGCAGTTTTAGTTTTGCATCAAGGCCGATGACCACCGGAAGTCCCATGTCCACCAACATTCCCTGCCTCGACAAGGCCAGTCCGTTGGTGATGGACTGCAACTGAGAACCCACTTCTTCGATTTGGGATGTAGTGATTTGCAGCTTGGGACTCCGCGTCCGGATCTCGACGTTCATTCCGACCTGAGGTTCAAACGGGAACGGTTGACGCAAAAATCCGACGAGCCGTTCGGAGGTTTCCGATTGAAGCAGAACAATCGGTTCCCCTTCCCTCATGGTTTCTCCTGCGAACCGGTAGATTCCCTGCACCACGCCGTCAAAAGGAGCCCTGATCACCAAACTGCCCCAGTTGGTTATCGCCATGATCATCTGCTTGTTGAGCATGCTGATCTCCTCTTCGCTCGCGATTTGGCTGTGCATTGATGGATCGCCGAGTGAACGCAGTCTGGCGAGGGATTCATCCATCTCCTTTATCAGGTTCGCGGATTCAGTCACTTCAGTCTTGATGGCGTCCCTCGACTTGAGAGAGAGATCGTAAAGGTCTTCAGATAACAATCCTTCCCGGAAAAGTTTTTCGTTTCGTTTCAACTCGTTTTCGGCCCGGTCAAGCTGGATTCTCGCGACAGCCAAGTCCAGCTTGAGACGAAGATTGTCCGCCCGAAACCTTTCATAATTAACCGCATTCCTTTCCGCAGTGGTTGGTTGCAACCGGCTCAGCGCCAAATGTGACTGCAACCGGAGATAGTCGAGCGAGGTCCGGTGATCCGCCGAGGTGATGGTGGCGATCGGATCACCCTGCTTGACTCTTTGGTAAAGGGTCACGTGAACATCCGTAAGCGTGCTGGACATGGAAGCGGCGAGCACCGTCTGACGTCCTTCGGCGGCCGCGAGGAACGTGGCGCTCAGCCCCCGGTGATGCACAAGCCAGACGAGAGCTCCCAGAGCAGCGACAAAAACCAGTAATGGAACCACCTGCAACTTGAATTCCCTGACTTTTGAACTCCACGGAGAGGGTATCGGAGGCAGCGGTCTTTTTTCGTTGTCCGGCGCTGGAGATATTGGTGCTGGCGTCATTAATTTTTCCCGGTAAAAAAGATTATTAATGTAATTCCAGCGAGATTCAAGGGAACATGTGGCCAGGGGCGTGATTAAGAACGGGGGATTGCCCCGATAAGGGTAGGAACGGGGGATTGCCCCGCCCCTCCCTTCCAAACCGGACTGGCGGATCTCCCGCATCCGGCTTTCCAGTTCGTGGTCTTTGATAGACTTCTTTGCTTTAATTTAGATCACAGCGATGCCATGTTGTTTTTATGAAAAAAGGGATTTTATCCGTCATGCTGGTTGCGGTCTGCCTGATGATTGCGGGCTTCTTTTTGCTCTACAGCAGGCTCGATTCGATCGCCAAATCGGCGATTGAATCCGTTGGCAGCTCTCTCACCGGAACTCCGGTCCGTGTCGAGGCGGTGAAGATTTCACCGCGTGAAGGGACGGGAGAGCTTCAAGGTTTTTCGGTCGGCAATCCAGCAGGTTTTAAGTCGCCCACCGCGATCAAAGCCGGCAGCGTGGCGCTCTCCATCAACATCAAGAGTCTGAGGCAGGACAAGCTTGTGGTGCCCAGCATCAAGATGTCGGCACCAGAAATAACTTTTGAAGGAGGTTTGAAAGGGAACAATTTGAGCGCGTTGCTTGAACAGGTGCAGAAAGGGAGCGATCCGGCGCAGAAACCGGTTGAAAAAAAGGAGTCTAACACCCAGAAAAAACTTCAGGTCGATGAGATTTTGATCACGGGAGCAAAGGTCAATGTCGGTGCCACAATCCTCGGCGGAACCGCTGTCTCCCTGGTCCTGCCCGATATTCAGATCACCAAGCTGGGACAGGGGCCGGAAGGCATCACGGCCGGAGAGATATCGGAGAAGATTCTTAGAATCCTTCTGGAAAAAACCCTGGAAGCCACGGCCAAAAATTTGCAGGCGGTGGGAAAACAATTGAAGGATGGGGTCAGCGTCATTCCTGGCGCTGGGACCAATGCGGTAGAGGCAGTAGGAAAAGGGCTAAAGAACATTTTCAAGTGAGATCTGAAAAGGGGGAAATGTTTGCATGTGGCCATTTCGAAAAAAACATTCCAACAAAGCTCCGAAGGAGGTCTTCAAAGACGGTACGACAGCCCGGTATGATTCCAAACTGGATTCATGGACCTTTGAACTCGAAGAGGTCGAGTTCCATTTATCGGGCATTCAGTTTAAGGAGGAAGCTTTTGACTGGGCCAGGCAGGTTGTAGTGGTGGTCCGATCTCTCGATCAACAAATCAAGAAAAGCGTGGCCGGATGCCTGGAAGGTCGGCCATGCAACACCGATGCGGCGCAAATATTCTGGGTCAATCTGGACGACTATAAAACTTCGAAGACGTTTGACCTGGCTTTCGGCGGAGATGATTCATGGGGAGATTTTGGTGTCAATGTGATCGTTACCGACGGTAAAATTGTCAATGTTTTTAGAGGGGACTAAAATTCCAAATTGACGCGCAGCAATCGTGCTCATCATAATTCTGGATTCTATGAATTACCTACGCTCACTGATTCCATTTTCTCTGGTTTTGCTTTCAGCAATTCCTTTGGCTGCAGATGTCAAATTGTCGGCGCTTTTCAGCGACAACATGGTTCTTCAGCAAGGAATCAAGGTTCCTGTTTGGGGCTGGGCTGATGAAGGTGAAAAGGTCGAAGTGACTTTTGCAAACCGGACGGTCTCCACTGTGGCTAGAGACGGAAAATGGAAGGTTGAACTCCCTGAACTCAAGAGCAGCACCACACCCCAGGTATTCACGGTCACAGGACGCAATCGTCTGGAACTAAAAGAAGTCCTTGTCGGTGAGGTGTGGATTGCCAGCGGACAATCCAACATGGAATGGGGAATGAGGTCGAGCTACCAGCCTTCCAATGACATCGCCCGCGCCACCAACCCAAACATCCGTCTTTTCACCGTGCCCAAACTCAAAGCCAACGAAGCGGTCGGGGACACGAAATCAAAATGGGAACAGTGCGGTCCGGCGACGGTGGCGAACTTCTCCGCTGTGGCCTATTATTTTGGCAGGGACCTTCAAAAATCACTCCAAGTTCCCATCGGGCTGATCCATACATCTTGGGGTGGCTCGCCAGCAGAGGTTTGGATACGGAACGAAATCCTCCGAAACAATCCTGATTATCGCCGTGATTTGCTCGACGCTTACCCCGCACAGCTGGCCCGCCACAAGGAAAGCATGGCAAAATGGGAGGCAGAAACCGCAAAGCTAAAAAGCGAAGGGAAGAAACAAACTGCCAACGCACCTTGGGCACCATGGAAACCGTCCGAACTGTACAATGGCATGATCGCACCAATCATCCCGTTTGCCTGCAAAGGAGCGATCTGGTACCAGGGCGAATCCAACGCCGACCGCGCTGAGGAATATCAAAGCTTGATGGCCGACCTCATCCTCAACTGGCGGAACGATTGGAAACAGCAGGAGTTTGCTTTTCTGCAAGTTCAACTCGCGCCGTGGGACAAGAACCGCAAAAGGAGCTTGGAAGAAATTTCCAGCAAACCTGAAGAGAGCAACTGGGCCGAACTCAGAGAAGCGCAACAAATCGTTGCTGAGAAACTGCCCTTGGCCGGCGTGGTGGTCATCACTGATGCGGGCGATAAGGATGACATTCATCCGGCAAAAAAAGAGCCGGTGGGCGCACGTCTGGCGTTGGCGGCACAAAAAATTGCCTACAAAAAGCGCATCACCGCATTCGGTCCGACTTACAAATCAATGAAGATCCAGGGCGCTGAAATTGCGCTCACTTTTGACAATCTCGGTTCGGGACTTGAAGCGAAGGATGGAGAACTCAAAGGTTTTGCCATCGCCGGAGAAGACAGGAAATTTGTCTGGGCCAAAGCGGAAATTCAGGGGAACAAAGTGGTGGTTTCGAGCCCGGATGTAAGCAATCCAATCGCTGTCCGTTACGGCTGGCTCGACTATCCGGTGGTGAACCTTTTCAACCGGGAAGGTTTGCCTGCGTCACCTTTCCGGACCGACCGCTTCCCCATGATAACTGCCAGGAAGAAATAGCTGGGGAGTGATATCCAATCTCTGATGCCAGCCGTTCGCGGACTCTTAAATCAAACGTTCCAGGACGGCGGGCAGCGGGGGATTTTACAGCAAAGCCGATCTCAACCCAGGCGCCAGACGATCCGACCCTTGTTCAAATCGTAGGGGGACATTTCCATCTTGACCCGGTCACCGACAGTGAGGCGGACCCATCGTTTCCGCATCTTCCCACAAATCGTAGCCAGCACTTGATGTTTGTTGTTCAGTTGAACTCTGAACATTGTTCCCGCCAGCACGGTCATAATAGTGCCTTCTACCTCAATGGCTTGTTCTTTCATTTACTCTATCTCAATTCTACCCGATTTCTAAATTCAACCCCCGGGAACAGCAATCCAATCAGATCGGACACGGCTTCCACCAGGAAAGATCTCCGCGGGAAGAGACCCACTCGATCCACCTCGCCGATAGTCATACAAGAACTTGCCGGACCAGGTTGCTTAACGAGCTGGATAGAGTTGTGCATAAGCAGTGAAATAGCAAATCACTTCGCCTTCTATTTTTCCCGAGCCGGTTTCAGCACCCTGAATAACGTGGAGACTTCCAAAAACCGGTGCTACTAGACCAGAATTCACCTGGTTTTTGCGCGCCAAGTGAAAAACAGGGCCATGGCAAGATACCCCGAATTGATGCAGCCCATCACCTGAATGACCTGCAAAAATGAGCCATGCCACAATGTGAGCCCCAAAAAATACAACATCGCGATGATCGGGCTGTAATAGGCGAAATCAAATTGCTTTTTTGCCAGGAGGTTGGAAATCAGAAGATTGGCGATGGCCAGCGGAAGAACTGCCCAGGCATAACTCCCGATCAACCCCGTCATGCTGACAAATTTCGGATAAACGAGCGCAAAGACCGGCCGGGAAAAAAACGTCAGAAATATGATCACCGAAGCCGCGAGCCCCAGCGCGCTGAAAAGAGCCAGGCTGAGAGTGTTTGATTTTTCGGAAAGCGCTGCGCTCCGGACCAGCTTCGGGAACATCACAGAAACCAGCGGAGCAGTCAGCAGGATCAATCCCCGGCCAACCGTGGCCACCGAAACAAAATTCGCCGTTTCCGACAAACTGAAAAACACGGTCACCATCAGCATGTCCAGGCAGGTCAGGAATTGTGGGACACCCATTCCCAGGGTGAAGGGGATCACACGTGCGAACCACGGTTTTAGCTCAACGCCTTTGCCCTCGCCGCGCCATGTATCCCGGGTCAACCATGCAGGGATTGCGAGCGCGGCAATCGCGCTCAACAAAATTCCAGTCAAGATACCGACGGCATTTGTTGCAGCAAAAACAAAGACCATGGCATAGGCGAACAGAACCCGTCCCAACCCGCTGAGAATGGAGATCCAGCCAAGCCAGAAAAAGTTTTGCCTCCCCTGCAAAACCCCCATAAAAATTGGCGACCAAAGGGCGGTCAAAGCCAGCAGCAATGTCATCCAAAGGATCGCGGGTTGGGGGATTTTAAAGGTTTCCCGAATCCAGACCCGGAAGAGAAAACTGAACAGGACCATTCCGAGCCATAGTAGAAATGTGCCGAGCAGAACCTTCTTTACAGTGCCACGTAACCGACGTTGATGCTCATCGGTCAGAGCAGCCGCAGCCTGGTCGACGAACACATTCTGCAAACCAAGAGCGGGGATCTGAAGCCATAAAAACACACTTAGGAGCGTTCCCACCCGGGCATACTCCTCGTTGGGGATGTAGTTGTTCAGCGGATGGACGCCGAACATGCAGATTCCGCCGAACACCGCAGCCATCACCATCCAGCTTCCCTGTTTAAAGAAGCCGGACCCGCTTTTCAACGTGAGCTGACTCATGGCAGCTCCGCCATGAAACGGCGGAGGATTTGAACCCCTTTCTCCAGCTGAGAGATTTCTATCCATTCGTCTGAAGTATGCGCCTGCGCAATGTTTCCCGGTCCAAAAACCACGCTTGGAATCCCTGCATGAAACAATACTGAGGCGTCGCAAAAATAATCGACCCCGTGCCCGTCTTTCTGGTCCAGGATTCCCAGCATCTTTTTGACCCAAGGATGATCAAGCCCCGTTTCCATCGGAAGGCAAGGGGCATTCTTGGAATTATGAAATCGCACCTTGATGTTTTTGGATTTGAGCAGGGTCAGGATCTCGCGTTTCACCATGGTCTCGGTCTCACCCGGAATCGTGCGCCGGTCCGCCAGCATCAGACATTGATCGGGTACAATGTTCGCCTGCGCTCCCCCGGCGATGACCCCCACACTGATCGTTGGGGATCCAAGGACCTTGTTTTTCCTTTTTCGCAAAAGGTCCGCGTAATCCTGTTCCAGGGCACAGACAACTTTCGACATTTCATGCACTGCGTTTTCCCCAAGTTCCGGTCGTGCGCCATGTGCCGATTTTCCCCGTGTCTCAAAACGCAGCCAGAGATCACCTTTATGGGCGGTCACAAGCTGAAGTTCGGTCGGCTCTCCGACAATGGCGAGATCGGCTTTAAACTTATTTCTGACCAATGCCCTGGATCCGAGCTGACCGTTTTCTTCATCGATCAGGCCGACGAATATGATTTCGGTGTTTTTCGGGCGCGCAGCGGCCGAGGCCAGTTGAAGCATGGAGAAAAGCATGACGGCCACCGATCCCTTGGTGTCGCAGGAACCGCGCCCTATCAGGCGGCGTCCAACCTGCCTGGGAACAAGCAATCCCTCATCCTGCACCATCACGGTGTCGAGATGTGGCGCGAGCAACAGTCGTTTCTTGATTTTTCCGGAGGGAAGCAGTCGCAAAATGACATTGGAACGTTCTGGAAGCACTTCCTGCCAGGAAACTTCCAGACCATTCTTTTCTCCAAGCCCGCCGATAAACTGGGCTATCTGCCGTTCACCGGCCCAGGCATGGCCGGGATCGATGAAAGCGGGGTTGATGCTGGGGATGGCCACAAGGTCCATCAACAGCTTGAGCACAGATTTCATGCACTGATCATACACATCAAATGCAGTGGGCCAAAGCTCCATCCAAGAGTCAACCTGTTAGATGCGTGTTAAATGTGTAAAAACCCGGAGAATTCTCTTTGCTCGTCACCACGACGTTTTATTATCGGGCAAATGGCTTCTCAAAATGCGCTCTTAACCATCGATCTGCCAGGAATTCCAAGGGTTAAGTCAGGCAAGGTCCGCGAGGTTTTTGATCTCGGCGATTCCCTCCTGTTCGTGGCCACGGACCGGATTTCGGCCTTCGACTGCATCATGCCCAACGGCATCCCGGGCAAAGGCGAAATCCTGACCCGAATTTCAGATTTCTGGTTCAAAAAATCAGCCTCATTCCTTCCCAACCACCTGCTTTCCGGACCAGACCAGCCTCTTCCTGAAAGACTTTCGCCGTTTGAACAATCAATCAAGGGTCGGAGCATGATCGTAAGGAAACTCATGCCGTTGCCCATCGAATGTGTCGTACGCGGGTATCTTGCCGGATCCGGCTGGAAGGAATACCAAAAAACTCAAACCGTTTGCGGGGTCAAACTCCCTGCCGGACTGCAGGAGTCGAGCAAACTGCCCTCCCCCATTTTCACCCCCGCGACCAAAGCCGAGGAGGGGCATGACGAAAATATTTCCTTCGCCGAAGCTGCGAAGCTGGTCGGCCCGGAAATCGCCGCCAAAGTTTGTGACGCCAGCCTTCACCTCTACCAATTCGCCGCAGACTACGCGCTCAGCCGAGGGATCATCATCGCAGACACCAAATTCGAGTTTGCCTTTGAAAACGGGCAACCGATCCTGATCGACGAAGTCTTGACTCCGGACTCCTCACGGTTCTGGCCGCAATCGAGTTATCAACCTGGACGAGGCCAGTCCAGTTTCGACAAACAGTTCGTGCGCGACTATCTGGAAACTCTCGACTGGAACAAACAGCCCCCCGCTCCGGTGCTTCCCGAAAATATTGTGGCCAAAACACGCGAAAAGTATCTGGAAGCTTTCCGCATTCTGACTTCCTGAATCGTGGCCGGGAATCCAAAAAATGCTTTTCACGATTCGGTGCCTGCGCCACCACAATCAGGGGAGCGGGTAGGAGGCGGGGCTCCGAGTAAGCCGCTACTGATAAAAGGAAAAACGGCGCGCACGGAGTGACGCGCCCCACCTTGTCCACTCTTACGCACCATGGAAGAATTGCTCGAGGATTTTCTGCAATACATACGGCACGAACGCGGTCAGGCCGAACATACCCAGAAAACCTACGCCGCACTGCTGCAAAGTTTTGTCCGCTGGGCATCCAAAAACCAGGTTCATTCCTGGAAAGAGGTGACCACTCAAACCTTGATGGCCTTTCTCAAAATGGAGCGTCAACGCCCCTTGCATACCGAGCCGCAAAGTTCAAAAAAACTCTCCTCGGAAACCGTTTATCTGGAGATAGCGGCGTTGCGGGCTTTTTTTAAATTCGCCCAAAATGAAAATCATCTGACCAAAAACCCGGCCGAACATCTTTCCCTTCCACGCCGCTGGCAGAGGTTGCCCAAGGATCTCAGTCCGGCGGAAATTGACCAGTTGCTGACACCGGAATCGCCGGAAACCCCCGCCCTGCTCTGCGACCAGAGCGTTGTGGAGCTGGCCTATTCCTCCGGACTGCGGTTGAGCGAGCTGAAAAATTTGCGGCTGGAGCAGCTCCACCTCGACGCCGGTTTCATCAATGTCGTGGGAAAAGGAAACAAGGAAAGAGTCGTTCCCATTGGCTCCAAAGCCAGGGAGGTGATGGAGCACTGGCTTGCGAGGGGACGCCCAAAAACGGTGACGCCAAAATCTCCTGGAACAGTTTTCCTCAACCTTCGGGGCGGAGCTTTTACGAGCAACACCCTCTGGGTTCGCATCAAAAAAAGAATCCAACGGTCAGGACTGAAACGAAACATCACTCCGCACATGTTGCGTCACAGTTTCGCCACACATTTGCTGGAAAACGGTGCTGATCTGCGGGTGATCCAGGAATTGCTCGGCCACGCGAGCATTGCCACGACACAGGTTTACACCCATGTAGCAGGTTCCAAACTCCAGGAAGTGGTCCGCAAATTTCACCCGCGATCCGGGCTGGATAGAAGTTCCGGGAAGCCCTAGAAGCCTTGCCTCAGACATCCTGACCCCCAGCCTTGAATGGAAAGGTGGGATTGGAAACAAAATGAGACCGTTAACAGACTGGCGGGCCGACTGAATCAGTTCACGCACGTCATTCAACAACAGTTCGGGGCTGCCCCCCTTGCGTGATTTTGGGTTGCCCCGTGATTGCCTTCCACTGATTCAACTTGAGATGAACGAGCAGGTAGAAAAGAAATCCAAGGTCAATTCGTTCGGGAAACTCGGAAGCGAATGTTGAGACTCGACCCCAAGGCCGCACCACTTCTCAACAAGACCAAAATCAGGAATCTCCGGCCAGAACCCGTAAAATCAATTCCTTGCGGCGACTTCAGCCTTAAAAACAGCCTCAAGGGCTTTTCAGCAGAATCGAATTGTCAGATCTGACCCCTATAAATTATTGTTACTTTCCGCCTCCTGCTAGGACAAACTCTGTCCTTGTGGACAAGTCGAATGAAAAAGTTGTTCACATCAAAAACCTAAAACCATGAAAAAAATAATTCTTATCGTTTCCTTAATGATCGCTGCCGCATCCTTGCAAGCCACCATTTTGGTTTATGACCTAACGAGCACGGGCTATGTCCATTCAACCGGCAAGACATTTCCAGTAACCTCATTTGGAAAGATGGTTGCTCAGGCTGGGGTCAATAACGTCTATTTTATTTCTGCGGTTTCGCTTCGCGGTCAAAAACTTTATTCCATCTCATCATCAAGAACTTCACCTGGAGCCTACAATTACGCGGTGGCTTCGAACGGCAGAAAAATCACGGTTTACGGACGAGTTAAAGAATATGCCATTGGAGAGTCAGGGAAATTTGACGTGACCTACGCCGTTGGAACAAATGTAACTTTTAAAGTTTACAAAAACGAATGGGCTCATGAGCCGAAGGTCTATGTGGGAATGGCTAAATCATTCAAGTTCGACTTCATTTACGAAGAGCAAAACAAGGCAGTTTTCAATGAATCTGCAACGAGGTCCAGGAACGACGATGGAATGACGCCGGAAGCTTTCGTTGCTTATTACCGCCAAATTTTGGAGAAACAGGGTTACGTTTACTTACCACAATGAAACGCACCGCAGTAGGAGCCGGAGTTTACCAGAGCGAGGATGGCGTGTTCTATGCCAGGTATGCCAGGTCGTTTGTGAATAAATTTTGGGTGAGGGCGCGAAACATTTATTTGGATGCCAAGTCTTTGGTGGCAAAACCAGCAAAACTAAAAACGGCTAGGTTAAGATTTGGGACTTGATTGAGCTTTAGAACTGCCAGACCGGAAAATTCGCTGTTCATAGCCGCAGATTGAATTCAAGGAAGGAACGCGCGGTTACTGTAAGGATTCGGATTTCGGAAGCGGTATTGAATCACGGTCGGCCCTGAGTCGGTCATTCTTGCCCGATACGCCAATCCCACCTTTAAGTCCTCGACCATTGCCCCGTCCAGAGATGGTTGTCCCGCAAGGTTGGTTCCAACGAGATAAAATTGCTGAATCTTAAGTTTAGAAAAATCCAATTTAGCGAAATCGAAGGAAATAGCCCGTTCGATGAAGATGGCGACAATCAATTCAGCTGACTGCGGATATTGTTGCGCAGCCTTGTCAATGAGGTCCTGAATGGAAACTTTAGGATTTTTTTCTCCAGACGGAAGCTCCTTTATCTGGAGCGGAACAAAGGCGAGTTGCTGTGTTTTGTCAGCGGGTGAGATGCGGATGACGCCGTCAAAATCATCTGCTTCTTCCAACGCCAGCTCTACGAAACCCAAGTTGCGGAGGCAAACCTGCAATAGCGCCCCTAACGCACATTTTTGATGGTCTTCTAAATGCCTACGACGTTTGTGGGAATCAAGGTTAACCTCCTCGTTTCTCCGAATTTGCATTGCGAGCGGTTCAACTTTAGCCAGTTCCTTCATCGGATCGACGTATACCAGCTTCGACAGCCGTCTGAGATAAATAGCGTCCACGTGCAAAGATTAGATCCAGAAATCCAAATAGCCTGCAAAAAAACAAAAGTTTCAGTTTCAGGCGATAATCAAATTTCCCCCCCGCTTCCCGTGCAACCAAAGGGGTCCCGGCCATTGTTGAATAAAACGATGTTGGGATGACCCTCGATTGAATTGCGCAACGAGTTGCAGACGACTCTCCAACTCGACTACCCCCGCGAGCCGGTGGTTTTGCGTGCTTTCAAACCATGGATTTCTCGTAGCTGCACTTTATGGTCGAAAACTACGGATTAAATTCAGGTATTGCCCGTACCATGAATTCATCGAACAGCGGTACGGTGAAGGCGATGTCGCCGTGGGCCGGGCTGTAGATCATTCCTTTCTTAATCAGTTTGGCGCGCACTGGCCCCAAGCCGCTGATCT
>Ga0163151_10006944_pt1 | contig 13482 bp, 12 predicted proteins | sample OliLakLV19MP5IB2_FD_145596 | JGI IMG/M metagenome (GOLD analysis project Ga0163151, IMG submission 145596) | Freshwater microbial mat bacterial communities from Lake Vanda, McMurdo Dry Valleys, Antarctica - Oligotrophic Lake LV.19.MP5.IB-2 | ecosystem: Environmental > Aquatic > Freshwater >...
GGCCCGGCGCACGGCTTCGTAGCTTAACACCTTGTACATCCCCGGCCTCTCGAACCGCAAAACCGGCCGAAAGGATTAATGGCGAGGTATTTTTACTCCGCCCGCGGACGACAAAACGACGCCGCTTCAGTGATGTAGTTTTGCACCGGCGCACACAGCCTACACGCGCCCAATCGTCCGCAGCGGCGCGCCGATCTCACCGGCGACAAGCCCCGCCAAAATCGCAGGCGCAGGCGGCAGCCGCGACAGCGGCGACATGATCCAGTCGCGCACGAAGGCAAACGCGTCGCTGTCGGATTGATAGGCCGGCGTGAACATCCAGGACGCGGCTTGATAGAGCTGAATATGCAAAAACCGCAGCCGCGTATACTCATCCAGCGCCGCATCGAGATTGCCTTGCGTCTCCAACGCGCGCGCCAACGCCAATGCATCGAGCAACGCCATGTTCGCGCCTTGCCCAAGCTGCGGCGAAGCACAATGCCAAGCATCGCCGACATGAACACACGCGCGCGACACCGGATTACTCCGCGTGCGGTGCGCATAGGTCGCAAACACCATGTCTTCGTGCGATGCAATTTGTGCCAAAAGCGGCTCAGTTTCAGGCCAAAGCGAAAGGACGTCCGCCTTCCACTTTTCAATCGGTGCGGCCAACCAAGCCGCGCGATCGGCGTGTTTCAAACTCCAAAAAAACGCCGCCTGCTTACGCGTCTCGCCTTTCAGCCGCCCAATCGGCATGACGCCAACCATCTTGCGCGCCTGCACATAGCGCTGCTGCAGCGCGGCTTCATCGAAAGGGCCGGCCCAATCCAAACTCGCCCACAGCGCTCCAAACGGCAGCGGCTTGGGCGGCGCTCCAGAAAGAGGCGAACGCATTCCCAAGGCATCAACGATCAGATCAAACGCCGCGCTCGAACTGCCATCGGCAAAGATCAGCCGGCCATCGCGCGCCTCAACAACATCGCGGTCGTTCTCGATCGTCGCGCCAGCCGCGAGCGCCGCGTCATACAAAACCTGAAACAGCGCGCCGCGATGCACGCCCAATCCGCACGGCGCATCTTTGCCCCGCGCCGCATAGCGCACGTCGAGCACAACATTGCCGCGCGGCGAAGCCCGCCCCGAAAGCCGCTCAATCGGCGCTCCAAGCGCACGGATCGCATCGCCCGCGCCGATATCATCGAGCGCGCGCAAGCCCACCGGCTGCAAAATGATCCCAGAGCCCAGTGGCCGCGGCGCGTCGAGTTTATCGAACAGCACCACATTCGCGCCCAAGCGCCGCAACAAAGCGGCGCACGCGAGCCCGGCGACACCGCAGCCAGCAATAGCAATGTCGAGCCGCTTCATATGGTTTCGCGCCGATTAGCCTTAGCGAACATTAGCAACACAACCGAACGGCGCGCTAACCGCGATGTGACATGATGCTTCACATGACAAGCCTCGCCCCCGTTGCTGCGCCTGTCGCGTCGAACAGCACGCAAGACCAAACGCAGCACAGACGCGCGCCGGTAGAGTACGGCGCGGCCGTGACGCATCGTGATCTCCTGCGCGAAAAGCTCCGCGTCGATCCCTCCGCCATCGCGCATAAAAAGCGGAAAAGCGCCGAAGCACGTTCAAACGAGCCCCAGCGCGAGCCGGCTGACCATCGCGGCCAGCACGTCGATATCGAGGTCTAGGCGCGTTTCAGCACGGCGATGTAAAAGCCGTCGCAGCCAGTTTTCAGCGGCGTCATCTGAACGCCGAGCGGCCGCTCATACGTAGGCAAACCAGCGAGCTCCAATCCGACAGGCGTAAACTGCGGGTATGATCCGAGGAATGCAGCCACTGCGTCCTCGTTCTCCTCCGGCAGGACCGAACACGTGACATAGATCAGCCGCCCCCCGGCCTTCACCAACGGCGCAGCCAAAGCCAGCGCCTGCTGCTGCTCCTCAAGCCGCTTCGCCAACGCGTTGGGCCGAAGGCGCCATTTGGAGTCAGGACTGCGCCGCCAGGTCCCTGATCCGGTGCACGGGGCGTCAACAAACACGACGTCCATACGGTCGTGCAAATCCGCGAGCGCGTCCTTCGTCCGCATCGGCGCGCGGATTTGCACGTTGCGGACACCGGCGCGATCAAGGCGTTCCTTCAACGGCGCCAAACGGCGCCCGTCGATATCGTGCGCGAAGATCTGGCCCTTGTTCTGCATCAAAGCGGCGAGCGCCAACGTCTTGCCGCCAGCGCCGGCGCAAATATCGGCCACTTGCATGCCCGGAGCAGCGCCCGAGACACGCGCTGCGATCTGGCTGCCCTCGTCCTGCACCTCGAACCAGCCTTTGACGAAGCTCTGCTCCGTCGCCCACGGAAACGTGCGTCCCAGCGACCAGGGAATGCGCACGCCATCAGGCGCATACGGCGTAGGCTCGGGCGGCCCCTTCAGTTTTGGACTTTCCGCCAGCGCCGCCGTCAGTTGCTCGCGGTCGGACTTCAACGTGTTGGCGCGCAGATCGAGCGGCGCGGGCGCCGCCAGCGCTGCGCCTTCCGCCGCGCGCCCCTCGCCGAACACGCGCGCCAGGCTTCCATCCAGCCATTGCGGAAAATCGCCGCGCACATGCGCAGGCGCGCCTTCAATACTGTCACTCTCAAGCGCCGCGCGCTCCGCATCCGTCATCGGGGCCGGCCCGTGCGGATCGTCAACGATACTTTCTTCAATCCATCTGGCGCTTTGGCCGAAGCCCCAGCGCAGCGCACCCCACACCCAAGCACGCGGGGTATCTTCGCCCATGCGCCAGGCGCTCGATTGCTTCCAACGCAACGCCCCAAACACCAGATCGCCAATCTCAGCGCGATCTTTCGAACCGGCGAAGCGGTGCGTGAGCATCCAGGCCTTCACCGCATCGGCGGCAGGCTGGCGCTGGGTTTCGAGCGAAGTGAGAATTTCTATTGCCGCTTGTTGGCGGGCGCCGTTGCGCATCGGGAGAACCCCACAAATGAGAATGAAGAGGCTTCAGCCTCCAATGGACTGGCCGAATACGAGCAAATTGCCATCGGGCGCAAGCACGCACACCTCTCGCTGGCCGTATTCTTCATCTGCTGGCCCGTGGACATTGCCGTGAGGCATCGCGTCCAGCTTCGGTTTCAGCTCGCGGTAGAGCGCTTCGATGTCTTCGACATCGATATAATACGCGAAGCGCCTGTTGCCGGGAGGCGCACCGTCATCGCCCTCGTTTTGCAGCAACCGCACGCCCGCACACTCGCGCTGCACGTAGGCGTAAGTTCCAGCGCGGAAATACGTGACGAAGCCCAGATCGTTGAAGAAGCTCAGCGCCGCGTCGATGTCAGGCACATGAATGAAGGGCGTGATACGAATGAAATTGCCCTTCTCCATACCCTAGCTCCCGAGTGGATAGTTCGGTGCTTCGCGTGTGATCGACACATCGTGCACGTGACTCTCGCGCAGGCCCGCGCTCGTGATTTTCACAAACCGCGCCTTCTCGCGCATCTCTTTGAGGTTCGCGGCGCCAACATAGCCCATCGAGGCGCGCAGGCCGCCGATCAATTGATGGATGATGTTGCTGACCGGCCCCTTGAACGGCACGCGGCCTTCAATGCCTTCCGGCACCAGCTTCATCTGATCGGTGACCTCTTTTTGGAAGTAGCGATCGGCCGAGCCGCGCGCCATGGCGCCGAGCGAACCCATACCGCGATAGCTCTTGTAGGAACGGCCTTGAAAGAGATGCACCTCACCGGGCGCTTCTTCCGAGCCCGCGAGCAAGGAGCCGATCATCGCAGCTTCAGCGCCGCCAGCCAGCGCCTTGGCGAGATCGCCCGAGAATTTGATGCCGCCATCGGCGATCACCGGCACGTCGGCTTTGCGCGCCGCGCTGGCCGCGTCCATCACAGCCGTGAGCTGCGGGACGCCAACGCCCGCGACGATGCGCGTCGTGCAAATCGAGCCAGGCCCAATTCCCACCTTCACGGCGTCAGCGCCTGCATCAATGAGCGCCTTTGCGCCATCGGCGGTGGCGATATTGCCAGCAATTATTTGGGTCTTGTTGGACTCGCGCTTCACGCGGTTGACCGCCGCCAGCACCGAACTCGAGTGGCCGTGCGCGGTATCGATGACAACAACATCGACGCCCGCTTCGATAAGCGCCATCGAACGCTCATAGCCTGCATCGCCAATCGTGGAGGCGGCGCCAACCAGCAAGCGGCCACGTTCGTCCTTGGCCCGGTTCGGGAAAGCTTGCGCCTTCTCGAAATCCTTCACGGTGATAAGGCCGGTCACGCGGTAGGCATCGTCGATGACGATCACGCGTTCGATGCGGTTCTTGTGCAGCAATCTCTTGGCTTCGCTCTCGTTCACGCCTTCGCGGACGGTGATGAGATTGTCCTTCGTCATCAGTTCGGAGACGAGTTGGTTCATATCGGCGAAGCGCATGTCACGATTGGTGAGGATGCCGACGAGCTTGCGGCTATCGCGATCAACAACAGGGAAACCGGAAATGCGGCGCGCTTCTTTGATCAGGATGATCTCGCCGACAGTCTGATCGGGATGGATGGTGATCGGATCGATCACCATGCCACTCTCGAACTTCTTGACCATCTTCACTTGGTCAGCCTGTTCGGCTGGCGTCATGTTGCGGTGAATGACGCCCAAGCCGCCCGCTTGCGCCATCGCAATGGCAAGGCGCGCCTCTGTCACCGTATCCATCGCGGCGGAAATGAGCGGGATGTTGAGACTGATGCCACGCGTCAGCCGGGTCGTGGTATTCACGTCAGCCGGCAGCACATCGGACGGGCCCGGTTCAAGGAGCACGTCGTCAAAGGTCAAAGCTTCACGGATTTCCATGGACGGCTGGTAGAGATTCTTCGCCGATCTGTCCAGAGTGCCCGCTGATAGGAGCCATCCCATGCCGCAAGTCGCCCTCGAAACGGTCACGCCGCAGCTACTCGCCGCTGTCACGGACCGCGTGCAGATCAAGGACATCCCGGCCGCGTGGGAGCCGGCGCTCTACCAGGTGAAGGCTTTCCTGGCCGAGCGGCCAGACTTGGGCGGCGACGGCCGGCAAGTGTTTCTCTACCACCACCCGACACACCGTGAAGCCGCGATGGAGATCGATTTCGGCATCGAAGTGCCGAAAGCGTTCGACGACGCAGGCGCGGTGAAATGCGTCTCAACGCCGGAGGGCCAAGTCGCGGTGGCGACACATCTGGGCCCGCTCAATGGCCTGCCGCAGACACACATGGCGATCCACCAATGGTGCGCCGCCAACGGTCACGGCATCGGCGGCTACTCGTGGGAGACATACGAATGGGGCGACGGCCCGGACCCGGTGAAGACAATCGTGCGCTATTCGCTGCGTTGATTCTTCCGCCCCATCGCGACGACGTAAACTTCGGAGCTTTCGGCGCGGCTTGCCTTCGGCTTGGCGTGCTTCACAGTCGCAAAGCCCTGCTTCAGGCGCGTCAGCAGCGTGTTGTCGAGGCCGCCTTGGAAAGCCTTGGTGACGAACGTGCCGCCGGGGGCCAGATGCTCAAGCGCGAAATCGGCCGCGGCGTCCGCAAGCGCGCCGGTGCGGATTTGGTCGGTGCGGGCGTGGCCGGTTGTGTTGGCGGCCATGTCAGAAAGCACGACATCCGGCGCGCCGCCGAGAGCGTCCATCAACACCGCGGGTGTCTTCTCATCCAGGAGATCGAGTTCGAAGAAGATCGCTCCGGTCAGCGGCTCAATCGGAAGAAGATCGACGCCAATAACAGCGCTCGCGCCGCGCTGCACAGCGACTTGAGCCCAGCCGCCCGGCGCTGCGCCAAGGTCGATCACGCGCATGCCGCGTTTGAGAAAATGAAATTCGTCGTTCAGTTCAGTCAGCTTGTAGGCCGCGCGCGCGCGAAAGCCGTCAGCGCGCGCCTTCGCGACGTACGGATCGTTCAAGTGCCGCTTCATCCAGTTGCGCGAGCTCTCGTCGAACTTCTTGTTTTTCACGCGCGTGAACATTTGGCGCTCGCCGCCGGCGCCGCTTTTGGGTTTGCCGGTCCAACGGCGCTTCGGGGCTTCCGGGGGGTCTTCTGCGCTCATGGCCGCACTCCACGCTGAGCCATCAGCTTCATCAATACACCTTCGCGCAGGCCCCGGTCAGCAACGCGAATGCGATCGGCCGGCCAGACACGCAGCACCGCGTCGAAGATCGCGCCGCCGATGACGACGAGATCGGCGCGGTCCTTGCCGATGCAGGCATTCTCAGCGCGCTGCTCGCGGCTTTGCGACAACAGCTTGGCGATGGTGGCGCGGCAATCCTTCACGTCGAACCACATGCCATCGACGCGCGAACGATTATAGCGCGGCAGATCGAGATAAACGCCGGCGAGCGAGGTCACCGTGCCGGAGGTGCCGATGATGTGGCCGCGGCCCTCAGCGAAGGCTTGGCGAAGATGCTGGGCATCGCCCACTTGCGAGATGGTTTCAGCAAGGCGCGTCACCAAGGCTTCGTACCAATCTTGCCTGCCCGCGCCTTCGGGCTCGGACTCATCTTCGGCGAGCGTGACAACACCGATGGGACACGTGCCCCAGGAGATGATCGGCGGGTCGAGGCCAGCATCAAGCACAGCGGCGGGCGACACCCAGGAAATCTCGGTGGAACCGCCGCCGATGTCGACAATCATGGCGTGCTCGGCTTCGCGCTCCAGCAAGCTCGCACAACCGAGCACGGAGAGCCGCGCCTCCTCCTCATGCGAGATGATCTCGAACTTGAGCCCGAGATCCTTCTCGACGCGATTGAGAAACATTTGGCCGTTGGACGCTGCACGGCACGCTTGGGTGGCGACACAACCAATCGCGATCGGTTCACGCGCTTCGATGCGTTGTGCGCACGCGGCGAGCGCCTGATAAGCGCGCGACATCGCGCCTTCGCTCAAGCGCCCGGTGTGCGCGAGCCCTTCACCGAGACGCACGATGCGCGAAAACCCGTCGACAACTTTCCAGCTGGCGTCCGCGTTCTGCTGCGCCATCAGCAGACGGCAATTGTTCGTGCCCAGGTCCAGCGCCGCGAAAATCGGCGGACGCTGCCGCGGGCCAGGACGCGCGTCGCTTCGCGACGTCTGCACCCGCCCATCCTTGTTCATCCTAAATTCATCCAGCGGAGCGGTGAGGCTCTGCAAATTACGCGTTCGCCGTGATGCTAGCGATTTTGCGACGCGAGCACACCTACCATTCGCCTGCTTTCCGCCCCGTTCGGGCGAAACCGCGGTCCGTAAGACACATATCCGTGTCTACTTGGGACGCTGATGGGACCAATCCTTGTGAGCGGCGTTCTTGCTACATACGTTACCTCTGCGAGAGGAACGAGGAACTAGAAGGAGGAGAAGATGCAAGCAGCGAAATTCTCCATTGGTCAGGTGGTTCGCCACAAGATGTTTCCATTCCGCGGCGTCGTATTCGACGTCGACCCGGAGTTCTCGAACACCGAGGAATGGATGCAAGCGATCCCCGAGCCGGTACGACCGGATCGGAAACAGCCCTTCTATCACTTGTTCGCAGAGAACTCTGACAGTCACTACGTCGCCTATGTCTCGGAACAGAACTTGATCCCTGACGAAAGCGGCGAACCCGTCGAACACCCGTCGATCGAACTTCTGTTCGATGAAACGGACGACGGTGAATACAAACTACGCCCGGAAGCGTTGAACTAACGCTGGACGCGAAGTGAAGAATGATCGGCGGTCGCAAAGATGCGGCCGCCGATTTAATATGGACCGCCGGCGAGACGCCGGCGGTCCATATTAAGCGCGCTGGAACGGGTAGAAATCACTGCCAAGCGGCATGATGCGCGTTAACTCATCGAGTGCAGTGTGCGCTTCACCAACCAAGGCAGGATCGCCAAGATCATCGGGCGCGAGTTCTTCCCGGTAGTGCTTCGTGATCCAGGCTTCCAGCTGCACGGCGAGCGCATCGGTTAGGAAGAAGCCCTGCGTAGCCGCAGCGCGTTCTGCTGGCGTCATGACCACGCGCAAACGCAAGCAAGCCGGTCCGCCGCCGTTGCGCATGCTCTCGCGCACTTCAACGTACTCCACCTGCCCAATCGCTGCACTGGATTGCGAGATCATCTCGGCGACGTAGGCGGCGGTCTTGTTGTTCTCGCGCACTTCTGTTGGCGCGATCAGCGTAAGCGCGCTGGCTCCGGGCACGCGCAGCAGCTGCGAGTTGAAGAGATAGGACGTGATCGCGTCGTCTAGACCCACGCGGGCGCGCGGGACTTCAACGAACACTGGCTCGAACCGCTGCGCCTTGGCGCGGACTTCAGCGTAGAGCGCGGCTTTATCCGCGAACGCGTCCTCGTGGTGAAAAAGCACCTGCTCGTGCGCGACGGCGACGACGTCATTGTGGAACGCGCCCGCATCGATGGCCTGGGGCGCCTGGCGGGCGAAGATCGTGCGGGCCGGATCGAGCGTGTGACTTCTTGCGACAGCGGTACAGGCTTCGAGCGTCTGGCGCGCGGGGAAACCGGCTTTGGCCTCGCTGGCCTTGCGGCCATATACGAAAATTTCGACGCCAGGCGCACCAGCATTGGCGGCCATGCGCATGTGGTTCGCAGCGCCCTCGTCCGACAATGCATCGTGTGGAAGCAATGCCGGATGCACCGCGAAGCGTGCTTCGTCGGCGAATAAGCGCCGCAACGTGCGCTCGGTTTGCTCACCTTCAAGGATGCGGTGGAGCATGGTTTGGAGGTTCGCCACGGTGGCGTGCAGGCGGCCATCGCTGCAATCGGCGCTCGGCGAAATCGTTGCGGCGTTCGCGGCCCACATGGCGGACGCAGCGAGCGCGGCGCGCGCGATGGTCGGCTCGCTTTTCCACGCGCGCACCCACACTTCACCATCGGAACCCGTGAAGCCAAGCGAGCGCAGCCACTTGATATTCGGCCGCTCGTGCGGCGGCAGCACGCCTTGGCTCAAACCCAACGCGCGCAGGCGCTGCATCTTTGCGAGCCCCTGCAACGCCGCATCGCGCGGCCGGGCGACCATGTTGGCGTTGCGCGCCGAGGCGAGATTGCCTTCGGAGAGACCGGCGTAATTGTGGGTCGGACCGATCAGGCCATCGAAGTTGATTTCTTCGGCGACGCCGTCGCTCATTGGGGTAGCCCAGGCGCAGCGATTGGCGCAGCTTTCTCGGCAAGCTGCGTCGCCACCGGAAACGCGACGTAGTCAGCGGCGTAGTACGCGCTGGGACGCAGCGAACCTGAAAGGCCGGGACCGCCGAACGGCATAGCGCCGGACGCGCCGGTTGTCGGGCGGTTCCAGTTGAGAATGCCAACGCGCATTTCGTTCTTCACACGCGCCCAGAGTGCGGAATCATCGCTGATAAGGCCGCCGGCAAGGCCAAAGCGGGTAGCGTTCGCGAGGTCGAGCGCGTGATCGAAATCTGGCGCGCGATAGACTTGCAGCACCGGGCCGAAAAGCTCTTCGTCGGGCGGTGTGAGGCCGGTGACATCAATGATTGCCGGATGCACGAAAGCGCCATCGCGCTTCACCGGCACGATCGATGTGCCGCCCATCGCGATCAGGCCCTGCTCGAACTTCACGGCGCGCTCGGCCGCGTGCGCGTTGACGAGCGGACCGAGGAAAGCTTCCGGCGTCTGCGTTGCGGGGCCGACGGCGATCTTAGGTACAAGCTCCGCGAGTGCGTCGATGATCGCGTCGCCCTCCGCGCCTTGCGGCACGATCAAACGGCGCGCACACGAACAGCGCTGACCACTGGTGGCAAACGCGGAATGGACGATGAGATTGGCCGCGGCCTTCGCATCGACCGGTGGCCACACGATCAGCGGATTGTTGCCGCCAAGTTCGAGCGCGAGGATGACATCCGGCCGACCGGCAAACTTCTTATGGATCAGCGCGCCGGTGTGGGCGGAGCCGGTGAAGAGCACGCCATTCAGACCGTGCGAATCCAATAGAGCGGCGCCCGTCTCGCGGCCGCCTTGCAGCAACGCGAGTACGCCGGCGGGCAAACCAGCGGCTTCCCAGGCTTCAGCCATCAAAGCGGCGACACCCGGCGTCATTTCGCTTGGCTTGAACAGCACGCAATTGCCGGCGAGCAGCGCAGGCACGATGTGGCCGTTCGGCAGATGGCCAGGAAAATTGAACGGGCCAAAAACGGCAAGCACGCCGTGCGCATGGTGCGAAAGCGTCATCGCACCGAAGGCTGCCTTCTCTTCGCGTTGACCGGCGCGTTCGGCTTGGGCGCGGATCGAAATTTCGATCTTGCCGACCATCGCTTGGACTTCGCCTTCAGCGTCCCAAGCGACTTTGCCCATTTCGCGGCTGATGGTGCGCGCGATCACATCGCCGCGCTTTTCGATTTCCTTGGCGAAGGCGCGAACAATGGCGATGCGCTCGTCCGCCGGGCGCCTTGACCAACCGGGAAACGCCAAGCGGGCCGCCGCCATCGCTTCAGCGACATCATCCTCGCTCGCGGCGTGGCCATTCCAGACTTTGTCACCGGTCGCGGGATCGTAGGAGGCAAAGGCTTCGCCATGACCCTTGTGCCAGACGCCGCCGATGAAGAGTTCAGTGCGCATCGTCCGTCCAAACTAAAATGTCAGCGCCTGCATCGAGCCTTAACGCGGTGAGCACGGCGGGATCCACGTGCGCGACACCATCGGCGACGCTGGCATGGGCCGACACGCAACGATAATTTTGGATGTTTGCCACCGCAATCAAGGCCCGCTTGGCGCCGGCGAGCTGCGTCGAGGGTTCGATCTTGAGCCGCTTCGATTCACGCAGCGTGCGGATCTGATCGCGCGGGACGCTCATCAGCGGGCCGCCGTCGAAAATATCGACGACGTTGGAGAACGTGAAGCCCTCCCATTCAAGCAGGCGCTGCGCGCCCTCACCGTCCTTGTGGCACTTGCCGACAACGTCGCGCGCGTCTTGAGCGAGCAGGTCCACGTAGATCGCATGCTGCGGCATAAGATCGAGGATGAATTGATTGTCGGTGATGGCGCTGAGTTTATCAGCTTCGGCAAAATCCATCTTGAAAAAGTGGCGCCCTACCGCCTCCCAAAATGGCGAGACGCCATCAGGTGAAACGACGCCGCGCAACTCGGACACCACTTGCGTGCGGAAGCGCTGCGGCGCTGCCGCCATCAGCATGTAACGATTTTGCGCGAGCGCACGGCCAACGCCGGCGGCGCGGTGCTCAGGGCGCACGAAGAGCGAGCCAACTTCGCTGCAGCCGGTAAAATCGTTGACGCCGATCAGCACACGCATGTCGAAGCGGCGGCTCACGGCGACGGAGGATTGGGCCTCGTTAAACATACGGAAGTTGAAGAAGGGCGGCGTCTCACCGATGGTCGATTTCACGCCGCAGCAGCCGGCAAGCGCGCCGGTTTCGATGTGTTCGAGCGCCATGAAGTAGCGTTCGGCGCCTGCAATTGTGGTGGCGGAGGCAAAGCTCTGCTCAGAATGTGCGAGCTTCGCGGCCATCGCCTTGTCGTCGAGCATGAGGCTGGTGAAGCCTGCGCCGGCGATTTCGCGCAATTGCTTGAAGCCTTCGATGTCAGCCGGTCCGGCCGCTCGCATAACGTAGCTTGGCGCACTCACGAGCGCAGGCTCCGCACATCGAAGACGCCGCGATCGAGGCCGGTGAGCAGCAAGAACGACAATTTCGCACGCTCCGAGAAACTCGATATCAACGCGAACTCCTCGTCGCTGTGAAGGCCGCCGCCGCAAGGGCCGAGCGTATCGATGTTCGGGCAACCCGCCGCGGCGAGGTTGTTGCCTTCGCAGACACCGCCGGAGGGCCGGAATTGGAGATCCAAGCCTAGCGCGGCGCCAGCTTGGTGCGTCCACGAGACCATGGTGCGCTGCTGATCGTTGAGCGGCTTGGGCGGACGGGTGAAGCCGCCGTGCAGCTGCGCTTCGATGCCGTCGCGCCCGCCTGCTTCGCGGGCGACGCGTTGCACTTCAGCTTCAGCCCAGATCGCGGCTTCGGCGTCGGGCACGCGGACGTTGAAGCGCAGCACCGCGCGTTCCGGGACAACGTTGACGGCGCCGCCGCCGTCGATGGCGCCGACATTGAAGGTCACGCCGTCGCGTTGGCCATTGAGCGCGTTGAGCGCCAGCGCCGCTTCGGCCGCGGCGATTACGGCGCTGCGGCCATCGTTGAAGGCGCGGCCGACATGCGCGGCGCGGCCTTTGACGGCGAGGTGAAAGTTGGCCGAGCCTTTGCGCGCATCGACAAGCGCGCCGTCAGCCATTGCGGGCTCGTAGGTCAGGCCGACGTGGGCGCGCGCACCGAGTTCCGCCAGAAGCGGCGCGCTGCCCATTGAGCCGACTTCTTCGTCGGGACTGAGCAAAACTTCGTATCCGACGCGCTTGCCGCCCGGCAGCGCTTCGAAGGCTTTCAGCGCCGCGAGCATGACGTTGATGCCGCCCTTCATGTCGGCGACGCCGGGACCACGCAGGATGTCGCCCTCGCGCCATGGCGCCTGAAACGCATGCGCGGCCGGAAACACGGTATCGTAGTGACCGGTGAGCGCGACTTGGATCGGCGCTTCCGGGCGCACGCGCACGCGGATCGAGGCGCCGTGCTGAACGTCAACCACCTCACCATCGGGGCGCACGCGCTTGGACGGTGTGAGATCAACCACCTCTGGTGCGGCTGGCAGTTCTGCGACGGTATCGAGCAATGTCACGCGCATCGCCGCCAGGCCGGACAATTCAAACGAACCGGAATTGATCGACGACCAATTCTCGGTGCGCGCGACGAGGCTCTCGCGCTCGCCATCGAGGCGCTCAAGCAGAGGCTCAACATCGGCGCCCCAAGCGGAACGCGATGCGGCTGCGAGACTTTCTGCGGACATGGCGCCGGGGTAGCCGAGGGGCGCCCTGAGGTCCACCCCGCTCGCCATTGGAAAGCAAACCGGCAACGCAAACGGGCCCGACTTTTGGCCGGGCCCGCGCTTAGTTCTAGCTTGGTCGAGCAGCGATTAGCGGAAGCTGATCGTCACCGCCGTACGGCGATTCAGAGGCTCACGCACGCCGTCGCGCGTTGCGCGGGCGAGGTCGCCTTCGCCGCGTGCTTGCGATTGGATCGAGCCGGCGCCGATGCCACGCGCCACGAGGGCGTCGCGGACAACCGAAGCACGACGCTCGGACAGACCTTGGTTGTACGTCGGTGAACCTGACGTGTCCGTGTGACCAACGACGACGATGCCGCCGACGTTGCACTGACGCGCGCGGTTGACCGCTGCATCGATCGTTTCCAAAGCCGCTTGGTTGAGGTTCGAGCGATCCCACTCGAAGTACACAACGAATTCCGACGTCGGGCACGTCGCAGCCACAGGTGGCGGCGGGGGCGGCGGCGGCGCAACTGGCGGCGGCGCAACTGGCGGCGGCGCAGCGGCGGCGGCGAATTGGTAACGCAGACCAACCGTCAGAGCTTGGTGCTCATAGTCTTGGTCGAACGTCAGGCCTGGCGGCACTCGTTCGATCTCGGCGCCATCAGCGACAAAATAA
>Ga0163151_10006945_pt1 | contig 13478 bp, 9 predicted proteins | sample OliLakLV19MP5IB2_FD_145596 | JGI IMG/M metagenome (GOLD analysis project Ga0163151, IMG submission 145596) | Freshwater microbial mat bacterial communities from Lake Vanda, McMurdo Dry Valleys, Antarctica - Oligotrophic Lake LV.19.MP5.IB-2 | ecosystem: Environmental > Aquatic > Freshwater > Lake...
CTCCAAATCATCGTAACCCTGCGCCGGACCGGTTGCCGCTTGAGACCGGACCGGCGCAGGGTTACGATGATTTGGAGAATGCCGGTGCGACTGCCGGGTTCCCGCCACCCCCTTTTCGGTGGATGACCGCCATGAGCCATGCCTTGGAAGTGCAACTGAATGACCGCCAACGCGAGCTGCTGCTCAAGGGCCTGCGGTTCGTGCGCAGCAGCCGGATGATGGAATTCCGCGAACATTCCGACAGCCTCCCCGAAGACAAACGCCGCGAAGAGCTCGGCGAGATCGGCCAGTTGGTCGAACTCCTCGACCTCAATTCGCGGCGGGCCGAGACCGCCGCGGTGTGATGCCGTTCCCCCGCGGTCATCGGCCATGCCGCCGCGCGGGGGATTGTCAAAGCTACAAATGAAACCGGCCGACGGGATGATTCCGTCGGCCGGTTTCGTTTGCCAGTGGGACCGGGTCCGCCTTTCGTCATTCGACAGTTCTGCCGGCCGGTTTCACGCTTGCTGCTGTTTCCCGCCGCCGATTATCATCCCACCGTGCGAACGGCACGGCCCGCCGGATTGTTCGCACACCGGGAGAGGTGACAGAGTGGCCGATTGTGCCGGTCTCGAAAACCGGTGTGGGTGAAAGCTCACCGAGGGTTCGAATCCCTCCCTCTCCGCTCCCGTGGGAAGCCCTCATCGCAACTTGATGAGGGCTTTTCGTTTGTGTCTTGACCTTGATGGACGATCGCTTCCGTTTGCTGAAGAGTGTGCTGAACCACTTCCGAACATTGCGGCTGGCCAACAGGGCCAATGTTCCAAACCGGCTCGACACTTCCCGAACCAGCCGAGACTGCGCCCCGGTCCAGTGCGTCATCTCGTGAGCGAGCGTGGCGCAGCACCGCTCTGGGCGGCGGACAGCTTCTCGATGAAGACCGTGACCGTCCGCGGCATCCGCGACGTGTATCTGCTGGTGTTCCTGCGCATGAAGACCCGCGAAGTGATCGTGTCGCCGTTGACGCGGCCGACGCAAGGAGCGGTTGATGAAGCCGGCGCGCAGTGAGCGCAACCAGTGAGTCAGGTGCATGGTGAATCGCCCTCAATGAATGAGAGGTTCGGGCCGAATGGCAATCACAGGGCCGACGAGAACGTGAACAGGACGTTCGCCTGGTAAGGCAGCAGCGTCTTGTCAGTCTGGGCCTTCACTTCCTTCTGAAACGCCCCGATCTGTCCGGCTTTCGCCGAGGCGTTGCCGCAGGCTTCGGCTGCTTCCGCGGCGTCCAGCTTCGCCGCGAGGGAGTTGTAGGTCCCCGTCGGTTGCACATAGAACCGGCTTAGCACGCGCACCGTTTCGTAGGAGAACATCTGGCTCGGGGCGACTTCCAAGTCTTCCAGCACGAGCGGCTCAATCACCTCATGCGGGTCCGGCTCGGGGGCCAGCAGATCGGCAAACGACCAGCCCGGACCCGCAAGCAACTCCTCGAACTCTAATTCGCCGTCGTGATTCACGTCGCCCGTCTGATCGCGCTCGGCAAACGTGTCGTAAGGCACCCTGCTCAGGAAACCAAAGTCGATCCGGTGCCGGGCCAACCATGCCTACGTTTCCGAGCGATGCCGTTCCAGGCGGTTGGTCACGATTCCCCGTACCGGGAGCGACGGAATCCGCCGGGGGCGGACGTTCGTCAGAAAATCGACATCGGCGGTGTGGTGTTCATCTTCGTTGCCTTCCAGTAGTCGCACAAGACGCCGTCTAGGTCGGTCAGCAGCCACCGGTTGTTGTCGTCGTGAAACATCGTCCATTCATAGAACGGGGCGATGTTCGGCAGACAGGCGTGAAAGTAGTCCACCCGATTCTACTCCCTCTGCTCGACGTAGATGGCCGCATACTGGACGGCGAGCCAGATCAAGGTCCGCAGGTGATCCAGCCCCGCTCCATTAGGTCGATAAGATACCGCGACTAGCCGAGTTTGATCGGCCGGCCGCCTAGCATCAGGATCACGGGATACTCTTAGGCCCCGCCGCCCGACCGACGGGCGTGTGAGCCTCGTCATCGCCGTCGATGCGGGTATGATGCTCGCAGGCTTCCCGTCGAGATTCGACGACTCGTCGAACAGTTCCTCCACCATCCGGTCTGCGGCTCGGATCAGCATGTCTTCACGTCTGCCGCCATGAGGTGCACCATGCTTCGACTTCGTCGGGTGTTGCCGGTGTTCGTGCCGCTTGTGCTCGTGGTCCTCGACGTTTTCGGTGCGGAGCCGGCGAACCGCCAACCGTTCAACGTGGAGCAGCGCGAATTCTGGACGACGGGCAACCTGCACGGCACGCCCGAACCGCCCGATCCGTTTGCGACGCAGAACGCCTTCCCGAAGCTGACGCTCTTCGAACCGCTGTCCGTGGGGCTGATCCCCGGCAGTCAGCGCTTCGGCGTGGCGACGCGGCCCGGCAAGATCTTCACGTTCGAGATCCGACCCGATGTCGACCGGGCCGACTTGCTGCTCGACATCAAGCAGACGACGTATGGCGTGGCGTTTCATCCGCAGTTCCAGAAGAACGGATACGTCTACGTCACGTACATCCTCGCGCCCGATCTGCCGAAGGGGAGCCGGTTGTCGCGGTTCCAGGTGAAGCCGGGCCAGCCGCCGGTGGCCGATCCGGGCAGCGAGCAGATCGTGCTCGAATGGCCGTCCGGCGGACACAACGGCGGCTGCCTTCGTTTCGGACCCGACGGCTACCTCTACCTGGCGACCGGCGATGGCAGCGGGATCGCGGATGGCTTGCAGACGGGCCAGAACATCAGCGACCTGCTGGGCTCGATCCTGCGCATCGACGTCGATCGTCCCGAGGGAACGCGGCCGTATTCCATCCCCAAGGACAACCCGTTCGCGGGAAGGGCCGATGCGCGGGGCGAGATCTGGTCGTTCGGACATCGTCAGGTGTGGAAGTTCAGTTTCGACCGGCAGCAGCGGTTGTGGGCCGGCGAGGTCGGGCAGGACTTGTGGGAGATGGTCTACCTCATCCAGAAGGGGGGCAACTACGGTTGGAGCGTCAACGAAGGCCGGCATCCGTTCCGGCCCGAGCGTCCCAAGGGGCCGGGCGCGTTCGTGCCGCCGGTCGCCGAGCATCCGCACAGCGATTTCCGGTCGATCACCGGCGGATACGTCTCGCAGTCGGACCGGCTTCCCGAACTGAAGGGAGCCTACATCTACGGCGACTACGACACGGGCAAGCTGTGGTCGCTGAAGCACGTCGGCGGCAAAGTCACCGAGCATCGCCAACTGGCGGACACGCAGATCCGCATCGTCGAGTTCGCGCAGGATGCGGCGGGCGAGGTGTATCTCGTCGACTTCGCCGGCGGCGGGCTGCATCGCATCGTCAAAGCCCAGCCGCAGGTGGCGACGAAGCCGTTCCCGCGCAAGCTGAGCGAGACCGGGCTGTTCGCCTCCACCAAAGATCACGTCCCGGCGGCGGGGTTGATCCCGTATTCGGTGAACGCCCCGCTCTGGTCGGACGGCGCGGAGAAGGAGCGGTTCCTCGCCTTGCCGGGCGATACGAAGATCGAATTCGACGCCGTCGTCTATCCCCACGGGCCGGACTACGCCGACGTCGGCTGGCGGTTCCCCGACGGCACGGTGCTGGTGAAGACGTTCTCAATCGAGATGGAGGCCGGCCGGGCGGACAGCGTCCAGCGGCTGGAGACGCGCCTCCTGCAACACCGCAAGATGCCGGGGAACGACAACGAGTACGGCGCGCAATACTGGTACGGCTACACCTACGTCTGGAACGACGAGCAGACCGACGCCGAGTTGCTGGCGGCGGAGGGGCTGGACCGCAAACTGACGATCAAGGACGCCTCCGCGCCGGGCGGGCAGCGCGAACAGGTCTGGCGGTTTCCGAGCCGGGCCGAATGCGCGCTGTGTCACACGATGGCGTCGAAATACGTGCTGGGCGTGACGACGCTGCAAATGAACAAGCTCCACAACTACGACAGCAAAACCGCGAATCAATTGTCGGTGCTGGAGCAGTTGGGCGTCTTCCAGGACAAGCTGCCGAAGCCGCCCGCGGAACTGCCGCGACTGGCCGATTATCGCAACGCCCAGGAAAGCCTGCATCACCGGGCGCGGTCCTACTTGCATGCGAACTGCGCCCACTGCCATCGCAAGTGGGGCGGCGGCAACGCCGAGTTCGAGTTGCAGGCGTCGATTCCGCTCGCACAGACGCTGGCCGTCAACACGCGACCGGGTCAGGGGCGCTTCAATCTCGCCGACCCGCGGATTCTCGTTCCGGGCGAACCGGACCGTTCGCTGGTTTTGGAACGGATGAAACTCGACGGGTTGGGTCGGATGCCGCACATCGCCTCCCGAGTCGTCGACCAGCAGGCGGTTGACGTCATGCGGCAATGGATCGCCAGCCTGGGCGACCCGGCCCTGCTCGAAGCCCCCGGCGCGATCCATCCGCGTCTGCCTACCAAGTAATCTGACACGAAGGACTGCACATGGACGATTACTCGGGTCCGCCCAAATCCTGGCCGCCGCTGGGGCTGCCGCAGGGGAGCGTTCGGGCGCTGCTCACGCTGGTGGTGCTGGCGGTGGTGGTGTCGAATCTGGCGCAGGGCCGCGAAACCGACGTGCTATGGGTGCAGGCGCTGCTGGTGGCGCTGGCCCACTACTTCGCGACCCGGCGGAGCGTGGGGCTGCCCGCCAAAGTGCTGGCGCGATTGGAGGACGAGGGCGTCATCCCGCCGGAACGGCAGCCGCTGTTCCTGCCGCGGTATTCGATCCGCTTCATCATCGTCGCCACGTTTGTCGGACTGGCGGTGTATCTGCATCGGGAAGGGAAGCTGTTCGAGCCACGGACGATGACGCTCCTGGGGATGATCTTCGCGTACCTGTTCGGCGCGCTGCTGCGCGGGTTCCTTCAGTTCCTCCATCGGGGGCGCGAGACACCGCCGCATCATCTGTGGGCCGACCTGCGGGCGCTGGCGGTGCTGGCCGTCGTGATCGCCGCGGCCCTGCCGGAGTTTCTCAACGTCCCCTACCGCCTGCCGCACGAACTGCTGGCGGTCGCATTGGGGCTGGTGCTGTTCTACTTCGGCATGCGGTGACGCTTCCGTTCTGACGGCGCAGACACAAGCCACCCGAAGCTGGTGAAGAGCGTGGTGCTGAAGTGGTGGGGCAGGATTGTTGACGCTGCTTTGGTTCTTGGCCCCGGCAGGGGCCTCGGACTGTAGCCACGGGTGGAGCGAAGACCGTCGCGGGCAGAGCGCAACCCGTGGAAATCGTGCGTTGAGATGTCCCGTCCCGAAGGGCCGGCGGAAGTTCGTGGCTGGGGCATTGACGCACGCTTCCTTTGCCCCTTCCGGGGCAAGCCTGGCGCTATCGACAGAACCACGGGTTCCGCGTCGGGCGGCGAGGCCGCCGCGCCGCTCCACCCGTGGCTACACTCCGGTCGCCCCTTCCGGGGCTAAAAAGATTGTGACACTCGATATCTGTAGGCCCCATGAACGACCACACCCGTTATGTCACACATTTGCCAGTATTGAGAGAGGCGGCATCGCGCGATCAGTCTGGCATCCAAGAAACTTGAACCCCGGCCTGCGCCGCATTCAGGACTGCGGAACGTCGATCGGTCTTCGCGCGCGGCACAGGCGCTCCAGCCACAGGTAGACCACCGGGGTGGTGTAGAGCGTGATGAGCTGGCTCAGCAGCAGGCCGCCGACGATGGCGACCCCCATCGGCCGCCGCAATTCCGAGCCGATGCCCGTGCCGATCGCCAGCGGCAGCCCCCCCAACAGGGCGGCCATCGTGGTCATCGAGATGGGCCGGAAGCGGTGCAGGCAGGCTTCGTAGATCGCGTCGTGTGGCGACATCCCCTGATTGCGTTCCGCGTCGAGCGCGAAGTCGATCATCATGATCGCGTTCTTCTTGACGATCCCGATCAAGAGCAGCATCCCGATCATCGCCATCAGGTCGAGCGGCATCTGGCACAGCAGCAAGGCCAAGAGCGCCCCCACACCGGCGGACGGCAGCGTCGACAGAATTGTGATCGGGTGAATGTAGCTCTCGTACAGCATCCCCAGCACGATGTAGACCGTCACCAGCGCCGCGAGAATCAACAACGGCTGGTTGTTCAGCGACGCCTGAAAGACCTGAGCCGTCCCCTCGAAGCGGCCTTGAATGGTGCCCGGCAGGCCGAGTTCGTCCTTGGCCCGCTGGATGTCCGGCACCACGTCCCCCAGGTTGGTGCCGGGCGTCAGGTTGAACGACAGCGTGACCGACGGAAACTGGCCGGAGTGGTTGACCGACAATGCCACGTTGTTGGTCGACATCTGATAGAGCGCCGTCAACGGCACGCGCGCGCCGTTCTGCCCGCTGACGAACAGATGCCGCAGATCGGCGGGGCTTTGCGCGAACTCGGGCTGCAATTCCATGACCACGTTGTACTGGTTCATCGACTCGTACATCCGCGAGACCTGGCGCTGCCCGAAGGCGTCGTACAGGCTGTTGTCGATGGTGGCGACCGTCACGCCCAGCCGGGCGGCCGTGGTCCGGTCGATGTCGAGCCGCGACTGCAAGCCGCGGCTTTGCTGATCGATGTTGACGTCGACCATGCCCGGCACCTTGCGGAGCGTCGCCAGCAGCTTCGGGGCCCATTCGTTCAATTCCTCGAGCGAGTCCCCGTTGAGCGTGTACTGATACTGTGCCGCGGAGGGCCGCCCGCCGACGCGCAAGTCCTGTCCGGCCTGCAGCAGCATGGTGGCCCCGGGGATGCGCGCCGATTGCTGCCGCAGACGGGCCACCACCTTGTCGGCGCTGACGTCGCGCTCGTGGCGGGGCTTGAGGCTGACGTACAGCCGGGCGGAGTTCGAGCCGCCGCCGCGGGACGATCCGATCGAACCGGTGACCGTATCGACCGCCGGATCGGCGGCGACGAGGGCGACGGCCTGGTCGAGCACTTTGCTCATCGTCTGGAACGACGTGTTCTGGTCGGCCTGCACGCTGCCGATCAGCCGGCCGTTGTCCTGCTGCGGAAAGAAGCCCTTGGGAATGATGACGTACAAATAGCCGGTCGCCCCGATCAGCCCCGCCGCAACGAGCAGCGTGACGAATTGATGCCGCAGCACCCACCGCAGCGTGACGGCGTACACGTCGACGATCCGGTCGAGCAATCGTTCGCTGAGGGACTTCACCCGCTCGCCGTGCAGCATGGCATGCGGCTTCAGAAAGATGGCGCACATCATGGGCGTCGTGGTCAGCGAGATGACCAGCGACACGCCGATGGCCACCGACAGAATGATGGCGAACTCGTGAAACAACCGCCCGATCAGCCCCTGCATCAAGAGAATCGGGATGAAGACGGCGACGAGCGACACGCTGATCGACAGGACCGTGAAGCCGATCTCCCGCGCGCCGCGCAGGGCCGCCTGCACGGGCGTATAACCCCGCTCCAGGTAGCGCGTGATGTTCTCCATGACCACGATGGCGTCGTCGACCACGAACCCCGTCGCGATCGTCATCGCCATCAGTGACAAATTGTCGAGGCTGAACCCGGCGAGATACATCACGCCGAACGTGCTCAGCAGCGACACCGGCACGGCGACGCTGGGAATCAGCGTCGACCGCAGATCGCCCAGAAACAGGTACACCACCAGAATGACCAGGCCGACGGAAATCAGCAGCGTCACCTGCACGTCGTGAACCGATGCGCGGATGGTCGCCGTGCGGTCGATGGAGACCGACAAGTCGATTCCCGCGGGAATCTGAGCCGCCAGTTGCGGGAGCAGCGCCCGGACGCGGTCGGCCGTTTCAATGATATTGGCGTTGGGCTGGCGGTTGACCTCGACGGTAATCGCCGGCTTGCCGTTGAGGAGGCCCGTGGCGCGGACGTCGTCCACCGATTCCTCGACGTCGGCCACGTCGCGCAAGCGGACCGCCGCCCCGCCGCGATAGGCCACGATCAGGTTGCGGTAGTCCTCCACCTCGAAGAGCTGATCGGTCGCGGCGATCGTCCACGAGCGTTCGCCGTCGGAGATCTGCCCCTTGGGTCGGTTCGCGTTGGCGTTGCCGAGCGCGGTGCGGACGTCGTCGAGGCCGATGTCGAGATGGTTGAGCACGGTCGGATTGAGCGAGACGCGGACTGCGGGGGGCGAGCCGCCGCTGACGCTGACCTGTCCGACCCCCGGCACCTGCGCCAGCTTTTGTTGCAGGATGGTGGACGCCACGTCGTACATCTGCGGTTTGGTGTACGTGTCGGACGTGAGCGCCACGATGATAATCGGCGAGTCGGAGGGATTGTATTTTCGGTACGACGGATTGTTCGGCAGGTTGGGAGGTAACTGGCTGCGCGCGGAGTTGATCGCCGCCTGCACGTCCCTCGCCGCGGCGTCGATGTTGCGGTTGAGCTCGAACTGCATGGTGATGGAGGTCGAACCCATCGAGCTGCTGGAGCTCATCTCGCTGATGCCGGCGATCCGGCCGAACTGCCGCTCCAACGGCGTGGCGACCGTCGCAGCCATCGTTTCGGGACTGGCGCCCGGCAGCGAGGCGCTCACCTGAATCGTCGGGAAATCGACCTGCGGCAAGGGAGACACCGGCAGCAGGAAGTAGCCCATCGCGCCCGCCAGCGAGATCGCCACCGTCAGCAGCGTGGTGCCGACCGGTCGATGGATGAACGGGCCGGAGAGGTTCATCGGTGAGCCTCTCGATTCTGGGTTGTTCCTCGGTTCGGTCCCCTCGCCCCCGTCTTCGGGGGAGAGGGATAGGGTGAGGGGGCCGTGCGCTCCAAGCAACGACCGAAGATGGGCTTTCGCGAATCGACACGCTGTGAAGCGACCTCCCCCTCACCCCGACCCTCTCCCCCGAAGACGGGGGCGAGGGGGCCGGAAGGGACATCCATCCCGAATGGGGACGCCCACGAGAGGTTCATGGCAACGTCTCCCGCGATTCATGACCGACCGGACCGCGATAACCGAACCAGCCGGCGAGGCGGTCGAACCAGAGGTAAATCACCGGCGTGGTGTAGAGCGTGAGAATCTGGCTGAAAATCAGTCCGCCGATGATCGTGATGCCCAGCGGCCGCCGCAGTTCCGAGCCGGTGCCGGTCCCGATCGCCAAAGGCACGGCCCCCAACAACGCGGCCATCGTCGTCATCATGATCGGCCGGAACCGCAACAGGCACGCCTGATAAATGGCGTCCGGGGGGGACATCCCGGCGTTCCGCTGCGCATCGAGCGCGAAGTCGATCATCATGATCGCGTTCTTCTTGACGATGCCGATCAGCAGAATGATCCCGATGAGCGCGATCACGCTCAGGTCCATCTGCCACCACATCAGCGCCATCAACGCGCCCACGCCCGCCGACGGCAGCGTCGACAGGATGGTGATCGGATGCACGTAGCTCTCGTAGAGAACGCCCAGCACGATGTAGACCGTGACCAGCGCCGCGAGAATCAGCAGCGGCGTGCTCTTCAGCGACGCCTGGAACGCCTCCGCCGTCCCCTGGAAACTGCCGACGATGCTGTCCGGCAGGCCGAGTTCCTGTTGCTTCCTGGAGATGGCCTCCACGGCCGCGCCGAGCGAGACCCCCGGCGCGAGATTGAACGACACCGTCACCACGGGGAACTGCCCCTGATGATTGACCGTCAACGGCGTCTGCGATTCCTCGATCCGCGAAAAGGAACTCAGCGGCGTGCGGCCGCCCGTTGGCGAGCGGACGTAGACCTCGGCGAGATCCCGCGGCTCGTTGCGGAACTCCGGCTTGACCTCCAGCACCAGCCGGTACTGATTCAACTGCGTGAACATGATCGAGACCTGCCGCTGCCCGAACGAATCGTACAGCGCATCGTCGATCATCTGCGGCGTGACACCGAGCCGCGACGCGGTGTCGCGGTCGATGATCACGCGCAACTGCAGGCCCGCGCTCTGCTGGTCGCTGGCCACGTCCCGGAGTTCGGGAAGCTGCTGCAGGCCGCTCACAAACTTGGGCGCCCATTCGCGCAGCTCGTCGAAGTCCGGATCTTCGAGGCTGTACTGATACTGCGTCCGGCTGACGCGGGTCTCGACGGTCAGATCCTGCACCGGCTGCAGGAAGAGCGAGATTCCCGCGACTTCGGCCACCCGCGGCTGCAACCGATGGATGACGTCGCCAACCGGCTCTCCCCGCTCTTCCAGCGGCTTCAGATTAATCAGAATGCGGCCGGAGTTGAGCGTGGTGTTGGTGCCGTCGATGCCGATGAAGCTCGACAGGCTCGCCACCGCGGGGTCTTCCAGGAGAGCGCGGTTGAGCGCCAGTTGCCGCTCGGCCATCGACTCGAACGAGATGCTCTGCGGTCCTTCGGTGATGCCCAGAATCACGCCGGTGTCCTGCACCGGAAAGAAGCCCTTGGGAACCAGCACGTACAGATAGACCGTGGCGGCCAGCGTCGCCGCGGCGACCATCATCGTCAGCGTCTGATGCCGCAACACGACCGTCAGCGTGCGGCCGTAACTCCAGATCACCCCTTCAAACGCGGCTTCGGACCAGCGGTACAACCGGCTGTGCTGGGCCGGCGGCGTATGCTTGAGCAGCTTGGCGCACATCATCGGCGTGAGCGTCAACGAGACGACCGCCGAGACCAGAATCGCCACGCTCAACGTGACGGCGAACTCGCGGAACAGCCGGCCGACGATGTCCCCCATGAACAGCAGCGGAATCAGCACGGCGATCAGCGACACGCTCAGCGAGACGATCGTGAAGCCGATCTGCTGCGACCCCTTCAGCGCCGCGGCCAGCGGCGGCTCCCCCTCCTCGATGTAGCGCATGATGTTTTCGACCATCACGATGGCGTCGTCAACGACGAAGCCGGTCGAGATCGTCAGCGCCATCAGCGTCAGGTTGTTGAGGCTGTAGTCGAGCAGATACATCACGCCGAACGTCCCGACGATCGACAACGGGACGGCGACGCTGGGAATCAAGGTGGCCGAGAAGCTCCGCAGAAACACGAAGATGACGAGCACCACCAGGCCGATCGTCGTCAGCAGTTCCCGCTGCACGTCGTGGACCGACGCGCGGACCGTCGTGGTGCGGTCCGTCAGGATCGCGACCGACACCGCCGCGGGGAGCGACTCCTGCAACTGCGGCAGGACGGCCTTCACGCCGTCCACCACCTCGATGATGTTCGCGCCCGGTTGCCGCTGAATGTTCAGGATCACCGCGGGCCGGTCGTTCATCCACGCGGCCTGCCGCAGGTTTTCGACGCCGTCGATGACGTCGGCCACGTCTTCCAGATGAATGGGTGCGCCGTTGCGGTAGGCCACGATCAGCCGGCGATACTGGCCGCTGGTCAGAAGCTGGTCGTTCGCACCGATGGTGTAGGCCTGCCGGACGCCGTCAAAGCTCCCCTTGGCCTGATTCACGTTGGCCTGGGCCAGCGCGATCCGCACGTCGGCCAGGCTCAGGTCGAGCGACGACAGCACCGTCGGGTTGGCCTGGATGCGGATCGCCGGCTTCTGGCCGCCGCTGATGCTGACCATCCCCACGCCCGACAACTGCGAAATCTTCTGGGCGAAGCGGGTGTCGGCGAGATCCTGCACCTTCGACAACGGCAGCGTGTCCGACGTCAACGCCAGCGTCAAAATCGGCGCATCGGCCGGGTTCGTCTTCGTGTAAACCGGCGGGTTGGGGAGATCCCGCGGCAACAGACTCGTCGCCACATTAATGGCCGCCTGCACCTGCTGCGCGGCGACGTCGATGCTCAGTTCCAGCGCAAACCGGAGCGTGATGACCGAACACCCTTCGGAACTGCTCGACGTCATCTGCGTGAGGCCCGGCACCTGTCCGAACTGACGTTCCAGCGGGGCCGTCACCGAGGACGCCATCACATCGGGACCGGCGCCCGGATAAAACGTCAGAACTTGAATGGTGGGATAATCGACCTGCGGCAGCGCCGAGACCGGCAGTTGGTAATACGCGATCGCCCCGGCCAGCAGGATGGCGGTCATGAACAGGACGGTGGCGACGGGCCGCAGAATGAAGATCCGCGACGGGTTCATGGGGACGCTTTCGCCGCGGCGGCCGGTTTGCGATCCCGGCTCCCGTCACCGTCCTTGTCGGGTCGCGGCCCTCCTTTGCCCCCCTTCCCTTTCTTCTCGGCCTGTTCCTTGGTGGTCACCTTGGAGCCGGGCTGCAGCTTGTCGAGGCCGTCGGTCACCACGACCTCGCCGGGCGTGAGGCCGGACTCAATGACCGTATCCGTCCCGGCCGTCGTCCCCGTTTCAATCTCGCGCAATGCGACCGTTTCATCGGCTTGCAGCACGTAGACGAACGTCGAATCCGGACCGCGCTGGACCGCCGCCGTCGGCACCACGATCGCGTCGGACAGCGTCTCCACCAGCAGCCGCGCGTTCACGAATTGATTCGGGAACAGCGACTCGTCCTCGTTGTCGAACACCGCCTTCAGCCGCAGCGTGCCGGTGGCCGAATCGACCTGGTTGTCGATCGCCGTCAGCGTCCCCGTGGCGAGCCTGGTCCGGAAGTCGCGATCGAAGGCGTCCACGGCGAGGGGTTCCGGCCCGCGCGACTTGGCGAGCACCCGCGAGATGTCGTCCTGCGGAATCGTGAACACCAGCGAGATCGGCTGCAACTGCGTGATCACCGCCAGGCCGCCGGGATCGTTCGCCCGCACCATGTTCCCCGCATCGACCAGCCTTAGGCCGATCCGGCCGCTGATCGGCGCGTGAATCTGACAGTATTCCAACTGCAGCCTGGCGTTGGCGATCATCGCCCGGTCGGTTTTGACGGCGGCCTCCGACTGCTGCGCCAGCGAGACCTGCTCGTCGATCTGCTGCGCCGAGACGATGTTCTCCTTCAATAGCTGCCGATACCGGGTGAGCGTCGACCGGGCGGCGGTCAGCGTCGCCTCGTCCCGCGCCAATTGTCCCTCGGCCTGCTCCAACTGGGCCTGCCAGACGCGCGGGTCGATCCTGGCGAGGAGATCCCCTTCCTGGACGGCCTGTCCCTCGTCGATCGCGACTTCAATGAGTTCCCCTTCGACGCGGCTGCGGACGGTGACGGTCTTGAACGCTGTCACCGTTCCCAGCCCGTTGAGATAGATTTCGACGTCGCGCCGCCCGACGGCGCCGGTCCCCACCGTCACGACCCGCGGCGGGGGCTTCGTGGGCTTCGGCGGGCTGAGCCGTTCCAAAACCGTTGTGGCGAACGGCCACCAGACCGCCTGATAGTGCCAGCCCGCGGCTCCCAGGGCGATGAGAACCAACCAGATCCACCAGCCATTCCGTCCCGATCGAGGCGGGCGATTCGCCGGACCTGGGCCGACGGCGCTCGCGGGCCGGTCCGGCGTCGCGCGCTGCGGCGGAACGTGCTTCGCTACGGGTTCGGTCGGCGGCTCAACAGGGGTGACAGCCATCGAGGTCTCTCTCGTCGTCTGCACTAAGAACCTGTTTTCAAATGGATAAACGGTGCTGTGCGATCCGCCGGGACATCAGGTGAATCATGCGGATG
>Ga0163151_10006947_pt1 | contig 13475 bp, 12 predicted proteins | sample OliLakLV19MP5IB2_FD_145596 | JGI IMG/M metagenome (GOLD analysis project Ga0163151, IMG submission 145596) | Freshwater microbial mat bacterial communities from Lake Vanda, McMurdo Dry Valleys, Antarctica - Oligotrophic Lake LV.19.MP5.IB-2 | ecosystem: Environmental > Aquatic > Freshwater >...
TCCCAGCGCAGGAGAAATCGCGTTGGTCTCGGCGAAACTCGCGTTCGTGAATGGCGGAGAATGCGCTGAAAACAACTGCGTGAATTCTGCTACAATGAACCTCTGTGAAATGGAGATTCTTAGAGTCGGGTGTTCGCGCTGGGACTTGCCATGATTCTGAGAAATCTATTGGGTGGTGCAGTAGGCTCCACGGATGTGGCGCAGAGTCCGCATCCTATCAAATGCACGTAGCGCGAGCGAGAGAATGAGCAGGTCAGTCATGCCGGATTCGCCTCGCTCTCACGAAGACGCGCCGTCCAGACTGTACGCGAGTGAGAGTGTCGCCGCTGCATTGTCTCGCGACTGGCGACGACGGCCATCCTCCGCGGGCTGCCGACCGCCGACGCAGTGCTTCGCGTGGTGTCACGCTGGAGCCTAATGGCATTGGGATCCCAGGCGGCGCTCAGCATCTACACCGTCAGAACGCACAAGAACAGCCCACGGATGAGAATTCTCTCCTGATTTCAGCCGGTTTCATGGATCCGGAACGAGTGGGTCAGACCGACGGATTTGTGCACCGACTTGCCCTTCGAGTCCATAAGGTTGTCGCGTGCGGATAACGTTGATCGGTCACGCGACCTGCCTGATCGAGACATGCGCGGGCAACCTGCTGACGGACCCGGTCTTCTTCGATCCCTTCGAGGAGGGCACGGTGGTTTCCTGTCCGCGCCGGGATGTCGACCTCGACGCGCTGCCCGCGCTCCACGCGGTCTTCATCTCGCACAGGCACCTGGACCACCTCGACCTGCCAAGCCTGGCCGCCCTCGACCGCGCCCTGCCCATCTTCTGTCCCGAGGATCCATTCGTACTCACGGCGCTGCAGCTACTAGGCTTCGCGGACGTGCGACCGCTGACGCCCTTTGAGGCGGTGCGACTGGGCGACTTAGAGCTGCTGCCCCTCCCCAGTGCCAATCCCAACGTGCTCGAGCACGCGCTGTTGATCTCCGACGGCGAGGCCTCGGTGCTGCAGCAGGTCGACGCCCTGCTGACGCCCGAGACCCTGAAGCGCCTGGCCGCCGAACGTCCAGTCCCGGACTTGCACTTGGCGATGTACGCGAGCCAGCACTTCGGCTTCTTCGAGAACCGCCGCCAGGATCTGGGGGCGACCCACGCTGCCAACCTGGGCTGCGCTCTCGCCGTCGGCGCCGGCTGCGTGGTCCCCGCCTCAGCCGGCTTCCGCTTCGCCGAACCTCACGACTGGCTGAACCCGCACGTCTTCCCCGTGTCCAGGGAGCGCTTCGCCGCCGACCTCGCACGGCTCGCCCCCTCCGTACGCTGTGAGCTGCTCGATCCGGGTGACGCGCTGGTGATCGACAAGCGGGCAGGCGAGCAGCTCGCGATCGAGAGGGCCTCGTCGCCCTTCGTGCGGACCCTCGAGCAGGATGGTTGGCGCATCGCCCACGATTCGACTGCGCCGGTACCCGCACTGATCGACATCGACCGCGCCGGCTACGGACGAGCAGCGATAGTCGAGCTGGTGTCCGGGCTGTTGAGACAGGGGCTGCGGGAGTATGTCGAGCAGGCCCTGGTCTCGGGCGATGACTTGGTTACGCGCTACCGCGAGCTCGCTGTCGCCTACCGCGTGGACGTCGTGCTCCCAGGCGAGCCCCTGAGCTTTAACATCGACTTCGGCTCCACGCCCGTCGCCTACGACGCGGCCACCGAACCCACGGTGCGCTTGCGGATCGCCGGCTCTACGCTGGTGGAGCTGGTGCTAGGACGCGCGAGCTGGTTCCGGGCCCGTCCGTCTATTCGTCGGTCGATCTCGGCCGTCGAGCCCCTGCTCACCGAGCGCGGACTCGAGGCCCGCGCTGTCGAGCTCGAGGACCTACTGCTGCACTACGTCGCGCACAGGCTACCGGGCTCTCACCGTCACGGCCTCGACTGGCTGCGCTTGTCCGTACGCGGACTGCCCGGCATCCCCGCCCATGAGCAGCCCGCAGCGCCCAGGTCCTGATGCCGCGTTGATGCACGACCATACCGAGCCGCACCAACGCTTGAACGGTCGGCCTCGCGCATTGCGGCGCGCGCGGATTGCGGGCCGAAGTTGCAAGGCGCCGGCGTGCGCGGCTAGCCTCCCGCTTCGTGGAGAGGATTGCAGCGCCTGATCGCGTCAAGTCAGCGTTGCCGGCGGCGGCGCGCGTGATCGGTGCGCGGCCCATCAACGGGAGGAACCCATGAGAATTGCGCGTGCTTTCCTAGTCGCGGCCTTGGTCGCCCTTTCGGGCGCTTGCCGGCTTCCCGACGTTCAACCGTTTGCGGACGCGACGCTGCAACTGCGCACGGCGGCGGTCAGCAGCGGGCGGGCGATCAGCGATGACATTGGCCGAGTTGTTGAGCACGTCGAAGGCGACGACGCGGCCAAGGCGAAGGCCAAAAAAGCGCACGAGGATTTCGAGACAGCCTGGAAAGCGCGCAACGCCGCGCTCAGCGCGATGGTGGATTATTCGAACACCTTGGTCGACGTGGCTTCCGCCCCCAAGGACTCCGGCAAGACGATTGATGGCTTGGTGGGCGCCGTCACGAAGCTCTCGGGTGGCGTCGGTATTCCGCTCAAAGTTGCGGGTGAAGTCCGAGGCGTCGTCATGGACGCCGCCAAATTCATCACGGCGCAAATCGAAACCGTGCTCGCCCAAAAAGCGCTCGACGGAGCCATGCGCAAAGCGCAGCCGATCATCGTCCGCATATCCGAGAAGCTGGTCGAGGATCTCGAGTCCATGCGCAAGCTCGCCCAGGATTGCGCCGGCGTGGAACGCAACTCGCTCGCAGAGAAGTACGGCGACTTCGACGGCTACTGGAATCACTTCGAGCCCAGCCTTTTGAAGTTCGAACCGGTGAACGCCGACGCAGCGGCGTTGGATCGTCAAGTCAAGCTCGCTCAGGCGCTCGCGGATGCAGAGCCGCGCAAGCAAGAGCGCGATGCCGCCTACGAGAAAATGGAGGCGCGTCTCGCAGCTCAACTCGAGCTACTGGGCGCGACCAGCGCTGCCTGCGAAGCGTGGGCGCAGACTCATGCCCAACTCGCAACGGCCGTAGCCAACAACAAGCGCGTCGACGTACAGGCGCTGGTTTCAGCGGGTAACGAAATCAAGGGACTGGTCGAAAGAGTGCGCGGGCTATGAGCAAAAAACAGTGGAAGAAGCTGTCGGGATTCGAGGCGTGGAACAAGGAGCTCGCCTTGCTGCTCGACCAAGCACACGCCGCGGCGGACGGCAACGATGACACCGCACGTCGCGCCATCGCGCGTGATCTGACCGACTTCGTGAACGCCTCGTGGCCCAACGACGACGCGATCAAGGAGCTGGACCAGATCGCGCTGGCGACCAGCAACGCACTCTTGCTGCAAAACATCGGCGATCGCGTGCGGGAACTGACGGCGCGCACCGGTGAGTACAAGCGCCTCACGAAGGACATCAGCGGCGTCACCGAATCGATCGCGGAGACAGCTTCGGCGCTGCGCATGGAGAGCATCACCAAGGCGATCCAATCGACGACGGCGGCGGTGCAATCGCTCAAGGATCTGTCCGCGGCCCTGGGCGACGCGCCGACCGACAAGGCGCTCGCCAAGAAACTGACCGACGCCATCGACGCGATCGAAACCCTGCGCACCCAAGTCGCCGCCGTAATATAGGCGGTGACCGCCGACTTGAGCAACCGCTCGGAGTTCACGCTCGTCACCTGACGGGCGCGCGGGGGATAGGAACTCCAAGCGGATGACCCCCGACAGAGGGTAGCGGTTCGGGCCGATTCCCGGGAGGTCTCAAGCCCACGGACGAGTGGATCCGGTCCCTCGGGCGCGCGCGATCCAGCGTCACGATCGGGTACTTGTCGGACACGCCCGTCACCACGCGCGCGGCTTCAGGCATCCGCGGGGGTAGAGGACGCAAGTGTTCGCGCTCGGCGATCCACGCCTGACGCGCCGTGCGGCCGTCGCGCAACTTGCGCCGGTCCATGTCGGCGTCGAGCTCGGCGCGCAGCATCGCGTTGAGCTCGTCCCATGTTGCAGCCTTCGGCACCGGCTGGAAGAAGAGGCCCTGCACGCAACGCGCGCCGCGCTCCACCGCCACCTTCTCCCAACCGCTCGCCGGCGCACAGAAGTCGGCGTGCAACGGCAGGGATCCGCGCCAGCCGTGGAAGGCCTTCGTCTCTTCGCGCTCGGTGCCGACCAGGATCTTCTTCACCGCCAGCGACGTGTTGTCCAAGACCACGCGACGCGTCAGACCGCCGAAGTGCTCGAAGCTCGAGTTGAGGCCGTCGAGCAAGCTCTCCAAACGCTCGATCGGGTAAGCCTTCGCGCTGTACACGTTGCTGCACGGCAACGTCGTTACGAACACGCGCGCCTTGCGCAGCCGCCCGCCGATCTCGGCCCAGGCTTCGAAGAAGTCGCCTTCGAGCGTGTCGCCCGCGGCGTGCGTGCGATGCACGATGCACGAACGCCTCCGTACCGAACAGCTCGCGCTCGAGCTCGCGCACGTAGTCGCGCAACGCGCGCGACTTGATCCCGCGCGCACGATCGCCCAGCTCCAGACCCACCTTCTTCGCCGTGATGCGCGGCTCCAGCCGCAGCAACTGCTCGATCTGTGTGCGCCACGGGTCGAGCGTTCGAACTCGCCGCAGCGTCAATCGCTTCGTCGGCGGCATCGCGCGACTCACCGCACGTCGAACCGTCTTGATGTCCAATCCAAAACGCCGCGCGATCTCCTTTTCCGCCACGCCGTCCACCACGTGCATCTGGCGCATCTCTGCCCACTGCGACACTCAGGTGACCTCCTCGCCCTGTGCCGAAGGCCGAGGCGGGGTAGTCGCGCGCCCCGTGGTGGGCTCCCTACAGAAGCGGTAGGCTCGGTTTCTCAAGCGCCCGTAGCTCAGTTGGATAGAGCAGCTGCCTTCTAAGCAGCAGGTCCCTGGTTCGATTCCAGGCGGGCGCGGCACACCGCGCTAGCTGCCAAGATGGCGCAACGGCGAATAGCCATCTACGCACACCGCCAAGATGGCGGTGTCCCGCGCGGGTAGGCGGGCGCAATCGGGAGGGCCAAAGACCCCGTAGGTCTACCATCTGTTGGGTTAGTAGGTCAAGAGGCCGCCGCCGGTAGCGGCTTGGCACGCGCCTTGCGTATAGGGGATATGCCCCCCACTCGGAAGCCGAAGGCCGTCGCCAAGGCGAAGGCCAACCCGAAGACCAAGCTGTTGCAGTACGCCCTTTCCGCTGGGTACTGCCAGTTCGAAGGCTGCCCCAAGCGAGTCCTCGGCGACGACGCCACGGAGCGCGTCTTCAACACGGGGCAAGTGGCCCACAACGTCGGTGCGAGCGCGGACGGACCTCGCGGCGACGCGGAGCGCTCCGCCGAGTTGGTCGATGACGTCGAGAACGTGATGTTGCTCTGCTACGAGCATCATCGCCTTGTCGACGAGGAGGACCCCGCCTCGTACCCCGAGGAACGGCTGCGGGCGATGAAGCGTGCCCAAGAGGAGCGCGTTGCGCTCATCGGCGGCATCGCGCCGGACAAGAAGAGCCACGTGCTCGTGTACGGGTCGTCCGTCGGCAGTCACCCCGCCGTGCTGGGCCGCGAGACGACCGATCCCGCTTTGCTCTCGCGGGGACGGTATCCGGCTGCGAAGGAGTCGTTCCAGATCCAGACCAAGGGCGACCTCAAGAGCGAGTGCTCCCCGCACTTCTGGGAGTCGGAGCGCGCGAACCTGCTGGAGCATTACCAGACCATCGTGCGCCCGTCCCTCTCGCGTCAGAGCGACCCGCACGTGTCGGTGTTCGCGTTTGCTGCCCAGCCGCTACTCGTGCTTCTCGGATCGTTGCTGTCGGACAAGTTCCGTGTGGATGTCTTCCAACGCCATCGCGTGCCGGACTCCGGCTGGACTTGGCCGGACCTCGACGGAAAGTACGCGCCCCTTGCGCCAACGTACGAGCGCCCGACGGACACGACGAAGCGCCCGGCCCTCGTCATCTCGCTGAGCGCGACGATCACCGACGATCGGGTCAAGCGCGCGCTCAGTGACGACTGCTCTATCTGGCACGTCCGCATCCCCGAGCCGAACCACCACTGCATCAAGAGCCCGGCGGATCTCGTCGTCTGGCGCGCGTTCGTTCAGCGCCTGCTCAACGAGATCAAGGCCGCGCACGGCCACGGCACACCGTTACATATCTTCCCGGCGATGCCGAACTCCGCCGCCGTCGAGCTCGGCCTCGTTCGCCAAGAGAAGGCCGAGATGCCGTTCCACATGTACGACGCCCTTCCCGGGCAAGACTTCACGCACGCATTCAACATCGAGTAGGGAGAGACCTTTGACCACCATCGACATCAACACCCAACGCTCCGCCGTCCGTCAGCTCGCCGAATCGCTCGACATTCCGCCGTCCGCGTACAAGCTCGCGGTCGAGCGCTACGACGCGATGTCGAGGCACTTGGAGCGCGACGAATCAGCCGTCGCGAAGTACCGGCCGTACATCTACCCCCAGGGATCGTTTCAGCTCGGAACGGTCGTGCCGCCTCACGACCCGAAGCACGGGTACGACCTCGACCTCGCGTGCGAGATGCGCGAACTCACGAAGACGGAGATGACCCAGGAGAAGCTCAAGCAGCTCGTCGGTGACGAGGTGAAGGCGTACGCGAGCAAGTACGGGATGCATGAGCCGACAGAGAAGCCGCGCTGCTGGCACCTCGACTACCAGGACCCTAAGGCGCACTTCCACATGGACATCGTCCCGTCGGTGCCCGAGGACGAGGCGACCAAGCGACGGCTCGCAACGCTCGTACTGCCCGCGAACGTCCACTTCGTCGAGAGCGCCGTGGGCATCACCGACAAGAACAACGCGAACTACCGGGTCATCTCGTCGGACTGGCGCAGAAGCAACCCAAGGGGATACGCGGCGTGGTTCAAGAGTCGGATGCGGACCGTCGCCGTTCGCTTGATGGAAGCCCGCGCCGACGTTCGGAAGGCAGATGAGGTGCCGGCGTACGAGTGGAAGACTCCGCTCCAGGTCGCTGTTCAGATCATCAAGCAGCACCGCAACGCGATGTTCAGGGACGACCTCGACAACGCCCCGCCGTCATGCATCATCACGACGCTGGCCGGTCTCGCGTACGAAGGTCAGCTCGACGAGCGTGATGCGCTCATGGCGATCGTTCAGGGGATGCCGAAGTTCATCCGCTCGGCCGTCCCGTTCGTGGCGAACCCGGTCAATCCCGAGGAGGACTTCGCGGACAAGTGGACGACGAAGCCGGGCCGCCGGAAGCACTACGATCGCTGGTACGCGCATCTCGTGCGAGACCTCGACCAACTCGGTGCGCCGATGACGGCGGATCAGATCACCGAGCAGTTCGGTCAGAAGTTCGGCGTTTCGCTGCCGGGCGACAAGGCGAAGAAGCTCGCGACGAAGCTGTCCGTCCCGGCCTCGGTCGCCGCGCCGAGCTTGCTCATCGCGTCGAAGCCGCCGCCTTGGGCCGCGCGTGGCTAGTCGCAGTAACGCGACCACGATCGACGACCAACTCGCGGAACTCCTCGCCACGTTTGCACACGTGTCCGTCCGACCCGATCGGACGGACAAGCACTTCAGCGACGACGAAGACGAGCTGCGGATAGTGGGACTGCTCGCGCTCGATGACATCGAGCTGACGGATCTCCCCCGGCTCGACGGTTCATACCGGGTCAAGATCATCGTGCCGCGCGCGTTCCCGGCGGTTCTACCGCGCGTGTACGCGGTCGAGGACTCGATCCCGAAGACGTACCACACCTATCTGGAGGGAAGGCTATGCCTCGGCGCGCCGCTCCACATCCGTTCGATCGTGAACCGGAGGCCCACGCTCCTCGGTTTTGTCGAGCGCTGCGTCGTGCCATACCTCTATCGCTACCGGCACATCGAAGTCTTCGACAAGCCACCGTGGGGCGAACTGGACCACGGCGCGCCCGGCTTGCTGCACTACTACGGCCGTGTCCTCGGCACGACGGATCCAAGCGCGTGCGTCGAGTTTCTTCGCCTCGGAGGACTGCGAAAACGAGTTGCGAACAAGCGCCCTTGTCCGTGCGGAAGCGGGCTCCGACTTGGGAGATGTCATCACACGCGAATCAATCGCCTTCGGAAACGATGTGGTCGCGCCGCGCTGCGCGACTCTGAGAGCCAGCTCAAGAAGCAGCTCGCGACCAAGTAGCCCCCGCGTGATGGACCGTCGGAGTCGAAGTCCGGCGGCGTCGCGCTAGAACCTGTGGCGGAAGGCCAAGGAGAGGCGGATCGCTGACGCGCAGGAAGGGACGAGAAAGGTCCCCGTCAGTCAGAACCCGACGCCTGCTCTTCGCGGGCGATGAACTCGTGGGTCAGATAGGCGTACTCGGTGACCCAGCCGAAGGCGGCGTCGGAGGTCCGGCCGTGAGCGAACAAGTCGCGGAACACATGCTCCAGGTCGGACTGCGCAGCTTCGAGGTCTAGCTCGGCGCGCACGTTGTCGTCTCGATATCTGGCCCATGTCCCTTCCTCGTCCAGCGCATGAAGACGCTGCACGAGCGTGGGCAGAGTTCCGAAGTCCTGTCGGGCGTCGTCCGCTCGCGTGAGCGCCTCTTTGAGCTTACTCAGGAGTTCCGCGAGGTCGTGGCCCCGGGGAGCCTTGGGAGGAGAGCCCGCACGCCTCATCGCGAGGTAGATGTGCTCCTCTACGGTCAAGATTGCCTTTTTGATCGCCAGTTCGAGCGCGTGTCGCTGGAGGAAGAAGATCGGCAACGCTAACTGGACGAGACGGTGACGGTTGCGGTCGAGAAGGTCGCGGGCGGCGTCTCGGTAGCTTTCGCGCAACACGGGGTCATTGATCCCCGCGAACATCCCCTCGCCACCAAGGCTGACTCGCCCGGCAGCCCATTCTGCGCGCCTTCGCTCGCTGCGCTCCTGCATCGAGCGCTTCAGCTCCTCGGATCGACGGGCGCGCTCATCCGAGTTCATGCGCGCCTCGTGGGGAGCAGGTTCAAGTTGCTGCTCGCTCTTCGGCCGTCGCCGGTCCCTGTTCGCGATGCGTCTCTAGGAGGAACGTCGCCAGCGTTGACGCCATGCCCACGGCGAGTCGCGCGTGGCGACCTTGGAGTCCGCGAGCGCGACCGTCGGGGCCGTGACCAGTTCCGTACAACCCTCGAAGCTCGTTGATGCTGTGCGCGATCGAGCCGAGGCTTCCGAGCACGCGCTTGATCGCGTCCTTTCCCGGCGCGTCGGCGCTCACGTTTTCGGGCAACAGGCGCAACTCCCGTCGCACTTCACCGACGAGCTTCGGAATATCCCAGGTCGAATCGACGGAAATGCCGCGCTCGCGAAGAATGCTCTTGCACACTGTCTCGACGAGTTCCTTGGCGGTGCCGATCGCGAGGCGTGGATCCGTGTCGGCGACATCCTCCAAACGTCGAAGCTGCTCAACGACGTTCGGCAGATCGAGCGCCGCCGCGTGTTCAGTCAGTTCCCCCGCGAGCGGCGTGGCGTGCTTCGAGGTGATCCGGCCGTTCTCGTACGCGAAGCCCTCGCGATCGAGCAGCCGCACGAAGTCGCGTAGCGCCTTACGGGGATGCTCGCCGTAGGGCGGCGTGCGGCCGTCCTCTTCCATGTCGATCGCGGTCTGCTCGATGCCCTGCAACTCCGCGCCGAACACGGCGAGGAGCCTGCGCGCGTCGCGCATCTGCGAGAGGTCGAGCGAGCGGTAGCAATCTTCGACAAGCGTACGACGCGCGCCGCCAACGTCGGATGCGGAGCCGGGCTTGGCGAGAATACCTTGTGCGGCGAAGGCGTCCTCGATCGTGCGCAGAACGCCCGAGCTGGCGAAGTGCTCGCGGAACGCTTGAAGAATGCGGGGACTGACGAGCGGCGAAGCGCCGACGCCACCACCGGGGCGCGGCGTGGACATGGTGGCGAGATGCTACCCGGCTAGACCCTTGGAGGTCCCGTCTATCGTCGGCATCGACTTCATTCGGCGCGCCCCGGCGATCACAAGTCGTCTAACGTTTTCAGGTGCGCTGATGCAGTCGCCGCGAGATCGATCAGCGTTTGGTCGGCAGCGAGAAGCGCATTCGAGCGCATCCTCTCGTTCGCCGACTGATAGGCCCACCGCGCGGTTTCGAGCGGATAGAGCTCGGGAGAGGCCAGCGTCATGCACAGGTCGGAGAGCGTGAGCCAGCGTTCCAGCTGCAGCATCGCTTCCGTCCGCCCCATCCCGGCCGGCGTCCTGCCCGACAGCCTGCGGCCGAGCGCCTGGTAGATGTTCGACTCGGTGCGGTACGTTTCCGCGTGGAAGCGACGGGCATTGCCGTAGAACCCGATGATCGCCGCGGCGTCCGAGACGTGAATCCTGTCGAGCCGAACTTCGCGCGCGGAACGACACGCTGCGAGAGCGTCCTCGAGCTCACCCAGGCACAGTTGGACTCCGGCGAGCCGCAGCCAAGCGGGGGCGAGGTCGCGATCGAGCTCGAGCGCTTTCGTGCACGGCGCGAGCGCGAGCGCGCACGATCCCGAACGAGCGTATGCGAACCCGAGCTTGAGCCACACGTACGCGTCGTCCGGCCGAACTTCGAGAGCACGCTGGTAGGCGGCGATTCCCGCGCCCGGGGATAGGAACTCCAAGCGGATGACCCCCCGACAGAGGGTAGCGGTTCGAGCGTGTCGCCCGCGGCGTGCGTGCGATGCACGATGCACGAACGCCTCCGTACCGAACAGCTCGCGCTCGAGCTCGCGCACGTAGTCGCGCAACGCGCGCGACTTGATCCCGCGCGCACGATCGCCCAGCTCCAGACCCACCTTCTTCGCCGTGATGCGCGGCTCCAGCCGCAGCAACTGCTCGATCTGTGTGCGCCACGGGTCGAGCGTTCGAACTCGCCGCAGCGTCAATCGCTTCGTCGGCGGCATCGCGCGACTCACCGCACGTCGAACCGTCTTGATGTCCAATCCAAAACGCCGCGCGATCTCCTTTTTCGCCACGCCGTCCACCACGTGCATCTGGCGCATCTCTGCCCACTGCGACACTCTGGTAACCTCCTCGCCATCCTGATCCAAGGCCGTCGAAACGAACCAACACCGTCGTTCCGGTTACCCGCCAGGAGGGCGTCTGCCACGTCGATCAGGGGGTCCCTTTTCAGCGCGTCGCGGGGTCCCTTTTCACGATGCCGTCGACAACTGGCCGCTTTTGGGGGTTACCCGAGGGGGCGCAGTCCCCACACGATCCATCAGGCGGGGCGGCACGTGCGGCTCTTCGTCGAGACGATGGGCGACCGCGGGGTCGCGGACGTGCGACCCGAAGAGGTCGCGAAGTTCCTCGCGAGCGAGGTGGTGGCGAAGACGGCGAGCGGCGACGCGCGCCGGCCGTCGAGCGCGAACGCGCTGCGATCGTCGCTGCGTTGCTTCTTCGGCTTCGCGCACGCGTCGGGCCTCTCGCATGTCAACGCAGCTCGCCTTGTACGACGCGCGCGCTGCGGACCTCGACGCCCTCGCGGGCTCTCAGAAGCCGACGCCCGTCGAACGGCGCCGTGTGCGTGGAGCTCCGCTCGACGCATGGACCAGCCCCGTGCGCGAGCGCATCCGCGACACGAGCGGTCGTTCGTGGCCCGACCCGTCCGCGTCGTGGTGGTCGGCGATGCTCGGCCGCACGCGCGGACCGTGGTGGCGCGAACTCGTCGTCGAGTGAGCGGCGGCGCGGCGCGGCGGCGCTTCGCTCACGTGCCACAGAACGTTCGATAGGGCTCTGCGTCGAGCGGGGCCGGCTCGGCGAAGTCCGCGTGCTCCGGCTGATCGTCGTACGGTCGCGCGAGGATCGTGTGCAGCTTCTCGAAGGGCGCGAAGTCCGCGCGTTGCACAGCAGCTTCGAGTGCGGTCTCGACGCGCTGGTTGCGCGGCACGAATGCCGGCGAGACACGCCGCATCGCGGTCGCGCGCGCGGCGGGTGCGGTCGACTCGTGTGCGAGCCGCTCGTGCCAGCGCATGAGCCACGCGTCGATCGGCGAGTTCGCGCCGAAAAGTTCGATGAACGGCGCAGCGCGTCCTTCCGCCGCGTCCGCCAAGCGCCGGAACGCGTTCGTGAAGTCGACGCCGCCAGCGTGTAGCACCGCGAGCAACGCCTGCACGAGTTCGTGGTCGTCGGCACGCTCGGTCGCGAGTCCGAGTTTCGCGCGCGCGCCTTCGAGCCAGTGCTGCTCGTAGCGCGGGACGAAGCCCTGTACCGACTGCTTGGTGCGTTCGAGCGCCTGCTCCGGCGCTCCATCGAAGAACGGTAGCAGCGTCTCGGCGAGTCGCGCGAGATTCCACGCTGCGAGCGCCGGCTGATTGCCGTACGCGTAACGACCGCGTGCGTCGATCGAGCTGAAGACCGTCTCCGGGTCGTAGCGATCCATGAAGGCACACGGTCCGAAGTCGATCGTCTCGCCGCTCACGGCCATGTTGTCGGTGTTCATCACGCCGTGGACGAATCCGACGTGCATCCAACGCGCGATCAGCGCCGCTTGTCGATCGCGCACGGCCTCGAACAGCGCGAAGTACACGTCGGCGCGCCCGGCGAGTTCGTGGAAATGCCGCGCGATCACATGGTCGGCGAGTTGCTTCACCTTCTCGCGCTCGCGCCGCGCGGCGAAATACTGGAACGTGCCGACGCGGATGTGGCTCGCAGCGACGCGTGTGAGCACCGCGCCAGGCAAAGGTGTGTCGCGCTCGACCATCGCGCCCGTCGTTGCCGCCGCGAGTGCGCGCGTCGTCGGGATACCGAGTGCGTGCATCGCCTCCGCCACGAGGTATTCGCGCAGCACCGGACCGAGCGCCGCGAGCCCATCACCGCCGCGCGAAAACGCTGTGCGGCCCGAGCCCTTCAACTGCACATCTCGGCGCCGACCATGTCGGTCGACGACTTCACCGAGCAACAGCGCGCGCCCGTCGCCGAGCTGCGGCACGAAGTGGCCGAACTGGTGGCCCGCGTAGGCGAATGCGATCGGTTCCGCGCCGGGCGGCAGCTCGGCGCCTGAGAAGAAACGCGCGCCGAGTTCGGAGTCGAGCGCATCGCCATCGAGCCCCAGCTCCGCCGCGAGCTCGCGATTGAAGGCCACGAGGCGCGGCTCGCGCACCGGCGCCGGTCGCGCGCGCTGGAAGAAGCCGACCATCTCGCGCGCGAAGACGTTGTCGAACGGGAAGGACGCACCGTTGGAAGTGGAGCTGCTCACGTGCTGTCGCCGCGGTCGGCGCGTACATGGTGCCTGAAGTCGGCCGCATCGACGTCACGCGTGTTTGAATGCGGCTCGGAACACCGCGGGTCGACGCCCGTTCGCGCGCGCGATGTGACGCGCGGCACCATGCCGCCCGCGCGCCGTGTACGACGGCGACGTCCTGATGGACATGCGTGCGGACGAGAAGAACCGCGCCAAGGAGCTGATCGAGGACTTCATGATCGCGGCGAACAGCGCGACGGTCGCGTACCTCGAGAGCC
>Ga0163151_10006949_pt1 | contig 13471 bp, 21 predicted proteins | sample OliLakLV19MP5IB2_FD_145596 | JGI IMG/M metagenome (GOLD analysis project Ga0163151, IMG submission 145596) | Freshwater microbial mat bacterial communities from Lake Vanda, McMurdo Dry Valleys, Antarctica - Oligotrophic Lake LV.19.MP5.IB-2 | ecosystem: Environmental > Aquatic > Freshwater >...
TTCTGACAGTTCGCGCTTCGCGTCCTGCAACGGCTTCGTCATGCCGTCCTTCATGGACAGGCTGACGAACGCTTTTCCTGCGGACACATCTGCGCGTGACATCGATCATCCTTTCAGTTCTTCGAGGTCAGCCCCGGCCACATTGCCGGCCGCGTGGCTTCCAGATTTTGCCGGTCCATTTCCAGCATGAGTTCCACGGCCATCAGGGCGACGGTGGGGGCTTCGCTTTCGAGCAGCCGACCGACCGCGGCAATGGCCTGTTGGCGGAGTTCTGGCGACAGCGGGAACGGTTCAGGCTTCATGTCGAGCTCCAAGTTGCGGAGTTGCGAGGAGACCCAGGATTCGATTGCGGCCCGCTGCCTGATCATCGCTGTCATCACCGGCCCCAGGGCGGCCAAGGCATCGCTCGAACAGCAGTTTTGCCGCGGCGACGTCGCCCAGCTTCGCGGACTCAACAATGGCCTTCGCGACCGCGGTGATGTCGTCCTCAGTGATTGCGTTCAGTAACGCGGCCCGCAGCTTGGACACGCGGCCCGCATGGGGATTGCCCGGACCGCCAGCATTGCCCGGCAGGAACTTTCCTGAGTCGTCTCGGCCGTTTGAGCTGTTTGGTGACGGCATGACTAATTCCTCGTTTTCTTGCTTACTCTGTCTGTGAGGCGCGGTCGCGGGAACATCGCGCCGCGCGATTGGTGGCCGGAAGGACCCGAACCGGGCGGGGTAGTCTGGGCGTCTACGGGGTGCCCCACCGGGGGCTGCCACGGGAAGCTCAAACGAACCGCGACAGCGCACCCGGCAGGGCCAAACGTCACCCGGTCTCCCCGTAATAAAGGTTGGCGACCTCGGCTTCATTCAACGAACCCCCGATGAACAGCCCCTCGGCCAAGCGAACAATGGCGGAGCAGTTCACTTCGATGAGTTCGGCCGCCGCGCGGTGAACGTCGGCAACACGTTCAGCCCATGTGTGAGGCAAAGTCTCATTCGCGGTGATTGCCCAAATGGCGATCGTCCGCGCATCGGATTCAATCTGCCGTTCTTCCGCCGGTCGCGCGCTATCGCTGGCCAGCATCACGCGAACGTCGTCGGCATTGGCCAAAACTTCATCGACCGTCAACGGCCGGTCTGCGGCAGGAGCTTCCGAGGGGATTGGGAACCGCGACGACAATCGTTCCGCAGCCGGGCCGGAAGCGGTGGCGATTGCATGACGACGAGGAGTCAACCCTTCAATCCCCGCGCCGCCGCGACCGCCGTGGATGGCCATGCCGCGGCATTGACCGCCCAGCGAAATTGTTACAGCGGCGTGAGCGGATTCGTGCAGCGCGAGCCGCCAGCGGTCGGTGAGTTCGTCGGCGTCCGCGTCGTTATCGGCAGGCGGCTCGGCGCCGAAGCCAACCGCCTGAATCTCCGCCGCCGGCTCATCGCCGCGAATCGGGGATTTCGCGAACCATCGCTTGCCAGTGATGGGGTCGGTCCGCCACGATTCCCAGGCAAAGCCGCCTTCGACCTCGCCGAGAATCTGCCGTGGCGTGAGTTCGGTTGCGGGCCGGTATAGCGGCAAGTCGCTTTCAACATCTCGAATCGCCGGGAGGTGGCCCACTGCGGCGTCATCAGGTGGCACGCCGCGGATCGTTTTTGTGAACATTGCTTTGACCCTCTGGATGAAATCCATCGCTCCCCCTCGCATTGAAGGCCACCGAAACAACCGGTGGCGTGCTGTTTTAGGCGTCGATCGCCGTCAAGTGTTGCTTCTCGAATTGCCCGACAGCGGCGTGGGCGTGAAGCACGGAGCCAGGCACGTCGGCGGGAGCGCTGAGCGCCACGCGCTCAGCTTCCTTCTCGCGCGCCGTTTCGGCGAACTTTTGCACACGCGCCGCCTGTTCGGGCGTGGGCTGGAACGCGGCACGGTATTCGAGCTGAGCATTACCGAGCGCGCACTGAGCAGTCTGGCGGGCGGCAATGACCGCGGTGCATTTCTGCGAAAGCCGCTCGGCCTCGGTCCTCAGTTTGTCACGCTGACGGAGCAAGTCGCGGTCGGTCGCCGTGGCGATCAATTGCCGCTCGGCTTCGCGCGCCGAACGCACGGTTTCCGTGGCGGCGACCACGACGGCGTTGAGTTGATGGACTTTGGCACGGTGTAGGCGGTGCAGCTCCTCGAAGGCTTCCACCTCGGCCGCGATCGCCACTGTGTGCTCCCGCTGTTCGCGCTCAGCATCCGTGAGGCCGGCGAACTGTTCCACCAGTTCGCGGCGTTTCTGGCGACGGGTGACGTCGTCGCGGAATGTCTGCAACGTCACGCCCGCGGCAGCGAGGATCGCCGTCGCGGTGTCGACGTCGGTCTGTTCGCCATCGGCTTCGGCGATCACGAGCCGGCGGTACTCGGCCGCAGCGAGTTCGGCGGCGTGGGCTTCGGCTTGTTCCAGGGCTTGCATCAGAGCACTCATCAGCTTTTCCTTTCGATAGGCGGCGTTACTGCCGCCGGTTGCAGGGTGCCGCGCTAACAGGTCGCGGCGGTCATTGGTTAAAGCCCCGGCGTGCTCGCGACATTGGCGATGACACGCGAGCGCGGCGGAACATCCGCCCGCCGGGGGTGTGCTGGTCGTTCCCACGGCATCGACACCCAGCGAACCATCGCCGGGCCGTTGCTGCCGATGACGCGCCGCAGCAGACGGCCGCATCCGCATTGCCAGCGATCGGCTGCGATGTGCCGGGCTTCGGGACTGCGGCAGGTCGGGCAGAGAAGTGTTGGGTTGGTCGCGACAGCATTCATGGGAACTCCATCCCTTCGTCGTCTCGGAACTCCGCGGACGATGGCCACCACGTCAGGTTGAAGGCACCAGTCCGGCCTCCCCGGTTCTTGGCAATCTGCACCTCCCCGAAGCTGTCGAATGTGTCGATGCCGTCCGCGTCCTTGTTCGGGCGTGAGAGCAACGCCACCATCGCGCTATCGTTCTCGATCGCGCCTGACTCGCGGAGGTCGCTCAGCCTGGGGCGCTTGCCCTCCCGCTTTTCGACTTCCCGATTCAGTTGAGCGGCGGTGATGATCGTCAGGCCGGTGGTCATCGCCAGTTTGCACAGCGACCGGGACAGGTTCGCGACTTGCTGTTCACGGGGGACGCGGCGGTCGGTCGGTTCGATCAGTTGCATATAGTCGATGATCGCGACCCGAATCCCGCGACGGCGAACGGCCACCCGCAGCGCCGCATACAGCGATGCCTCATCCGGGGCGGAGTCGTCAATCAGCAGCGGTAATGCGGCGAGACGGTCCGCTGCGACGGTGACGGCGTGCGCGTCTGCGCCGGTCAACTGAAGTCGCTGCACGATCTCCAGCGGGAGTCGCGACAGTACGGAGACGAACCGGCCCATCAATTCCGAAGCGCTCATCTCGTAACTGAAGATCGCGACCGGCACGCCCACCTCCGCCATCCGCAACCCGACCCCCTGCAACAGCGACGTCTTCCCGTGAGAGGTGCGCGCCGCCAGCGTGGTTACGCGACCGGCGGGGACGCCGCCGGTCAATTGATCCCAGCGGAGGTAGCCCGTGGGGATGTATTGCTGCGAGACGCGGCCGGATGCCCGCTCCGTCACCCAGTCTAAGACCACGTCGCTGATCGCTCGCGGGCCGGCGACGACGCCGGACTCCATGAGCGAGTGCAACCGCTGTTCGGCGTCGGCGATGATCGCTGATCGCTCTTTGCTGCCGTCGTGCTGCTCGCGGATCAAGTCCGTGCCGATGCCGATCACGCCGCGGTCTAACCATCGGTCGCGGACGATCTCGGCATAGTGCTGGTGGTGCGCCGCGTGGGGGGTGGATTCGAGCAGTTCCATCAGGTACTGAGCGCCGCCGATCTCGGCGAGTTGTTGCCGGCGATCAAGTTCTTCGGCGACCGTGAGAATGTCCGCGGCCTTCCCGGATTCGATCACAGCGAAGATTGCTTCACTGATGGTCTGATGTGCGCTCCCGTAGAATTGGCCCGACTTGTTGAGCACGGTCCGCACGGCATCGACGCAACGGTTATCCAGCAACATGCAGCCGAGAACGGACTGCTCGGCGACGAGGTTCTGCGGCGGCTGGTTGTGGTCAGCGTCTCGCATCATTCAGCCCCTTCCCGCACAACCGCACTCAGCTTGCGATGCGAACCCCACACGCATTGCAGCGCGACCGCCCCGTCACGAACACGGTCAGCAATCTGCGGCGTTAACCGGGTGTTGAGTTCTTCCGACCCGGCGACGTTGCAGGTGACGATCGTCGGCCGTAGGAACCGATAGCGATGATCCAGCAGTAGCCACAGCGTTGATTGCTGGTAGGGCGTCAGTCCCTCCCCGGACGGCAGCGGGTCATCCAGGATCAGCACGTCCGGCGACGTGAAGCCGGCGAGCAGTTCGGCCTCCGACCGCTGGCTGCCGATGCCGTCGCGCATCGTTGAGAACAACTGTTGCCCCGAGCACCATGCGGCCGTCGCGCCATGGCGACGAATGATCTCCCGCACGGCCGCGACTGCGAGGTGTGACTTCCCCGTACCGCGCGGCCCGTACAGCAACACGCCCCGGCCGTCGGCGCGGTGCGATGGGAACTCGGCGACGTAAGCCAGCAGCGCGGCGACCACGCGACGCTGATGGTCCGTCTCGGCATGGAAGTTTTCCAAGGTGCAGCGGGCGTGCCGGGGGCCGGCAGCGTCGGTGATGCCGCGCCACGTCCAGGCCCGGCGATTGCGCTCTGCGGTGTCGATGCTGGGGATCTCAGAATGCGTCATCGGCCACCGCCTTTCCGGCGACGTGCAGCCGCTGTCCGGGGCCGCTGGCGATTGCACCGCGGCGCGATACGCCGGACTTCGGGAATTCGTTTCCCGCCCAATTGCGGACGGCGGCCTGCCAATCGACCATCTTGGTTTTGCCGCTGACCTTCCAGCCGTTGCTGGTGAAGTGATCGACGAACCTTTGAGGGTCCATCGTCAATCCGGATTCCCGAGCGAATGTGGCGACTTGGTCCACCGTTGGGGGTGCGAAGCGAGGCGAAGCCGCAGCGCTCTTCCGATCCTTGGTCGTTGGTCCTGATCGTTGGTCGTTGGTCGTTGGTAGAGGCATGAGTTCCTCATGAGAGTCGCATGAGAAACTCGCGACGTTGCCCGAACCTGAATCGTCTGAATGAGTTGAAGTCGACGGATCAGGCAGGTTGTGCGGCGACGGATGAGCGATCTTCTGATGCCGATCCCAATTGTTGATTTGGATGACCTTTTGACCACTGCCGGCAACGTACCGCGAGATTCGTGAGAGTCTCGTGAGAACCTCAAGAGACTCTCGGCACGAGTCGCTCGTCTCCGCGAAGATCGACCCATCAAGGGACTTCTCGTTGTCGATGAGCCGGCCTTTGTCGTCCGCCAAGCTGATGAGGCCAAGAAACACCAGCCGCGTGATCGGCGGCAACGGTGCCAGCTTTTCATCGGACCAGAATTCGGGCTTGAGCGTGCGAATGCGGGGCATCAGCAGGCATCCGGCTGCTGGATGATCCGCGCGACGACAACCGGAAGGATATCCCCGAGTCGGACGGGCCCGTCGATCGGATCGCCAGCCGCATCCAGGCCGTGTTGCCGCCGCAGTTCAATCACCCGGCGACGCATCGCAACTCGCTGTGCGTGGGTCAGCCGCTCGGCTTGCTGCTTGTCCGGAATCACAATCGCGTCTAAGATCATTTTTGTCGGTCTTTTCGATTTGATACCCGGCGGTCTGGATTGATGCCCCTGCCGCCGGGGTGTTGAATCGCTCAGTTGTGACTGTTCTCGCGGCCCGCCTCTTCGCGGCCATCGTCGCCGCGGTTGATCTCCGCGGCCTGCTGTTCGGCCCATCGCTGCCAGTCGTCGTCAGAACCGGACTGGCTTGGGATGCGGTTTTCGCTTTGCATGACGTCGCTCCTATTGCTGCGCGGTCAGTAAAACTCGATCACGTCCACGGCCTTCCGACGCCGTGGTGGAGTTGCTGCTGGTGGCTTGGCCGCGTGGCGGTTCTCGTACTCCACGACGGCGTCGGCGGAGATCTTCCACCGTGGCCGCGATGATCCGGCCGGCGAGAGAGTGAACGCACGGAGAGCGCCGCTGCGAATCAGCGCGATGATCGTCTCCGGCTTCGCCCGCCAGCGCTTGGCGAGTTCGGGAGGCGTTACGCAGTTCGCGGGGGCGGTCAGCACGGGATGGCCTCCCGCTTGCCGATGATGCCCCGGTCGCGCAGAACTCGCTCAACTTCCCCGACGTACTCCCGCGGGATGATGCGCCGCCCGTTCACAATCGGGCATTCGGCGTCGTTGAGGTGCCGACTGTAGAACAGGTCGGAGATGATGCGCGGGGCAATATTATGCTGCCGCGCGATCGTCGTCGCCGTCTCGAATTGCTGAACCACTTGGGCCTCCCGTCGCGTCGTTGTTGTTCAACGCAACGGTGGCACTCTAATGGCGATTTTCGCGAAGTCGATGGGCAGCAGCGATGATTGTGGACAAGCGCATCAAGATGCGTACCAAGCGGGTCAACGCGCCATTATTTCACCTTCGCGACTCGCTTCCGTGGTCGCACCGGAGGGGGCGTGAGCGGGATTGTCGCTGTGGCGTCACGCTTGCAGAGATAGGCGCGGACGTTCTCCCAGCGGTACAGCACGGAGGCGCGACCGCCCGGCGTGGGGCGTCCCCGCACTGGCTTGCCCCAATCTTTCGCCCATTTCCCTACCGTCGAAGCGGCGAGCTTCACGATTTCGGCAACTTGTGAGACGGTGACGGTGACGACTTCCGCTTCCGCCGATGGCGAGCAGGCGATTGGCCACTCCTCGACGGGTGGCAGCACCGCCGCTGGCTGCTCCGCCGCCGCTTTCGCCACCCCGGCAGCCAGCCGGTCGATGAACTGGTCCTGCGCGTCGGCCGCGAAAGCCGCATTCGAGCGAAACGGCACGGCAATCGGCTTGCCAAGTTTCGCTGGCTCGGCCGCAGGCCGCTCGATTGACACGTTCAACACTTCGCAGGCCGCAGACTGCTTGGCGATATTCATTCGCTCGGCATCCCCGTCGCTGACACCTTGAACGAAGTCGACCAAATCGACTTGCGGATCGGCCTTTCCCCTTAGAATCTTTTTCGCCAGAGCTGCACCGCGACCAGTCAGCTTCACGGCGTCCAGCGACACCAGCCGCTCATTCGCTTTCACAAGAGGCTTGCCGTCCGCGCCGAACCATTCGGCCGGCAAGTGTTGCGCACGTTCTGCCTCCTCAGTCAAGAATCCCGTTTGCACGAAAACAAACGTGACGACTTCAGGGAAACTACTGGAGGTCGTCTCCACCCTCGATGTTGCCTGCACGTCCACCAATCCGGAGAGGCATAATGCCCGCAACTCGCGAGACCAGTTGCCGGTCATCGGCTGCCACTCGACCGTACACAGTTGCCACTCCGCCAGCAGAACGTCGTGATCCAATTCCATCGTTGCCCCCGTTCCGTTCGGGGAAGTGTTCCGAGTCAAAAGCAACGGGGAAGGTGAGAACGGAACTTGCTCACCTTGTCGCTGGCCAAAGCTATCCCCGCTGTGATTCGATCTTACCTCGAAGTCGTCATCACGTCAGCCGTCTCCGTGCGGCCCGTGTACCGCAGAATCAACGCCAGATACTTCCGCACGCTGTCCGGGCTGCCATAGCTGCCCAGGTAGTAATCGTGGCCGCGAAGCCGCACGCGGGCCTGCTTGCTCGGCCGGTGCAGCGTGTATGGTGGAATGGGATTGCGTGGCCGTGGCATTATGGCCCCCGCTTTCGCGCCGCGGCCTTGGCCCGCTTCGTGGACGCCTTGAGTTTCGCCTCCGGCCACAACCAACAATGCACAGCCCCGACAACGTCGAGCAGCCGATCGTCGCTGAACCGCTCGCGATACTCCGCGCTCATCGACTGGTCGGCGTGGCCCATGATGTACCGCACGGCCGGCAGGTCGCGGGACTCTTCAGCAATCGTCTGGAACGTATGCCGGACGGCGTAGAAGTTCAGGCCGTTACGATGCAGCGTCTGCCATTCGCTGGGATCAGTCGGCGTCCACTGGCACGATGCACACCGCGCCGGTTTCTCTCCGCGCTTCGCCGGTGCGATGACGCCGCACTGCGGACAGCGGGGGCGCTTCAAGAGTTTGCCGAACTCCCCGGCCACGCCGTCGACGATGCTGCCGGTGTCGCTGACGCGCACCCAGCATTGTCGATACTTCGTGAGGAAGCACAGCGGGTTGCCATCAGTTGATCGCGGGCGGTTCTCTAGGGCCTCACGCATCGCCGCAACGGTCTCTGGCCACAATGGCACGCGACGTTCAACAGCCGTCTTTGGACGTGGGTAATCGAGCCATCCGGCATCCAGGTCGACCGCGGTCAGCGGCAGGTTGGCGACATCGGTATTGCCGCAACCGCAGTTGATCGCGAGCAGCGTCATCGCCTTGAGGGGCTGCCCGGCCGCGTCGATGATTGACCGGAGTTCGTCGGCCTCAAACATCCGCTTGCCCGCCGCCTGCCGGGCCTGCCGCAGCAATCGCTTGGGAGGGATGCGGAAGTGTGGCCCGAACCGAATCGGTTTGTCGATCAGCCCGGCGTCATATCCGTACTTGAACACCATGCGGATCATCCGCACGTCGTTCCGCAGACTGACCGGCCCCACGCCCTCCGCCAGATCGGCGCGCAGCCGCTCAAAGTCGTCGCTCGCCAGATCGGTCACCAGCCGGTGTTTGCCGAACGCGGCAATCAGCTTGTCGGTCGACTGCATGTACCCGGTGAACGTCCGGCGGGAGAGTTCGTCGCTGTCGATCAGCGTCCGCTTGGCGGTCAGGAACCGATTGCACAGATCGCGGACGGTCAGCCCCGGCCCCTTGACCCGTGGTGTCTGGCCCGCGAGCAGTTCGTCCCGCTGTTCGAGCCACTGCGCGAGCGCCTTGACACCTTTGGGATCGTCGGCGACTTTCCCGAAGTAGGCGAAGCGTCCCCGGACTTTCTTGGCCCACCGGCCCGAAGCGTGGGGGAACAATGGGAAGTCGGCGCGGGGCTTCTTGGGTTTGACCGCAACGCCGGGGCTGGTAGACTTGGCGACCATGAACAGCACCTCGCAGACACAGTGTCAGGTGTCAGAACTGCCCGGCGGTTGCCGCCGCGGGACGTTCGTTTGTTCAGGTCTCCAGCGTACCGGGTGTCAATCCGGGTGTCAAGAATGCTGGGAACTGTGAGAATTACCCGATAGTGTAACGGTAGCACAACAGATTTTGGTTCTGTTTGTCCAGGTTCGAATCCTGGTCGGGTAACTCCGCGAATTGTGACTTCGTGCAGATGCGATGGCGTGGTCCGGTAGGGAGTTGCGCCACAGAGCAGGGAACCAGTCCGCAAAACCCAGTCTAGACGTATTTGCGGATTGTGTCGCATTGATGGCACGTGCATGTCAGTTTGACGCAGCGGGATCTTGAATGACACTCTCGCATAAGTCGACCGCCTTGAGAACTCGAGTGTCGACTGAGGCTAAGAGCGTCGAGGGCTATCTCCGGTTTCGGTGCCCAGATTGTCAACGTGGACTGCGTGTACCCGAAGCTGTGATTGGGAAAAAGTTCGTTTGCGCCTTTTGCCGCTCGGTCTTTGAAAGTTCTTTTGAAGAAGCGGAACCCGCGCCGGCAGAGCCGAAAACGAACGCCCTGACGCGATGGCTGCCAACAATTTCTGGGACGACATCGGCAGCGGCTCGTGCATCGGAAGCCGTCCGAAAGGATGCCCGCGTTCAAAGCGCAAGGGCTGCAATTCTGTCGACATCCAATGCGGTCGTGGAGATGGCCGCGCCAATCGCGAAGATTGCTGCCGGTGCGGCGTCCGTCGCATTGCCTGGAGCCGGTGAAATCCTCAACGGGAAAACGCGGTGGGGCTTCTGCACGATGGCCGCATTCTTTGGGGCCACTGCCGCGGCAAGCGCCGCGGGTGGTGCGTGGATTGCGCTCCCGATCGCAATCCGTGTGCTGTCTGCACACAGTGCTGTCAGCACCACCAACAAAATGCTCGACGATTCAAGTCAATCTCTCGAAGCCAATGCCGCGGAGGCTCGCGCCGTTGCGGCAGAACTCGCACGCCAGGCGCAACGAATGGAAGACGCCGCATTCGAGAAGGAAATGCAGCAGCGTGAAACCGAGGAACTTCAGGCAGCCGAAGCAGCGATGACTCGACGATTGATTCTGGTTCCTGTTGAAATCCCAAAACACGCCGTCTAGGCAAGTAACATTGTCTCCGAGCCGTTGGTTTTCCGTGGGAGTCCAGCGCCGTCACTTCCCCTTCCCCAGAAACGTCTTGATCGACTCGTAGATGCCGTCCTTGTCCTTGATCTCACTGAGGACGAGGTTCTCCCATTTGCCGACGACTTTCTTCAGCTCGCGGATGTAGTCCCCCGAGCCGTAGGGGCTTTCCACCTGGCCGTAGCAGACGAGGTTGCACGTCGGCAAAAAGAACTCCTGCAGCGTCTTCAGGCACGCCGTGTTGTCCTCGCCCCAGTTGTCGCCGTCGGAGAACTGGAAGATGTAGATGTTCCAGTCGGACGGGGGGAAGTCGCGCTCGATGATCGCCTTGGCCTTCACATATGCCGACGAAATCCGCGTGCCGCCCGATTCGCGCGTGCGGTAGAACGTGTCCTCGTCGACTTCGTGGGCCACGGCGTCGTGGACGACGTAACGGCGCTGGATGCCGTCGTACTGGCTCTTCAACCACGTGTCGATCCAGAACGATTCGGTCCGGACGATTTCCTTCTGGTCGTCGGTCATCGAGCCGGAGACGTCCATAATATAGATGATCGCCGCGTTGGCCTGCGGCTCCGGGTTTTCGGTCCACGCGCGGAAGCGTTCGTCCTCGCGCGTGGGGATGACCACCGGGTTTTTGGGGTCGTAGCCGCTCGACGCCATCAGCCGTCGCAGGGCTCGTTTGTAGGTCCGCTTGAAGTGCCGCAGCGAGTCGGGGCCGGTCTGGCGGATGCTGTCGTACTTTGTCTTGATCGACTTGACGGTGTTCTGCCCCTTGGGCTCGATCCGCGGCAGCTTGAGCTCCTGGCCGAGCATCTCGGCGAGCTCATCGATGGTCAGCTCGGCCTCGCGGATGTGCTGACCGGGTTGATCGCCGGCCTCCCCCTGACCGTCGCCGTCCTGATCGCCGCTCTTGCCGATGGGCTGCCCGACGTCGCCCTCTCCCTGCCCGATGCCGCCGGACCCCTTGTTGCCGTGCCGGAAATGGGGGATTTCGATGTTGGGGACGGGGATGGACACGACCTCCCTGCCCTTGCGGCCGAGGACTTCGCCATGCGTGATGTACTTCTTGAGATTCCCGCGGACCTTCCCGCGGACGATCTCCTTGAAGCGCTGGTTGTCGCGATCGATGGCACGGGTCATGGCGGGAGGCCTCCTGCAATGTCGCCAATGGCGTCGGTGGACAGATCGAGCGCGGTTCGCAAGCAACCGTCGATAACTCTCATCGCCGGCGCTGGCAGATGACCGATCGTGCGTCGAATGCGAAACTGTGGCACTGTAAAGAGGTGATTGCACACAACGGCGGAGTTGGCTCGCAATCCGGCATCACGACCGATCGGCGTATTGAGTTCGATGAGGAACTGCGCCGCTTCGGCATCAACACGAGTCAGATTCTTGGTGATGAGCGCCACAATGGTCGCCTCCATGCGGACGTTGTCGTGATCTCCCTGCACGATGAGCGCTGGCCGAACTTTCGTTCCGGTTCCATCACTGAAGGGGAAATCGAGCAGCACGACATCACCGCGTCGCAGAGGCATGATCGCCATTCACCTCGTAATTGGAAATGTCTTCCCAGTCGTCCGGGGAGACGCCGGCCAGGATGTGGTATCCAGCTTCGACCTCTGCCACGACAGGACCACGAGCATTCAGCCGCTCGAGGTGCGCCGCGCTCACGAGGAAGAACTCCGCCTGCCCGGACGGGTCGGTCAGCCGCACGGGGTGACCCTGGGCGGCGGTTTGGAAATCGGAATCGGTGAGTTGAATCATTTCGGCTCCCCCCGCCCCGCCGCGAAGCACGCGGCCACATCCACCGCGAACCCCGGCAGCAGTACCGACGTCGCTTGTTGACCGGGACGGAACTCGCCGTGGACGGCGTACTCGGTCGCACCGGCGGGCAACGTCAGCACGGTGATCGTGTCGGTTTCGGGATCGACGATCCAATACTCTGGAAAGCCCGCTGCCGCGTATTCACTGCGTTTGGTCACCACGTCGTGACGGCGGCTCTTGGGGGTGATGCTCACGATTTCCACAACCAGATCGGCACCGTCGGGAATCGCCCGGGGATCCGCCGGCCGCCGGGCATTTGACAGATAGAACACGTCCGGTTCGCGCAACTTTCCGGGTCGGAGCCGAATGGGCGTCGGAGCGCCGAGCACTTCGCCCAATCGATGCTGCATCACATAATCATCCAGCAACCGGAGCAGGATTTTCTGGAGCCACTGATGAGCGCGGTCCGGCATTTCGGGGAACTCCAGCACGCCGTCGTTCAGCTCCGCCAGACACGGAGCGTCCAGCGACACGAACTCCGTCTCGGTCCATTGACCTTGCCAGGGGAACAACCGTGTGATTTCCCACGTCGGCTGGCCGAGCGCGGACTCCGGAGCAGCCACTGTCGCAGGCGTCAATACGGAACTCATCGCTGTTCCCCCCGTCCCGCCGCGAAGCACGCGGCCACATCCACCGCGAACCCCGGCAGCAGCACCGACGTCGCTTGTTGACCGGGACGGAACTCGCCGTGGACGGCGTACTCGGTCGCACCGGCGGGCAACGTCAGCACGGTGATCGTGCCGGTCTGCGGATCGACGATCCAGTATTCCGGGATGCCCGCCTCGGCATATTCGAGGCGCTTCTGCTCGTAATCACATTCGATGTCCTTGGGATCATGGCTGACGACTTCGACGACCAGATCAGCACCGTCCGGCACGTCGCGCGTAGTCGGTCGGCCGTTGCGGAGAAACAGGACATCCGGCTCTCGCAACTTGCCTTCACGCAACCTCACGCTCACCGGTGCCCACAACGTCTCGCCCAGCCGCTGCGGCTCGACGTGCGCCCGCAACATGTCCGAGATGAATCGGGACACGCGGGCGTGGGTCAGCCTGGGCATGGTCAGAAACTCCAGCACGCCGTCGGAGAACTCGATCAGCCGATTGCTGCCCAGCGCGAGATATTCCTCCTCCGTCCATTGTCCCTGTCGCGGATAGTACAGCTCAGCCAGTTCCCAGACCGGTTCCCCGCGACTGGACGGACGCGGTTCCGGCGTAGTCGTCGTTTCGATGTCGGCTGCCGACGCTGTCGTCAAAACGGAACTCATGGCTCACCCCATCTCACTACCGAACCGCGCGCGTGCCGTCTCCGACAATGCAGGCACATTTCCCTATCGGAAATTGTAGGAACCGCGGACGTCGATGCGGCCCGCATTTCCGCCGCGATTCGACGAAATCCATTAGA
>Ga0163151_10006950_pt1 | contig 13470 bp, 10 predicted proteins | sample OliLakLV19MP5IB2_FD_145596 | JGI IMG/M metagenome (GOLD analysis project Ga0163151, IMG submission 145596) | Freshwater microbial mat bacterial communities from Lake Vanda, McMurdo Dry Valleys, Antarctica - Oligotrophic Lake LV.19.MP5.IB-2 | ecosystem: Environmental > Aquatic > Freshwater >...
GTTGACGGCCGTGCACTTTCATTATGCCGGGTTGCTGTTGCCGCTGTTTGCGGGCCTGGCGCAACGGGAGATGTGGATGTCACGGATGGCGTCACGCGCGGCAGTCGGAGTGGTGCTGGGAGTGCCTGCCGTGGCGTTTGGCATCACGGCCACTCAACTTGGGTGGAGTCCGACGATCGAGGCGGGGGCGGGATGCGGGCTCGCGCTGGCCGGCATGGCAGTGGCGGTCTTGCACGTGCGTCTGGCGTTGGACGCGCGGTGGTTGATGGGCGCGCGCATTCTGCTGGGTATTGCCGGGGCTTCCTTGTTTTTTGGAATGATGCTGGCGGCCCTTTACGCCATCCGGGCCTTCAGCGCACCGGTGCCGTGGCTTGATTTGCCGCAGATGCGGGCGGTGCACGGGACGGTCAATGCGCTCGGCTTTGGGCTCTGCGGCGTACTGGGCTGGCGGCTCGCCCCGCGGGAGTAATATTCGGGAGCCCGGATAGAGCGGGACAACGACGGCCCCCTCCGTTGGGAAACGTTCTTTCTGCGCGTGTTCGATCGCCCCGGCGAAACCATTCCGAATAACGCGCAACCCAAGGTCGCGCCCGCCCCCGGATGGGCTGCGGGTGGCGCCGGCCTTTTACGCCCGCACGAGCGCGTTGTCTGTATTCAAGTGCTCAATACCCGTGTATTTCTGCGATTGCTCGTCGGCGTGGTAACTCGAGCGCACGAGCGCGCCGCTTTCGATCACGCCGATGCCCAAGCCGAGTCCGAACTGCTTCCAATGGAGGAACTCTTCGGGCGGAGCCCAGCGGGAAACCGGCAGATGTTGCGGGCTGGGCTGCAAATACTGGCCGATCGTCACGATATCGGTCCGATCCGCCGCGATATCGCGGAGGGTCTGTTCGATCTCATCCGGCGTTTCGCCGAGGCCGAGCATGATGCCGGTTTTGGTGACAAAGCCGCGGCTCTTGGCGTGCGTCAGGATGGAGCGTGAACGTGCGTAACGCGCTTGGACGCGAACCGGCTTTTGCAGGCGCTCCACGGTTTCCAGGTTGTGGTTGAAAATGTTGGGCTGGGCGTCGAGGACGACGTCGAGATGGGCGGTGTTGCCCTTGAAATCAGGCGTCAACACTTCGATCGCGGTCTGCGGATTGCGATGGCGGACGGCGCGAATCGTCGCGGCCCAGACACTGGCCCCACCGTCCGCGAGTTCATCGCGAGCCACGCTGGTGATCACACAATGCTTCAAGTTCATCTTCGACACGGCATCGGCGACTCGCGCGGGTTCGCCGAGGTCGAGTTCCGTGGGGCGTCCGGTCGCGATCGCGCAGAAGTTGCAGGAGCGCGTACAGATATTGCCCAGGATCATCACTGTCGCGGTGCCGCGGGACCAGCATTCGCCCAAGTTGGGGCATTGCGCGCTCTGGCAGACCGTGTGCAGCTTGTTCTCGTCGACGAGCCGCTGGGTCGCGGCGTAGCCGGGCCCGCTGGGCAATTTGGCTCGGAGCCAGCTCGGTTTGCGCGTGGTGTTTAGCGGTAGAGACATCCCGCCAGAAGGCATCGCAAGCCCGCGGAAGCGCAAGCGGCTTTTCATCTGATCCGCGCTGCCCGGCGGCCGACTCCGAAAGGTCAACGCGCGATCGCCTCGGGAGCGCGTTGGTGAATCTGCAGGTTCCGAATCTCCAAATGGCTTCGCACGGTCCGGATCGCGAACCAGCCGCGGGTGAGGGGTATCGGATCGGTGAACGTGAAGATTTTTTCGCCGTCGCGCCAGTATTCCGCCACACCCTCGCGGGCGACGAGGCGGATGCGGTAGGTGCGGTTGGGTTCGAGCAGGAAACGGCGCTCGCTCAAGTCGTGGTCGGGGAGGAGCGGCTTGGTGCCATCCCCGGCGTAGCGCCGGAAGCGCGTCGCGGTGTTGTTGTGGCCACCCATGCCGACGTAGTACGTGCGCAACGAGTCATAGTCGCTGAAGCGTCCGGAACGCGTCGCCGGGCGACCGGTCGCTGTCCCCGGATCGCTGGCCATCCAGAAGCAATTTACGTCGGACACGCGATCATGGGGACCGTCGCGGGAGATGGCAGTCACGTCATAACTGATTTCCACGGAGCCCCTGAGTTCCTGATTAAACCAGACCGTGCAACCCGCGGCGTCCTCAATGATAAGCGCGCCATCCCGGGTTGTCACCGTGCCGCCGGGCATTTGTTCAACGGTCCAGTGGCTTAAATCGCCGGTGGGTGGCGCCGACCCCCGTGCGTCGTTCTGAGCGAAGAGTGCTCCGAGCGTGGCGACCCCGCAGAAGACCAGACCTAAAAACGAGGGCATCGGAGAAAGGGAACGCATTGAGGAAGGGAAACGGATCGGGGACGGGGAAGAAAGCGTGAAACACGCGGGGTGCACGTCCTCGTTTCTGGCGAGGATCCGGGCCGTCGGCGAACTTTCTTTGGCGCGCCGACGGCGCATTCACCGGCGACCCTCGACGAGAACGCGCGTTGGTGAAATGAGCTCAGCAATCAGGCGGCGGCGGCGGTCGCGAACAGCGAAATGACGAGACTCAGGACCGCATAGGCAAGCAGGCCGACGATGGTGAGGAGAAGAATCGCGAAAACGAGCAGGCCAACCCAGATCTTGCGAAGGGAGCGCGGTCGCAGGGTGGGTTGGAAGTGTTCCTCGACCAAGCGCACGTTGCGCATGTTGGCCTGCCACGCCATATCGAAGAGATCCCCGAGCACCGGGACAGTGCCAACCGCGGCCTCGATCAGGATGTTTCCGCTCATGCGCGCCAATACGGGCGTCGGCATGCCCAAGCGGGCGGCGTGATACATCACATACAAGGAAAGGACGGCACCGGCCCAGTCGCCGAATCCGGGAATCAAGCCGAGCAGAGGGTCCAGCCCGATCCGCCATTTTCCAATCGGGATGGAGCGATCAAGAATCCACGCGACGCTGCGAATCTGCCGGAGCCGCGCAGCCGTTTCCCGGGGCAGCGACCCGGGGTCGATCCGATGGGTCTTCACTGCCACGGTAACCCGGGTTTAAGTCTGTCGCTTATACAGTGCCGCATCCAGAATCGACCAAAGGTGAATAATCCACCCGAGGAGAAAATACCATAGCACTGCCGCGAGGACGAACATGATGATCGCGCGAAAGAGCTTACCTTGGAGCAGCTGCCCCAAGCCCGGAATAAAAAAACTCGCGAGGGCGGCGATGACATTACCGGTCGATCCAGGGGAAGCACTCATGATGGAATAAGATGCAGACAGGCATCTTCGGTGATAGTTCGTGAATGGGGGCTCGCTGGAATGCAGAAATTTCCCCTCCAAACGAAAGCCGGGCGGGACGACGCTGCCGTCGTCCCGCTCACGCTTGTTCAATCGTATCGGCGCCTCTCTCTCTCGGGAGGCGCCGGACTCAACTCTAACCTCAGACGTTCTCGAGCAGCTTGTTCAGGCGGGCCACCATGGAGGTGACGTCGTCAAGCAAGCCGGCGCTGATAAGCGCATTGTCGAGCAGCTGTTCGGCCACGAGTTTGGCGCGCTCGGGGTTGCCGGTGTGCGTTTCAAACAACCGCTTGATCACGGCGTGACGCGGATTGATTTCCAAGTTCACGCGGAGCGGGCTATCGGCGCCTTCCTTGTTCATCGCTTTCATCATGCGGCGCATGTGCGGTGACATGAACTTGTCGGCATTCAGGGCCAGCACCGGCGAATCAACGAGGCGTTCACTGGCCTTCACTTCGGCGACGCGGTCTCCGAGCGTCTCCTTCAGCCACGTGGTCAACGTCGCCACGTCCGCATCGCTCAATGCCCCTTCGGCCTTCGGCAGTTCGGACAGCGTCACGTCGGCGTGATCGGCCGCGGTGAGCTTCTTGCCGTCGAATTCGCGCACGTTGTTCATCACGTACTCGTCCACCGCTTCGTAGCAGAAGAGGACTTCGAGATTGCGGGCCTTGAAGCCTTCGAGATACGGACCCGACTCAATGGCGGCACGATTCGGGCCGACGAGATAATAGATGTCCTTCTGCTCGCCTTGCAGGCGCGAAACGTAGTCGGTGAGGGAAGTGGTTTTGCCCTTCCCGGTCAGCGACGATTCGAACCGGAGCAGCTTCGTGAGTTGTTCTTTGTGCACGAAGTCGAGGGCGGCGCCTTCCTTCACGAAGTGACCGAATTCCTTGTAGAATTCATCATAGGCTTCGGGCCGATTCTTGGCCTCTTCTTCGAGAAATTTGAGAAACCGCTTGGTAATGACTTTGTTCAGCTTATCGAGCAGCGATTTGTCCTGCATGGTCTCGCGCGAAATGTTCAGCGGGAGATCTTCGCTATCGATGACGCCCTTGAGGAAACGCAGCCACTCCGGCAGGATGTCCTTGGGTTTCTGGTCGATCAGGACCTTGCGACAATAGAGGGAAACGCCGGGTTCGAGACGCGAGAGACCGAGCTTTTCGGTGTTGTCTTTGGGAACGAATAACAGCGCGTTGATCGTGAGGGGTGCATCTGCGCTGAAGTGCAAACGCAGGCGGGGCTCTTCAAACGCGTGCGCCTGGAACTTGTAGAACTCGGTGTACTGCTCCTCCGTCACCTCGCTTTTACTGCGTAACCAAATTGCTTGGACGGTGTTGAGGTGCTTGCCGTTGAGATTGATCGGGAATGACACGAACGCGCTATAGCGCTCGAGGATCTCCTTGATTTTCCACTCTTGAGAGTAGTCAGCGCAGTCGTCCTTCAGCTCGACCACGATCTTCACGCCGCGGCGCTGGCCTTCGACTTCTTCGATTTCATAGCTGCCGGAACCGTCGCTCGTCCACACGTGGCCGGGTTCATCCTTTTTCCAGGAGTGCGAGTAGACCTTGACCGACTTGGCGACCATGAAGGCCGAGTAGAAGCCGACGCCAAATTGACCAATGAGATTGGCGTTTTTCTGACTGCCTTCACCGAGGGCCTGGAGGAACGCTTTGGAACCGGAGTGAGCGATCGTGCCGAGATTCTTGACGAGCTCCTCGCGCGTCATGCCGATGCCGAAATCCTGAATCGTGAGGGTCTTCGCTTTGTCGTCGGTGCTGACGTTGATCTCGAGGGCAAGGGTGTCGTCGAAGATTTCCTTCTCGGTCAGTTGCGTGTGGCGCAGTTTCTCCAAGGCATCGGAGGCATTGGAAACCAGCTCGCGGACGAAGATTTCCTTTTCCGTGTAGAGCGAGTGGACGACGATATCGAGCAGCTGCTTGATCTCAGCTTGGAACTCGAATTTTTGCGGTGTAGCGGTGGACATGATTGGGAAGATAAGAGTTGCAGGATGAGAAGGGAGGCGGAAACGGAAAGTCGGAGAGCCCGCTAGTTTAACAGGTGTGGGAAAAAATCAAGCAGCGGAATTAACCGGGAAAATGCAGTTGAAGCCACAGATTTCACAGATGGACACAGATTACCGGGCCATTCTGCATTTCGAGCACTTCGCCTCGCGGGTTAATGGCAGTCAGGTACTCCTTGATCTGCAATTCTCTCTATCCGTGCTATCGGTGTCATCCGGGGTTAATCTGAAATGCTGAATTTAGGAGTTAGGGAATAGAATGAGTCCGAATGATTGCATCAGGAACGCTCGGCCGGTAGGCGCTCCACCCGGATGCGACGTACGCGTTCGGCGGTTACGTCCACTGCCGTCACGCGGAAGTCGCCGGTCGTGATGCTTTCCCCACGTTTGAGCGCGCCGCCGCGGTGATGCTCGGCCCAGGCGCTGACGGTCTCTCGCGGTTGCCATTCGAAATCCCAACCGGTCTCTGCCTGCAATTCTCGCATCGTGAAGTCCGCTTACGATGATGGCGGTCGCGGTGTGCTCGAAGACCGGGCCGTGGCCGGGGTCAAATTCGTCCTGAATATCACCGACGATTTCCTCCAGGACGTCCTCGAAACTGACAATGCCCGCAACCTTGAGGTTATCGTTCAGGACCAGTGCGAGATGGTTACGCGAGGTGCGAAACAATTCGATCATGGTGTGAATGGGTGTCTTGAGCGTAAAGGTGAGCGCCGGCCGTACGAGCGGGGCAAACGAAGCATCCGCGCCGAGCGCGTGAATCTGCCAGAGCCACTCTCGCACGAGCAAGATGCCTTTGAAATCATTGAGCGAAGTGCCGCAAACCGGCATCCGACTGAACCCTCCGGTTTGCGCGAGCCGGAGATTTTCCGCCATGAGGCGGTCCATCCATAAGGACACAATCTGCTCGCGCGGTCGCATGACCTGCTGCGCGATTACGGAGCGGAGCCGGAGCGAACGCACCATGATGCGGTTGATCAACGCATCGCCCGGATGCGAATGGCGTGCCTGCGTGAAAACGTATTCGAGCTCCTCGGAGCTGAAGGTGTGATCGCCCTCGCCGGCCGGATCCAGGCCGAAGCAGCGCAGGAAGCGGTTGGCCGCCCCGTTCAGCAGCCAAATGAACGGAAAAAACATCCGATAGAAAATAATGAGCGGCGCGGCGGCGTTGAGCGAGACGGCCTTGGGCCGCTGAATCGCGAGGGATTTTGGCGCCAGTTCGCCGAGCACGATGTGAAAAAACGTGATGATCGAAAACGCGACCGCGAACGAAATGGAGCTGATGACCTTCGGGTCGCTGATGCCGAACTCCCGGAGCAGCGGCGCGATTCGGTGTCCAATAAAAGGTTCGCCCAGCCAACCGAGCCCCAGGCTCGCCAGCGTGATTCCGAGCTGCGTGGCTGACAGCACCGCGTCGAGGTGCTCCGTCGCTTGGAGCGCGTACTTGACCCGCCAGCCGCCCGTTTTTGCCAGTGGCCGAAGCTGGCTGGCGCGGACCTTGACGATCGCAAACTCGGCCGCGACGAAAAATCCGTTGGCCGCCACCAAGGCGAGCACCACGAAGATCTCGAAGAAGACGCGGAAGGGTTCGGGCATGAAGCAGTTGGTCAACTTGCGGGCCGAATGCCTCTGGTGCAAGCCGCAGGAATTCTGCCTCCGTCAGGAGTTGGGCGCGGAGTGAAACAGGCATTCCTGCCTGTCCCGATCGACCACGACCGCGTCGCAGCTGAACGTGAGCGGGAAATACTGGCGCCACTAATCCAAGTAATGGAGCTCGTTTTTCAACGCTATCCCCGCGTCCCGGAACGGATCGCTTCATACGAAATCATTGATCGCAGCCGTTGCCCAATTCCTTCCGCGGCAGCGATCAATTCCGCGGCTTCAGTCGGTCCGAGGTGTGCCCGACAATGCCGGCTCCACAGGTCCAGCCAGGCCTCGAAGTGACGCGCCTCGAGCCCCAGCGGGAAGTGCTTCTGCGGCATCGGCCCTTCATACGCGATGGGGCCGCCCGTGACGTTAGACCAGAAGTTCGCGATCTTCTCCAAGTGGGCCGGCCAATCCTGAATGTGCGCCGTGAAGATCGGGCCGATCTCCTGGTGCTGCCGCACATCGGCATAGAAGTGCCGAAGCAGATAAATCAATTGCGGTCGGCCGCCCATCCGGACGAACAACGAATCAGGCGAGATAGAGGAAAGCGACGACTCCATACGAATCGCAACGAATCCAGCTTTGCCGGAAAGTCACTGGCGAATCCGGGTCTGACCCGCGCGCCGCGCCGTTTTCTTTCCGGTTCTTGATCTAGATCAAGTCCGCACCGCTCAGACGCCGTGAGCGTGTCGGAAATTCGTGTTTTGGTCCGTTAACGCACAAAGTGCCACCGGGCTCGAGTGGTCAGCCGAAAAAACCCAGCCACTGACCTGAAATCCGTGTCGTTCCGTAATCCGTGATTAAACTTCGGTTTGATCGCTTGGATGAAAGAGGATCTCCCACGATCCATCATCGCGTTCCGTAGGTTCCGGAGTGAATCCCCGTTCGTTGAGCATTTGATAGAGCGGCACAGGTTGCATCGGTGCGATCAATCGCAACGACTGTCCGGGCAGCAGCCGGTTCACGGCGTTGAGAATGGGAACCAACGGTGGCCGCCCAGCGGCGAAGAGGGGACGCACATCGAGTTCGAGCGGAGGAATTAGGGACATTATATACGAGTGATTAGAGGGTTGATGGGCCGAGTCCTCCGGCCGGGCGGAGGACACGGAGGTCGTCGCTTCTGACCGGAGTGGTCGTTGGGTGATTAAGTATGATCCTTTCGACTCAGCTTTTGATTGTAGCAATTTCGATCCCCATAAATTTCAACACATCTGCGACCGTGTAGGAGGTTTGTCCGGCAGGAAGGAAGCGGCTGACCTCTGCGACATCTTCGCCGGCGGTCACCACCGCGGGTTCAGTCGTGCCATTCGCGAGCTGTTGACCATGGCCGATCGCAGCGAACAAGCCGTTGCACAGGCATTTCCGGCCGGAGGTGTCCTCCGCATTGCCTCCCTTGCGTATGTAGTCCGCTTCGGGCTCGGCCGGGCACCGATAGCCCACCGTTCCATCGGGTTTTACATAGGCTTGTCGCAGGTAGCCCAAATCGCAGACGCGCGCCCGTTGTTCATAGACGGCGGGATCGGAAACCGTGCCATCGAGACTTACCACTTTGAATGGCATCCCGGTGGGCGAGGCGCGCGCATCCGTCAATAGATCGACCGTGCCCGCGGCACTGCGGGCGAGCGCCGCCTGCTTCAATTCGGTCGTGAGCCCGGACTCGTCGCAAAACGCAAAAGCGGTCCCAATCTGTACTCCGGTGGCGCCGCCTGCTATCGCTTCCCGCAACTTGTCCGGATGCGCATAGGTGCCCGCCAGCCAGAAGGGCAACCCGAGAGCACGAATCGCCGCCAGGTCGGCTACGTCCCGCGGACCATAAATCGGCTCGCCGCGGGCATTCAAGTGTACGGCACCCCGCGGAGGCGCATTGTGTCCGCCCGCCGCGTCCCCTTCGACGACAAATCCGTTCACCCGCCCACTCGCTTTGCGCGCCAGGGTCATGGCCAAGGTCGAGGACGATACAATGGCGAGAAAGTCGGGACGCCGTAGTGCCGGTTTAGCGCCCGATAAGAACGCTGCCGGATCGAACTCGATTTTGTCGTCCCGCTCCGGCCCCGCGCCTTCAACGGCGACGCGCAGGCTCACGGGTTGCCATGCTGCCAGGCCATCGAGCACGCCCGGAATCATGCGCGGTATCCCTGCACCCATCAGCACATAATCCACTCCGGCCAGCATCGCTCCGAATAAGGAAGCCACCGTCGGCAGTTGGATTTTCTCCAGGAGATTGATTCCGACCACGCCGTCGTGTCCTTCTTTGGCCAGAAACACCTCGGCGAAGTTCGACACGATCGTGAGCTCGATCAACTCCCGCGATGACTCCAAAGTATACAGTGGAGACGACCGGTAGGCCTGGCCTTCGGGCCGGCCGCCGTCCAGCCAGTAGCGTGCGCTAATCCGCGTCGCGGCATCCTGCAACGGACAGGCCGCGAGCGCCCGGCGCATGCTGCCGTCTTCATCGCCGTCATGCAACCGGCGCACCAGAATCGAATTCAGCGCCGTACCCGAAACGACCCCCAGCTGGCCGCAGCGCGAGACCGCCCGGGCCAGTCTCCAACTTGATACTCCAATGCCCATGCCTCCCTGGATAATTGAAGGGAGATCACGGGACAGAGACGTGCTTCGTTTCATAGTCGTAGATACTGGATTCAAGGTGAAGCGGTCAAGTCATCGCCCGCGGTTATATTCAGTTTTAGACGCCACCGGCCTCGCGATTATAAACTTATTGGACGAAGAAGCGGAAGGACTGTCTTTCCTTGTCTCCGTGACAGGTGTTTACCTGGGTGGAAGAGGTGCTACTTTTAGATCGAATATAAAATAATCTCCACATCACTATCGGTGAACTCGCGTGGTATTTTCCGCCAACCGGTGCTTTGATGCTCTATAGTATAGATGTGCAGTTGTCGGGTCCGTCGCCTCACTCCACGCGAAAGCGGGCGTCTGGTTCAAAGGTGATGACGTGCAGCCGTCGCGGCTGCGCTTGGATCGTGCTTTCCCACCGCAACGGCGGCGATTCCGGCCCGGTGATCAGTTCGATGCGGATCGCACGCTCGCCGACGGAAAGCGGGTGACGCCATTCATTCAGCGCGGGTCCGTCTTTTGAAATTCCCATCGCGCGGTACGACCGTTCTTCAGTCACTCCGTCGATGGTCAGGCGGACCACGACGGGAGCCCGCTGCGGCTTTGACATCGAGCGTCCCCGCATATGGATGGGCTTCGTGGCGTCTTCGGTGGCGTCCACGGTGTTCTCCGTCACATGGTCCCCGAATGCTTTGAACGAAAATACAAACTCCGGGTTGGCTGGCTCTGGGTTTGTGACGCGGAAATGGCTTGGACCGACCGCGGCCACCGCGATTACCAGTGCGAGGAGGACGCCCGCGATCACCATCGTGACCGGATGCCGCCGCGCCGGAAGGAGTGTCGATTTCACCCCTTCGGTGCGGAATGCGTTAGCCTGTCGCGTGAGATCCGCGGTTCGAGCGGGATCGTAATCCACAACTTGCCACGCCGTTGAGCCACCGGCTCGGTCGGGTCTATATACCGGGGTACGGGTGCCGGCGAGCCGCGCGGACACCCATCGATTCCCATCGCGCGCGGCCGCCTCCGTCCGCGCATCGCGTACGATCAGCACACCCCGCGCACCGTGTTTGAGCAGGTGCTCGACAAACATCGGCCGCACCCACGATGCGGTGGGCACAAAGTGAACGTGATAGTCTGGCAGTCGCTCGCGCCAAAGTTCCGCCGCGAAGAGGGCGAGTCCATTATCAATGTCGCCCGCAATGAGTGCGACCCATGACGATCCGCCAGCGGCGACTGCAGCGGCGATTTCGTTCTCGATTCGGTTCTCCTCCCGACGGGTGTCGAACCATGGCAGCACGATGCCTTCGGAATCGCAGGAGCCGGCGCATACGCCGCAGCCGACGCACTTCGACACATCGACGAAGGCCAGCGACGGGAAGCGTTTGCCGTCGGTCCGGGCCACCATCGTGATCGCATCAAAGGGACAATCCTGCTGGCATTGCGTGCAGGCATGGCAGCGCGATTGCTCCACCACCGCCTGGTAAGCCATTGGCGCGCGCCGCCGACCGAGCAGCCATGGGATCGCCGCCGCCAAGGCCATGGTGCCAAACAGAGCCACCCATAAGCCGACATGCTTGAACCGTAGTGCGAGGGCGAGCGGCGTGAGATACCAAGCATCCACCGTGAACGCGCCAGCCTTGACCGCCATTTCCGCGGGTGCATCCAGCGGAGCCGGAATGAGCCAGGCGGTAGTTGCCACGCCGAGCGCGATCGCCGTAGTCATTTTCCAACTCGGGAACAGTTTTACCCGGCTCACGCGCAGAAGATGAAAGGCCAGACCCACCGCGATCGCGAGGGGTAGCAGCATGTGCAGAAAGAAGACGACGAAGAAGAGCAGGCTCGGCACCAGGCGGTCGGTGATATACAATCGGCCAAGCGGCTTGCCGAAGATTGGCAGACCATCAAGCAACCGCATCGAGGTGACCGCGACTTGCTGTGCGGGTTGATCCCAGACGAGCCAGTAGCCGGTCCAGCCGATGAACCAGATTAGTCCAATGAGCGCGACGCCCGAGACCCACGGCAGCCAACGGGAACCACTGAACTTCCGCGCAAAGAACATGCGCCCCGCGTGCACGAGGACGAACAGCATCGCCAGATCAGAGCTATACCGATGAATCGCGCGCACCCAGCCACCCAGCGTACGTCCTTCGATCGCGGCCAGGGAGGAATAGGCAAACTGCAGGCTGGGCGAGTACCAGATCAGTAACGCAATGCCGGATACAATCGCGACCGCGAGCGCCGCGTTGGTGGCCGCTCCGGATTGCGCGAGTGGATTGGCCTCCGGCGGCAACCAGCGCGCGATGAGTCCGTCGCCCCAGGCGAACGCGTGATCAACGCGAGTTAAAAGCCGTTCGGCCCGGGTCCCGGCGGGAGGTGCCACAGCGGTTCGAATCGGCGAGGTCTCCGGCGAGTGGGTGGACGTTGCAGCCCCGGTCTGCCCTTCGCTTTTCATGATTCGTCCGCTTCGCTGGCTAGCGCGATCAGCCCTTCCTTTAGCCACGACCGGTGGCGCGTATCCAGCGTGAAGCGATAAGCGATCTCGCCGCCGGCGTCGATTAACAGGAACAGATTGGCGTGGTCGATGACGCCGGTGCGCGGATCGCGCACCCGGGCGAAGCCGAGCTTCGTGAGCGTTTCATGCATTCCGGCGACTTCGCCGTTGAGGTATTTGAACTCCGGGTACGTAAACCCATAGGCTTCCGTGATCCGGTCCATCAGGTCCGTTGTGTCTTCCTCCGGGTTGAGCGACAGCGCGACGATCGACACGCGTTCCCGCATCGCTGGCGGCAGGGAGGCGATCAGCGCCTTGGTTTCGATCAGAATCTCCGGGCAGCTCGTCGAGCAGCGCGCATAAATTCCCGTGACCAGCACGACGCGTCCGCGCAGGTCGTCGAACGAGAAAGCCTGATTCTTTTGATCGATGAAACGAAAGTCCGTCGTCGCGAGCCGCGTGCGAATGCGTTCCCCGGGAAAGGGCAGGGGATCGTCCGCGTGCGGATCCGGACGTCCGTAAGCGTACAACGCGGTCATGACGAGCATGGCCGCCAGTCCTCCCGCGAGGGCGGACCGGCCGTGCTGCATCCATCCCGCGACGGCGCGTAGCGGCCGGAGTCCGCGGCGCCAGAGATAGGCGGCGATCGTGACCACAAATGCCGGTTCGAGCAACATGACCCACACCGCTGCCCACTCCATCGCGCCGGTGCGGGCGTCGTACCGAAAACACCACTGTTTGAACTCCCGGGAGAATCCGCCCCACGCTCCGGTGCTCTCCGGCGCAAAGACCACCGCGAGCAGAAACACTTCATACACGAACGCGGCCGCGAGCAGAAACAGCGGAAAGCCGGTGCCCGTGAAAAACCCGCGCACGCCCGTGAGCGCGGTGTTGTCCGGGTGAATGGTGGAGGTGGACATGGAAAGGGTTGTGGTGGAGTAGCGCTTTATATATAGCGTGGGTGCCGCGTCACTTCACTGGCCACACGTCCGCGAGCGCCTTCCAGTTCGCGAAGTAGTAGACGGCAAAGCAGGCGAGGAAAACGGCGGTGAGCGCCATGGTGCCTTTCATGGCCCAATGATCTTCGGCGAGTGAACCGGCTTTGGTGCCGACCATGGCCTGGGGGGTTCCCCAGTCGGCCATCGGCCGACCGGCGTTCTTTTCGCCGAAGAGGATCGTGCCGACGCACAACACCACGAAGAGCAGCAAACCAATCACCGCGATGATCGCACCGATGCCCTGAATGCCGAGGAAGAGATGGGCCGCGGGACCGAAGATGCCGGCGGGCTCGATGTCATAAGTGCGGCGCGGCACTCCCATGGAACCGGCGAAGGACATCCCGAACGAAACCAGCAGGATCCCGCCGCCAAACAGCCACGGTTGGAGCCGGGCCAGTCCGCGCCAGATGAAGTCGCGGCGGAAGATCAGCGGTATCACATAATAGGTTACAGCCATGAAGGCGAGGGTAG
>Ga0163151_10006951_pt1 | contig 13467 bp, 12 predicted proteins | sample OliLakLV19MP5IB2_FD_145596 | JGI IMG/M metagenome (GOLD analysis project Ga0163151, IMG submission 145596) | Freshwater microbial mat bacterial communities from Lake Vanda, McMurdo Dry Valleys, Antarctica - Oligotrophic Lake LV.19.MP5.IB-2 | ecosystem: Environmental > Aquatic > Freshwater >...
CCTATCTCCTGGCCATTGCGACTCACCCCGGGGAAGTGAAGGCGTGCCCGTCGGCCTGGCTGCCCTGGAACTACCCGCAGCCGGAAATCCCGGTCGAGTTTCTTCACGATCAGCCCGGTCACCCTGGGTGAGCTCGTCCCCAGCTGCTCCCGCCGCCGCGGTGCATCGCCCAGCGCCGCCCCGACCTCGGCGACCGAGATTTTTAGCCGTCCGCACGCTTGCCGAAGCTACACGGTGCAGGCGTGCGGCGCTCGGCTCATCCTGCGGCTGCCCGCTGGCCGCCCGAAGGATCTGCTGGCGGTGGTACAACTGATTCTGCGTCGCCGCTGATGATTCAGATCACACCGCACATGCGCGTTCTCGTCGCGGTCGAGCCGGTCGATTTTCGGAAGGGAATCGACGGACTGGCGGCGGTGTGCCGGCAGGCGCTGGGCAGCGATCCGCTCGGCGGCACGCTGTTCGTATTCTGCTCGCGGCGGCGCCACTCGCTGAAGTGTCTGACCTATGACGGGCAGGGCTTCTGGCTGTGCCAAAAGCGGCTTTCGCAAGGCCGCTTTCGCAGCTGGCCCAAGGCCGGGCCGGACGGCGCGGTGCGATTCGATCCCCATCAATTGCACCTGCTGTTGTGGAACGGCAATCCGGCCGAGGGCGATACCGCTCCGCTGTGGCGACCCGTGGTGGCGGCCGGCACGCGCTGAAAATTTTCCAAAAAAAGCTAGGGCCGCAGCGACATCGTCGGCGGTAATTATGGGCTTATTTTCTTTCATTTGATTGGTTATTTCTCTGACGTTTTTGTTTTAATCGGGACGGCTCAATTCCACGCGGCTCGCCGCGAGGATGGATGCCGCCCGCTGTTATTGGGGCGAAGCCCCTTTCTGTGATACCTCGGGGCTTGCCCCGGGGAGGGTTCATCTGTTCCAATGATCGCGCCCTCTGGGCGATCTCTGATGTTTTATCTCAGGGTTAAAATTCCGAAGGGGATGCCCCGAAGAATTTTTGACCAAGTAGCTAAACTGATGATTTGAGTTAGATTATCTAATTTTATGAATCATTTCCATTCCGTCGATTTGAGTGCTTTAGCCGTTGTAATATAGTTACTTGGGAACCGTCTAGATTTCATTGGCGGGCACGCAGGACAGGCTTGGCGGTGCGTTGTCTGATTTTTTTTTGGGAACGACTGCACGAACAAAAAGATGTGCAATCCTCACTTCCAAAGCCCGAACAACCTACATTTGAAGTAGCGCAGCCCACCTCAAAAGGCGTCCATTCACGTGTACGGCGCCACTTAGAAATTCGTCATCAAAGACGGTGCGTCCAACGGGAGGTATCCCGATGAACGACAGCGTACCTGCCAGCAGCAAGGATCCATCGAGTCCACGCAGTCATCCGAAGATCGGGTTAAAAATTCCCTGTTATGAGGATCCAGGAGAGAGGGGTCCTGGACAAATCGAAATCGATCAGGATCAGCTCACGCGCCACATTCTCGTCACCGGCACAACGGGTGCGGGCAAATCGACCCTGCTTCGGTCGATCATCCGGCAGTTGCTGGCCGCGAATGCCGACAACGAGGCGGCGAAAGCTGGTCTGGTAATCTTCGACTTTAAGGGAGACAACACAGTCGAAGTCGTAAAGCGCGCCGCTATCGCCGCCGGTCGTGCTGATGACGTGCGGGTTCTGTCGCTCGATTCGGACTGCGGTTACGATTTCTTCAGGGGGTGCCAATCGCTCGCTGACGTGTCGGAGTATGCAAACCGTCTCGTCTTCGGCTGCGGGTCAATGGATCGCCGCGACGATTTCTGGACCCAATTTCGACTCGTTTTGCTCTCCGCCGCTTTGACCTGGCTGCGGATCAATCACGGCGAAAGAACCTCGTTCCCGGAATGGATCACCCACGCGGCCTCTTGGTTGCTCTGTGACGGAGTGCCCGCCGAACTGAAGCCGGACCTTGCTCAGTTAAGCGAGCGCTGCGACGCGATGCCGCACGGAAGTCCGGGACGGATCGCCACCAAACATGCCATCCAAGTGATCGAATCCTGGGATTCGGGAATGGATTTCCGGACGCGGGCGAATGCCAAGGCAACGCTCGACATCGCACTAGGACCGCTCTTGGAACCGTCCGTGCTCCGCCTGTTTCGCGCAGCACCAGAGCAGATATTCGACGTGAGAGCCGCGGTCGAAAGTGGAGAAATCCTCATCGTTTCGATCAATGCCTTCCTTCATCCCGAGCTAGCTTCTCTGGTCAGCCGCTGTGTCAAAGCGGATTTCTACCGCGCCGTGTTTTCGCGCAAGCCCGGTGGACGGTTTGTTAGTTTGATATGCGACGAGTTCCAACTCTGCGCGACCACGGGCAATCCGCGTTATGATGATAGCCATGCCCTGCCATTACTTCGTTCTCAGAATGCCGGAGTAATCGCAGCGACTCAGACGGTGGCAGGAATTGATCGGGTGATTGGAGAAGTAAACCGGCGCGTGCTGCTCGGAAACTTCGGTACCCTGTTTTTCATGCGCTCGACTGAGATCGAGATAGAGGCATGGGCCCGACAAGTCTGCGGATCGACAGCAGTCGAAGAAACGATTCGCGAGGAAGTGAGGCGTGAAACTCCCAGTCGCTTTTTTCCGGAGGTAGAAAAGCGACTCGTGACTCGCCGCGAACAGCGGCCGGTCTGCGGGCCAGGTGCCTTGGCCCGGTTGGAGGCAGGTCAGGCGTTTCTTTTGCAAGAGGGCCGGCCCCCAATCGCTGGACCTGTGTGGATCGCAGAACCCTCATCCTAGTTTCTCCGGACTGACGCATCGGCAAAACAAAAAATTGCCATGCAAAATCACAAACAACTTTCGTGGGACGATCTCCCCGACTACTTCGCCCTCGTCTCCCCTTTGGGCGACTCAATCACACAATGCGGAATCCTGCGCGACGGTCGTCCGGTCGCTCATCTCTTCCTTCTCAATGATGGTCTGCTCGCGCTGACGGACCTCATGCTGCCCGATGATGCGGATCCCGACGATCGTACGCTGATCCTGATCGGTCGGGTCTTGGTGGCGCATCGCAGAGCCACGACCGAAGGGAGGACTCTCTGATGTGCGCATCACATTCGAAAATTCCCTTCGTGCGAGACGATGGATGTCTCGTCCTTCAAGAAACGGTAGTGAAGCCGTGGCCGTCGTTGCGGATGCGGCCTGAAATCCGTCCCGGACAAATGGCCGATCTGCTGGGATCGAATCGGGAATCGGAAGTGTGGCGTTTCGTCGAGCGCATCCCGGTGGCCGTGATGATTCTCGTGAGAGCGGTGCCTAATCCACGATGGACCTTGCTCGAAATGGCGGCGGAAAAGTTTGATCGGTGCGAGGAACTTCTCGGCCGAATTCCGGCGTTAGCCGTCCTTCTTTCGGAAACGTTTTCGCGGGGCGACGATCGCCGCGGTAGGATGGCGCAGACGCTGGCGAAACGATGGAGACAGATGCTGCCGCTCGTAGGGCTCCCGTCTGAAGAACGCTATGTTCGAATGCTCCGGAAAATCCCGCCTTCGCACTGCACCCGCCAAACGCTGGCCGCCCTAAGCGCTGCTGTGGAGGCCGGTCATCCACACCTCCGTTTGCTCAGCCACGTTCCGGCGATCACGCGCGACACCGTCGCACTCCTGCGAAAGCCACCAGAACGGGTAAATGCCCACCTGCTTTTGGCGAGTTGTACATCGGACTCTGATGAGGAGCCGATGGCGAACTGCGTTTCGAGCGTTCATTGGTTTCGGGAAATGAAATCACCCGGCGGCCGGTGGCCGTACGGGCATTTAGACGCAGCGGCTTTGATGCGCGTCGAGCAGCGTTTTCTCGAATGTTATCCATTGGATCCAATCGATGAGACTCCCTTTCCTCCGCCTCCGTTTTCAGGCGTGCCCGGCAAGATCGAGCCGTTATCGGACTCGGTATTGGTATCAGCCGAAGGTATGCAGCAGTTCAACTGCGCCGAAACTTTCGTCGATGCCATTCAACGGGGTTCGGCCTACCTCTACGCGGTAACCATCGCCGAACGGGCGACCCTCGCGCTGGAGAAGGCTCCATCTGGTCACTGGATCATCGGCGAGCTTCGCTCGGCAAGTAACGGCGATGTGTCGGCCGAAACCCATAAATACATCCGCGCCTGGCTTCTCTCCAATGAACCGACTCTTGGCTGAGTAATCAAAATCAAATACTATAATGAACTTCTTCGAAACCTCCGAGTCAGCAATCGCCACCGAACGACGCCAAAAAGCCCGCAAAGGCGCGATTCAACGGAAAATTGCCCGTGAAATCAAAGCCACGAAAGGTTGCGTGCATTATGGGCGAATGGTCTCCCGCACGACTGCCGCGATGTGGCGAATGATCAACCGCTCGAAGTCAAATGCTACCGGCGCGCGGTCAACGCGCATCGGCCGGTCTGAATCGCCGACGAATAAAACATGCCGGAACTAAAAGTGCATGGCTTTATATAATGAAAATCAACTCCGCTGGGATGACCTTCCGGAAATCGCGACCACTGTTACAAACTTGAATGATACGATCGATCAGTGCGTCATTCAGGTTGAGGGGGAACCGCAGATGCATCTCTTCCTCCTCAACGATGGACTGCTGTCGATCATCGATGTCTCGGCCGCGCATGACGCTGAGCCTTCAGACGACCTTCTGCTGTCGCTCGGCCGCGTGCTTGTTGCTCACAAGAGCGCTTGCCGTGACGGAAGGAGGCTCTCGTGAGCTCGATGATCATACTGCCGGACGGTAGTCTGCAAATCGGGGAGAATGTGATCGCTCCGTGGCCATCCTTGGCGATGACCCCGCAACGTTCGATGGAGGACACGGAGATGATTGTTTGGTCGCATACCGACGACGCGGTTTGGCCTTTCACTGCGCAGATACCTGGGGAAGTTCGTGCCCTTGTCCAGGCGCTTCCCGCGCGAAATTTCCAAGTTTTGGAGTTCGCGGCATCGGCCCCGACCCATGCAATCGAAATACTGCGCCAGTGTCCCGCTTTGGCAGTCTTGCTCGTCGGCCGGTACTCGCCTATACTTGGCCCGCGACGCGAGTTTTTTAGAAAAGTTGCGATCGGCAGTTGGCTCGACGCGCTTGCAACTCTCGGGTTGCCCCGGCAGCGATCGACACTTCGCATGTTGATGAAGGTTCCGGCGCGTCATTGTGAGCTATTTTCACTTCGCCGATTCACGGACGCGGTGCAGATGCAGCATCCTCACCTGCGAATTCTGAGACATCTTCCTCGGATCAGTCGAGATACTATAGCACTTCTCGGTCAGCCGCCGGATCGAGTAAATGCGCATCTTTTCCGCGCGAGTTGTGACTCCGATTACGATGAAGAACCGATAAAGACGTGCGTGGAGTCCGTCGGTGCATTCCGAGAACAGGAAAGGCCCGGCGGGCGATGGCCGTATGCTCATTTAAACGCCGTGATGCTCGCAGGTGTAGAGGCGGAGTTTCGGAGGCGGGCAGGAGAGTTGCTTTACGATGGCACGCCATTTCCTTCTCCACCATTTCCTGGCGTCCCCGGTCGAATCACTCCCTTGGCGTCATTTGCCAGTGTAGCCACTGAAGGGGATACTCAGCAGAATTGTAGCATTTCCTTAGTCCCGGAAATTATCCACGGTACGCATTATATCTACACCGTAACGGTGCGGGAGCGGGCCACCCTTGCAATTCGCCGGTCGTCCGATCGCCACCACTGGGTTGTAGAGGATTTGCGCGGTTTTCGCAATTCCGCTCCGTCACACGCTAGCAAAATTTTTGTCGCCAATTGGCTCTCAGAGCATGGCGCCACGCCCCCTGATTCCTGATGACGTTTTCGCAATTGGCCCCGCCGTTGATGCAAATATTATAGCGTCGCAGTTCAACGGGATAATCTGAATTTTACGCCGTAACTGTAGCTCTTACAGGGACGCTAGAATTGGAGAGAACGACTCCCGGTAACTGGATCGCTGGCGGGCTTCACTTCGCGAATTACGTCGGGGTTTCCGCTGAAACAACACCGTTCCTCAGCGCGGAGCTCTCCTCAAATTTAAACGTCACCGAGCTCCATACCCAAAACTTAAAATAGCTATGAAGTTCTTTAAAACTTCTGAGTCAGCACTTGCTAGCGAACGACGCCGAAAAGCCCGCCTTTACGCAATTAATCGAAAAGTCATCGGTGAAGTCAAAGCCCTCAAAGGATGCGAGCTTTGCGGGCGAATGGACCTTCCGCCCGAGTAGCTACATTTCCATCACCGCGTTGCCGCTAATAAGTGGCTCAAAATAAGTGGGGCTAAACAACATTCGACCGCTGCGCTTGTCGCTGAAATCACCCAGTGCCGTCTATGGTGTCGCCGCAGCCACCAGCACTTTCACGCCACCGGCGAGGTGAAGCCCTGCGCAATCGCGTTTTCAAAATCTCTTCAGGAGGTACGTAATGAACATTGATCAATCTTCTGAGTTCATTGTCTGCGACATCGGGCGCGCGCGTATTGAATCAATGGATATATCGTCGCTCCTGGCTCAATACGACATTGGCTCCATGTCATCCGAGGAACTCCGGCGATTATTTGGACAGGTGGTATTCTATCCATCCGGCTTCGATGCAGACGGGGAGCTGTATACGATTCCGGCCGTTCGGCATTTTCTCCGTTCCTGGCGGGCGCAGTGGCCTTATCTCCTGTTTTTCGGTTATCTCGGCGACGATAACCTGAAGGCACTTTACCTCGGACTGCTGGATAGTCTGGAGGGCTTTACCTCTTCGGCAAGCGGTCAGAACTATGTGAAGTTTAACCTACGTGAACTCACTAAGCTCCTCGCGGCGGACCTTACGGCCGCCAATGCGCTTTCGATCACCGCCGGGCTTGACCCCAAGGAGAGGCAAAAGCGGGCAAGTGAAATCATCAAATACTTTGCAAGGAAATAAACTATGATCACCGAATCCGAGTTCAAGATGGGTGGCAGCTGCCCACATAAAGTTCTGCATCTGCGCGATGGGCTCCCGAAAAACGAGGACGCATTTGCCGCATGGATGGCGGCCGAAGCCGGGCAATTCAGGTCTGCTGCCCGACATCTCTTCAAAGATGCAGTGGAGATCTCCGCTCGTACGCACGATGCCCGTGTGCGCGAAACCATCGAGAGGGTCGCGCAGGGTCAAACGGTCTTCGATGCGACGCTCGCGACTCATGATGCCACCTGCCGGTGCGATGTGCTGAAACCCGACGGGCCCGTGCTGCGTCTATATCAATTCGTCGCCAGGCCGGTTGACCTGGAGCGACACCGATTCGGTCTGGAGTTCACCGGATCCTCGGGCTGGCTGCGCCGGGAGTGGCGTGGCACCTTCGAGTTGTACGCATTTCGCATCGAAATCGCCAAAGCATTGTTCCCAAAGTTTGCGATCGTGCCGTCCCTCGTTGTTCCGGTCACGGGTGTACCCGTGGAGGCCGAGGGACTTCACGCCGGGTTCAATGGAGACTCGGATAAATGGAGTTGCGACGACGCCACTGCGTGTGCCGCGGAGCCACTGATTCGATTTATCCACGTTGGGGACAAGTGCGCGTCCGTGGCGCCGGCGATCGCTGGAAAACGCGATCGATTACAGGCGTTTCTGAATGCACCAACGGAACCGTCGATTGGCTACGGCTGCAAAAAGTGCGAGTTTAGGGTGGCCGGCGTTCAGAGCGGATTCGACCGGTGCTGGGGCCCGCTCGCTGCCGTGACCCCATCGATGTACGACCTTGGGTACATGTATTTCATTCAAGATGAAAACGGAAAGCCCGTTGCCGATCGACTCGCTCGTGAAGGAAAGGTTGGGCTTCACGATGTGCCGAGAGACCGCATCGTGGGTGAGTATGCGGAGCGACAGTTAATGCAGCTGGATGGTGCGCTCTCTAATAGGGAAACCCTCCTGCCGGAACTCCGTGAAGTTCTGGATTCGGTCGCTTATCCGCTCATATGCCTTGATATAGAGACATTTCGCAGCTGGCTGCCGGCACACCGTGGCGGAACAGTCAACGAGTTGATCCTGTTTCAGTTTTCCACCCACATCCGCGAGGAACCGCAAGGAGAGTTCCGGCACGCATCCTGGTTGAACACGGAGCCGTCCCATCCAAATCAGCGCTTTTTAACGGCGTTAAGAGCCACTCTGGGTGACACGGGCACGGTGTGCGTCTGGACTGGATACGAAGAATCGTCTTTTAAAGAATTGCTGACTGAGCTGATCGGCAAGGGCGGTGATGAAGCCGATCTCCTTTGGTTGCGACGATTCCTAGTATCCGATCGCATCCTCGACCTCCACGCCCTCTGCTTTAAATACCACTTCCATCCCCTGATGAAAGGCCGGACGTCGATTAAGTCGGTGCTTCCGGCGCTCTGGTCGGTGGATTCGCCGGCTAAAAGGCGAATGCCTTACGCCGCCTTTCCCGCGGACACGGATCCGTATGCAGCGTTGAAGTCAAAAGGTGCCATTGCGGACGGCATCATGGCGATGGAGGGGTATCTCGAGCAGCTGGCCTCGGCCGGTCCTGCGAAGGATGCAAGTGTCGCTGCGCTGGAGCACTACTGCTACGTCGACACGCTCGCGATGTGCTATATACTAGATTATTGGGGGTGGGCACTCGAAATGCAGCGTGAGCCATAATGTCTATAATTGTTAGGTCCGGTGATGGCGGAGACCATCACCGGAGGGCGAGGATCGCGCTTCGCGCCGGAAAGATCGAGGCGATGTGAAATCAACATTATTCCTCAAGTTCCTAGGTGGCTCAAAAATCGGAATGCTTCATTCCTCCACGGCGCGCGCCACAGTTCACGCGGGCCCGGTAGCAACAAAACTTCTTCACGCGCTAAGAGAAGTTGGCCTCGACCCGAAGCGCAGCCGCTTGCGTCTCATGCTCCGGCAGTTTGGTCCCTCGGGGCCTGTCGCTGACGGCATTTTCTCTGACGGTGATGGTGCCCGTGGATACTTTCTCTACGCGCCGCGCAACCTCTCCAGTCCGGAAATCGAAGCCCTTCTTTTTCATTCGATAGATCTAGTCCCCTTCTTCCAAACCCACACTGACGGCACTGAGGAGCGACTTTTTCAAGCCGATAGTCTGCCGAATTTTCCTGAGCTCCCGCCGGCCATTATAACCCAATGGACCGCTCGCGATGGAGCTTCAGATATATTGAGTCGGGGCGTCAGCCACCCGCGCTATGACTCGTAGAGGAAACTCGGTTGAGCCTCGCTACGGGGCTCAACTCCGGCAGTGACAGACCGCGCGCAATCGCGAGCCCAGCGATGCGTGGCGCACGATGCGCTAGCGTAGTTGCTTGACGAAAACTCAGCTGCGCGGCGCGAACGAAGTTGAGTGCACAAACAAAAAAACGTGAACTTAAAACTTCTTTTCGCGGCCGCACTGCTAGCAGGGTGCACTCATATCGAAAGCCTCACGCCAAGCACGTTACCGGACGGGCGGAAGCGCTACAAAGTTGACGCGCGGAGTAACGCTCGCGTGTGTTATGTGATTGTCGACGGCGTCCGTGTTCCCATGCACGCCAGTGGAGACGGCCTCTTCGAGGCCGAAGTTTATCTTCACGATAAATCTGTGATCTGGTTCGAAGCCGTCATCGCCACCCCGAAGCAACGAATCCGCGTCGTGCCGGATGTAATTAGATGACGATCGCGGGTTTTCATTTCGGCCATAGGGAAGACAAATCGAAGGAACGGGACGCCGGCTACTCCACCAGCGCCTTGAAGACCGCATCGACCGGATCCGAGTAGAACTCAATTCGCAGCTTCGTCCAAATGTCGTCCGGCAAGTCGATCAGCTGCCGGCGGGTCGCAACCGGCATCAAGAGAACTGCCGCCTTCTTCTCGGCGGCGATCTCGGCCATCGCAACTGGGTTTGGAATCATCTCGATGGATCCACCCAAGTTGAGCTGACCAACGACAATCAGGCCGCCCTTCGTGTTTTTCTCGAGGAGACTTCCGGCTAGCGCAACCAATGTCGCCAGCCCCAGACCGGTGCCGCTCCGGTCATTATCCATCGGTCGCATTTGAATTGAGAACTCGTGGTCGCGCGGTTTGCGCTCGCCCACGATTTCTTTGGCGCGCGTGTAGAGGTTCTGCTCCCCGATCTTCACGCTCTCCCGAAAATTAGGCGGAGTCGGCGCATTCAGAACGCGCACGCCGTTCCCGGGCCCGGAAGTGGCTTCCACGCGATAAAGACCAGCTCCTGATTCGCCTGCCCCTGGTCCAATTGACCAAACCTGACCCGGAGGAAGCGGGTCGGACTCAATGGCATTGTCGCTGTGGAGCTCGGGCGTGGAGACAAACTTCTCCACATCGTCGGTGCCGAGGTGGAACGAGAAGTGGGTGTTGCGAAACTCGCTCTTGAGACATTTCCGCTGCTGCTCCTTCACGCGCCGGCGCGCTTCAAGGGCAATGCGGACAATCCGTTCAAGGTCTTCATCAGAAACGACGGCAGTGGGATCCGGGAAGATCAACTTCGTCAGCCCGCTCAAGGTTTTACTTACAGCCTCGATGTCTCGGCCGCTCAGAGCCCCACCGAAACGGACGCGCCCTTGCATCACGTTGACGCGACTCGAACCGCGCAACTTGGTCCAGCACTCGCTCAGGAAATCGCTCACCAGCCCGAAGTGATTCGTCAGATGCGTATTGGGGTTCAGCTTAGGGAAATCCCAGCCGGGCGCGAAGGCGTGGATACGATCGTGAAACGCAGTGTCGTCGCGCATGTCCGGAGGCAGTGGGCTGAGCAGGTGCCTGATGCGCTGTTGTTGCGCCACGTCCACGTCGAAGTTGCCAACCATGACAATGCTGCCTTGGGCGCGGATACTTTCTTTGCCCCGGCTGAACTCACCCGAGGCCATGTAGCCCTTCATGATGTTCACGCCATCCTTCTGATCGAAGGAGACCCCGGAAATTTCGTCAAAGCACACCACGTCGTAGAGGCATACCAGGCCACGCTGCCCACTGGAGTTGTTCACGAACATCTTTGCGACGGTCGCTTTGCCCCCCGAGATGAGGTGCGAATACGGCGAAATCTGCTGGAACAGATGGCTCTTGCCCGTGCCGCGCGGCCCGAGTTCCACCATGTTATAGTTTGTCTCCACGAACGGCACCATGCGCAGCAACACGACCAACTTTGCGCGCGCGTCCATGGCCGACGGCTCCAAGCCGATGGAGCGAATCAGAAAATCGATCCACTGGGCCGTCGTGAACGCGGCACGACCTTGCTTTAAGGTATCGAGGGCGTTGGCGCTGGAGAGCTGGATCGGGCGCAGGCCCTCAATGAAGAAGGGTCGCCCGTTGCGCTCCTGGGCAATGACAGCGTCATAACCGAGCGTGACCTCCGCGTAAAACCCGTCGGTCAGCATGCGCTCGTGCTCTTTCACGAAGCGGTCGGCCACCTGCACGTCGCGCAGAGCCAGGCTCGGGAGTTCAGCGATGTAACAGTCGTTTTTCGCATCAAGCCGGGCCTTCACGATGTCGATCACCTTCACCGTGCCGTCCGTGCGCGCCTTCGACTTGAAGAGTTCTTCGCGGCCCGTCCGCACGGTGCGGTTTTCGAGCTGCTGCTCCACAATGGTCAGCCCTTCGCGAATCTCCGCCTCATCCGTGGAGGCACAGTAGCGGCCGAGGAGAAACTCGACCACATAGGTCGGCACTGGATAGTGCCGGGCGTATTTGCGAACCAAGTCCTTTCGCACAAGAAAGCCGTCGAAGGGTTTGGCCGCTAACTGATCCAAGGTGTCGAGTTCCATGGGGAATCTTGTTAAAAATTTCAGCCGCCAATCTGGGTGTCCGCCTTCGCGATGGCGCGACCGGTAGCGTCGGCGATGACAATGGTCGCCGGCTGGCCGATCAGGTCTTCATCGCTCACCAACAGGGAAACCAGTCCGTCGGCCTCGACCTCTTTCACGGGAGAAACCTTCTTGTGCTTTTCTTTCAGCTCCACGTGCGCCGACAGTCCGGCCTCACCATGGGATAGCTCCACGGCACAGCGCATCCGTTTCCAGCGCACCGCTGCCACCCGGATGACGCCGCCGCCGGCAGCCTCGCCGGTCACGCGGAGGATTGGCGTCACGCATTCTTGCAGGCTTACGCCGCCGTGCGCATACGCCTCGCCTTTCTTGAAAACCTTGGCTCCCGGAGCGGTCGCCACGTGTTCAGTGGGGTTCCAGCGCCACGGCACCGTTTGCACATCAGGCGTGCTCTCACCCTTGATCGCCGCGCAGCGTGACCAGCGGCTATCCACGAGGAAGCCGGGCAACTCATACTTTGCCAGGCCGCCTGGCATCAGCAGCCAGCCATGGTCGGTGACAATCTTCACGGACTTCCACCCGGCACCGAGCAACGACTCCACCAGGACCACGACGCGCTCCAGTTCCCCCGACAATGTAGCGGGAAGTTCTGCGCCCAGATCATGTCCCCGGCTATCGATACGGCCGGTCTCCATCCAGCCCCGCGCGGCCCCCGAAGTTGGATTGAGAGGCTCGCCCCCCTTCAATTTCTGATAACCGGCCGCCTCCAGCAGCTTGGTAAAATGATGCGAGCTGAGCTCAGTGCCTTCGGGTCCGTTGGGCCGAAATTCCGGCGGAATTCTTCCGCCTGTGCATTGAGCGGCGATGGGCGCGACTGCCGGCTTCGCGGTGGGTGTCACCGAAGGCAGCGCCGCGAGGCGCATCGATCGAATCGCGGAGAGGTTGGCTTTTTCCAGCCGCTCGGCGAGTTCCTGGCCGACATCAAAGCGCAGTCCGTCCACGAACAGCAGGCATTCTCCTTCAGCTGCGGTCTCGCCCGCCGGGAAGATGTAACCGTGCGCGGCCACCAACGCTTGGTATTTACGCGTGAGCTCCTCCAGCCACGGGGCATAGACTGAGCGGATGGCCGCATGCAGGGCCGGTACGTCTTTGGCGCGGTGAAGTGACCGCAAGGCCGCCAGCGCCGCCGCGTCCGCCTTCCATCCCTGTTCAACATACCAGGTGACCAGCTCGTCCGCGGTCGCACAGGTGGGCACCGTCCGGGTGGCCTCAGCCAACTGATGTAGTGCCGCCATGCTTCGGGAGAGCGGGGCCTCGTCGAGCTTGGCCCACACCCACGACCGGCGGGGAGCGTGCTCTTTCTCCAAGTGGTTGAGCTCGTGCCTGGCGGTGTGAGGTGCCTTTTGCTCAAGAGAGGACAACGCGGTTCGCAGTTCATTCTCCTGCTTTTCGTTTTCCGCCGGCCATGACTCCGGGTCCAGCGCGAGAATGTCGGACGGCTGCGCCTGATCCAAAGCGACGCGCACTCCACTGTAGAGGCCCGGGGCCTCACAGAACCGTCCCCAGAGCTGCCGCCACGCGTCGGCTTCCCTCCGACCCAGCCGCTCCGCGGCATAGAGCGGTGGCTCCTTTTCCGGATCAAATTCGTATTTGTCGCGACAGCGCGATCGAAAGGCATGCCAGCGCTCCTCGCCCCATTCTTTCCGCACCGTGTCGGGCGAA
>Ga0163151_10006952_pt1 | contig 13465 bp, 12 predicted proteins | sample OliLakLV19MP5IB2_FD_145596 | JGI IMG/M metagenome (GOLD analysis project Ga0163151, IMG submission 145596) | Freshwater microbial mat bacterial communities from Lake Vanda, McMurdo Dry Valleys, Antarctica - Oligotrophic Lake LV.19.MP5.IB-2 | ecosystem: Environmental > Aquatic > Freshwater >...
AAATCGCGGTGCAATCCGCGCGTGCGCTGGTGGATCTGGAGAAAAAACAAATACCCCTTTCTTCGATTCTCACCGACGGAGCGGTTCGTAATGCCATGGTGGTTCACGCCGCCTTTGGCGGATCGACCAATCTGCTTTTACACATTCCAGCCATCGCCCACTCAGCCGGTCTCTCCAGACCTACCGTCGAGGACTGGATTGAGGTCAACCGCAAAGTCCCGCGCCTTGTCAGCGTGATGCCGAACGGCCCCATTTATCATCCCACCGTCCGGGTCTTCCTGGCCGGAGGTGTCCCCGAGGTGATGCTGCATCTTCGCGGTCTTGGCTTGCTTGATCTCAATGTCCTCACAGTCAGCGGACTTCGTCTGGGCGAAGTCCTGGATCAATGGGAACGATCCGACCGGCGGCTCAGGTTCCGCGCCGTGCTCAAGGAAAAAGACGGGGTTGATCCATCGGATGTGATCATGGACGTGGCCCAGGCCCGCCAACGCGGACTGACCAGCACGGTGGTTTTTCCCAAGGGAAACATCGCACCTGAAGGCTGTGTGATCAAAAGCACCGCCATCGATCCCAGCGTGGTGGGTGCCGACGGCGTTTATCGCAAGTCAGGTCCGGCGCGGTTTTTCACCAGCGAACAGGGTGCCATTCGTGCGATCAAAGAGAAACGCATCGTCGCGGGAGACATCATGGTCCTGGCGGGGATCGGTCCGATGGGCACTGGAATGGAGGAAACTTATCAGGTCACCTCGGCGCTCAAACATCTGCCTTTTGGCAAACACGTGGCGCTGATCACCGATGCAAGGTTTTCGGGAGTCTCCACCGGTGCCTGCATCGGACATGTCGGTCCTGAAGCCTTGGCCGGAGGCCCGATCGGCAAACTCCAGGACGGTGACTGGATCGAGATCGTGGTGGATAGGACACAAAATATTGGCAGTGTCAATTTTGTGGGTACGGCGGAAAATCCGCTCTCTCCGGAGGAGGGTGCGGCGGTCCTGGCGGCGCGTGAGCCCAGAAAGGATTTAATGTGTAATCCACAGGTTCCACCCGAAACCCGGGTCTGGGCCGCTTTGCAGGAAATTGGCGGAGGCATCTGGGGCGGTTGTGTTTACGATGCGGAGGAGATATTAAAGACACTGGCCGCAGGCAGGGAGGCGCTGCGTGGCCGGTGATCCGATTGCCTTAACCCATGCCGGTTTCAGCCGTTTCTGAAGGTTGATTTCGTTTGTAATTTTTCCGAATCTGGAGGGACGGCATGCTTATGGACACTCCGGGCCTATCAGCCGTTCGATTTTCGAAATTAGTTTGACCAAAGGGAAACTCCCTCTTGATCTCCTGGTTTTTTCCTGCATCTTGTGGGCTCGTTTTTCACCACACAAGGAGTCGGTGAAAACCTTAAAACCTTCAGGCTTCCGGCCTGGCTTAAATCATCGGGGGGGAGAGTTTGGATTCGTGCCGTCTTTTGGCGGGCCGTTTTCAGGGCCATGATTTTTGAAATCTGAGAAAGGAAAATCATGAAATCTTTTGCCGCCGCCCTCCTGCTTTTTATCGCCTGCAGTCCGATTTCCGCCGCCTCTTTGCATGTGGTTGGCGACCCGCTCCGTCCGACCATCGTCCAAGCCTCCGGCGATCTTCAGAACTGGTCCAATATTCAAACCAATCCGCCAGGCGCACGTTTCCCGATCGCGGATGGAACAAGCCGTTCATTTGACCGCCGGTTTTACCGCGTGGTAAACGGCGCGACCAGCACCATCCCGGATGTTGTTCCGATTCCCGCAGACGATCTGGCGGCTCTTCCCAACAAGGTTTTTATGGCGGGGGAAGGTTTTAATGCGGTGCAGTTTTCATCATCGGGCACAGCTGCGTTTGTGGTCTGGAAAAATCAGGATTTGATTTATCGGGAGCGAAATTCACAAGGCGGCTGGGGGCAGCAGGTTGTTTGCAGCCTTGGCGGCGGCTTCCAGGTGAAAGAATATGACGAACACCGCTTTCAACCGGCTGCAGTGTTGTTTTTCGATTCGGGAAACAAACCTCATGTTTTCGTCGCTCAAAGCCAGAAGGCCCTGCATTTCGAGTTCAACGGCAGCTGGTTCAAACGCGAAGAAATTGGTTTGCCTGCGAACAACCCTGTCTGTTTTGTCGGCGCCGTCGGATCTGGAGACAAATTCCATCTGGCCATGGCGGGTGCCGATCCGCATGCCATTTATTATGGAAACAATCGTAACGGAGGCTGGAATTGGACTCGGGCGGTCAGTTTAAACGGGCATCCGCGCGGTTTTTATCATCAGTCCTATGCGCCGCGTTTTATTTCGCTGGCTGTTGATTCGAAGAATATGGCGCACCTGGTTTACAGCCCGGCCTTCCAGATGTTGGGCGGTCCGGGAGGTTATCCCCGGCTGCTCAGCGAGTTGAACTATGCGAGCAACCAGGATGGGCAATGGCGCGCCGAAAGAATCGCCACCGTTCCAGATGGTTCAGGCGACAGCGGACTCGGATCCTCGATCGCCATTGGCGCAGACGACCGGCCCGCCATAGCCAGCTGGTATGACGAACGTGCGGACACCGGTTCGTCCCAGGAATCTCGTTTGATGTATCATCGCAAATTGTCGACTGGAAAATGGGAAACTTCGAAAGTGACAGAAAAAGCCGATCAATATATCGCGGGAGATGGCAACAAAGGGACCGGCTTCGCGCCTTATCTCAGGTTTGATGGAGCGGGGCGCCCCCACATTGTTTTCCAGGACCACGCGGCCGAGCATTTTGGAAACTCAGGGCAGATGGAGTATGCGGGGCAGATCCGGCACTGCTTTTGGAACGGCAGTCAGTGGGTGTTTCGTACCGTGGTCAGCCAGGGTTCGCCTTTGCTGAAACAGATGATCTACCCTTCTTTCGCCGTTTCCGGAAATGAAGTGGTGGGGATCGCATTGCAGCGCGAAACCATCTGGGGGCCGGATACCTGGCCTCGCACCATCGACTCCACTTATCGCCTGCTGAACTTTCAGTTCAATTTCTGATCGGAAATATTTCTGGCTCGACAGAACGGCACCGCTGATTATTTAGTCAGTGATTGCCTGTCTCCCCACCCATGACATGGGATTGGTTCACGATGAACTGGAGCAGGTTTGACAAGGACCTTTGGATCGATAAAAAGAAATTACATTTATGGATAAAATCATTCCGTTAATCAGTTCGGGAACAGCCGGTCCGCTTGGAGTGCTTCACCTTCCTAGGCTCTGGTTGAAATCCTCCCTGGAAAGTTGTGAAAAACTTGCCGACGGATATCCGGGCTGCGGCAAGGGCTATGATCAGATGGTTCTGGATGGCCTGGGGTTGGATCGCGATAAATTCATGAGTTACATCCGGAGCGCCCGCCCGACTTATCCGCAACTGGAAGACTGGATCAAAACGCAGCCCGGGGTGAAACTGGATGCGGCTTCGATTCAAAAATTGAACAGCTCGATCACCGGCTACAATCATGTGGATGAAACCCGTAAAGAAGTCTTGGCCTGCTGCGGGTTGACCGACGAAGGAAAGATTAAAGACGCGGTCAATCTGAACAATTTGGATGACTGGGCATCGTTCCACCAAGCAACGCTCAAGTAACGGGATTCACCGTGTGTTGCGGCCGGGGTGAATTCCTTGGCTGCAACAGCCAGTCTCCCATCCGCCATTGGTTCTGATGCGGTGAGGTGGCAGGAAAATCATGGGTGTCCGGCATTTGTCCGGCTGGCTGCATGAGGATGGAACGTATTCGACGTTGCCTCACCGCCTAATCCAAGTTGCCCAGCCCGAGGTATTCCAGGTCATCGATCCAAAATTCCCTTGGCCCAGTCGCGATGATTTCCATGGTGAAAAAATCAACCTCGGACAAAGGCAGTTTGGGAAACCGTTGGAAAGCCATCTCCACTTTCTGCCATGTCTCGGTCGCAGTCATCTCCGCCGGGAAAACGGAAACCACCTGGTTGGTGGTGAATGCATTGGCAAAAAGCGTCGAACGAATCCTGGCGTTTCCAGAACTGCTCTTGATCCAAAACCGCAGCCCCATCATCCGGTGAAGAACGATTTCCGAGCCCCGCACCCGGAGTGTGCCGACAGTCGTTGATCGCTTGTTGGCAGGAATCTTCAGGCCGAGCGAAAAGTGGCCGTTCTTTGGGGCTTGTTCCAGCCGCACGCTGTCTGAAAAATGATCATCTTCCAGGAGCTTCCAACCCATGGAACCGATTTCGAACCCTTCAATAAATGGAAAAAAAACCGAGGTGATGTTTTCCAACCCCAATTCTCGGGGGTGACAAACCCGAATCTGTGAATAATTTGTTCTGGATAGATCGATGGTTTGCAGAAAGTAATAAACCGGCTGGTCAAGGTTTCGGAAAGGGACCGCGACATCCCACTGTTCCCCGCTGCGATCCATCGGGTGCGGGCGCCAGTCGCGTGCCAGCCAATGCCCGGGCTCTTCGATGCTGACAAATGCCGTGACCGCCGCATTGGTGGACACCGAAGGTTTCGACGCCAGTTTCAGACGGCCGGCCAGGGATTCTGCTTTGAGGGTTGAGAATCGTTCGGGCCGAATTTGATTTGGGTGGATGAAAGAGGGATGTCTGGCTTCAGGTGCCGGTTGATCTGACAGAGTTGGAACAGTCTGGGCTTCGAGGCAATAACTAAAAAACCACCATTGCCCGAAACAGGCCAGAAAGACCATCAACCGCCCAAACCAGGATGATGTCCCGGCAGATATTTTCTCCGATGGAATGGGCTGGAAAATAAAACCTCCTGAGTCCGTGTTTGTATCAAAGCAGGTCGGCTGCCCGGGCGCTTATTTCGATGGCTTGGAAGGTTTGGCTGCTCCCGAACTGCTCCCCTTCTTGCCGCCTCCGCTGGCGGTCAAGATGGTTCCAGAGAGAAAACCGACTGCAAAAAAGGAGAAGTACATGATGGCGGCGGGTGTTTTGATTTCCTTCTTGATCAAAGGTGGCAGGGAAAACGAAATCGTCGAACGATTGTTCAGCCCCACCAGCACCACTAAAAGTAAAAGCACCATCACGAAGATTGTCTTAAAAAGAAGCTTGGCGTTCATAGGTCGGACGGAGACAGTAAAAAAAGGAATGGGGCACGTCAAACTATCTAGGGACTTGATTCGTCCGGCAGTCGAGAAAAATGGACTCAACGTGTTTGGAGTCCCGCCTTCAGGCGGTCAGGTCATTGCAAACCCGATATTTTAATGTATATCGAGCCCCACCCGCATTCAATCATGCACGTGCGGCGGTCATGAAAGAATGGTTTCGAGATTTGCGACCCTTCTCGACTGGAAACAGCCTGACCGCACAGGTTAAACCCGAAAACAAACTATGAGCATCGCCACCAAAACCGGTGATTCAGGAACCACAGGCCTGATGTATAACCGTCGGGTCTCAAAATGCCATCCCAGGGTGGAGGCTTACGGAGCTGTGGATGAACTGAATGCTGCAATGGGCATGGCCAGGGCGCTCTCTCAAAAAAACTTCCTGTCGGACAATCTTTTGATCACCCAGAAAGACCTGGTGATTGTCATGGGCGAACTCGCCACCCAGGTTGAGGATCTGCCTCGATATAAAAAGGACGGGTTTTCATTCACCACTCCGGAACTCACATCGAAACTGGACCGTCTGGTGCAGGAATTGGAGGCTCGAAAAATATCCTTCAAAGGCTGGGCCACGCCGGGTGCCACCCCGTGCTCTGCGGCTCTCGATGTGGCGCGGACCACCTGCCGCAGGGCGGAACGTAGAGTCTGCCATCTGCTCGAAACCAATTTGCTGGAAAATGCCGAAATCATCGTTTTTCTGAACCGCCTATCCGACGTGCTCTGGTTAATGGCGCGGTTCGAGGAAACCATCGGGGAACAGAAAACCTGACCTCGTGTCCGGTGAAACGATCCAATGCGGCCCGTTGGAGCTGCGGTACAGCGCCGCCAGGGTGGAGAGGATTTTCCTGCCGGAATTCGACTCGCGGGGCGTTGAACTTTTTATTCTGCGTGGCGACCTGATGCATTCAGTTGTCACCGGAAACAAGCTCTGGAAATTAAAATACAACCTGATGGAAGCCGCGAGGTTGGGGAAAAAGCGACTTGTGACATTTGGCGGCGCGTATTCCAACCACCTGCTGGCCACGGCTTTTGTATCCTCAGTTCTCGGTTTCCAATCACTCGGTGTTCTCCGTGGTGACGAAAGAATAGAGAACCCGGTGCTTTCCAAATGCAGGGAATTGGGGATGGAATTCCTCCGGGTATCCCGTGCCGCTTACCGGCAAAAGGAGGAGTTGATCGAACAGCATCGGCTGCAGACCCCGGAGAATTATTTGCTGCCCGAAGGTGGAAGCAACATTTTGGCGTTGAGAGGGTGTGCGGAAGTGATTGCGCCAGGATCACATTTTGACCATCTCCTGGTTGCGGCTGCGACCGGTGGAACCCTTGCAGGACTTACCCTGTCAGTTTCCCCCAACACCATGGTGGAAGGAATAGCAGTTCTCAAAGGTGCCAGTTTTCTGGAACAACAGATCAAATCGCTCGTTCCGGGCTCCGCCAATTGGAAAGTTCATCTTAACTTTCACCATGGCGGTTTCGCCCGCAGGACGATGCGGCTCGATGAATCGATGAGTCTGTTTACCGGATGCACTGGAATCCCGCTTGATCCCATCTATACCGGTAAAATGGCGTTTGCCGCCGTGGATCTCGCAGAACGGGGATATTTCAAAACTGGATCGAAGGTTCTCTTGGTGCATACCGGAGGCGGCGTTTGTCTTTAGGGTCCATGCAGTTGGGGCCTTCCAGCCCCTCACCCCAGCCCTCTCCCAAGGTGCTAGGGAGGCGTTTCCGCCCGCAGGATCACGCTCACCGTCCAGTTGCAAATCCAACGCGGAGTAGAATGGTTCCCTCTCCTTGGGGGCCTTGGGGGAGAGGGTTAGGGTGAGGGCGATGGTTTTTTCAACTGCATGGACACCGGTTAGTATCCTTCCAAAATGAAATCTGGTTCTAATCCACGATCAGCCGGACTTTTGCATCACCCCGCATCGCCTTGGAATACGGACAGGTCTGATGAGCCAGTTCCATGATTTTCTGGGCTTGCGCCTTGTCGATGCCGGGTAGTTCCCCGTGCAACTGGACACCGATGTGGTAACCGCTTGACTCATCTTCCAACAGGCTCACCAGCGCCCGCACTCTGGAGTCTTTGACCGGTGTTCCCAGTTTTTTGGCCGCGTTTACCAAAGCACCATGGTAACAAGCGGAGTAGGCCCCGGCAAAAAGAAGCTCCGGGTTGGGTCCCTTTTTTTCAGCCCCTTTTTCGAGCGGATTTCCAAGCTCCACGTTTAACAAGCCGTCCGGATTGCTGATCGAACCGGACCTGGCCCCTTTTGAAACCGCTTCTGAAGTATATAATGTTTTCATAAAAATTCCACCGAAGAGGCCGACGGCCCCTGGTCAAGCTCGGCCTTAATCCACATTTTTCAAGGGCGTCATTTCTTCAGGACAAAAGGCCGTGCCCCGTCAGCGGGACGCCATGAGTAAGCGCCTCGGACGGCGGCTGTATCGTCCTCGATCAGCCGCATCCGGTGACAACTGTCGGGGTTGTGGGAGGTTTCTTGCGTTCAGGTTTTGCGCACTGCTGCGGTTCACAGAACCGCGGTCCGCCAGAGATCAACATCGACCGCGATGGAGCGATTTATGGCATCACCGTTGAGCACGCCAGCAAGAGAGCGGAGATTTCAACATTCTCGTATGAACAAAATGCCGCCTAACGAAACAGCGATAGCATTGAGCGGAGCGCGGTTGAGGTGACGGGAAAGTTCGAGCGGGTGAACGCGCGGAGCCTTGATGCTATCGGGGGTTGAGCGTATCCGGCTGCTGAAGTGCCTTGAGTAAAAGCTTGAAGTTTGTTTGAGCTGGAGATTTCAGTCTGGCTGTTTTTTCCAAACTCAAACCACAGTTTCAATGTTGAAGACCGCTTCATTTCAGTAACGCCACAGGCGGAATTCGATGTGCGAGATGGTGGCCTTGTGGCCGGGATGATCACATCCGAGTCCGGCAAAAGAGTGCCAATTTTAGGGCGAAATTGCTTTTGTTGATATCCGATTCCACATTATTGTTTCCTGATATGATAATGAACCAGATTCCAATATTCCCAGCGAGATGTAATCAAACGTTTGCTCTTGCCCTGGTAATCTTCTTCTGTTTTACCGGGAATATATTTGGACAGACTCTCTGCCCGGAAGTTGAGATCATCGCCACCAGCCTGCTCCGGCCCGCCAATATTATTCAAACGCCGCAGGGTTTGACCAATGGTGAAAGTTGGACCCGGAAAGCCAACATGCCGACGGAGCGAGTCGGTTTATCCACGTGTGTGTTGAACGGAAAAATCTATGCTATTGGCGGAGTCAAACTGCCAGGATTCGATACCGACGGCATAAGAAAGATCGAAGTATACGATCCAGCGACCGACTCGTGGGCTGTGAAGGCCACCATGCCGACCGCCAGGAATTGGCTCGCATGCGCGGCGGTGAACGGCAAAATCTATGCTATCGGTGGCGACACCACGTTCCTGTCGAACCCGCTTAAGTCCATGGATGAGTATGACCCGGTAACGGACAAGTGGATCCGCAAAGCCGACATGCCGACTGCCAGACTGGCCCTGGCTGCGGCCGTGGTCGGTGGGAAAATCTATGCCATTGGAGGATTGACCACGTCCGGTGCAATGCTCCTTGCCACCGTCGAGGCTTACGATCCTGCAACGGACACATGGGACCGGAAGACCCCCATGCCGACGCCCAGAGGAATGCTTTGCGCCAGCGTCGTGGATGGAAAGATCTACACCTTCGGATCTCTCTTAGGACCGAGCGGCCCATCGCTGCCCACCGTGGAAATGTATGATCCCATGACCGACACCTGGACTCGCAAAGCCAGCATGCCGACCGCCCGGGGAGGTTTGGCCAGCAGCACAGCCAACGGAAGGATTTACGTCATGGGGGGAAGGACTGCCAGCACCATCCTCGCAACGGTCGAAGAATATGATCCAATGACCGACGCTTGGACAAAACGAACGGACATGGGGTCAACGACTTCTGGCGGCCCAAGCAGAAGCTTTGGCTTGGGGACGAGCGAGGTGAACGGGCGCATTTACGCCATCGGTGGCGGTTCCAATATCGTCACGCGGCAAGGACTTCCCCTGGTGCTCGAATACACCCCGCCGATCACTGCGGCGTTGTTGAGGGTGAAGCCGGTGACGAGGGCTGGGAAAGGTTTCATTCACTTGGAATGGCTGAGCCGCACGGATGCCATCGACGCCCTGCAAACTCAAGAGAAACTTCAGTTCAATGGTTGGACCGACGTCGAGGCGTTTTCCGGAACCGGCGAGACCTTGATAAAGGATTTTCCCGCGCTTGATCCCTCTGCGTTCTATCGCCTGCAGCGCCAACTCAGGTGACTCATGATTAGTCCGAAATAACTGTCATTGGAGCCGGATAAGCACAACTCGACCGCGTCCAGCCCTTATGCCATAGATTGTGCGAATCGGATTTTTGATACCGCTCACGCCACAGCTTTACACCTTGAGGGGAAATGACCATTTCTCCATTCTTGAGTAGTGCTGGTATTTCCATACTTTTGATTAGGCGGCTTCGCGCTTCCCTTGGAATGAAACCTCTGCTACCTCTGCTACACCTACATTGTGAAATTCACTCGCTATTTCCACGCCATGCGGTGCCGTCCCGACAGGGCTTTCATCTGCGACGAGTGGATTCAGCACGTCATAGAATTGCCAGTGCGCGAAGCCATTCAGCAGGACGGACGCATCCGCCGCTGGGCACCGATTTCCGACATGGACGCACTGTTTCTGCGTGTCATACTGCCTCCCGACGCTGAGACTGTTCACAACGCCTTTTTTGACCGCTCATTTACGCCATGAAGATTCGATGTTTTCAGGACACGGACACGCACCACATCGAGTTTCGTTCCGTCGAGGTCGCAGAGACGCGCGACCTCGACCAGGACACACTTATCGACATCGACCGCGATGGAGCGATTTGTGGCATCACCGTTGAGCACGCCAGCAAGAGAGCGGAGATTCCAACATTCTCGTGAGGCTCATAAAGGGGTCGGTTATTGGTAATTTGCTTTTTATTTTGCCTCCGTCTTCTTTCGTTTCTCCCAGTAAAGCAAGTGCGTTAGGTGGTTGGTGGTGCCCATTCGCAGTCGTTCCGCGATCCAGCGATGCGTCATCTTCGTTTCCGCTCGCAATTGCCTCGCAATCGCGATCTTTCCAAAATCGCCTTTCCGCTTGGCTTCCAACGTTTTTTCATTCCATTTCCTCTCGCGTAATCCGCTCCGCTTTCGCCACCGCTTTCCTTTCTCTCTTCTCCAAAATGCTCCGCGCCCACCGTTCCGTCCATCCGTTCCAATAACTTTTCGCGAAACGTCTCGCCGCCCAAACACCACCCCCGCCGCACCCGCTTCCATCCACGACTAGCGACTTGTAGCGCCCGCTAAATAAATGTCCGAATTGTTTGTGGCGCCGGTTGAATCTCGAAGTGAGCGTTCCCAAAAGTCATTTCATCCCCGCACGAGATTTCCCTGAGGCTCATGACATAATAAATCGCCCCTTCATATTCCAATCTCAATTTGCGCGCCACAACCCAGACACTGACCACCCAAGCATTAATTGTTAATACCAATAACCGACCCCTTCACGACCCCTTCATCACGTTTCATACCTTCACGACCAGGCCCGGCTGCAGAACTATTTTGCGGGGATGGCGTGCAACGTGAAACGGTGGCTCAACCGGAAAGCGTGGGAGCTGTCGCGGGCAGTCGCCGCGATGGAGGAGGGAGCCTGCTAAATTATCTACGGTTTGGTGAGGGGAGCGGGGTAACACCCGCTCCTACTCTACCGTCCATTGGCGGTTGAACTGAATTGTTACGGCTAAACTTCCGCAGGAATGGTTTGAATCGCCTCTCGTTGCTCAAACATTTTCCGGAGTTTGCCCAGCGCATTGTTCTGGATCTGGCGGACACGCTCACGGGTCACGCCAAACTCGGTGCCGACTTCGTCCAGGGTCTTTTCCTTGTCGCCGTTCAATCCGAAACGAAACCGCAGGATCGACATCTCGCGCGGTGAAAGTTTTTCCACCATTTCAGCCAGCATGGTGAGAAGGGTTTTCCCTTCGAGCTGTTCGTAGGGAGATTCGGCATTTTCATCTGCGACCACTTCTCCGAAGTTGTTCGATTCGCCATCGCCGATGGGTGCATCAAGGGATGCGGGTCTGATCGAGGCGGTTTGCATGCTGGAAATCCTGCTCGCAGAAATCCCCATTTGATCCGCCAGTTCCTCATTGCTCGGTTCACGTCCGAGAATGCGTTCAAGTTCCACCGAGGCCCGGCGCATGTGGAAAATCTTCGCCACGACATGGACCGGGAGCCGGATCGTTTTGGACTGGTTGGCCAGGGCTCGTTTGATCGCCTGCTTGATCCACCAGGAACCGTATGTGGAAAACTTCCCTCCTTTTTTTGGGTCGAAACGTTCCACCGCTTTCATCAGGCCGATGTTTCCTTCATTGATCAGGTCCAGCAATGGCAGCCCAAGATGTTCGTAGTCACGGGCAATTTTCACCACCAATCTCAGGTTGGCCTTGATCAGGAGTTCGCGGGCTGCTTTGTCGCCTAGCTTTATCCTGTCAGCCAGTTGGACTTCCTCCTCCATCGTCAGTAATTTGACCTTCCCGATTTCTTCCAGGTAGAGTTTCAGGGCGGTGTCGCCATCGTAGGCGTGTCGTTCCTGTTCAACGGGTGGTTCTTCCTCCCTATGCTCCCGGGCAACCACCACCAGTTCGGACTTGTCGTCCGTACCCCGGGTGCGAAAAGGAGTCGATTTTCTGAAATGGATGGCGTTGTGCGGATTTCTTGGATGCATAATAATTAGTGAGTGGATATTTTCTCCAAGTTAACTCGCTTTTGAATGGTCACCGGACGCTTTGGAAGCGCCGGTATTTCCAAGTGCGAACTGGCGAACACTTCGTTGATGCGAAGCAGACGCCGCTCGTGTTTTTGTTTTAAGAAATTTAAAACGTAATGTTTAGGCGAACTAACCATGCGCCTGATTATCTATACCAATGGCGGGTTGTCATCGGGAGCGAAGCTGGTTTTCTGCTCCGGTGCAAAATTGGAATCCCGTGCACGTTATCCCCCCTAAACTGAATCCATGATTCGCTGACCGGGAATCAGGGTGGAGGGGCTTTTTCTTGTTCTCGAAGCAGTTGTTCCAGTCCGCGATGATTGAGTTTTCCCGTTCCCAGCTTGGGAATTTCCCGGACAATTTTTATTTCCCGCGGAACGGAAAGGTTGGAAAACCCTTTTTGTTTCAGAACCTGCCGGATGGCCTCCAGCCCAAGCCTGGGTTCCGTGCTCACCGCGATCAATGCCTCGCCCTTGTCCTCATCCTTTCGCACCACAACCGCAACCTGGCAGCGAAGCCCGAATTCCGGGAATGCTCCCGCCAGCGCTTCCTCCACTGCGGTCAGGCTCACCATCTCCCCGCTGATCTTGGCAAATCGTTTGAGACGTCCGAGAATATGGACATACCGGTCGGCATCCACCCAGGCGATGTCGCCGGTGTCATACCACCCGGCGTGGGAATGAAAGACGGCGTTCGATTCGGGGTTGAGATATCCTTTCATGACATTCAGGCCGCGGACAAAAAGTCTTCCGCCATGGTCCACGCCTTCCACCGGTTCCAGCCGGTATTCCATGCCTGGCATCAGTCGTCCGGCGGTGCCGAACCGTGGGTGAAGCGGGGTGTTGAGGCTGATGCAGGGACTGCACTCGGTGGCGCCGTAACCTTCAAGGATGCGAACCCCGAATCGCTCGGCCCAGAGGCGCGAAGTCGCTTCCTGCAATTTTTCCGCGCCGGCAAACATGTAGCGCAAACTGCGGAAATCATATGGATGCGCCTTGCGGGCGTAACCGTTGAGGAAGGTGTTGGTCCCCAGCATCACGGTGCAGTCGCGGTCATAAAACGCATTCGGTATCACCCGGTAATGAAGCGGTGAAGGATAGATGAAAACGAACATTCCCCGGATCAAGGGGAGCATCGTTCCCACTGTCAGCCCGAAGCTGTGAAACAATGGCAGGGCGTTAAAAACCCGGTCGCTGTCTTGGAGGTCGGTGACCGCGAGCATCTGCCGCACATTGGCCAGGATGTTGCGATGTGTCAGCTCCACCCCCTTCGGGGTTCCCTCTGACCCGCTGGTGAAAAGGATGACAGCAGTATCGCCGGGTGCGACCGCGGTGCGGTTGACAAGGTCGGGCGAACAAAAGATCCGGGCTGCTGTTAAAAGTTTCCGGCCTCCGCTGATTTCCGATTTCAGATCTTCGAGATAAATAAAGTTGATTCCGGCGCTGATCAGAAGCGAAAGATCGAGCCTGGCCCGCTCAATAAAAGTTCTCGAAGTC
>Ga0163151_10006958_pt1 | contig 13458 bp, 8 predicted proteins | sample OliLakLV19MP5IB2_FD_145596 | JGI IMG/M metagenome (GOLD analysis project Ga0163151, IMG submission 145596) | Freshwater microbial mat bacterial communities from Lake Vanda, McMurdo Dry Valleys, Antarctica - Oligotrophic Lake LV.19.MP5.IB-2 | ecosystem: Environmental > Aquatic > Freshwater > Lake...
CCCCGTATGTTTCTAAAATCCCCGATCCTTTCGTTTCATCGCCCGAAGAACCTGGTAGTGGCTCTCTCGTCCCTCGTGTTTCTGACCTCGCCCTCCGGCGCGCAAGTTGCTCCAGCACCAGCGCCGGCCGTGCCCACCGCAACGCCCGTTCAGCTTTCCGTTTTCGAAGTCTCCGCCAGTCAGGATGTGGGTTATCAGGCAGGAAACACCACCTCCGGCAGTCGATTGAATTCGAGTCTCAAGGATACCGCCGCGGCGGTGATGGTGTTCACGCCTGAGTTTCTGTCGGACTTCAATGCGAACAGCCTGGCCGACATCATCGGTTATTCGCCGAACATGCAGGTCGACATGCTCGACACGTCAGCCGACGCGAGTCCGCAATTCGTCGGAGGAAGTGATTTGACGGATACGCGGATCCGCGTGCGCGGACTCTCCGCCAGTACCGCCTTGGACTTTTTCGAGACCAGCATTGCGATCGACACGTATAACACGGAGCGCCTCGAACTTTCCAGCGGTCCGAATTCCATTCTGTTCGGCTTCGGGCAATCCGGCGGTCTGGTCAATATCATGACGAAGAGCGCCCAGCTGAACCGCAACCGCACCGCCGTCCGGGCGCAGTTTGGGGACTGGAATTTCGCCCGTTACGAGGTCGATCACAATCTGGTCCTGATCAAGGGCAAGCTGGCGCTGCGCCTCAACGGCCTGCAGCAATGGGCCGACGGCTGGCGCAAGCATGAGTTCAACGACAGCAGTCGCGGCGCCATTTCGCTGCGGGCTGCCCCGTGGCGGAAGACCACGGTCACCGCCGGGTACGAAAACGGGGAAATGAACGGGAGTGTCGCCCGGCCGCTCAACGCGTTCGATACGCTCGCTCTCTGGCAGGCCAGCGGTTCACCGACGAGGTCCGACGCCGCTTGGACGACGAACGATCGAGCGGTCGGCATCAACCGGCGCACCGCCGTGCGCAACACGTTTGTCACGGCTTCCGACGGGGCCTCGCCGCTGGTTTTGACCACCAGCAATGTGGCGAACTTCCGCGTCCTCGAAACCACCTATGAAAACAACAACCTCGCCGCCAGCAGCCGCGGCGGCCTCACGTTGACGCCCCGCGAACAATTTCCCTTTGAATATAACAGTTACGGTCCGGGCGCGACGCGCGACACGAACATTGAGCGGGTGATCGCACGCGTCGAGCAGCGGGTGACGGAGGCGGTCAGCGTCGAGCTGTCCTACAATCACGAATACACCAACCAGCTCGTGCGCACGCCGCAGGGGAATCAAGTTTTTTTCGGCGGTGATCCCAACACGGTGATTCCGAATCCAAACGGCTCGGCCACGCCCATTCCGAATGCGCGCGCGGGCAGTCTGTTCGTCGAAGGCCGCTGGGTGGGGGATCGGGGTGAGACCAAGAACGAAGTGTTCCGTGCCTCCGCCGCCTGGGATCTCAACGCCGGCAAGTTCGGCCGCCACAAACTCGCCGCCCTCGGAGAACACGGGGTCTTTCGCGCGTTCCGCTATCCACAGGCCGAGATCCTGGTCGATGACAACAACGTTCCGATCGGCAATGCGCTGCCGGAAAACGCCGCCAACCAGCTTTGGCGCCGGCAATATGTCACCCCGGGCGATTTCTCCACCTACTTCGCGGGCAACACCTCGGAACCCGTCTCCGTCGTCCGCAATGGTCGCACCTATCATAATACCTACGTCGACAGCAGCATCGCGGGCGGTGACATCGAGCGCACGATGAACACGATGCTACTGGCGACCCAGAGCTCGTTTTTCGACGCCCGCCTCTTTTTCACCGGCGGGGTTCGCTGGGATCGGATTCGGCTCGATCAATATGGGGACACGCGGTTCAGCGCCACGCATCCGGACGTGGTCGCGGGCCGCACGATTGCGAATACGGTGACGTTCACGAACGAGATCGAGGATACGACGCGCTTCAGCCCCGTGACCAGCACCCTTGGGGGAGTTTTTCATGCCACCAAGCGTTTTTCCGTTTTCTACAATCGCGCCAACAACAACGGACAGCCGAAGTTGAACGTGCGTATCCTGCCCGACGAAACCCTGCCGCCGCCGAGCACCGGGGAGAGCGACGACTACGGTTTCATGCTGAATCTGCTCGATGGAAAATTATTTCTACGGGCGACCGCGTTTGAAACCACCCAGCGGAAAGCTGCAGGCGGCACGTTCGTCATTGGCTTGAATGGGGGCGAAAACAACCTGGTCGCTCCGACCACCCGGATCCTGGAAACGCTACTCGCCAACAACCGCATCAGCGAGGCGGCGTACACGGAGCATCTGATCGGCGACGAGGCGAATCTCACCGGCACGTCCGATATCCATAATGAAGGGTACGAGCTTTCCACGTGGTTCAATCTCAGCCGGAACCTGACGGGTGTATTCAACTTTTCCTATACGAAGACGGATCGGTCGTCGGTCGTCCCCGAGTTCGAGGGCTGGTTTGAACGGGAGAATGCCTTCTGGCGTGGCACCCCAGGCGCGGGGGCTCTGATCAATCCTACCGCGGGAACGAGTATCGATGGCGACGCTCAAACCCTGCAGGACATCATGCAGGGAGTTCGCGAGTTTTACGGTTTTGGCTATGGCGAGCGCCCGTTCAAGGCCAACCTGAGCGGCCGCTATACTCTCACGGAAGGCCGACTGAAGGGGACCTTTGCGGGCATGGGCTTCCGTTGGCAGGGCAAGTCCAAGTTGGGCCGGTACGTGACCGGCCGCGACAGCAAGGGGTATCGGGTTTTTGGTGACACGATCTACGGTCCGGAGGATTTCAAGATGGATGCGTTTATCGGCTATCGGCGGCGCCTCGCCACGGTCATCGGTAAGCCGCAATTGCTCGTCCAGTTCAACGTGTCGAATCTCACCAATGAGGACGAATATATGCCGCTCCGGTATAATCCGCTGGTGTCAGGGTATGCGCGGGTGTTGCTGCTGGAGCCAAGGAAGTTCCGGCTGACCGTTGGCCTGGAATTCTGAGCCGGTAATCTTCGAATTCCAAGGCAGGGCCCGACCCGGCGGGCGGGGGCCTGGCGCGGTTCGCAAATCTGTCCGGTCGACCCGACTGCGCCCGGGGTAGGGGCGGTTCTCCGCCACCGCCCTCATGGCGCATCCGGCTTCTCTCCTGGGACCGCGGCCGCCCCCGGCCGCTCCGGCGGATCGTTTCTCGTTTTGGATTTTCCGGATGCGGCCGAGGGCGACCGCGGTCCCAACGAACAGTCCCAACGAACAGTCCCAACGAACGGTCCCAACGAACATGGCTTCGTTTTCAGAGGTGCTCGACGGATCGAGTTTCTAATTTCTCATATTTCGTCGACCCGTTTCTTATTTGCCCGTCTTCCCTGGGACCGCGGCCGCCCCCGGCCGCTCCGGCGGATCGTTTCTCGTTTTGGACTTTCCGGATGCGGCCGAGGGCGACCGCGGTCCCAACGAACAGTCCCAACGAACAGTCCCAACGAACGGTCCCAGCGTCCTTCGCGCTGGGTTCGATGCCTCAAGTTTCTAATTTCTCATTTCGCCGGCCCGTTTCTTATTTTCCTTCGGCGGTAAGGAACTTCAGCAGCTCGATCACTTCACGTTCGGGCAGCGCTTCGAGGAGGCCGGTGGGCATGAGTGACATCGGCGTCTTCTGACGTTCTTTGATGTCGGTTTTCGCGACGGTGATTGTCTCCGCCGCGGTGCGGACCGTGACGGCAGTCTCCGTCTCTTTATCGATCATGCCGGAGACCACACTGCCGTCGCGCCGCGTGATGAGGTGGAGTTCGTAGGCGGACCCGATGACGGCATTCGGATCCACGATGTTCTCGAGGAAGTAGTCGATCCCGTTGCGCCAGGTGCCGCTGAGGTCGGGACCGAGCTTGGAGGTGTCCGCCCCGCTTCCGAGCGTGTGGCATGCGACGCACAGGCGCTCGTAGACCTTGCGGCCAGCTTCGGCGTCAAACGCCCACGTGGGCGCATTGCGGTAAACATCGCGCAACCGGTCGATGCTGACTTTCGCGTCGGCGGACGACGTGCCGGTTTTGCCCCACACGCGCTCGAGCGTGGCGGTGACCTCGGAGTTGCGCAGATTGCGCAGCTGACGCGCATGCAGGGCGGTGAGCGCTTTCTGATCAAACGTGCGGGTTTCCACCGCCTTTAGCAGGGGCAGCGCCAACGCCGCTTTGCTCGTCAAGGCAGCCAGGGCCGCGTTGCGTTCGGGCGCGGAGAACGTGCTGAACCGTGAGATCAGGCCGGCGGCCGCGCGCGGGGCGTCGGCCGAGGTGCTGAGCAGCGGAATCACCGCGGAGCGGAGTTCGCGGTCGTCCAGCAGGCTGACCAGGATCGCGGTGGACTCGGTGTCACCGGCGCGGCGCAACAGGTCGAGGGCGCGCCGCCGCTCCGCGAGCGGAGTGGATGGGTTGGCGAGGCGGGAGCGGACCGGGCCCAGCACCGACTTATCGCCGAATAAGGCGGACAGCTGTTCGAGGGCGCCGCGCACGTTGTCGTCGGCGGCAGGAGAGAAGCGGCTGACGACCTGCGGCCAGGACGCAGGCATCTTCAAGCCAGCCTCGTTTTCGAGGGCGAAGGCGAAAACGCGCAGGCGTTGCGCGGTGCCTGAGCGAGCGAGACGTTGCGCGAGTTGCTCGCGTCCGTCGGCGCTGCGCGCGACGTACCAAATCAGCGACGAGGTGACATTTTCGAGTGGCGTGCGCTCGGCGAGATCCAGGGCACGGGGAAGATTGGCCACGACTTCTGGAGCAAGAGCAAACCACACCATCTTGGGCAGGAAACGATCTGCTGCAGCCTCGTCGGAGGCGGCGAGCGCGGCGGCCACGGGCCAGCGGTTGGCCGCGGGCAAAGCGGGAACCGCCGAGGCCACCGCCATCCGCACCAAAGAGGACGGGTCGCTGGCGGCAAGACGCGCCAACGTGTCCGCATCGACGCTGGGCTGACCCGGTTTCTCCGTGGCGAGCTGCACGGCCCAACCGCGTACGATCTCAGACGAGTGGGTGAGCGCAGCCTGCAGTCGGGTCGCGTCGAGCGTGTTGGTCACGTGCAGGGTCCAGAGGGCGCGGAGCTGCGTCGGGAGGTCGGCCTGCGCGTCGTCCGCTTGCCGGCGCAACGCGGCGAGAGCTCCCGCCTCGAGGGTGCGCGTGACGGCGCGTTCCTGCAGCAGACGGCGGGCGGTGCGGACGTGCCATTCGCTGCGGTGACGGTGGAGTTCGGCGAGTTCAAGGTCGGAGCGAGCGGAGAGATTGACCTGGGCGGGCCGAAACGTGGCGGCCCAGGCAACGCGGTAAACGCGGCCGTTGGTGCGATCCCAGATTTCCGTGCGCGGGTTGTGGCAGTGTTGAGTGTCGCTCCAATCGATAATATAGGCCGCTCCGTCGGGTCCATATTGCAGATCGACCGGCAGGTAGGTGGCATCGGGCGCGAACAAGACATCGTGGCCCGCGTGGAAAGTCTCATAAGCGGAGCCGGTGCGAACGTTGACCTGCTGATTGATTTGGTGACCGTGGAGATTGTGCGTGAAGAGGTGGTCGCGGTAGGTCTCAGGCCAGTTGTCGCCGAGATAGATCATGGTGCCGACGTGCGAGTGGCCGCCGTAAACCGCAGTCGTGCCCGGCTTGCCGGCTCCGCCTTCGCCGCTGTCGTAGCGAGCGGAAGCCATCAGGAAGTTCTTCAGTTCCGGCGCGAAATCCGGACCGCGATTTGAAATCCACGGGGCGTAATCGTTGTTGGCCTGATTCCAGTAATGGCCGTTGCGGATGACGTAGCTCGTGCCACCGCCGCCGTGGAAACTGCGGCAGTGCGTCATGAACAAGTGCCCCACCGCGTTGAAATCCAAGCCCCATTGATTGCTGCCGCCGTGGGCGAAGATTTCGAATTCGTGCCGTACCGGATGATAGCGCCAGACACCCGCGCGGAGCTTCTGGCGTTGCGCGTCGGCGGTGCCGGGCTGGCCGACGAGGGAGTGGGTGAACACACCCTGACACCCGTAAAGCCAGCCGTCCACGCCCCACGTGAAACTGTTGAGCGTTTCGTGCGTGTCCTGGAAGCCCCAGCCATCCAGCAGCACCTGCGCGGGACCGTCGGGACGGTCGTCACCGTTGCGATCTGGGATGAAAAGCAAATGCGGCGCGGCGCCCACCCAGACGCCGCCGAAGCCGACCTCGAGGCCACTGACCAAATTCAGGCCCTCGATAAACGTCTTCTTAGTTTCGTATGCACCATCGCCGTCGGCATCTTCCAATATGATAATGCGGTCCTTGCCCTGACCTTCCGGTTGTTTGTTCGGGTAACTGAAGGCTTCGGCCACCCAGATGCGCCCGCGGTCGTCGAACGCCATGGCGATCGGCTGGTGGACGTCGGGTTCCGCGGCGATGAGCTCGGCTTGGAACCCGTGGCTCAGCTTGAGGCCGGCGACAACTTTTTGGGCGGATGGATTGGCGATCGCGGTCGGCTTGCCGGGATTGTCGCGGAGATGCCAGAGCACCGGGCTCGATTGGAGGCGGGTGAGATCGTCAACGCCCGGATTGCGGCGGAGTGGGGGATCTCCGTTGCGGCGCGTTGTCCCAATGGCGGGATCCTTCGGCGCCACGACGGCGACCGAACGGATACGCGAATGCCGTTGAGCCACACCTCGAGGTGCGGCCCGCGGGCGATGATCCGATACGTGTTCCACGCGGGCGCAGGTTGAAACAGTGGGACGTACGACGCGGGTTCGCCGAATTTTTCGCTCCAACGGCGACCATCGGGCGCGATGGAGACGCGGTCGCCGCGTTCGGCGAGGAGCTTGCGACCGTGTTCGTCGTAGATGCGGCCGAGCCAGGTGGCACCTTGGTCGATGTCGGCCTGGTAACCGGCCGCGTGGCCGTCGGCCAGTTTCTGGGCCCGGAACTGAATGCCCGAGTTGGCGCTCGAGGCGCCACTGAGGCGAAACTCCGCTGTGAGGTCGAAGTCCGCGACGTCGCTCTGCCAAAAGAGAAACTCGTTTTTGGCCAGGCGTTGCCCGGCCGGGATTTCGCCGGTGATCGCGCCCTCTTCCACGCGCCAGCTCTGCGCATTGCCTTCCCACCCGGCCAGCGTGCGCCCGTCGAAAATCGATTGCGGCGCAGCCGCGAAAACCGGAGCGGCGAGTGCGACACTCGCGACCAGCGGGGTGAAGAGACGACAAAGCGGGGCGGTGAGCGTCATGATCCAAAGAGGGTGGGTTTCGTCGCAAGGGTCGACTGCCCTTAGGACGAACGATCTGGACTGTTCCCGCACTAAAAAAAGTGCGGAAGCGGGAAGTCTGGGTGTAATTGAGAGTGAAGTCAGTCCGCGGTGGCACGGACATTCCTGTCGGTGGCTTGGACTCTGGCCCGGCGCTCAAGCCCCACAGGCAGGATGCCTGTGCCACCACGCCGGCCTGCTCTCATCTGACTTCACTTTCAATTACACCCAGTGGACCAACGCGAACCCATGCTCTCGGGGAGGCATACCGTTGACGGGTGAGGCTATGCGACTGAGGTGATTTTGACTTTGGCGCGGCAGCGCCGTTAGGGCCGTACCCTCGGAAAGGTCCAAATCTCATGTGCGATTGGTCTGAAACCATGCGTTCAGGTAGCTGGAAGCCAGATCACTTCGACGCAGATATTTAGCTTTTAAGGTAAGTGATTTGAGTATCGTCTTATCGCATGAGACTTGCCGCCTGGACTCTCGCACTCCTTACGTTCGGCGTTTCTGTTGGCTTTGCGGCCACGCCGAATGAACCTGCCGCAGCCCCGACCAAAGGCGGGCTGCGCCACACGATCGCTCTCAACAAGTTCGAGAATCGTTCGAATTTCTCCGGCCAATTTGCCATCGGTGATGCTTGGGGAGCCGTGCTTACGGACTCCCTGCAGCAATCAGGAAAATTCATCGTTTTAGGCGAGTCAGACATGCGGGTGGCCGCACTCGCAGAACAGGATCTCGGGCAATCAGGGCGAACTGCTGGCGGCAATAAGACTCCCGTCACCGGAAATTTGTCACCTGCGCAGCTGATAGTGAAAGGGGATATCACTCATTTTCAGGCCAGCACCACCGGAGGAAAAGGAGGCCTCGAGATCAAAGGCTTCAGAATCGGCGCTGGCGGTGATCAAGCCGAAATCAACGTCGTGCTTTACGTGGTGGATTCCACGACTGGCCAAGTCGTGGCCTCCAAGAGCGTGGTGGGAGTCGCGAAGACCGGCGGATTGACGATTGGATTTACGGATCGGAACTGGAATGCCGATCTCGGTGGTTTCAAAAAGACGAACGTCGGGAAAGCTGTTGAAATCGCGGTGAGCCAAGCGGTCACTTTCCTTAATTCCCAAATCAAGGACCTGCCCTGGACTGGATCCGTGGTCATGGCGAACGGGAAGAATATATATATCAATCGTGGTTCTCGCGAGGGCGTGACCGTCGGTCAGCTGTTTAAAGTGGGTTCGTCGGAAATTCTGCGGGACCCCGGAACGGGGGAAACCCTGGACGTGCACTTCAAGCCGCAAGGCGAGATCAAGGTGGAGTCGGTGAAGGAAAAGGTGTCCATCTGCTCCGTGGTTTCCGGAGAGGGGATCGATCGCGGGATGAGCGTAGCTCTGCCGTGAGCTCAATCCGTTTCCCCTGCTGGGTGGGAATGGAAGGGCGCAACTCCCGGCGCTGATCCGCATGTCATCCGACAATCAAGATACACCGCCTCCATTCCTGCCCGTGGACGCGGCTGGGATGATCATTGATCGCTATAAACTCGAAGTTCTACTCGGCGCGGGAAGCATGGGCCGGGTCTATAGTGCGATTCAAACGGTGACCAAGCGGCGGTGTGCGCTCAAGTTACTGCCGGAGAATCTTTCCGCGAATCGGGACTTTGTGGCGCGTTTCCAGACGGAAGCCCAGCTGCTCGCGAGTCTCAATCATCCGAACATCGTCCAAATTTATTCGGGCGGCGAAGCGCAGTCACGGTACTTTCTCGAAATGGAATACGTCGACGGCGGCGATCTCCAAAAACGCGTGGCCGATCTCGCTCAAGGTGCACCCAAGGGGCTGCCCGAATCGGAGGTCATCCAAATCACCGATGGCGTGCTCGCCGCCCTCGAGTATTCCCATCAGCACGGAATCGTTCACCGGGATCTGAAGCCCGCCAACATTCTGCTCTCGAAAAGCGGCCAGGTAAAGGTCTCCGATTTCGGCTTGGCGACGGTGATCGGCGACCAACATTTTCAGGAGCTGCTGCACGCGTCGCAGACGTCGCCTTCCCTGGCAAACGTCGCCAGTCTGGAAACGATTCCCTACACGCCCGCCGATCAAAGTGGTTCATTCGCAGGAACGATCCTCTACATGAGTCCGCAGGCCATGCGCGCCGAGCCACCGGACCCGCGGGACGACCTGTTTTCCCTTGGCATTGTGGTTTACTACATGCTCACCGGGAAGACCCCGGCCGTGAACTACACACCGGTGAGCAAGATCAGGAAGGACCTCACGTTCCGTTGGGATCCCTTCATTGCCACCTGTCTCGCCGAGGATCGAACGAATCGCTTCGCGAGCGCCACCGCGACCCGGGCGAGCTTCGCGCAATTGCGGCGCGCGCGTTCTCAGAAATTGCTCGTCGTGGCGGTTGCGTTGGTCGCAGCCGTGCCGGTTTTCGCCGTCGCAACGTGGAAACTCTCCTCGCCCAAAGCTTCGGTCGTACTGAGTCAGTTGCCTCAATCTGATTCGATTACGCCGGAGCCGGTCGTTGATCGCGTCGTGGGTTCCGTCCCTGTTTCCCCCTCGCCACCAGCAACGAGTGAAGACCCCCTCTCGGTCATCCGTCGACCTTTGCCGGGATCGAACGAGGTGGTGACCGGTTCAGCGCCTGGCTCCGTGGTGGTGCGACCGCCCCTGCCTATCGAAGTCCCCCCGGTCGTGGCGCCGCGGAGAACCCAGGCGATCACCGTGGAACCGATCCGTGACGCGGTGCTCGGCAAACCGTTTGAACTCGTGGCGCAATCCGACAGCGGCCTGCCGGTTCGCCTGGCTGTCGTGAGTGGACCTGCCGTCGTGCGCGACGAAAAACTTGAATTGCGCGGTCTCGGCCAGGTTACGCTGCGGATCACTCAACCTGGCGACGCGTCCTTTTTGCCCGCGGACGTGATTGAGAAAACCTTCACGGTGCAGGATCCGCTGCCCGCCACTCTGACGGTCACATTGCCGGGAAATGTTGAGATAACATTCGTCCGGATTCCAGCCGGCCGCGCCGTGTTGGGTTCGGCCGTCGATGAAGTGGGTCACCGGGGTGAGGAGAGCCTCCACGAGGTCTCCATCCGCCAAGGATTTTTGATGAGCACGACCGAAGTGACCCAGGGGCAATATGACGCCCTCACTGGCACCCGGCCGAGTTATTTTCGAGCCGGATGGCCGTCGCGGCCCGTTGAGCAAGTTCGACTGGCCGATCTCGGCGCGCGCAACACCGGTGCCACGACCGGATTCTTTCCGCGGCTCAACGCCGTGCTCAAAGCGAGTGGCTACGGAAACTGGCAGGCGACATTACCCAGCGAAGACGAGTGGGAGTATGCCTGCCGCGCGGGTTCCGCGACGCCCTTCGCGAATGACGTGGACTTGACCGTGCCGAGAAACGACGCCGCCGTAAATCGCCTGGCCGTGTACGGCCGCTCGGAAACGTCCCCGGTTGCCTCCAAGTCTCCCAATGCGTGGGGACTTTACGATATGCATGGCAACGTCGCGGAATGGACGTCGGAAGGTACGTTACGCGGAGGTTCTTTCCGCGACGATCCCAGTTCGATCCGTTCTGCCTCCCGTTTTCGAGCCACCGCCTCCACGCCCGATCGTCGGTTCGGCTTCAGAGTCGTTCTTCATTCGGTGGACTGACGCCGGCCTTGGGCGATGGAGGTGGAGCGGCTTGTCCCCAAACCGCTGACATGAGAGCGAACATTCGGAAGCGACCGGGGGAGGGACAAGCCGCTCCACCCATGCGGCCGGGGGCGACTGCGGTCCCAAGGGACAAATCACGTAATCAATCGCCTGATACCGATCGCCCGTATAATTTAGACGATTCGCTATGACAGTCCAAAAATCACGGGCGATTGTAATGAGTCCGCTCAGCCGGCCCGAGGCGAAAAACTTGGCCGGAATGAGAAGTCGGGGCGACGTATCCGTTATTCGGACACTAGGGCGCGCCGCGCTGCGATCCGATGTAAATCAAAACGACGAAGCCGAGGACGAACGCAACCACGGCCGCGATAATCCACCCGCTGTAATCTTTGCGCTCAGTCCAGCGAACGGTGGTTGCGCCCATTTGCTGCAACCGCGTGATGCGGCTCCCGAGGGATGGATGAAAGCCAAAGATAAAATTGTGGCGGGCCGCGGCGCTTTCCTTCGTTTCCGTCGGTTCAGTCAGGCTCGCCGCCGCCACTGCCGTTTGGCTGAAACGCCCCTTGAAATCCGCCGCGTTCGATTTAATTTCAGTTACGCGGCTTGAAACCGGTCAAAGTTGGCGCGCCTTCGCCCCTTCATTTCCCACGATAAAAGCCATTTCCGACCAGCCAGCGGTGGAAACGACATGCGCGAGGTTATAGAGGTGAACCAAGGCCGACGCGAGGCCGTCCGGATTGCGCGTGAGTTGAACCGAGGTGGCATCCGCCAAACGGCGACGTGACCGTAACACCAACGCGACCAGTGGTCCGAGAATGAAGAGTGACGCCATTCCGTAGATGATGCCCGCGGACAGACGCATCATGATCAGCGGCAGGAGCGGAAACAGCAGGAGCGCGCCGAACACGGTGCGCACGCTTTTTTCATCGCCAATGAATTTCTGCATGAACGTCGACAAGGCGACCAAGCCTTCGGGCTGAAGGCTCGTCGTGAGCGCCTCACCCACTTCGTCACTGCCAATGGAAGGGACCGATGCGTTATTGCGCCCAACATAGCGGATCAGGAGCACGATGGCGTGGCGCGAGCGCGCACTGAAAGGCAGATCGAGCAGGGTTACGGAAAGCCCCATCAGATAAAACGCGCGCAGCATCGTGCCCGTCAGCCGCAAGTCACCGTTGACCACGCTCGCGAGCAAATGACCAATGACCCCTTGGGTTTCATCGCGATTCAACAGATTCAGCATCTCGCGAGAAACCAAGAGCACCGCCGTCTCAGGCTTCTCACCGACTGCCGCGGCATTGATTTCCGGGCCGTCGAATAGCATCAGCGCGGGCCGGGGCGCGGTCGCGGCAATGGCCATTTCTTCCGCGATGTTGACCAGTTGCTTCTCCTCGGGATCTAACATTTTTGGCGGCCGGGCTTTGATCCGGGCGATCAAGCCGGCCGAGGTATCCTGGGCAAAAATCCGTTCTACGAAAAACCACATCACGGCGGTGAAAACCACCGCGGCGATGCTCACGGCCGTTGTGCCGCTGGCTTGGTCGAGGAGGTGATCGAAACCCTTTTCGAGCCGGCGAGGGAGGAGCGCGCTGAGCAACATCGCGTAGAAACCAACCGCGAGCACGAGCAGAAATCCAAAGCTCCAGCACATGAGCAGGCCAATTAACCCCGTGAGCAAGGACCATCCCGTGGCCTGTCGCCGGCGTCGTACCTGCTCGTCAAAAAAAGAAACCCGCTCCCCCGCGCGCTGCCCCTCCGGCGGGTGCTGATCAGTGACTGGCGTCATCGAACGGCGCGCCAGGGATTCATGGTCATGCCCGGATCACAACGGAATGCGCCTAGCTGGCAAGGGTTGCGATTCGCCTCCTTCGGCATCACCGCGGTCATGACCTTTCCGTGATGTTCCGCTCGCTTCACTTCGCGAGCCAAGGCCACTCCGTCTTAACCGCAAAATTATAACGCAGGCAGTAGCGGTTGAGGGTGGCGTTTGCCCAGCGTGAAACATAGATCAAGTCACGCTCGCGCAGCAACGGTCGGGGATCATTCGGGACCGAAAACGTAATGAAAGCCGAATAGTCCTTCGTGTACTCGACCGGCCAGCCGCGCGCCAGCGGATCGCGCGGCATGGACTTGGCGCGATGGTGCGCGCGATCCCAGTGGGCGTGAAGGACGTCATCGACAACTTTCACCTCGCCGATCGCCTGCCAGGGCACGCTCCCGTGAAAGCCCCATTCGACGCCGATCCAGGGGCGGCCGCCGTGCGCGTTGGCGTCTGCCGCCGCGGCGTCGGTCGTCACGATGTTACCATGGAAATAGGTCCACACGCGCACGACGTCGTGGGTCGTGGGACTATATTCAATCCAGACAATTTCGTGATCACAGGGGTCATTGTCACTGGGAAAGCCCAGGTCGTCCTCCCAGAAGAGGTGATAAGCGATGACAGGACGCTCGGGATGTTCGGCGACACGTTGGGCGGCGGTTTTCATGGGGTGCGAGGTGCGAAGGCGGCGATGAGGTCCGACGCGCGCCCCAATACGGCGGGGAAGGGACTCCCCTCCCTACCCAATACGGCGGGGAAGGGACTCCCCGCCC
>Ga0163151_10006959_pt1 | contig 13458 bp, 14 predicted proteins | sample OliLakLV19MP5IB2_FD_145596 | JGI IMG/M metagenome (GOLD analysis project Ga0163151, IMG submission 145596) | Freshwater microbial mat bacterial communities from Lake Vanda, McMurdo Dry Valleys, Antarctica - Oligotrophic Lake LV.19.MP5.IB-2 | ecosystem: Environmental > Aquatic > Freshwater >...
CTATTATATTTATAGATGAAATAGATGCCGTTGGTCGGCATCGAGGGGCAGGCCTAGGCGGTGGCCACGATGAGCGTGAGCAGACTCTCAACCAGATCCTTGTGGAAATGGACGGCTTTGACACTAATAATGCGGTTATCGTTATGGCCGCTACCAATCGTCCCGATATTCTTGATCCAGCCCTACTTCGACCAGGCCGATTTGATCGACGTGTCATTCTTGATGAACCATCTCTCAAAGACCGTGAAGCCATCTTGAAAATACATGCTCTCGACAAGCCGTTAGCCAAAGACGTGAACCTGATCCCCATCGCTGAACGCACAGTCGGTTTTTCTGGAGCTGAGCTGGCCAACCTTCTGAATGAAGCGGCGATCTTAGCGGCTCGCTCAAACCAAGCCGAAATTAAGCAGATCAACATTATTGAAGCTATTGAAAAAGTTATCCTTGGCCCAGAACGCCGAAGTCATATCATGTCCAAAAAAGAAAAAGAAATTACTGCCTATCACGAAGCTGGTCATGCTTTAGTAGCCTCAAGCCTTCCCCACTCGGATAAAGTCCACAAAGTCTCTATCGTTTCCCGCGGCCGAGCCGGAGGTTTCACTATGAAAGTGCCAAGTGAAGATAAATACTTAAAATCAAAACCAGAATTTGAATCAGAGCTAGCTATCCTTTTGGCTGGTTATGCTGCTGAAAAATTAATCTTTAAACAGGTCACCACTGGTGCTTCCAACGATCTTAAAGTAGCATCTGAATTAGCCCGTAAAATGATCACCCAGTATGGTATGTCCGACGCGCTTGGACCAGTATCATTCCACGAGAAAGATGACCTAGTCTTCTTGGGTAAAGATTTATCTTCGGCCAAAAACTATTCTGAAACTATCGCCTATCAAATAGACCTAGAAATAAAGAAATTTGTTTCCAAGGGGCTGACTTCCGCTAAAAAAATATTATCTCGCCACAACGACAAGCTGAATCTCATCGCCCAAGAACTCATCAAAAAAGAAACCCTTGAACAAAAAGAGTTCTACGCTCTGGTGGGATAAGATGATACTATTATAGTGTCATTGCGACTGTAGCTCAGTGGTAGAGCGCCAAACTTATAACTTGGTGGTCGATGGTTCGATCCCATCCAGTCGCACAAGTTAAAGATTCGGAATGGGCCGTGCCCTCCGAAACTTTAGCGGATAAGGGCAGTTAGCCCGTACTATACGGTACAGGCTTAGTTGATAGGGTGATATATTGGGCGGTTAGCTCAGTTGGTAGAGCGCCCGGCTTACATCCGGAAGGTCACAGGTTCGAGCCCTGTACCGCCCACAGTTATGCACTTTTAAATGTCGAACCCGTGAGTTATGCTTGTATCATAATACAACTCACAATATGGTTTCAAAGCACAAACTTCAAACAGATGCCAGGCACCTTAGGCACAAAGGATTATCACTAAACGAGATATCCTCACATCTTGGAATTTCTAAGAGTAGCGCAAGTACCTGGGTTCGTGATGTTAAGCTCACAAAGAAACAACAAGCTTTCCTTGGGCATAAGGCTCATTTTAGGGAGATCATACAAAAGCGAGTAGCGACACGAATGAAAAATGAAGATGCCAAACGGAGGGATACAATGAATGGACATAAAAACATTTTTCCACTCAAAAAACTTTCCCCAGAACATCTACTTATTATTGGAACAATCCTCTATTGGGCTGAGGGTGGTAAAAGTCATAAAAATAGGAGCTTTAATTTTACAAATAGTGACCCGCGAATGATCCAAGTGATGATGTCTTTTTTAAAAACCGTGTGTCATGTTCCGGAAAAAAAGTTTCATGCCCATATTCATCTTCATTCCCACCTTGACGTCAATTCGGCAGAAAAATACTGGTCTTCAATTTCAAATATATCCCGAAGTCAGTTTTATAAGACAACCCAAGTAATTAACAAGGCCAGCAAAGATACACGCGATACCCTCCCCTACGGCACATTCTCTATCCAGATAGGATCTACTGATTTATTCCTAAAAATGCTAGCGTGGATAGAAGTAATCACTGAAAAAGCAACAGGTCGGCATTATTAATAAAGTCCCTTACCACGCACAACATGCAAGACCACAGAAAGCTACTAAATGAATATGACAGTAAATCTACTGTTTTTATTCAACACGAATGGGGACAAAATAAATTTGCTCTTTACAATTTAGTCGCAAAAGCCTGGAATAAAATTGGATTCGGCGTCAAAATAGTTATTACTTCTTACAAACATCTTGGAATCAAAACAGCTGTTAGTTTTTTAAATAACAAAGGCATAACGTGCTCCATTGTTGGAAAGGGGTTAGAAAACTTACGGCTGGTAGAATGCGAAAAAACTAGTGAGGGAAAATTGCCCCTCATTGAATCAGTAATAAATATAGAATTTAATTTCCGAGGTAAGCACTACCGAGCAGATGTCAGCGATGCAGTCTTTTCCAAAACGGCTCTCGACAAAGGAACACGTTTGCTTTTGAAATTTTTCTTTGAAAAAATAGGTGCCCTTAATAATACAAAGATTGGGGATTTTGGTGCAGGCTGGGGTGCAATATCCATTATCCTAGCGACGGAATTTCCAAAAAGTGAGATTGTTGCTTACGAAAAAGACGAGGCATCTTTTGAGGCAAGTAGAAAGAACCTTAAAAGCTATGCGAATGTATCTGTTCTTAATATCGACTTAACAAAAATTGACTCTCTTGTTTTCGTGAATGGGAGGGGTAAATTCGACTATATAATTTCCAATCCGCCTTTCCATTCCACACCAAAAAATAAAGAATTAATTTTTGAAAACGCTTTTAACTTACTGAGGCCGTCGGGGCAATTATTTTTTGTAGCTGAAAATTCATTTGCTCCGCGATTCAGAAAAGTAGCCAAAAACTTCTTCGCATTAAAGGAAGAAAAAAAGGACGATTTATATACTGTATTCTGGTACCATAAAACTTAAATGGAAATCTCAATTGTTTATGAAGACGACAATTTGTTAGTTGTTAATAAGCCGTCGGGGCTTATTGTCCATCCTAAGAACGCGACCGACACACAAGAAAGTGTTGTTTCTTGGTTAATAAAAGAATACCCCGAAATTGAGGATGTCGGTGAGCCATTTATTGCTTCGGGAACAGATAGTGTTCGAGCAGGCATTGTTCACAGGCTCGACAAAGACACTTCTGGGTTATTATTGGTCGCCAAAAATAACGCCTCTTTTTATTATTTAAAATCTTTATTTCAAAATAGAGAAATTCAAAAACATTACTATGCTTTGGTTTATGGTCGCCCCAAAGAAGGACACGGAACAATTGATTCACCCATGGGTCGGGTTGGTCTCAAGCGAACAGTCAAACTTGATGGCACCAAGCTAATTGATGGCAAAGACGCTATTACCAAATATTCGATAGCCAAAAGTTATGAAAAATATACACTCCTAGATGTAGCTCCAAAAACAGGCCGGACCCATCAAATCCGAGTCCACCTACAAAGTATTGGTTGCCCTATTGCTGGAGACATAGTTTACAGCCCTAAGGGGTGGCAAAAACCAGCCGGACTAACTCGCCTCTTCCTTCATGCCTACAAACTTGAATTCACTACCCAAGATAATAAATCATTGGTCATTGAAACAGAATTACCCCCTGAACTTAAAGCAGTCTTGGTTGGGCTTGATAAATAACTAGTTTTGAGTTAGAATAACTGAACATATGAATCATATAACTAAATTTCAAACCACCCTTGAGACTGAGAATAAGTTCGCCGGCATCAAGCCCGGTTGGACTATTCGCGTCAGCCAACGTATCAAAGAAGGCGAAAAGACTCGCCTCCAAGCCTTTGAAGGCATGGTTATTTCCCAGAAACATGGCTCCGAAGCTGGGGCCACAATTACTGTCCGCAAAGTGTCAGACGATATTGGCGTAGAGAAGATATTCCCTATCTACCTCCCTTCTATTGAAGATGTTAAGGTTGTCCGCAAAGCTAAAGTTCGCAGAGCCAAACTCTATTATCTTCGAGACAAAACCAACAAAGAAATCCGTAGAAAACTCCGAACCAAACAACCCAAAACGGCGACCAAGCCAATCTCAAAAAAACCGGCTGAATCTAAAAAAGCTGAACCAGAAAAAACAGAAGAAGTTTCTGAATAACTCCAAAACAAAAGACCCTTGCAAGAGCAAGGGTCTTTTGTTTTGGAGTTAGGATTTGACCCTACTAATCAAAATTTATGTTGAAATTATACATTCCCATACTGCAAAGTCCTTGAAGAGCTCCGGCCTGTGGAGTGCCTAAATCAATAACCTCCTCTCCCGTTTGAGATAGAACTTTTTGATAGCCAATTGATCTAATAATCAACGCCGCTGAACAGTCGTATGTACCATTTGTTTTAACAATCAATTTTGTTGGGATATTTGCTTGCGCAGTAGATATTTTAGGCGAGTACCCGCCTCGAGCGTTTATGGTAACGTACTGAATCCCATCTCTTATTTCAACGTTTTTTGCTGATTGAGTCCCAGCCGAGTCAGGGCTATTATTCGACTGCCCAAAAAACACAATACCGATACTTATGGCCAGTGCAATCGTAATGACAATTGAAGCGATTCTATTCATAAATTAATTATATACTAAATAGTGGATTAATAATTCCGAGACCAGCAAGTCCAGCCAGAAGAGCGAACAAGCCAAGTCCAATAACAACTACTCCCGCAGATTTAAAAAATAAAGGAGCGTGCTTACCGTGAGCAAATGATGCTGAGCCGAATGAGAGAAGCACTAGCATCGGCAGCGTCCCGAGGGCGAACACGAGCATAATAATAAGTCCTGAAACGAAAGACCCGCTACTTAATGCTGAGAATTGCATCGACTGCGTAAAACCGCATGGCAAGAAAAAAGTAGCAAAACCAAGAACAAGAGGAGTTAAAGTTTTGTGCTCAATTCTTCTGAAAAAATTGAATAGCCTCGCGGGCAATGCGACTTTACTTTTTACAAAGACTCCGACCAAGTTCAGGCCCAAGAGAATCATCACTAATGAAGCAAAGAGTCCCAATATTGTCGCAAGTGTGAAATTAATACCTATCACGTTACCAACTGCCCCAAGAACACCACCCAATAGTGCAAAGCTAATGAGTCTTCCGGCGTGAAATAATGTGAATGTTTTTGTATCGCTCGTGTTGTCTTGTGATATCTTGGCGGAGAGCGACAAGACCAAGCCGCCGACTATTGCTAGACAGCTTGATACTGACGCAATAAGTCCGATGACAAAACTTGTGACGGGTGTTATTTGTCCGCCGATTCCAAGATTGAGAATTCCGGACTTTTGCAATAAGAAAAACAAAACTAGAAACCCGAGTCCAACTGGAAGCGCCTGCCAAATAATCCCCTGATCGTTTTTCTCTTTTGTATTTTTCTCGACTGAAAGAGAATATCCGTTGTGCTTTATTTTCTCGGTCAGCATTTCCGCAAGTTTATGCTGGCTCTCATCAAGAGAGGTCTCGAGCGATACGGTTTCGTTTTTTAAATCAACAATTGTCTGCATAATACCAGCCTGTTCGTTCAAAGCATCCTCAATGAAGATTTTGCATGATGGGCAGTGGGTACCAGAAACGTGAAATGTATATGTTTTCATAATTATAATTTCTTAGCCTTAATTCTTAATGAATTCGACACCACTGAAACAGAAGACATCGCCATAGCAAAACCGGCAAAAACAGGGCTCAAAAGCCAGCCGAAAATCGGATAAAATATTCCAGCAGCAAGAGGAATGCCTACAATGTTGTAAACGAAAGCCCAGAATAGATTCTGTTTGATTCCACGCATGGTTATTTTTGAAAGCCTGATAGCTTTCACCAGCTTTGAAATATCTCCACCAAGCAGTGTGATGCCGGCTGACTCTATGGCCACATCAGTACCCGTGCCCATAGCAATACCCACATCGGCCTGAGCAAGCGCTGGGGCGTCGTTGACACCGTCGCCTGCCATCGCCACTACTCTCCCCTGTGCCTGCAATTCCTTGATTTTTGCGAGTTTATCTGCAGGCAAAACATGTGCCACAACGTCATCTATGCCGACCAGCGACCCAATATATTTCGCGGCTTTTTCATCGTCGCCGGTTAGCATAACCACCTTGATTCCGAGCTTGTGCAGGTCTATAATGGCTTGCTTTGATTCCTGTTTTATTTCATCAGATACCATCACAAACCCAAACACCTTTTCTTTGGTGGCGAGAATGACCGGAGTTTTGCCCTGAGAAGTAAACTCATCTAATTTTGTAAAATCAAAGGAAATTCTAAGGTCGTTTATAAGTTTGGCATTACCAACGAAATATTCCGTATTGTTGATTGACCCTTTAAGTCCCTTACCTTGTATACCCTCAAATCCTGAAACATCAAATATTGGAATATTTTTCTCGTTCGCGTAGTTCACAATCGCATGGGCAATCGGATGTTCAGATTTTTTTTCAAGTGAAGCTAAAATAGACACCAACTCTTCGTTTTTTCTATCTGATAAATTTTGTATATCTACTAAGGTCGGTTTGCCGCGAGTTAAGGTACCTGTTTTATCCACCACCACAGTATCAACTTTGTGAAGCTTCTGAAGTGTTGCAGCATCTTTAATAAGTATTCCTTCTTTTGCTCCCTTACCTACTCCAACAATGATCGCTGTCGGTGTGGCAAGACCGAGAGCGCACGGACATGCGATAACAAGAATACCTACAAACGAGACAAGGCCAAATGAGAGAGCTTGAGAGAATCCCAAATATTGAGAGCCAATGATCAGCCACGCGCCAAGCGCAACGAAAGCAATGATAAGAACAATGGGTACAAAGATGCTTGAAATTTTATCTGCGAGCGCCTGAATCGGCGCACGACTACCTTGAGCTTCTTCAACCATTTTTATAATCTGGGCAAGGAGAGTCTCAGACCCAACCTTGGTGGCTTTGAAAGTAAAAGCTCCACTTGTGTTGATTGTCCCAGCAACAACAGAGTCATCGATCTTTTTTTGTACTGGCATCGGCTCTCCAGTAACCATAGACTCATCAATAAATGATGCTCCTTCGGTTATAACACCATCTACTGGGATCTTTGCCCCAGGTTTAATAATAACTAAGTCGCCATGCTTAACATCACTAACTTCAATCTCCACTTCTTTACCATCGCGAATCACAAGAGCGGTCTTGGCTTGCAGATTTAAAAGTTTCTCTATTGCATCTCCAGTTTTAATTTTTGAACGAGCTTCTAAATATTTACCAAGTGCGATAAAAGTAATAACTACGATCGTAACATCGTAGTATTGATAATCAACATTTATGAAAGGTCGGAGAGTTTCCTCAAAAGCTGTAACGGCAAAACTGTATAAGTACGCAGCCACGGTCCCAATACCAATCAGGGTATCCATGTTTGCCTTGCCATAACGGAGGAAACGATAAAAGCCAAGTAGGTAGGGCTTACCAACAACAAAGAGTATATAGGTAGCAAATAGAGGCAAAAGATGATGAAAAAACTCTTTGATTGTGTAGCTCATTTCCGTCACAACTCTGTATTGTGCAAGAATATCCCAGCCCATAACAAAGGCGGCAAATACGGCAAGCGGTATGGCTGAAAAAACCAACGATCTCTGACTTGCAACTTCAGCAAGTTTTTCCTTTTTTGATTGATTCAAACCAAGATGTCCTGCATGTTCGTCTGCTGACATACCCATCTCCTCTGCAGTTTGTTCTACCACAAGAGAATACCCGAGAGGTTCTATGTGCTTAGAAAGATCGTGTGGATTTGTTTTTGATGGATCGAAAGAGACTTTGGCCTTTTCTGTGCCATAGTTCACTTCTGCTGACTCTACCCCTGCCACTTTTTTAAAGGTCTTCTCGATTACAGATGAGCAGGAAGCACAATGCATTCCTTTGACTTTGTATGTTTGGCTATGAATATTATTAGGCATATTATTTTCTCTTTAGTTTATAGACTTTGATGATTTCATCCTTGGCTTTCTTTGTCTGGCCAGATTGCATCTGGTGGTGCACACAGTGATCAAGGTGGTTCTCAAGAAGTATATCCTCGACATTAGACAACCCTTGTTTTACTGCAGATGTTTGGGTAATCACATCGATACAGTAAGTATCTTTCTCAATCATCTTTTGAAGCCCCCGGACTTGGCCCTCCAAAAGCTTGAGCCGGCGAACTACTTTTGTCTTATTTTTTTCATCCATGTATTTCATATAATAAAAGTATATACCCCCTAGGGGGTATATGTCAAATCCTCCATGAGAAAAATCCAAACCCCGCCGTTTCAAAAAAGAATAACTCCAAAAACAAAAGACCCTTGCTCTTGCAAGGGTCTTTTGTTTTTGGGTGGGCGGTAGAGGACTCGAACCTCTAACATCCACAACGTCAATGTGACGCTCTACCAATTGAGCTAACCGCCCCAAAAACCAACTGTGCGCGGGAGAGGATTTGAACCTCCATGGGGTTGCCCCCGTTACCACCTCAAGGTAGTGCGTCTGCCAGTTTCGCCACCCGCGCATGTCTGACCCGTAATCACACTAACGAACCCTGTGCCGCGAGTCGGAATTGAACCGACGACCAATTCCTCTTCAGGGAAGTGCTCTACCACTGAGCTACCGCGGCATTTGCTACGACATTATATTACCATGCCAAACCCTCTTTTTCAATTGTTATCCCCTTTTTTGGGGACATGTGCACAATCGCTATTTTCAAACTGAACCCCTTTGTTATAATAAAGCTATGCTATCTAGACCCATTCTGAAATATATCCACAATCATGAGAAAAGACAAAGTTAGAGCCTACAAATTACGTCGTGAAGGCAAGAGCTATAAACAAATCCGAGAACTGCTTAGAATACCTTTAAGCACCCTTGCTAGCTGGTTCAAGGACGAAGAATGGTCCAAAGAGATTAAAGATCGCTTGGACAAAGAACACTCCTTATCTTCCCCTACAAAAATAAAAGCCATCATAGGGGCCAATAAGAAAAGGTGGGCAAAAATCCATCAAGAATACCGAGAAACCGGAGAAAAAGAATTTGAGAAACTAAAAGACAACCCCCTCTTTCTTTCTGGGGTTATGCTCTACTGGGGTGAAGGAAATAAGAACCCAAAAGATAGCCGGCTCGTACTAACAAATACTGATCCGTTAATGATTCGGTTGTTCTATAAGTTTCTAATAGGTATTATGCAGGCCCCCAAAGACAAAATTAATGTTTGGCTCTTATTGTACCCCGATCTAGCAGATGACATGCAAAAAAGATTTTGGAATAAGGCTACCGGTGTACCGCTTTCACAATTCAAAAATTCTATCTATATTAAAGGCAAGAACCCAACGAAAAGATTATCTTATGGTGTTTGCAATATCTATGTCAGTAGCCGTGAGTTAAAAGAAAAGATGTTGGTTTGGCTAGATTTGTGCCAAAAAAAGATGCTTGGCTAAGCATTGATTAGAATCGTTTTTTGAGTTAATATATCACTAACTTAAGGCGGATATCGTATATCGGTATTATGGGTCCTTGCCAAGGACCAGAGACGGGTTCGACTCCCGTTATCCGCTCCAGAATGTTTAAATTTTTTTCTAAAACAACCACTGAAAAAATTGCCAATAGCGACAATGGGGCCTATCTTTATATCCTCTTCCCGATTACTGTTGTGTTCTTGTTGACCCTTACCGCTACTCGCTTAGTCTCAAATTTTTTTCCAAACTTTTTCTTTACCCTGTGGACAGAATCTCATATCCACCACTACTCCTACGGAATCATTATTTTAGTCATAGCAGGATATTTAGCCCTTTCAAACAACTCCCCTCGGAGCAGATATGTAATCTCGATGTTCTATGGCCTTGGTCTGGGTTTTGTATTTGATGAATTTGGAATGTGGTTTCACCTCCAAGATGATCTTGTTACGCGCTTGAGTTATGACGGGGTTATTGTTCTTATCGCCTTGTTCATTCTTATGATATCTGCTGAATCAGGAGTCCATATATGGAAACGTCATTTTGGTAAAAAAACTGATGGAATTGGGCCAATTTTGAGCCAAAAAGACGACCATATTGACCCTCCGGCTACCCCTTGACTTTATTTCGACTATCTGATATAATGTACGTATAACCTAAGGGAGTAGTGTAATGCGATAGATGGCTTAGTAGGCCGTTTTTTGTTGCCTAAAAAGCCCTCATTACCTAGTCTTTCGCGGCTATGTATATTATGAAAAACAGTATCAATATCGTTCTTGCGGCCACAATCTTAAGCTTCAGCTTAATCGGCCATGCGAATGCATCCTTCTTTGACAATTCTTCTATATGGTCATTTGACTCTCTTTATCAAGACATTCAGGGAATCTCTGATCGTTTAGGTGATTCAGCTATTTATTCTGGTTCTATTACTTCCATAAGTAATCCTTCTACCAGCAAGGCTAAAAGTAATACTGCTGTTAAAACTTATGTTGTTAGCGCTTCAGCCTACTCTTCGTCTGTGGACGAAACCGACGATACTCCGTTCATTACCGCAAAGGGTACTTATGTTCGAGATGGTATCGTTGCTGCAAACTTCTTACCATTTGGTACCGCGATTAAAATCCCGGCTCTCTATGGTGACAAGATCTTCGTTGTTGAGGATCGTATGAACAAGCGTTATAACCTTAACGTTGACCTATGGTTCCCTTCTAAAGCTCTAGCCAAACAATTCGGTCGTAAAACAATTACGATTGAGATTGTATCGTAAGACAAAACATAAAACCGATTACTCAAAGTAGTCGGTTTTATGTTTGCTAAAGTGCTAAAATCCTGTTATTATTTTCTTTATTCTTCGCGCCCGTAGCTCAGTTGGTAGAGCAGATCCCTCTTAAGGATACGGTCGTAGGTTCGAATCCTACCGGGCGCACTAAGAACAATATTTATAATGATAATGCGCTCGTAGCTCAACGGATAGAGCAGCAGCCTTCGAAGCTGTTGGTGGGGGTTCGATTCCCTCCGGGCGCACCAAAATTGTTGATAACTTTCGTTGACCATTGAAAAATTAATATTTATAATTTAATCAATATCAAACTTTTAACATCAAATAGATGAAAAATAAACAGTTCTGGCTAGGACTCGTGGTGGCCATCCTTATTTTTGTAACGGTTACAGAAATTAGCAAGAGTAGTAATAGGAAGGTTGCTATTGAAGATCTAAACTCGGGTTATTCCACGATGACCACTGATGCAAACAGGCAGGCCTTAATTATGAAGTACGATACTATTATTGCTGAAAATCAATCAATGTTTTCATTTTTCAACTCTAAAGCGGGCGCACCATCTAGGGGCGGAGAAGAGAAATCAAAGGAGGGTGAATTCAGAAATGGTGAGGGGCCTAACGTAAGCACTTACTTCGTGATTCGCGACAAGGATGGCCGGTTCCTAATCGACGGTCAGTAGCACAGATGGGTATCAATTAGAACCCCTAGCAGAACTTGATCCTGCTAGGGGTTCTATGTTTTTATAATTATAATTATTGTTATATTTATAAAAATAATTTATTCTTTCATAATAAATAAACATGGAATACGTTTCTCGGGCAGGAGAAAAACTGGAGCACGGACTTAAAGAATTTAAAACTGACGTAACAAATCTCGTCTGTGCTGATTTTGGTTCAAGCGCTGGTGGTTTTGTAGACTGTTTACTCCAAAATGGCGCTCAAAAAGTTTACGCCGTGGAAACTGGTTATGGGGTCTTGGATTGGAAACTTCGCAATGATCCTCGGGTGGTGGTCATGGAAAGAGAAAATGCCATGCATGTTGAACTAATCGAAAAAGTTGATCTTGTCACTATTGATACCAGTTGGACTAAGCTTGAAAAGATAATCCCTAATGCTCTCTTGAATCTGAAGCCAAACGGGCAGATCATTGCCTTGGTTAAACCACATTACGAAGCTGATAAACCTAAACTAGTTAAAGGAAAGTTACCAGAAGAATCTATCCCTGAAATTTTGCTTGAAGTGAAAGCTAAGCTCAAAGAATTAAACTTGGAATTACTGGCGGAAACTGAATCCCCCATCTTGGGCGAGAAAGGAAAAAACAAAGAGTTTCTTTTCTATTTTAAGCGAGAATAGCGCTTAGTGAGATCAGCAATAATTTTAACCAAAGATGAAACAAGATAATCAATATCCTTTTTTGTTGTTTCACGGCCAAGAGAAAAACGTAGAGCCCCATTAATGTATTTGGGCTCTACACTGATTGCTTTTAAGACATGGGACGGTTCAACGGAATGGGAAGTGCAGGCCGAACCAGAACCGGCTGAAATATTATATTTATCTAGCTCAAGAAGTAAGTTTTCGCTATCTAGCCCTGCAATACAAATACTAATATTGTTGGCCAGGCGGTCTTCGCCAATGGGGCCATTTATTAAAACTTCCGGGAATGCTTTTTTAATAAGATTAATTGCATAGTCCCGAAGAATAGAAACTTTTTTGGATTCTGTTTTTTTGATAATTGATATCGCTTTTACCAAGCCGGCAACAGCTGAAACATTCTCTGTCCCCGCTCTTAAGCCATACTCTTGAGAACCACCAAAAACAAGAGGGGTGATTTTTACACTTCGACGTTTATATAAAACGCCAATCCCGCGAGGGCCATATATCTTCGAACCATTAAAAGTAAGGAGGTCAACACCAATGTGTTGAACATTCATGTCTAAAAATCCTGTGGCTTGGCAAGCGTCAACGTGGAACAGTGGATAGTTTGTAGTTTGTAGTTTGTAGTTTGTAGTCCTGAATTCTTTTATAATTTTTGCAATTTTTTGAATTGGTTCAATTGTACCAATTTCATTATTGGCATACATAATTGAAATAAGTTTACAGTTTTTAGTTAATAGTTTAGAGAATGACGATAAGTCAATTAGGCCATCTTTATCAACGGGGATGTATTTTATTTTAAGGCCGGTGGCTCTAGCTGATTCTAAAACTGAAGGATGTTCAATGGGAGTCGTCAGGATAAAGCCACTATCACCAGACGTTGAGCCAAGGATGGCCAGGTTGTTTGCCTCAGAGCCAGAAGAAGTAAAGACAATCTCTTCGGGTCTTGCGTCTAAAAAACGAGCAATAGCTAGCCTAGAAGATTCGATTTCTTTACGCGCCATTCTACCCACATTATTATAGGATGAAGGATTGCCGTATTTATTATTAGCAGCGGCCATCGCCACTAAGACCTTCTTATCAATTGGTGTTGCAGCTGAATTGTCTAAATAAATATTTTTCATAAAATAAGCCCCTTCAGGGCGTTATTATTATACCACGGAAAATAATAAATTACTATGTCAGAAATTTCTCCGCCAGCCAGTACTCGGCCAAAAAACTAAAGCCAGTAATCCTCCAATGATTCCGACGTCACGAATAAGAATTTCACTAAAACCATGAACTAAGGAAATAGCCACAAGAAAGACCACAGCGATGAGAGCGAAAAAATCAATAAACATATTACTCACAAAACTAATACC
>Ga0163151_10006963_pt1 | contig 13449 bp, 14 predicted proteins | sample OliLakLV19MP5IB2_FD_145596 | JGI IMG/M metagenome (GOLD analysis project Ga0163151, IMG submission 145596) | Freshwater microbial mat bacterial communities from Lake Vanda, McMurdo Dry Valleys, Antarctica - Oligotrophic Lake LV.19.MP5.IB-2 | ecosystem: Environmental > Aquatic > Freshwater >...
ACGAGTTCGATCCCACGCCGATCCGGCGTGCGTGCGAGGGGTGGCTTGAACGGCACCGGCGGGCATGGGACCGGTCCCCGGCTCGGCAGAAGCAGATCGCGGAAGAGCCCGAATGACGCGGCGGCGTGGTCGCGCGTCGGCGGGCTGGTGGGCGCGGCCCGTGGGCCGCTCAAAGCGAAGGGGAACGTGCATGTCGAGCCATGCAGGCGAATCGTGGCAGGGCGTTCGTCCAGCGGTGGTGGCGCGGCTGGAGATGGTGGTGCCGATCAACGCGACCAAGGCCAGGGTGTGGAAGGCGGTGACGCAGGAGATGCAGAAGTGGTGGCTGCCGGACTTTCACATGGCGCACCCGCAGTCCAAGATGGTGGTGGAGATGACGGCAGGCGGGCGGGTGTATGAGGAGGGGCCGGACGGGTCGAACCTGCTGTGGTTCAAGGTGGCGGCGGTGCGGCCCGGGGAATCGGTACACTGGGAGGGGTCGATCATGGTGCCGTTCGGCGGGCCGGTGGTGGCGCAGGCGTGGCTGCGGCTGGAGGAGGAAGGGGGCAAGACGACGCTGCGGTTCACGCAGTGCTTCATCGGGATCGTGGATGACGCGATGGTGTCGTCGATGACGCAGGGGTGGACGATGCTGCTGGAACAGGGGTTGAGAGCGTTTGTCGAGGGCGAGCCGAAGGGGTGATGATTGGTTCGGGTCTTCGGCTTCAACGCGAAGTACGCGAAGTACGCGAAGTGCGCGGAGCGGGCGAGCAGGTGGGCGGGCACGCGGGAACTCACCGGAAAGCAGAGCGCGGCGCCAAGCGGGCGCCCGCCTTGTCGCTGGGACCGCGCGACGCGGCCTCTCCTCAGACTCATGTTGCGCACTTTGCGAACTTCGCATCCAACTCGAATGACCCAGACGCGACCTCACCGCTCGAGTTTGGGCGCCGCCGCCCAGTGGAACTTGTCGATGACCGTCTGCCAGTAGCCCGCGCGCGGGTTGCGGACGAACCGGACCTGCTGCGCGTGGCGGACGATGCGGATGCGCTCGCCCTGGGTCAGGCGGGTCTGCACCTGGCCGTCGAGCACGAGCGTGGTGCCCGCAGCGTCGCCCTCCGCGTTGATCTGGCGTGCGACGATCTCGATCGCGCTGCTGCCCTCGACAACGATGGGGCGGAAGGCCAGGGAGTGGGCGGCGATCGGGGTGACGGCGATGGCGTCGAGGGTGGGGGCCAGGATGGGCCCTCCGGCGGAGAGGTTGTAGGCGGTGGAGCCGGTGGGCGTGCTCACAATGATGCCGTCGCCGGAGACTTCGGGACCCGCGCCGCCGTCGATGGAGAGTTCGAGGCGGATCATGCGAAAGGGCGGGCCGGCGGTGATGACGCAGTCGTTGAGCGCGATGCCGGAGAAGCGCGAGGGTGAGCCGGAGGGCTCGCCGCCGACGCCGGAGGGGCGAAAGACCTCGACCTTGATGAGCCAGTGGGCGCGGATGTCGAGTTCGCCCTGGCCAAAGACGGCGGCGGCCTGGGCGCGCAGGGCCGGAAGGTCGAACCCGGCCATAAAGCCGAGTTTGCCGAAGTTGACCCCCAGCAGCGGCTTGCCCAGGCTCAAGCAGCGGCGTGACTGGCTGAGGAGCGTGCCGTCGCCGCCCAGGACGACGAGCAGGTCGGCGGCGGCGGCGCGGGGGTCGTCGAGTGAGTCGCCTTGAACAGCGTCGGCCTCGCCCAGCCAGCGGCCGTAGCGCTCGACGATGGTCCGGACCTCTCCGGCGGCGCGCACGGCCTCCGGCTTGGAACGATTGACGAGCACAAAGGCGGCGCGACCCACGGGCAGAGTCTAGGAGATCGCACGCCGGGAGGCGGGCGACGGCACTATTGTGGAGCACGGGAGGACGTGCGACGCATGGAGCAGGTGCCGATCGAAGGCGTGTATCGGGTGAGGGGGGCGGCGGTGATGCCGCACGGGGTGGTGGATCTCGGCAATCCGCTGGCTGACGCGGCGCGAGCTGCCGCGGCGCGGATCGCGGCGATGGGTGGACTTGGTGGAGTTGGCGGTGTCGTGGTCGGGTGGTCCGGTTGGATGGGTGAACCGCCGTCGACAGTCGACGGCGCGGTGGAAGCCGACTTCCGGGCGTGGTCGGGGGAGGGGCGGCGTGGGCTGGATGATGTGGTGGCGGCGGTCGTGCCGTTGCTCGAGGCCACCCAAGCCCATCTGTGGCTCCGCCCGCACGCGCGGCATGTGCTGTCCGACGGTCCATCGTGTGCCGCGTTCCTGCGAGCGCACGCGGCGGCGTGCGCGGCGGAGACGATCGGGCTGCTGCTGGACCTTGAGCTTGCGCTGACCGAACCGATGCGGGTTCGGCGGGTGGAGCATGTTGAGAGGATGCTTGAGATGCTGTTGCCGCTCCCGGGGTTGGCGGCGCTGGTGGTGAGCGATGAGGATGTGGCGGTGGCTGGATCGCTCTTGGGGCAAGCGGGCGTGGGGGGTGGCCGCGTGCCGCTCATGTTGCGGCGGTTGTGAGGCCGATCGCACCTGAAACTGGGGCCTCAACGTGCCATGCTGCGTGTCACGCGCCCGACTTTCTGGCGATCGCGAGCACCAAGAGGGCCAGGCCCGGGATGGCCAGCAGAGTTCCAAGCGGAATGGCGGGGACGGCCCGAGGCACGCCCACCACGCTGGCGGCGACCGCAATTCCGCTGGCCAGGAGCAGCCCGCCCACGATTCCGATGAGCACGCGGCGCCCGACCGCTTCGCCGCGGCGTTGGGTGGTGGCGCCGGCAACGTCGCGTTTCACGTCGAGGCGGTCGATCAGTTCCCGGACCTTGGCGGCATCATCGGGATCGACCCGCAGTTCGAGCCCGGCGTCGACCTCGACCACCGCGTGCGGGAGGTCGGCGGCATCGAGAACGCCCGAGACGAACTCCGCCTCGTGGCGAGTCGCCAGGAGCGCGATCTTTTGCAATCGTCTGGTCTGGGTTTGCACGACATCCACCGTGGCCCGCGGAACTGCCGCGATGGCCGCTCAACAGTACGCACGAGCGGGCGGTGCGTTGCGGGCTTGCCTCGGGAGAGGATTACGGCAGGCCGCCGGGGCCAATCGCGCGCAGGAGCAGCAGGCCGCCGAGGACCAGGAGCAGGCCGAGCCAGAACCAGCGCAGGAACGGGCTGGACTTTCCGCCGGGGGCGGCGGCGGGCGCGCCCACTTCGGGCTCGCCCACGTCAACCTCGCTCCAGTCCAGGTCAACCGAATCCGCGCGCTCGCGGCTCAGCACCTCGCGGGCTCGCTCCAGATCGGCCCGGCGGACGTAGACCCGATACGGGTCGGAGGACGAGACCTCCCACCGCAGGGTGGTCGCGGCGGCGTTGGGGCCGATCGCATCGATGCCGTTGGAGTTCAAGATGCTGGCGTAGAGGCCGGCCTGGATCTCGGAAGCGGCGGAGGTGAGCACGACCAGGTCGTCGGGACGCTCGGGCATGACGGGCGACCTCCTTCATTCGACCCGACCGACGGCACGCTCAGGGCATCCAAAGGTAGTAGGCCCCGGCCTCGGTCGGCCAGTGCGAGGAGCCCGGGAGGTTGATTTGGAGGAGATTGACCTGGGGTTGGGCGGTGGAGGATGAGGGCATGGTCGCGTCGCCCGTCGGGCCCGAACCCAGCGAGGCGTTGGCATATGGCGTGCGGGGCATCTGGTCCGGGGCGTGGTAGCGGACGAGGCGCGCGCCATCGACGCCGGCGCGAGCCTTGGCGACCTCGAAGGCCTCGCGGACGCCGCCGGCGGAGTCGGCCAGTCCCAGTTCGATCGCCCGCAGGCCCGAGACGATGCGGCCGTCGGTTGCCTCGTCGAGGCGGGATTGGTCCAATGTCGGACGCCGCTCGACCACCAAGCCCCGGAAGCGGGCGTACTGCTCATCAACGAGCGACTGCAGGATCGCGTAGTGCGCCTCCTCAATCGGCTCGAAGGGGCTGGCCAGGTCCTTGTTGGGACGGCTGACGACCGCCCGCGACTGGATCCCCCACCGCTGCATCGCCCCGCTGAAGTTGAAGGTGGGGAAGATCACGCCGATGGAGCCGGTGATGCAGGTCGGCTCGGTCACGATCTCGTCGGCGCCAAGGGCCAGGTAATAGCCCCCGCTGGCGGCGACCGTGGCCAGCGAGGCGATGACGGGCTTGTTGGTTCGCGCCATGAAGCGGCGGAGTTCGCGGTACATCACGTCGCTGGCCGTCACGCTGCCGCCGGGGGAGTCGATGCGGAGGACGACGGCCTTGACGGCCCGGTCCTGTTCGGCGCGGGCCAGTTCGGCCACCAGCATGTCCACGGGATTCTGGCCCTGGCCGAGCAGGGCGGGCGTGGCGGCGTCGACGATCAGGCCTCGGACCTCGATGAGTGCGATCTTGGCGGCCGAGGCGTTGTCGTCGGTGATGACGGCGGTCTCGACCAGGCGCTGGTCGCGTTTGCCCAGGGAGAGGCTGAGTGTGGCGGGGCCGCAGGAGGTGAGGAGGACGAGGCAGAGCAGCCAAGGGGCAAGCAGTGGGAATCGTGCGGGCATGGGGAAGCGTACGCGTGTGGCGTGGCTCCCCGTCAAGCCAGAATCCGCTCGCACACCACGCGGTAGAGGTGGGCAACGACCTGATCGAGGTCCATCTCGCCGGTGCTCACGATGACGGCGCCATCGGGAATCACCAATGGGCCGTCTTTGCGGTTGCGGTCCAGGTGGTCGCGCATCTCGAGGTTCTTGACGACCTCGTTGAGGTCGGGGCGGACGCCGGTCTCGCGGGCGATCTGGGCGGCCCGGCGGAGGGCGCGGGTGCGGACATCCGCGTCGAGGTAGAACTTGACCTCCGCGTCCGGGAAGGCGACCGAACCCTGGTCGCGTCCATCGGAGACCAGACGCGGGTGTTGGCGGGCGATGATGCGCTGCTTGCGGACCATGTGGTCGCGCAGGGGGCCGATCGCAGCGACGCGCGAGACCCGCGCGCTGACGTCGGTCTGGCGGATGCGGTCGCCCATGGCGCGGTTCCAGGCCAGGACCGCGGGCGGGCTGGCGGACCAGTCGAAATGGATGTCGGCGTCCATGACGGTCGCCAGGATGCGGTCCACGTCGTCATCCGGGATGTTGTGGTCGATCGCGATGGCGGTGGCGGTGCGGTACATGGCGCCGGTGTCGAGTACGTCCACACCGAGCCGCTGGGCGAGCCGGTGCGCGACGCTGGACTTGCCCGTGCCGGCCGGGCCGTCGATGGTCACGATGATGGAGCGATCGGCGGGTACCACGTCGGCGAGCGTCCTGCTGGCGAGCGCGTCGGACAGGGTGCCGACGCTGGCGTGGCTGATGGTACCGTGGTTCGCGCTGGGGGCCGGGGGACGTGCGAGGACTGCCTCTGACATGGCGTGGCCTCCGGGTGGTGTGGTCCGCCCTCCGTGGACGCGAGTATTGTACCAGGTTTGGGCTTTGGGCGACCGGGACGCGGGCGTGGGCACGCGGTGGATTCTGGCCCGTTGGAGTGGCCGCAGACCAACTGAGATCGCGGTGATCGTCGTGGAAACGCCCGTATGGGGGGTCAAGCCCGGCGGAGATCCACCCCGCCCCGAAGTGACTCCGGGTGCTCACGGCTGCGCCGGGGTCAGGCCATGGCCGCCCGCATCGCGGCGTCGAGGGCCGAGCGGCTGTTCAGGATGCCCGAGGTGATATCGCCCTTGCCGCGATAATCGATCGCCAGCGTGCCGTCGTAGCCGACGGACACCACGGCGGCCACGAGTTTGTCGATCGAGTAGGGACGGTGCTCCGGGGGCGGGGGAACGTTCTCGAGCATCGCCTCGAGTTCGCTCCAGCCCTCTTCACCCATCATCCCCAGTTCTTCGCCAAGTTTCTTGAGTTCCTCTTCCTCCCGGGCGTCCTCATCCTCTTCGGATTTGCGCTCGGGCGGGGGCGCGGCGGAAGCCTTGGCCTTCGATCTGCGACCCTTGGACGCCGGCAGTTCGAGCGCGTCGGCCAAGGCGGCGAGCGGGTCGACTTTGGCCTTCGACTTGGGCTTGCTCCTTTTCGCCTCGGCTTGCGCCTCGGCCTCGGCCTGGGCCTTGGCCTCCTCGGCCTCCCGATCGGCGGGGGTGACCTCGACCGGCACCCCTTCGACAAGGGTCGGAACCACGCGTGAGAGGCGAGGCGACTTGGACTTGGTTTTCTTGACCGGCTCGGGCGGCAGCGCGGGCGGCGCGGTGTCCGCGGTCTCGATGAACTCGATCGTCGCGGCACACACCGCCGACGCGTAGGGCGTCAGACGCCGCAGGTACGTCACCGGGTCAGCAGCCTTGGACGCGACCTCAAAGTCGGGGAACGTCCCGACCCGGAACCCCCCCACCTTCTTGATGATCGAGGTGACGCGCTCGGGCTCGCCCGTCAGCCCGTCCATCGGAGAGATGAGCAGGTTGATCTCGCCGCGGTCGGCCTTCTCGGCGGCCTCCTTCAGGTGCTCGACCGCCCGCTCCAATGTGTCGTCATCGGCCTTGCCCGCGATCTTGAACGCGATCGAGTTGCAGCCGAGCAGTTGGGCCCCGCGGATGACCCGCTCGATGCGCTCGAGGGCGGCCAGTGCCTTGTCGTCGTTGGCGTCGGCCAGCGCCAGCGGGTCCTGCTCGATGAGTACCAGACAGGCGCAGCCAGACTTGTCGGCGGCCTCGCGGAGCTTCTCAAGCCGCGCGCGGAACGCCCCCGCCAGCAGGTCCGTAGTCAGGTTGAGCCCGTAGAGCCCGAACTCCTCGCGGGCCTTGCGAGGCAGGTCGACCAGATCGAGCGTCGGCTGGCCTCGCGAGGGACGAAGCAGCGAGCGAACGGAGTTTGTGTGCAGGGTGAGGAGCATGCGGGGAGGGACTGTATCCCCGGATTTGGGGGCGCGCGGGCTGCGGAGCCTGATGCGGAACGCCGAGGTCGCAGACCGACGCCCAGAGAGAGGCGCAGGCCGGACCCGGTGGTCCGGACGCACGCTACCGCTCCGCTTCTCCGCGCTCCACCGTGACCTCCGGGTTGCTCCTCTCTCCTCGCGGCCCAACCCCCCCGGACCCCGCTACCATCTTCGCCCAACGACTCGCACACCAGGATGCACAGCCATGGCAAGCCCCGCCGACCGGACCTATTCCAAGACCCACGAGTGGCACAAGTTCGAGGGCGACACGCTCACCCTGGGCGTCACCAAGTTCGCTGTCGATGCCCTGACCGACATCACCTACGTCCAGATGAAGCCGGTGGGCACCAAGTTCGCCGCCGGGGGCATCGTGGGCGAGGTCGAGTCGGTCAAGACCACCAGCGATATCTATTCCGCGGTCGCGGGCGAGATCACCGCGATCAACCCGGCCCTGTCGGACAATCCCGGGCTGCTCAACTCCGATCCGTTCGGAGCCGGGTGGCTTCTGAAGATCAAGGTCACGGACAAGGCCGGGGCGGCCGGGCTGTTGCCGTCGGCGAAATACGACACGGAGATCGCCCACTAACCAGGCGTGGGAGCGATCGGTCCCCGTCGTGAGGGGCGGTCGCGTCGACAATCTCGATTCGCAGCGGGGAGTGCAATCCGCACGCCCTCGGGCTCCGAACACCCGTCACCCAGCCTCTCCCCATTTCCGCAGACACGCAACGGGGCGAGTGGGGCGGCGAAGGAACCTAGTACCCCGCATGATCCGCTGCCTGGACGTCACCAAGTCCTACACCGTCGGCGACCGCAAGGTCCAGGCGTTGCGCGGCGTCACGCTCGAAATCCCCACGCCCGGGTTCTTCGCCATCATGGGCCAGTCCGGCTCGGGAAAGTCCACGCTGCTGCACCTGCTGGCGGCCCTGGATCGACCCGACTCTGGCGAACTCTTCATCGGCGACAAGCCCGTCCACCAGCTGACCGACAAGCAGGCGACGCTGTTTCGCCGGCGCGAGCTGGGCATCGTGTTCCAGCAGTTCAACCTGATCCCCACGCTCACCGCGCGGGAGAACGTGGAACTGCCGGGCGTGCTGGCGGGTGAGGACGCCAAGTGGGTCGCGGAGCGGTCAACCGAACTGATGACCGACCTGGGCGTGATCGACCGGGCCCACCACCGGCCCGAGGCGCTCTCCGGCGGCGAGCAGCAGCGGGTGGCGATCGCCCGCGCGCTGCTCTTCTCCCCGAGGGTGCTGCTGGCCGACGAGCCGACGGGCAATCTGGACTCGGCGAGCAGCCAGAAACTCTGGGGGCTGCTCGGGCGCGTGGCCCAGAGCCATGAAACCACCGTGGTGATGGTGACGCACGAGCCGGCGGCGGCGGCCCATTGCCAGTCCATTTTCGTCATCCGCGACGGGCGGATGACCACCATCATCAACACGGAGGGGCTCGATGCGGCCGGCGTGGCGGCTCGCTATCAGGAATGTCTCAGCGCGTCGTAGGCGCATGGGGCTGCTGGGCGCGGCGGTCGCGCTGTCGGCCGCGCTCATCGCGGCCATCGCGTGCGCCATGGCCGCGGTCAACGCGTCCATCGGGATGCAACTGGAAACGGTGGTCGGCAAGGCCGATATCCGCATCGCCGCCCCCGGACGCACCGCGCAGGTTCCGCTCGAACTCCTTGAAACGGTCAAGAACTGGCAAGGCGTGCGGCTCGCGACGGCACACCTGGAGGCCGAGTTCCCGCTGGCGATCGACGCCCCGGCCCTCCAACAGGCCCGCCCCGCCTCGCGTGGAGACACGCCCACGGGCCCGTTCATGCGAACCGAGCGCACGCTCCGCGTCGCTCCGCTTGTGCGGGCCGTTGTCGATCAGGCGGGCTGGGACCTGCGACCGGTGCAGATGCTGGCCGGTCGCTTGCCCACCCAGCCCGACGAGATCGCGATTGATGCGTTCACCGCCAGCCGCCTCAGCGTTCTGGCCCAGGAAGATCTGGCTCTCAACGGCATCGGCGTGGTGGTCGGCGACCCTGAGCGTTTCGCGCTCGCGCCCATCCCCGTGCCGGAGTCTGTCGAGTCGCCCTCCGAGGCCAGGCGGATCAACGATCGCCAAGGGGCGCGTCTGGGCTCGGTCGTCCAGGTACGCCGCGTGCTGGCCCCCCCGATCGACCTGACGATCGTGGGCATCACGGCCCGCCCGCCGCTGGGCGGTCGCCCACGCGGGTTCATGACCTTCGAGGGCGTGTCCCGCGTCCTGAACCGCAGCGGGCAGGTGACGGAGATCGAGATCCTGGTCGAGCCGGGCGTTGATCCGGTCGCGCTCGTGGAATCGCGGAAGGCCCAGCTGGGCGAGGGGTTGCTGATCCAGACCACCGCGCGGGTGACCTCCGGCGTCGAGAACAACCTGCGCTCCACGCAACTGGCGTTCATTCTGGCGTCGATCCTCGGGCTGCTGTCGGCGTCGTTCATCATCCTCACCGGGCTGAACACCGACTTCGCCGAGCGCCGTCGCGAGCTGGCGGTGCTGCGCTGCATCGGAGCCTCCAAGACCCAGCTCGCCCAGTCGCAACTGCTGATCGGGCTGATCCTGGGCGTGGGCGGGGCGGCCATCGGCGTGCCGATCGGCGTGGGCATCGCGGCGGTCATCTCGGCGATCTTCCACGCCGAGATTCCATCGGGCTTGCAGGTGCCGCTCTCGGGCGTGCTGATGTCGACGATCGGGACGATCGCCGCCGGCGTGCTGGGGGCCGCGTGGCCCGCGTGGCGGACCATCCGCATGTCACCGCTTGAGGGTCTGGCGGCCCGTGCGACCTCGATTGGTGGGCGGGCGATCGTGATCTGTTTCATCGTCGCGTTCGCGCTGCTGCTGACGCACTACCTGCTGGTGACGCTCGCGGGGCCTGGGCAAGGGCAGTACCTGTTCTGGGGGTACGTGTTCATCGGCCTGCCCTGCCTGTTCGCGGGGTACTTCCTGATGGGCGTGCCCGCGACGTGGCTGGTGACGCGGGTGGCGGCGGGACCCATCTCGAAACTCATGGGCCTGCCCCCGAGCGTGTTGCGCCGCAGCGTTCACGCGACGCCCTTCCGGTTCGGCTTCACGGCGGGCGCGATGATGGCCGGCCTTGCCTTGATGGTCGCGATCTGGACCGAGGGCGGCGCGTTCCTGCGCGACTGGCTGGGCAAGATGCAGTTCCCCGACGCCTTCGTTTCGGGACTCATCCTGCCGCAGGAGGCCCAGGACAAGGTCGATTCCATGACCGAGTATGTCGAGAACTCGGTCGCGCTCTCGGTGATCCCCGTCGAGACCGACGCCTTCGGCGTGCGTGCCCTGCAGCGCTACCAGACCAACTTCATCGCGTTCGACCCCGACCGGTTCTTCACGATGATGGACGTGACATGGGTGCAGGGCGATGAGCCCCACGCGATCGAGGAGATGAACAAGGGCGGGGCCGTCATCGTCGCCCGCGAGTTCCTCACCGCCCAGGGCCTGGGCATGGGCGACACGTTCAAGTGCCGGTTCGAGGGCGTCGAGCACCAGTTCCGCATCGTCGGCGTCGTCACCAGCCCGGGGCTCGAGCTCATATCCCGCTTCTTCAACATCGGCGAGGAGTTTACGGCCCAGGCGATGCACGCCGTCTTCGGCACCCGGGCCGACGCCCGCGAGAAGCTCGGCGTGGATGCCATCCGCGTTATCTCGATCGACCTGCGCGAGGACGTCTCCGACGCCGACGCCATCGCGGCCCTTCGCCGCGAGCTGTTCCCCTACGGCATCGCCGACGCGGGCTCGGGCCGCGCGATGAAGCACGACATCGTGGAGTTCGTCCATGGCACGCTGCTGGTCTTCAGCGGCATCGCGGTCATGGCCATGCTGGTGGCGTGCTTCGGCGTGGCGAACCTGGTGGTGGCGGGCATCGAGCTGCGGCGTTTCGAGTTCGGCGTGCTGCGGGCGGTGGGCGCGATGCCGGGGCTGCTGGTGCGCCTGGTGCTTGGGGAGGCCCTGCTGATCGCGCTGTCGGCGAGCATCCTCGGAACGCTCATGGGCATCCAGGCGGCGTACGCGGGCACGAGGCTGCACGCCCTTCTGTTTGGCATCCTCATCAACCTCGAGCCGCCAGTGGTGCCGATTCTGGCGGGGTGGGGGTTCGTGTTTGTCTTGACTCTTGCCGCGGCGTTGCCGCCGGTGCGGAGGCTGGCCAAGCGCCAGCCTCGCGAGTTGCTGGCCGCGATGCGGGGGTGAGTCGGTGCGCGCCCTGCGAACGCGACTCGCAAACGAGCGCGGCGGCTCACGGCTCCCGGGATCTCGGTTCCTCCCGGCAACCGACGGACAGCGTGACTTCGGCCTCTACACGTCCAACCGCTCGCTCCCGCGTCGCGTTCGCAGGTGCGGGCTCCTCACCCTCCCCCAACCAGCGTCACCACTTCCACCGCGTCACCATCCCGCAGCACACGCTCGGCGTGCTGGCGGCGTGGGACCACGTCGCGGTTTACTTCAACGGCGCAGGGCTGCGCGGACAGGCCCAGGCGTGTCAGAAGCGCCGCCACGGACTCGCCGGCGGGAACATCTGTCGACTTGCCGTTGATGGTGAGGGTCATCTGGGGATGGTATCGGGGATCAACAGCACCGACAACGCGAATCCCCCGGTTCAACCAAGCCGATGGCGCAAGCCATCGGGCAACCGTGTTCGCGCCGGAAGCACCCGGCGAGTCCGAGAGCGTCCACCGGTCTGAGCGTTGCCCGATCGCTCGCGCGATCGGCTCCATGGGGCCTACGCCCCGCGCCGGCGCTTGGTCGCCTCTTCGAGAAACCTCCGCTCCTTGCCAGACAGACTCTGCATCCCCTTGTTCTTGATCTTGTCGAGCAGGCGATCAACCTCAGCCTGCTCGTTCTGGATCGTGGCCGCCTCCTGGGCCCGCTGCTTGCGTTCGCGCCCGCTCTGGGCGAGCGCCCGGCGGACGTCGTCGTTGGGCCCGCCGCCGCCTCGCCAGGACTCGTCCCCGTCGCCGATCATCTTCAGACGCTGCCACTCCATGAAGCAGGCGAACCCGCCGAAGAACGCGATGGCCATCAGCACGCCCTCGTCGAACACGACGGCGAACAGAAACAGCGAGATCGCCACGCCAAACCCGAGCTTGACCACGATCCGCATCGCCCGCGTGTGCCCGAGGCGCGACCAGAGCAACGCCTGGACGATCCGCCCGCCGTCCATCGGATACATGGGAAGCAGCACGTTGAACGCCAGCAGCGACCAGTTGGTGAAGTAGAAGGACCACGCCATGATGAGCGCCCACGAGCCGCCCAGCCCGCCGACGACGAGGCTGAGATCGAACGGATTGAACACCACCGACCGCCATCCGCCGCCCAGGATCAGGACCAGGCCCCCCAGCGGCAGAACAAGCGCGGCGTTCACCGCCGGCCCACCGATCGTGGTCCACAGGTGCGCCCTCCACTCGAACGGAGGCAGGCACGAGGCAAGCCCGCCCAGCGGCCACATGAGGATGTCGTCGGCCTCGCCCCCCACGCGCCGGCACACGATGCAGTGCCCGTACTCGTGCAGCAGCACGAGCACGAACAGCGACGCCAGAATGACGCCCATGTACGCCGCCCCCAGGCTGCCCTGCGGCAGCGACTGAAGCATCTGGATGATGACCCAGACGATGTAGAAGAAGTGGACCCGGACGCGGATACCCCAGGCCGTGTACAGCGGGATCGCCCAGGAGAACGGATTCCCGCTGAACGCCCGACCCACACCCTCGCGCCAGCAGCAGCGTCAACATGCTCTTGGCGTCCATCATCCGCCCATCATCCACCATGACGAACGCCTCATCGGGCGTGACCATCTCGACCTTGATCTTCTCGTCCGCCTCCAGCCGCTGCCCGACGTGGCGGAGGTTGGTGGCCGCGTACGCGTACATGATCTCGTCGGTCAATCCCGGCGTGGTGAAGAACGTGCCGAGCAGCGTGAGATGCTCGGAGGTGTACCCGATCTCCTCTTCCAGTTCCCGCACGCCCGAGACCGACGGGTCTTCATTGGGCTCCAGCGTGCCCGCCGGCAGTTCGGTCAGGGTCTTTCCGACGGCGAAGCGCTCGTTGCGGATGATGACCACGCGCAGGCCGTCGGGCGTGTCGAGCAGGGGCAGCACGGTGACGGCGCCCGGGTGCTTGACCATCTGCCGGTAAATCTCGGACCCGTCGTCGGCGCGGATGCCGACCTCCTGGTACTGGTACTTCTTGCCCGCGTGAATCGTGCGGCGGCGCGTGATGCGGGAGGCCGCGGGGTCGGACCCCGTGGCCCGGGGCTCGGCGCGCCAGACATGGCCATCACCGCTCGCGGCAGGCTTGGTCGTCGGCACTCCGGCGCGGGCCTTGGGCTTGGACTTGGCCTTCGTCGCAACCCCGCGCTTTGGTGAGGGCTTCGCCGCGGGCTTGGCCTGCACTGCGGGTTTGGTCTTTGCCTTTGCTGTCTTCTTCGCCATACGCCCGCATGGTACCGCCCCGCCGGTCGCTGGACGCGGCAGCAGAAGACGATTCACCACACAGACACAGAGAGGGGCAAGAAGAGTGCAGCGGGGTGGTGAACG